>ENA-UPSB01000289-UPSB01000289.1-bioreactor-metagenome-genome-assembly--contig:-NODE-289-length-88392-cov-7.622978_pt1 | contig 88392 bp, 65 predicted proteins | sample MGYA00238182_ERZ773286 | MGnify/ENA primary metagenome ERZ773286 (study PRJEB29026, sample SAMN07631240) | bioreactor metagenome | isolation source: Switchgrass digestor | place: USA: Dartmouth... | reverse complement strand
TTATGCAGGGATTTTTAAGTTCCGGAACGCTCGGTTTTTATTGTACCAAAAACATGTTTGAAGTGACGAATATTGATAAATGGATGTTAAAAGAAAACGGACGAAGTTGCTAACATTTGGCGCATGTTATATAATACGGCTTAACGGCTTAACAATTAACACTTTTAAAACGATCGCTTACATGGTTACTTCCACATATGGATTTCTGATATATCGCTCAAGACAAGCGGTTTTCTTGAGACAGGCTTTGAATCAGGGAATCAGGCTTAGGGCTAAAAATCAAGTGCCTGTGTTTACTTGAATTCTGCCCGCGATCAGATTAGATGCGAGTTTCTGCATTCAAAAAAAGCAGGCGATACTTTTACAACTGAAAATGAAAAAAAGATATACAAGAAGGAGAATTCGTATGGTTACCTGTGAAAACTGCAAAGCACAAGTGGAGGAATCATTATTTTTTTGCTCAAGCTGCGGAAGTAAAATCATTAAGCCTGTCACATGCGCGGAGTGCGGCTATCAGACAAGCAGCGAGTTCGCGTTTAGCCAGAATTGCGGCAAACCGCTGGGGACCGGTCCCGCAGCCGCTCCGGCCGCGGCGGCTGAGGCTCCGAAACCAGAAGAAACTCCAAAGGCCGAACCTGACAACGTACTCAAAGCCGAATCCGTAAGCACAGTTATACCCGAGCCAGGAAACGTACATAAAGCCGAACCCGCAAGCGCAGTTATAACCGAACCTGAAAATATACTCAAAGCAGAACCGGAAAGCGCGTCCAAAACCGAACCTGAAAGCGATACTAAAGCCAGCGTTGACATGCAGGGGATTCTGAAAAAAGTATCGTCGCTGTTCAGAGGGAAAAGGCTGATTGCCATATGCGCGGCTGCAGCCGTATGCGCTGCGGTTGCGTTGCTTTTGATTTTGAATCCGTTTGGCGGGAGAGCGAGGAACAGCTCCCTTTTGTACTTTAAGGACAAAGAGCTGAACTTCACCTTTTTGCCGCGCGTCAACCCGATTACTGTAACCGATAAGCTTTTCGCCGACAATGACATATATATGAGCGAAATGGTAGTACAGTATAACTATGGCACGATTCTGACCAGTAATGACGGACGTTATATTTTCTATCCCGACAACCTGAAAAACGACGATACCTGCACTTACTATTGCAGAGACTTAAGCAGGGACAACTCCAAAGAAGACACCGCGGTGAAAATAGACAGCGATATCTACCTGACCGATCCCAAAGTATTGTCGGATGATGGCAGGAAGTTCTTTTACCTGAAAGGCTCCGACAGGCGTTTTTACTGCTACGACATGAGGGACAAGATAAAAATCGACAACGACGTCGAGTATTTCTACATAAACGCCGCCGGTGATTATACGGTTTACATCAAGACAGACGGCACAATTTACGAAATGGACCTAAAGAACGGCAATCAAAAGAATAAAATCGACAGCGACGCGAGCATCGTGCGGGTAATAAACGACGCAAACAGGGTATATTATCTGAAAGAAGGCACTCTGTATCTTAAGGACCGGGATAAAGACAAAGAAAAAATATCCTCCGACATATACACTGTCTACTCAATTATTGACGGGAAAGGCGTATATTACACCAAATACGAATCAAACACCTATTCGCTGATGGATTATGTTTTAGACGACTTGTATGCGTTTGACAGCAAACTTACCGAACCGTATTATCCGGATTACAGCGACTATATGGTAGAGGTCTGGGTTGAGAGCTATTGGGGCAGCACATGGAACGAAGAACTGGAGGAATGGGGTTATTGGGACAGGTCAGTTGACTGGGATGCCTATGACGCCGCGGTGGATCAATACTACGAAGATCTGGAGGCATATAACGAGAAACTCGACCGGGACTGGATGAGAGAGCAGCTAATTGAAAACGAAGTTACCCAGGATAACATTTCGCTGTATTATTATGACGGCGAGAAAGAGACCATGATTACGGAGAACATTGCATATCTGAACGAGTGGTCGGATCTTTGCACCGCCGTTGTTTATACAAAGTATGACATACAGGATAAAGAAGTTGAGAAGTTCAAACTTTCTGAGCTGTATTCCGTTGACGATGTATGGAACCTGGCTTATTCGTTCCTGTATTCTTCCGAAAGCGTGCATATGGCGTTTGAAGGAGAGGAGATAAGCTTTACAGAGACCAAAGCAAGCAGCTTTTACTTCAGTCCGAAAGGCGACGCATTATATTTTCTTGAAGACTATTCCTTAGATAACGGATACGGTACTTTGATGAAGATGGAAATCAAGGACGGGAAAGTTCAGTCTCCCGTCAAAGTGGAAGACGATGTTTCCGATTTTCGTTTTGGCAACGGACCGGAAAGCGACCTGCTTTTCTGCTTCAAGGACGAAAAGTACGGCAGCGGCGACGTGTATGTGGACGGGAAAATCATCGCGACCGACGTCTATACCGAGAGCCTCTACAATTATGCCGGCAGTCAGACAATAGTCTATTTGGGTGACTATGACACCGACAAGGAGAAAGGGACGCTGTACATTCTTAGAGCCGGAAAGCCTGAGAAAATCGCGGAAGATGTCAGCGGGTTTGTTACCGACGGTGAAAACAGCATAGTTTACATAGTCGACTACAACGCAAAAAAGCAGAAAGGCGATGCGTACCTTTACAATGGTTCAAGCAAACCTGTCTTGATAGATACAGGCGTTTCCTCCCTGATTTGGAAGTCCGAATGGATAGACTATTATTCGCTGTATAACAGATGGTGATTTTAGGGAACTATGGCATATATCTCCGCCACCGATTTGTCTGTCACTGGCAGGTCAGGCTTTGCGAACGCGGCAGTACGGTAAATGTGGTATCAAAACAGATCAGGTTTTAGCTAAGCAAAAAGCTATGCTCCCCTTATAATTGTGGATGTCAGCGGAACCGCAATGTAAAAGGGGAGCATTGCATTGGCATGAAAACAATGGTATGATGTAGGTAAAATGATGGTACGCAAAGCGCGTAGCAGATAACGAGAAAAGGAGGAAGTTATATGTGGAACCAATTAAGGACCGACGCTTATGAAGGCATGCTTGCCGAGACAATCACAATCAAAGGCTTCAATGACGACGACATCCATGCCTATTATGCAAGACCTCTGGGAGAAGGGCCGTTTCCGGGCATTGTTCTGATTCCTCACATGCCGGGCTGGGACGAATTCTATCGCGAGACGGCGCGCCGTTTTGCCCAGCATGGCTATCTTGCCCTCTGCCCTGACATCTATTGCAGGATCGGGCACGGAACGCCGGAGGAAATCGCCGGAAAGGCCCGCGCCGCCGGCGGAGTTCCGGACGAAACCGTTATGGGCGACTGCAAAGGAGCGCTCAGGTATCTGAAATCGCTGCCGAATTCAAACAAGAAAGTAGGCGTGATAGGGACCTGTTCCGGAGGCCGCCACGCTTACCTTGCCGCTTGTACGGTTGAAGGGTTTGACGCTGTTGCCGACCTGTGGGGCGGCGGCGTGATTATGAGCAAGGAAGAACTGTCGCCCGCACGCCCCGTAGCGCCGATCAATTATACCCCGCAGCTGTCGATCCCCCTGTTGGGAATATTCGGAAATGACGACAGGTTCCCGCCTCCCGAGCAGGTGGACATGCATGAAGAGGAGCTTAAGAAACACGGCAAAAAATATACCTTCCATCGTTACGACGGTGCAGGACACGGGTTCTGGTACTATCACACCGAGATGTACCGTCCGAAACAGGCGATGGACGCATGGGAAAAGGTTTTTGCATTCTTTGGAGAGCACCTGCGCTAAGAGCGGGCGGTGTGTATTGGCGTAAATAAAGAGTTGGGAAGGCAAGGATAGATGCAGGAAAAAACCAGCAAAGCGCCGGCTGCGGAACCTTTTGTCGTTATGGCCAAACCGGTGGGTCCGCGCTGCAACTTAAACTGCGGTTATTGTTATTATCTGGAGACCGAACGGTTTTACGACGGTCCGCATCGGTTTCGCATGTCGGACGAGCAGCTTGAGCAGTTTATACGGAATTACATAAAGTCGAGCCCCGGGCCCGTAATACAGTTTACGTGGCACGGCGGCGAACCGACGCTTGCCGGGCTCGATTTCTACAAGCTGGCCCTGGAGCTCGAGAAGAGATATCTTCCGGAAGGATGGACCTGCTGGAACAATCTGCAGACGAACGGAGTCCTTCTTGACGACGAGTGGTGCTCGTTTCTGGCCGAAGCCGGGTTTGACGTCGGGCTGAGCATAGACGGCACGAAGTGGCTGCATGACGAATACCGGAAGGACCATATCGGCGGCGGCACTTATGATCAGGCGGCCGAGGCCATTAGAAGGCTTCAGTCTCACGGCATACAGCCCGATTTGCTTTGCACGGTCACTTCTTCCATAGCAAAGGAGCCTTTGGTGGTGTATAAAGCCCTGCGGGAATTCGGCACCGGATGGATTCAGTTCATACCTATCGTTCGCCGCACACCCGAAGGGCATGTTACGCCGGATTCCGTTTCCGGCGAAGCATATGGAGAGTTCCTGTGTGCGATATTGGATGAATGGACAGCAAACGATATAGGTAAGATTGACGTACAGCTGTTTGCCGAGACGATGTTTGTATGGTCGGGCGGGACGGCGAACCTGTGCTGGATGGCCCCGACATGCGGACGGGTGCCCGTTGTAGAGCACGACGGCAGCGTGTATTCGTGCGACCATTTTGTGACGCCCGACCACCGTATCGGCAATGTAAACGATTCGCCGCTCGACGAGCTTCTTGAGCTGCCGCGGCAGCGCGGCTTCGGACTGAACAAGCGCGACGGTCTGCCTGCTCAGTGCCGCGCCTGCAGATGGCTGGAGGTATGCAACGGGGGATGCCCCAAGGACAGATTTGACGTTACGCCGGACGGCGATCCCGGCCTGAACTATCTGTGCCGCGGGTATCAAAGGTTTTTTTCGCATGCGGAAAAACCGCTCAAGCAGATCGTTCAGCTCAGGCGCCGCGGTTTTTCACCTGCCGGAATCATGGCCGAGCTTCGCGCCGAATCAAAGGAGCGGTGGAAGGGGATCGGCCGAAACGACCCGTGCCCGTGCGGCAGCGGGCGTAAGGCTAAACACTGCTGCTGGTCAAAGCGGCCATAGTGAGAAATACGTGTATTGCATATAAAAATACGAGGGGTTGCAGCAAAGCAAAAGCTTGCGCGACCCCTTTTTGTCATGAGGATATTAATGAAGCCAGTTATGCCATCAGGTAATTGATACAGTCTGAAAAGCTGATATGTTCGGTATCCCATTTTCTCTCGGGACAGTTTTCTATTATATATGGCACCTCCATAGCAAGGATAAATTCATTAAACTTATCATCCAGCCAGGGAGGGGTCCATGCGCCGGACCTGCATACATGAATTGCCGAAACCTCAATGCCTCCAGCCAAGTCGTCAAGGCAACGATACTTTATATTATATGTGTTGTTTATTGCAATGAAATGCTCGGGTTTTTCCACTGTATATGGACTGTATACTATAACGGCTTCATTGATCAACTTGTCTTTTAAGAGCTTGCCCAGCCAGTTGGAGCAATTTACTTCAAAGTTTAATGATGAAAGCCCGCCATAACCGAGATCCGCGTGGGAATCAAGCAGAAACACAGTTTCGCAGTTGTTTTCTTTTGCTATATCGTAGGATACGGCGTGGGAGTCGGAAACATATGCTTTTATATCCCCGGCGTATTGGAAGCGTTCCTTGATTCTCTCCCAGAAAGTGTCCAGCTCCGGTGACAGCCGGTAAGACTGCCGGATATCCCTTCCGCGCTCCTTCTCCTGGAGATACCTTTTATACCAGAGGTCGATCAGGCTTCTGTTGTTTTCTATGTAGGAACCGCATAAGCCTTTTGATGTATAAACAAAATAGTCCCAATCTATAGACAAAAGGCACTTTTCCATTACATCACCCCCAAATGGAAATGTCCGTTGAACATCTTGCCATTCGTGCCGCTTTTCAGGCGAAAGCTTACTTGCGGGTTCCCGGTCGTGAACGGGCGTGCCGTTGGTAGTACCTGATTTAATTTTACCATAATTGCGCAAACCGCACAAGGGGACGGTTCCTGTGATGGTTTAATCCCGACGCACGAGCGTTTGTCGCCCGTTTCACAGCCGGCACACAATGCGTGATACTAACCCGCCGGAGAGGAGTTCCACGCTAACCGCCCCCTTGCGGGTAGCAAGCCCATTTGCTGACTCATATCCTGTAATAGCCTTTGAGTGTTTGCCGAAGGCGGATAAATTGAAGGGAGGATACAAATGGGCATTCAGCTGTCAGCACTGCACTGGGTATATATCTTTTTTATAGTGCTGATCATAGGATTCATGGTAAAGAAAAGGGATACGACGCTTGTCTGCGTCGCGGGTATCTTTATTCTTGCCGCAATTGCCTGCGGATCGCTGAGCTTGTCGCTGATCGCAGTCTTCAACAGCTTCATCTACGCAATTACGGAACTTCTGCCCACGATACTTATCATTTCAGTTATCGTGGCAATGGGCAAGGTTCTGTCGGAAACCGGAATTAATGATGTCATGATCTCTCCGTTTACAAAGCTGATTAAGACGCCGGCGCTGGCCTACTGGGTTACCGGCATAGTGATGCTGGGCATCTCGCTGGTGTTTTGGCCGTCTCCTGGCGTTGCGCTTGTGGGGGCGGTACTGCTTCCCGTGGCGCTCAGAGCGGGATTGCCGGCATTGGGAGTAGCCGCCGCAATGAACCTGTTCGGGCACGGTATCGCGCTGTCGGGAGATTTTGTAATTCAGGGAGCGCCAAAGCTGACTGCCGACGCAGCCGGGATTCCGGTGGGAGATGTGGTAAGCGCGAGCGTACCGCTCGTGATTGTAATGGGAGTGGTAACGACCGTTGTGGCGTTTATTCTGCTCCGAAGAGATATGAAAAGCGGAAAGCTCCGCGTGACGCGTACATATCAGCCGACGATCGAGCGCGAAAATGAAAGCAGAGCCTCTCTGCTTACCAAAAATCAGAAAGGGATCTTTGCGTTTCTGATTCCTGTACTCTACATATTCAATGTAATCCTGATGATTCTTCTGCAGCTCACGGGCGGAGACGCGACGGCGCTGATCGGCGGCACTACGGTTTTCATACTGCTGTTGATTTCGATGGTGGCGCATAAAAACAAAGGACTGGAGAAAACAACGTCCTACCTGATTGATGGTTTCACTTTCGGATTCAAGGTGTTCGGGCCGGTCATACCGATCGCCGCGTTCTTCTATCTTGGGGATGCGGGATTTGCAAAAATAGTCGGTGACTATCTGCCCGCGGCCTCGAGCGGAATAGTGAACGATCTTGGAGCCTCTCTTGCGTCGGTGGTACAACTGAGCAAGGGCTTCGGAGCGATAACGCTTGCCGGAGTGGGAGCGATAACCGGTCTGGACGGCTCCGGCTTTTCGGGCATATCGCTGGTAGGATCCGTAGCTTCGGTTTTCTCTGCTGCCATCGGGTATGGCGTTGAAACTATGACGGCGCTTGGACAGATAGCCGCGATATGGGTTGGCGGCGGCACATTGATTCCCTGGGCGCTTATCCCGGCGGCCGCGATCTGCAACGTCGATCCGTTTGAGCTTTCGCGAAGGAACCTTATTCCGGTTGTTGCGGGGCTTATAGTAACAACGCTCGTTGCAATTATCATCATGTAATAAATTGCCATATGGTAGTATCGGTAACAGTACATATAGGTCATTGGAACAGGCAAGTCTGAATTCACGCTGTAGTTTAAGGACATTGCTGCCTGATTTTCAGACTACTCAGAATAAGTAGAGGTTTTCATCTTCCATTGAGGATACAATGAGATGATACTCGTCACCGTTCAGTCCATAAAGACCGGCTATTTCAGCGTCAAGCTCATCATATCTGTCTGCTATGACACTGTTTTCGGAGGCTTCAAGGATGGCATCGACCAGGCTGACGATCCTGTCCTGAGCCTCTTTTTCTGTGCGCGGAATCGGGATTTGCTCTATATGGGAGCGGAGCACCTTGACCGATCTAAACCGCTTTTGAAAATAGAATTGCGCGGCTCGCGAGTTAAGGACCGCCATAATGTACTTCATGCTTAAGCCGTCAATCCGCGGGATCAGTATGTTGCAGCTGTTCAATGATAATGTCTGTCTGTTGTCATACGCAAACACAAGCTGACTGCAGATAAAGCGGTACAGCAGTTTTTCGCCTGCACGGTAATATTCGACGGGGGCGGCCTGTTGAAATGACTCCGGTCTGAAAACTAAATAGCTGCCGGAGTCGCGGAATCTGAACCTGCGCAGGTCCGAACCTCTAAGCACCATTTCGTTGTCATCGCGTTTTTCGGAATATATGTATTCACCGTTGCTGCCGGTGACTATCCCCAAAGCAAATATCGCTTGCCCCTTTAGCGTTTCCTTGCTCTGAACATTGTCGAGCTTATTTATTATTTCATATTCCTCATCCGTCATGGTAAAAGACAGGCACGCGGCATTTACCGTTCTGTCGTTCCGGATAATAAATTCCCGCTTGCCGTCGTTGACGATCATTCCGGCTGATGAAAAGGGCCTGTTCGTATGCCTGACCTGGAGAATAACGCAGGGACACTGGACGCCGCTGAAAGTGTTTCCCAGATATTCGATGTATTGGATGGAGTTTGATTTAAGCAGCAGACGCCGGACGGGGGTGTGCATCTTTACGTTTAAAAACGCTTCCGGAAGGACAAAAGACAAAACGCCGTTGTGGCTGAGATTCCTGAGGGCTTGTTCAATAAACACATCATATGACTCGATGTTCGACCCGATGGCTGATGAGTATCTTTGCCGCAGCTCATTCTTTTCGGTTTCCGAAAAATCATAGCCCCATGGCGGATTGCCGATGATATAATCGAATTTCGTATCGCTGCTGAACGAAAGAAAATCCCTTTCGGTTATATGACTATAGATGACATCCTTGTCACTTATCATGTACTTTAGCGCATAATTGATCCTTGCTATTTTTACGCTTACGGAATCGATGTCACTGCCAAAGACATATCTATAATCGATCGTCTGCGGCAGCTGGATTATGAAGTTTCCCGTGCCGCAGCAGGGGTCCAGGATTGTTTTTTCCGCGTGGCCGTTCAGTGCAAACAGTCTGTCGCAAAGTTTTTTTACTACTTTTGTGGGAGTGTAGTAAGAGCCGGTGGCTTTTCTGCTGCCGATACTCTTCAGCGAAATATACAGGAAGCCGGGAATATCCTCGCCTTCTTCATGGACGTAGCGGGCTTCGAATAATTCAGGGTGCTCTTCGGTGACGGAAATTGAGGAAGGGTTATTAATCAGCAAGTCGTCAACAAGAAACATGTATTGGTTTTCTTTGTATTTTCCAGCCAAATAGCCCGGGAATCCGTCCCCCGGATCGACCGGATCGCTGGTTTTTGATATAATCAATTTAACTGCGCAATCAGCGAGCAGCGCAAAAAGAACGTCCTCGGTTATTTCGATACCTTTACGCTCAATAAGATCGATAACGGACTGCACGACGGGGATGTTAGCCGAGTCTTCGGATAAATACGAGCCGTAAATGTTATTGCCGGAGACGTATTTTTTGTTTCTTCTGCTTTTCAGCGACGTATTGCGCCCGCTTCGAATGTCCGTTTTAAGCTGTCTCACGTAGTCGCGGGTGAAATAGGGGGCGCCCTTGACCGACGCTGAAGGAACCAGTTTACCAAGCTTGACCCAGTTGCGTCCGGTTGCCGCGGAAATCGACAGTTCCCTGCATAATTCCGGCAGGGAAACCATCTCGTCGATTTTGACGGCAAAACGTTCGTCAGATTGGTATTGCATTATAAACCTCAGCTTTATATGGAAATTTATAATTAATAATATGGTATGTATGGAAAAGAATAAAGTCAATACCGGTGATTGAAAACGATAAAGCATCGGTTATGGCCGGCAAATGCATACCAACCATACCGATGCTTTTCGCAATTGAGGATTTAATATCCGGACATAAATTTCCTGCGCTTGACAGGCCGGAGATAGCTCACATCGCCGTTTTGCGCCGTGCGGGTCAGTTATCCGGCGACTTTGGCGTACATGAAATACTTGTAGCCGAGCGGCGAAGACCACACATTTTCAAGCTTCTGGCTCTGGAGATACATGTCGACATAATAATAGATCGGGCAGAGCATCCACTCGTCAAAGATGATGTCTTCGGCCCTGTGCATGAGCTCCATGCGCTCTGCGGGATCATCCGACCTTTTGATCTGCTCAATCAGAGAATCGAACTCCGCGTTTGACCACATCGCGTCGTTGTTGCCGTTGCCCGTTGTCCACATGTCAAGGAAGCTGATCGGATCGTTGTAGTCGGCAAGCCAACCGTTGCGGGCGATGAAATAATTGCCCGACTTGCGAGTCTCGGTGAAGGTGTTCCACTCCTGGGATACAAGATCAACCTGGATACCCAGCTTTCCCCACATATCCTGCAGCGCTTCGCCAATCTGCTGGTGCCCGGTGCCTTCGTTGTACATATACTCAATGACGGGAAAGCCTTCGCCGTCGGGGTATCCGGCTTCCGCAAGCGCGGCTTTTGCCAACTCGAGGTTTCCTTCGTAATCATACGGATCATAGTAATCGCCGCCGACTTCGCGGAATTCCTTAGTCGGGTCCGCATCGGTAAGTCCTGTCGGCACAAAGGCGCCCGCAGGCTGCTGACCGGCTTTGCCGATCTGCTCCGTGATGAATACGCGGTCCACGGCAAGGGTCAATGCCTTGCGGACAAGCGGGTTGTCCAAAGGAGCTTTCTGAACGTTGTAGCTAATATAATAAGTTCCGAGCTGTCCCGCAAGATTGAACTCGGGCTTGTTCCTCCAGGCGTTTATTTCGTCGTTCGGGATCTTGGAGGCAAAAAGGATCTCGCCTTTCTGAAACGCGTTGAGGATAGCGTTGTCGTCTTCCATCAGCACAAATCTGATGTTTTTAACTCCCAGTTCCTTGTAATTCCAGTAATTCTCGTTTTTTGTCAACGTTATATGCGAGTTGGGGACCCACTCTTTCATTTTGTAAGGGCCGTTGCCGATATAGGTTTTTGCCTGGGTCGCCCATGATTCGCCGTTGGCTTCGACAATGTCACGGCGCACGGGAGAAAATGCGGGAAACGCGGTAAGCTCCAGAAAGTAGGGGGTCTTGCTTTTAAGGGTTACGACAAGAGTCTTGTCGTCGGTGGCTTCGACCGCGAGATTTCCCTCTTCGTAGCCGACGATGGTTTCGAACATGTAGCTGTAGTCGGCAGCCGTTTCGGGGCTGACGGCGCGGTTCCAGCTGTAAACAAAGTCGGCGGCGGTGAGGTCTTTGCCGTCGCTCCACTTAAGGTTGTCGCGGAGGTGGAAGGTATAGGTGAGACCGTCGTCGCTTATATCGACCGATTTGGCCTGTCCGGGGATGGGCGTGCCGTTCCTGTCAAGGGTATATAGACCTTCGAAAGTGTGAACGATCAGTGTCGCGCCGTCAACAGTGGAGTTGAGGGCGGGATCGATGGTTGCGGGGTTGGGGCCGACATTGACGCTCAGCATGTCTTTTTCCGCGGCCGTGGTGCAGCCGGTCAAAACAAGCGCGAGAGACATGACGAACACCAGGAAAAACGATGCTTTTCTCATTTGCTGATTATCCTCCTGACTATGGATTCCGATTGGGCTCCATAGATTAGGTTTGTATATTGCCGGCTTTTTATGCGTTAAAACCGGTTATTTGACTTTTTCAATGTGGTGGCAGGCCGCGAAGTGTCCGCTTCCGACCTCCTGCAGCTCCGGCTCCCTGTTTGCGCAAAGCTCTGTAGCGTATGGGCAGCGGGTCCTGAAGCGGCATCCGCTCGGGGGATCGACCGGGCTCGGGACGTCGCCCTCGAGTACGATCCGTTTGCGCTCACGGCTTGCCTTGGGGTCGGCGATCGGAACCGCGGAAATGAGGCTCCGCGTGTATGGATGGACGCTGTGGAATGCCAGCTCGTCGGCCTCCGCAATCTCGACAAGCTTCCCGAGATACATAACGCCGATCCTGTCGGAGATGTGTTTTACCACCGAAAGGTCATGGGCTATGAACAGATAGGTGAGGCCGAGGCTCTCCTGCAGTTCCTCAAACATGTTTATTATCTGGGCCTGGATGGAGACGTCGAGGGCGCTTATCGGCTCGTCGCACACGATAAACTCAGGATTTACCGCAAGCGCGCGCGCTATCCCAACACGCTGGCGCTGTCCGCCTGAAAATTCGTGGGGATAGCGGTTGGCATGTTCGGAATTCAGGCCGACTCGCTCGAGCAGCCCGATTATCATGTCACGGCGATCTTTCTTGCTTGCCGCGAGCTTATAGATGTCGATGGGTTCGCCGACAATATCGCCGACCGTCATTCTGGGGTTGAGGGAGGCATACGGGTTCTGGAACACGATTTGCATTTTGCGCCGGTAGGGTAGCATGTTGACGCGGGTTATATCTTTCCCGTCATAAATAATCCTGCCCCCGGTCGGTTCGTTGAGCCGGAGGATGGTGCGCCCCGTGGTGGTCTTCCCGCAGCCCGACTCCCCGACAAGCCCCAGCGTCTCGCCCCTGTTTATGAAAAAGGATACGCCGTCAACGGCTTTAACGACTTTTTTGCTGAGCAAACCGCTGCCGGCGACAGGGAAATACTGCTTTATATCTATAGCTTCGACGAGCTTACTCATTTGCCGCCTCCTTCTCTTTCATGAAGGCCTCCTTTTGGCGGAGCCAGCAGGCGGAATAGTGGTCGTCCGCAACGGTCGTATAGGGAGGCATCTCCTTAATGCAGATTTTCATGCAGTTTTCGCAGCGGGGAGCAAACGGACAGCCCTTCGGGGGATTGAGAAGGTCTACGGGAGAACCTTCGATATGGTAAAGCTTCCCGCGTTCTTTCTCAAAAAGCTTGGGTACGCTGCGAATAAGCCCTTTAGTGTATTCGTGCTGAGGATTGTAAAATATCTCTTCGGTGGTGCCGTACTCAACGATCCTGCCCGCATACATAACCGCGATTTTATCGCACATATTTGCGACTATTCCGAGGTCGTGCGTGATCATTATGATCGACATGCCGATCTTTTTGCGGAGATCCATCATAAGCTCAAGAATCTGAGCCTGTATGGTGACGTCGAGTGCCGTCGTGGGCTCGTCCGCTATCAGGAGCTTCGGCTCGCACGCAAGCGCAATTGCAATCATGACACGCTGGCGCATGCCGCCCGAAAGCTCGTGCGGATACTGTTTCAGGCGCTTTTCCGGCTCGTTGATGCCGACAAGCTCGAGGAGCTCTTTCGCGCGGGCGCGCGCTTCCTTCCCGGTTTTGCCGGTATGCAGCCTGATTGCCTCATATATCTGGTTCCCGACGGTGTAGACCGGGTTCAGGCTTGTCATGGGGTCCTGGAAAATGATGCTGACTTCATTGCCGCGGATCTTCCTCATATCCTTCTCGTCCAGATCGTTTATGCGGTGCCCGTTGAAGTCGATGCTTCCGTCGATGATTCTGCCGGGATGTGCGATGAGCCCCATAACGGAATAGGCCGTAACCGACTTTCCGGATCCTGACTCACCGACGATTCCGAGCACCTCCCCTTCTTTCATGGAGAGGGTGACGTCGTTCAGAGCCTTCACTTCGCCGGCGGGAGTGAAGAACGAAAGACGTTCGTTTTTTATGTCCAGCAAAATGTTGGCCATTTGTGCTTTTCTCCTTGTTTCTACGTTTGAGGTTATTTCTTAAGCTTGGGGTCGAAGGCGTCGCGCAGGCCGTCGCCGAAAAGGTTGAATGATAAAATGATCAGCGAGATCATGACGGCGGGCGCGATGAGCCTGTGGGGAAAGCTCTGGATTCCGTCAATGGCATCGCTCGCCATGGACCCGAGCGATGGCATCGGCGCCGAAACGCCAAGGCCTATGAAGGAAAGAAAGCTTTCTGTAAAAATAATGCTGGGTATCTGAAGGGTGGTGGTCACTATAAGGGTCCCGATGCAATTGACCAGCAGATGCTTCCGGATGATGCGGCCGTGCGAAGCGCCGAGGGCGCGGGCGGCCGTCACATATTCCTGCTCCTTGAGGGAAAGGACCTGCCCGCGAACGATACGGGCCATTCCTACCCAGTACAGGAGCGCAAAAACAACGAAAATGCATATCAGACCGACGCCGATGGTGTTGATCCATCCGAAACCGGGAACGTTGTTTGCGAGCTGCTTGAGAGGGTATTTAAGCGTAACCTGAAGGAGTATTATAATCAGTATATCCGGCACGCTGTATATAATATCGACTATCCGCATCATGATCATGTCGATTTTGCCGCCGAAGTAGCCCGCAACGGCTCCGTATGACGAACCGATCACAAGAATCAGAAGAGCCGCTATAATGCCGACGGTAATAGATATCCTGCTGCCCATCATGAGCCTTATGACAAGGTCGCGTCCGAGATTGTCGGTCCCGAGAATGTGAGGAAACACCGTTTCGCCCGAGGCCTTCCTCGCAAGCTCCTGTTCCGAATACTCCATGATGCCGAGGTTTTCGCTTCCGCGTATCTGCTGCTCGTAGCTGTACGGATATACTTCGGGGCCGACAAAGGAAAAGACCATGGTGAGCAGGATGACGGCAAGGCTTATCATCGCAATATGATTTTTGCGGAGCCGATTGAGGCCGTCCTTCCAGAAACTCACGCTTTTGCGCATCGGTGCGAGGGCCTGCTTTTCCTCATTCGTCGCCGGCATGAAGTCGACTTCGTTCAGCGAGGCTTCCCTATAAGTTCCGTAATTTTTAAGCAGAGCCATTCCGTTCACCTCACTTCAGCTGTATTCGCGGGTCGACGATCTTGTTTGCGATATCGACCAGCGCGTTCATGGCGACAATAAGGAACGCCAGAAAGATAGTGGTTCCCATGATCATCGTATAGTCGCGGTTGATGATGGAACTGATAAACTCTTTGCCGAGGCCGGGGATCGAGAAAATTTTCTCCACAACGAAGCTTCCCGTAAGGGTATAGGCAAGGAGAGGTCCGAGATATGTGATTACGGGCGATACGGCGTTCCGGAGGGCATGCTTGAACAGCATTGCGGACTGTTTCAGGCCTTTCGCCTTTGCGGTGATCATATAGTCCTGCCCGATGACGTCGAGCATCGAGGAGCGCATGAGCCTTGTGATATACGAGGCGGGATAAAGCGAAAGTGCCGTGCAAGGCATGATATAATGGCTGAACGAGCCGAGGCCGAATGTGGGAAGCAGCTTTATCTTCACCGAGAGGAAATACATCAGCAGCGTCGACACGACAAAGCCCGGAACGGCAACGCCTGCGCTCGAGAGAAAAATTATGACGTTGTCCTGCCACTTGCCTCGCTTAAGAGCGGCAACGCTGCCGAGCGGCACACCGATCAGCAGCGCAATCATTATCGAAAGTCCGCCGACTTTTGCCGATACGGGAAAGCCTGCGGTTATTATCTGCCAGACTGTGCGTCCGCGCTGTTTTATGGAGAGCCCAAAGTCTCCGCGGAGGAGGTTCAGCATGTAGTTTTTATATTGAACTATTACAGGCTGATCAAGGCCGTATTTTGCCTCAAGCGCCTTAATTGTGGCTTCGCTCGGCGCTTTTTCGGAAAGAAAGGGCCCGCCGGGAACCAGAAACATCAGGAAAAAAGTAATGGTCGCAACAAGAAAAACGGACAGTATGGCCATTAACACTCTTTTCGCTATGTAACCCGTCACGTTGATTCGTCCTTTCCTGAGTAATTAAATCGGATCGGTAGGATATACGGCCGACTTAAAAACATTATCCGGTTTGAAGATGGCACCGTCAATGCAAAATAGTTGCCTTGCAATGTAATATTATGCAGAATGATATAATAAACGGCTGAAAATTATGCAGAATGCCGGACACCGCTCCGCAATAAAAAAGTTGCGATGTACATGTTGAATATATACTTTTATTTGGAATAATCCCTGAAAAAGTAAAAAACAGCGGGAATTTGTCAATTAATTTAACTAAATGTTTTTATTTACTTTAAGCTAAGCTTGACTTATAATAAGTAGAGTTGCGGCAAGGAGGAGAAATTATGCCGGATACAGATAAGACTACCATAAAACTGTATGAAGAAAACGGCTATCAGAAAGAGTTTGATGCCGTCGTCGAGCAGTGCCTCAAAGCCGAAGGGCATGATACACTGTACGATATAGTGCTGGACCGGACCTGCTTTTTTCCGGAGGGCGGGGGGCAGCCGTCCGATACGGGGACGCTCGGCGGCGCCAGGGTTATTGATGTCCATGAAAAAAACGGACTTGTTTTCCACAGAACCGACGTGGAATTAGCCGTCGGAGCAAAGGTACACGGCGTCATAGATTGGGAGCGCCGTTTTTCAAACATGCAGCAGCACAGCGGCGAGCATATTTTATCCGGAATCATCCATCGGACGCACGGCTTCGACAATGTCGGATTCCATATCGGAAGCGAGTTTGTCACTCTCGATTTCAACGGGGTACTGACCGAAGGCCAGCTTAAAGAGGCTGAAACCCTTGCAAATGAGGCGGTTTATGCAAATCTGCCAGTCGACGTCCTGTATCCCGGACAGGAAGAGCTGGGAAAACTCTTATACCGCAGCAAAAAAGAGATAAACGGCAGGATACGCATAGTGTCCATTCCGGGGTGCGACATATGCGCGTGCTGCGGCACGCATGTACGCCGGACGGGTGAAATCGGGATAATCAAGGTCATTTCCGCACAGAAATACAAGGGAGGAATAAGGATATCGATTCTCTGCGGATCGAGGGCTCTGGAGCATTTCAGAAAAACTCTCAAAAGCGTCGACGATATCTCGGTCCTATTGTCCGCAAAACCGGATTTGGTTTCCGAAGCGACGGAACAGCTCCTGAATGAAAACGACAGGCTGAAGTTCCGTATAAGGGAAATGAGCAGGAGGCTTGTCAGGGAGAGGGCCGCCCATATAGCTCCGGACGAAGGTTTTTACATCGGGTTGGAGGAAGACCTTTCTTTCGAGGAGCTTAAGGAATTGGCCCTGCTGCTGTCTCAAAAGCCTGTGGACTGCATTGTATTTTCGGGCAGCGAAGAGGAAGGCTATCGGTATGCGGTCGCATCGTCCGCGGGAGATTCGAGAGAGATCTCAAAACGGATCAACGACGAGCTGAACGGCAGAGGCGGAGGTTCCGGGTTGCTGGCGCAGGGATCGGTTCGCTGCAGCGCCGAAGATCTGAAAAATTTCATTGAAAATTACTCAAGTTAGCGAAAATCCGCTGCTTTTTGCTATACAATTTTTAGGGTTGTACCAAAACTGCCGTTATGATAAAATATAATTAGACCATTATGTATGAAAGTCGGTGTTTTATGACTATCTCATTTGTCCAGTTCCTGGAAGATGTGTTGCATAATCCGGTTTTACTGATTACGGTTTTTCTTACGCTTGGCGTAATTCTGGTGAACGGATGGACCGACGCACCTAACGCCATAGCCACTTGTATTTCCACGCGCTCAATGTCGCCCAAGGCTGCAATAGTCATGGCGGCTGTTTTCAACTTCCTTGGCGTATTTGTCATGACATTAATAAATTCGACGGTGGCTGAGACAATATATAAAATGGTGGACTTTGGCGGAGAATCCCGCGACGCGCTCGTAGCGCTGTGTGCGGCACTCTTCGCTATTGTTGTCTGGGCCACCGCCGCCTGGCGTTTCGGCATTCCCACAAGCGAAAGCCACGCTCTGATCGCCGGGGTGTCCGGAGCGGCGATAGCGCTTCAGGGCGGTCTTAAAGGCATAAACGGCCAGGAATGGGTAAAGGTCCTTTACGGGCTTGGCTTTTCGACACTCGGAGGCTTCGCGTTCGGCTGGATTTTTACCAGGGTTACGGAGCTTTGCTGCAGAGGGATGAACAGAAGGAAAGCCAACCGTTTCTTCAAGAACGCGCAGGTAACCGGTGCCGCAGCGATGGCCTTTATGCACGGGGCGCAGGACGGGCAGAAGTTTATCGGTGTTTTCCTGCTCGGGATTTTCCTCGTCAAAGGGCAGGGGCAGGTAACAACTTTTGAGGTTCCGGTCTGGCTGATGATTATTTGCTCGATAGTAATGGCTCTGGGCACGTCGATAGGCGGATACCGAATCATAAAAGCGGTCGGCATGGATATGGTAAAGCTCGAAAAGCACCAGGGATTTGCCGCCGACATGGCGGGAGCCACATGCCTTCTGATCTCATCCCTTACGGGTGTTCCCGTCAGTACGACGCACACCAAGACCACCGCGATCATGGGCGTGGGAGCCTCAAGAAGGCTAAAGTCGGTCAACTGGGGTGTCGTCAAGGAAATGGTATTGACATGGGTGCTGACTTTCCCCGGCTGCGGGCTGATAGGTTACCTGATGGCGGTATTTTTCATGAGAGCGTTTTAGGATTTAATGCAATAATATAAAACAGGGCCGGGTTTATCCGGCGATAAATCGGGCCCTGCCAAACATAAAGATTATAGCTTGAATGAATAAACTAATAGATGCAAGTCGCCGGAGAAATGGGGTAATTGTGGCCAGAAAATCGAACGATTATTACTTTGAGAAACTTAGCAAGGCGGTCGAGTATTCCTGCGCGGCAGCCGACCTGCTTCACAAGGTTCTGAGCGATTTTTCCGCAGACCAGCTTGAGGAAAAAATAAAGGAGATGCACGTAATAGAGCATTCCGCCGATATCGACAAGCACTCGATGATGTCGAAGCTTGTCAACGAGTTTATTACTCCCATCGAGCGGGAAGACATCATCCAGCTCTCTCAGGAAATAGACGACATTACCGACAAAATCGAGGAAATCCTCCAGTGCCTCTATATGTTCAACATCAGGTCGATCCGCGAGGAGGCGATCGTCTTTTCCGGACTGGTCATCCAGACCTGCGAGGCGCTGAAGAAGGCGATGAACGAATTCCCCAACTTTAAGAAATCGACCACCCTCAAGAGCTACATCATCGAATGCAACAGGATAGAGGATGAGGGCGACGCTCTTTACACCAAGGTTATCCGCACACTTTACACAACCCTGACAAACGACACCGTCAAACTCATGTCATGGGTGAAAATCTTCGACCTTTTCGAAAGCTGCTGCGACTCGTGCGAGCATGCGGCGAACTCCCTCGAGCGGGTCGTCATGAAGAACTCATAACGTGTCGGGAGCACATTAAAAATGATAAAGCAATTAGCGCTTATGCTCCTTTCGCGCCCTGCCGGGTTCTGGTTCAGAATCCGGTATGGAAGTATTTGGCGCGTTAAAGAACGCCTTTGCGGTTCGCCCGCGCCAAATCGGCTGCTTCTGGAATATTACCTTCATTACTTTGAGAAGCGCGGAAGCTGGATCGGATACCGGAGCCGGTTCGCAGGCGAGCCTGTCTTTCCTCACGGGCCTTATGGCGTGTTCATATCGAACGAAGCACAGATCGGCAGGAACGCGGTTATATTCCAGCATGTGACGATCGGTTCAAACACCATTGAGGGCAGCAACATGGGGAGCCCCGTGATCGGAGACAATGTCTACATCGGCGCCGGCGCCAAGATAATCGGCGGCGTACATATCGGAAACAACTGCAGGATCGGCGCGGGGGCGGTCGTCTACACAGATATGCCTGATAACAGCGTAGCCGTATGCGCCCCGACCAGGATCATAAATAAAGAAGGCCCCCTCAATAACCGCTATTTCCGGCTCCGCCCGGATCGGAAATGGGAATACTGGCTTGACGGCAAGTGGATTATCGATCCCGTCCGCAATTCAAAATAACCCGCCAAGGGACGGTTTTTTACGGAATTCTTAAAATTAAAAATTGACATAGTATATGTTAAATAATATAATACTCAATTAAATAATTCCAAATAACAGCAGGTTTTTAGCGTGCCGTAACGTATTAGTATATATTGCCTGTGACAGGCATTAGTTTTTAGTAAGCATAATTGCATCACAGAATGCGTTTATAGCTGGCATAAAGTGCGCTAATACGAACACGGCACCTTTATAATATTCAGACCGCTCTGCCGGCATGTAAAAAACATTTGCATGAACTCATGTAATAGCTGCAAATGATAAAGGATATCGTACGTATTAACTTTTCCGGATCTGAAAGGAGATAAGCGTGGTTAATCCAGTATTCTCAGAGAAGTTTGCAAAAGAAGGGCTGACGTTTGACGATGTGCTGCTGATTCCCGCCGAGAGCAGCGTACTGCCCAAAGACGTTGATATTTCCACCCGCATCACCAAAAAGCTCAGGCTGAACATTCCCATTATGAGCGCGGCAATGGATACTGTCACCGAGAGCAGGATGGCGATCGCGATTGCGAGAGAAGGCGGCGTCGGTATCATCCACAAGAACATGTCGATCGAAGAGCAGGCAGATCAGGTTGACCGCGTCAAGCGTTCCGAAAACGGCGTTATCACAAATCCGTTCTTCCTCTCTCCCGAGCACACGCTTCAGGACGCGGACGACCTTATGGCAAAATACCGCATCTCTGGCGTTCCGATCTGCTCCAACGGAAAACTCGTGGGAATAATCACAAACCGTGATCTGAAGTTTGAAGAGGATCTCACGCAGCCCATAAAAAACGTGATGACCTCGGAGAACCTTATAACCGCACCCGTCGGAACGACGATCCATCAGGCCAAGGAAATACTCCGCAAGCATAAAATAGAGAAGCTTCCGATTGTCGATGAGAGCTTCGCGCTCAAAGGCCTGATTACAATAAAGGATATCGAAAAGTCCCTTACCTATCCCAACACCGCGCGCGACGAAAACGGCCGGCTTCTTGTCGGCGCCGCCATCGGTGTGACGGCAGATTTTCTTGAACGCGCACAGGCGCTTGTGGAAGCCGGGTGCGATCTGCTTGTGCTGGATTCCGCGCACGGACACTCGCGAAACATCATAGAGGCCGTAAAGAAAATAAAGGCAAAGATGCCCGACGCCCAGCTTATCGCCGGCAACATTGCCACTGCGGAAGGCGCGCGTGCTCTGATCGACGCCGGCGCCGACTGCATAAAGGTCGGAATAGGCCCGGGCTCCATATGCACGACACGCGTGGTCGCCGGTACCGGTGTTCCGCAGATCACAGCCGTATACGACGCGGCATGTGTCGCGCACAGCTGCGGCATTCCCGTAATCAGCGACGGAGGCATCAAATACTCCGGCGATATCGTTAAGGCACTTGCCGCGGGCGCCGACGTCGTCATGCTCGGCTCGCTTCTCGCCGGATGCGACGAGAGCCCCGGGGAAGACGAAATATACCAGGGCAGAAAGTTCAAGGTTTACCGCGGCATGGGCTCGATCGCCGCCATGAATCGCGGAAGCCGCGACCGTTACTTCCAGGAAAACAACACAAAGCTTGTTCCGGAAGGCGTCGAAGGGCGCGTTCCATACAAAGGATCCGTCTCGGACACCGTATATCAGCTTATCGGCGGTCTGCGCTCGGGAATGGGCTACTGCGGCACCGGGTCCATACCGGAGCTCCAGGAGAAGGCCAGGTTCATCAAAATAACCGGAGCCGGCTTGAAGGAAAGCCATCCGCACGACATTTATATCACAAAAGAGGCGCCTAACTATACGCTGAACCCGTAATCAGCCACCGATTTCAACCCGAAAGGAGAAAGGCCATGAAGCTTTCTTTTTCAACCGTTGGATGCCCCGACTGGATGCTGAACGAAGTAATAGCCGCAGCCAAGGATTTCGGCTATGACGGTATTGAGCTTCGCGGAATAGGGGAGGATCTCTTTCTGCCGCGCGCCAATGTTTTCGGCCCGAAGCGGCTGAACACCTCACTTCGTCAGCTTGCGGAAGCAAATCTTGAGATACCGTGCATTGCGACCGACGCGAGCTGCATGCTCAGCTCCGATAAGCCTGATGTGGCGGACAACATACGCGAGTATATCGATCTCGCCGTGCTCATAAAAGGAAAATCGCTTCGGCTCCTGGGCGAGGAACGGCAGTCTCCCGGAGAAAATGTCGATGAGGCAAGGGTATATGACAACATTATGGCTGTCCTGCCATACGCGGAAGAAAAAAATATACGGCTCCTGATCGAAACCAACGGAGTGTATGCAGACACCAAACGTCTGAAGGAGCTTGTAGAGAAGATAAACAGTCCGATAGTAGGCGTTCTCTGGGACATAAACCATCCTTATACTTATTTCAATGAAAAACCCGAAGAGACCGCAGAAAACATCGGCAAATATGTCGGACACGTCCATGTGAAGGACAGCGAAGTAATCGAAGGCGAATTGGTCTACAGGATGCTCGGGCACGGAACCCTTCCGATAAATGATTTCCTTCGCTGCCTGCAGAAGGTTGGATACGACGGCTACCTTTCGCTTGAATGGGTAAAGCGCTGGAACCACGAGCTTGAAGATCCGGGCGTAGTTTTTCCGCATTACGTCCGCAAGATGAAAAAGTACCTGGAGGATATGCAATAAAGACATTAGTGCCAGGATATTGTCCGTCGGCATACGAAGGGGATAATATTCTGGCATTTGTCTGGAATTGAGGTAGATACATGAAGATTATGCTGGTTTCCGATGAGGAGAGCTCCTATATCTGGGATTACTTCGATCCGGAAGCATTCAGGGGTGTGGAGCTCATCATATCGTGCGGGGATCTGGATTCACGGTATCTCTCTTTTCTTGCCACCATGATACCTGCCGATGTGCTTTATGTGCACGGCAATCATGACAAGCCTTACCTGACACGTCCGCCTGAGGGATGCACCAGCATAGACGGGAAGCTGTACGTGTGGAAAGGGATCAGGTTTCTGGGGTTCGGCGGCTCCAGAAGCAACCGTAAGGTGCCGTTTGAGTATAGCGAGCGGCAGATGAGGACACGAATCTGGAGACGAAAGCTGGATATTGTATTAAATAAAGGGTTTGACATTCTTGTAACCCATTCGCCCGCTTTCGGGCTCGGAGACATGCCCGGAACGTATCATGAGGGCTTTCATGCTTTCAGGAAGCTTTTGGATAAATACCAACCCAGATATCATTTTTATGGACATGTCCACAAGCGGTATAGGGCGTCAAATCAGCAGGAAATCAAATATGGCAGGACCACTCTGATAAACGCATGCGGATATAAGATCATCGAGATTTAACCGGCTAAATGCAATTTGCAGGAGGGGGCGAGTTCGGGTATGGCAGATCAGGCGTCGCTGTTGGAATATCAGTCTGCCCGCAAAATGGGCAGAAGATATTTTTCGGAACATGAAGGAAAGAAGGGAGAGACCGGCTATCTGGCGGTTCTCGAAGACATTCTTCGGGACGTGGAGACGGTCGGTGAGATAAATCTGGGTACCCATGAGATCCCGCTGAAAAAGATCGTCGGAACCTATACCGCCGCCCGAAGCACCGCATTTGCCGGCAACTTTATGCCGCTGCTCGACGAAGGAACGGAATTTGCGGCAAAATGGCAGGCGCTCTACCTTCACCATATAAGAGACGGAATAAGCGATCCGATCAAAGTGTATGAGTATGTCAACCGGTTCTATGTGCTTGAGGGAAATAAGCGTGTATCAGTGCTGAACTACGTCGGAGCGTATTCGATACGCGCAAACGTTATTCGCATTGTTCCGAAGAGGGATACCAAAAACCGGGAAATTGCGATATATTATGAGTTTTTGGATTATGACCCGAAAATCTTCGCCTTCTCGGATATGTGGTTCAGCAAACGCGGTTCGTTTACAAAACTTATAGCCGACGCGAGGAAATATGCGTCCAGGATTCCGGAGCTGGAAAACAAGCAGCCTCACGAGTGGCTCCCTCAGGTTTACAAGGATTTCTCAAGACAGTATCATTCCGCGGGCTTTGGCGAACTGAAGCTGACGACCGGCGACGCTTTTATCGAGTATGTCAAAATATACGGTTTCCCGTATGGGGAACCGTATGACAAAATCGGCCGGAAGGTGAGAAACTGCGAGGCGCAGTTCAGGCTTGCCGCTGGCAATATAAGGCCGAAGCTGATCGAAACCGCCGACATTGCCAGGGCGGGCGGCCTGAGGATCATATCAAGGATTGCTCCTCGCAAGGCGAGGGCTGTTTTCGTGTACAGATCTCCTTACGACAAGTCCCCCCGGACGCGGGCGCATGAAAACGGGCGGCTTATGGCCGAGAAGTTCTTTGAGGGGCGCGTAAAAACCGAAGCGGTTTTTGGCGTGGACGAAAAGGACGCACACAGCAAGCTTAAGGAAATCGCCAAAACCGATCCCGATATCATTTTCACGGTGAACTCGCGATTCGGGCATGCCTCGCTCAAGACTTCACTCGAATCCTCGGATGTCCTGGTGTTCAACTGCAATCATACCCAGCCCGGCACCCGCCTCAACACCTATTACTGCAAGCTGTATGAGCTTACATTCATGCTGGGGATCCTTGCCGGAGCATACACAAGGTCAAACATCATAGGATTTATCATGCAGCCCAAAAGCATAGCCGGCTCCACCTACGGAATTAATGCGTACGCTTTGGGCGCAAGGCTTGTAAATCACAATGTCCGGGTGCTGCGCGGGGTTATGGAGACCGAGTATTCGAGCGAAGAGGACAGGATCCTGCGGGCGTCTCTTGCGGCAAGGGGAGCGGACGTTGTCTTCAGCCAGTATCCAAACGAAGACCCGTTCTGGATGAACCGCTTCGACAACCTTTACGGCATGCTTTGCTCCGTCCTGCCGAACGGCAGCGTGGCGGACTACCTGGCAACCTCGGCATGGAACTGGGAGGTTGTGTATATAAAAATACTCGGAGACTATCTCGACGGTACGTTCGATATACTGAAGCATTCCGATTCCGGAAGCCTTAATTTCTGGCTCGGACTGTCCGCGGGGGCCACCGACGTTTATATGGCCGACATTGCCCTCGGCCCGCACACGACGCGCCTCGGCAGGATATTCAAGGACCTGATAGCAAAATCGAGCCTTCATCCCTTTACCGGCCCGATCCGAGACACCGACGGGAACATACGGGTTGAAAAGGGCGATATCCCGTCGCTCCTGGATATCCAGAACATGCGCTGGTTCTGCGATATTATCGAGGAATAGGCGCTTCTGCCGGTTTAGGGTTTTCTGTTAACTTTAGGCTTTCTATTGACTTTGAAATAATGCAAAACTATAATTGCATTGTATTTTTGTCCCCATACAAGGGATGTTAAATTGGAGGAACCAATATGTATAAAGTGGCGGTTATAGGCCTCGGATATATAGGCCTGCCCACTGCGCTGTCGCTCGCAGCCAACGGTGTGGATACCGTGGGCGTGGACATAAATCCGAAAGTCATTGAAAGACTTCGCAGGGGAGAGGTCACTTTTAAGGAGAAGGGTCTTTCCGAACTGTTCGGGAAGGCTTCGGCTAACGGAATTCGATATGAAACCGAGTACCCCCAGGCCGAGATGTATATTGTCGCCGTTCCCACGCCTTACGACAAGAGATCGAAAAAGATCGACCCCTCCTATGTCGTGAATGCCATCGACAAAGTAACCGATACGGCTCCGAAAGGCAGCATCATTGTAATAGAATCCACAATATCGCCCGGAACGGTCGATCACCATATCCGCCCCCTGCTTGAGCACAAGGGTTATGTGCCGGGCGTCGATTTCCATCTTGCGCATGCCCCGGAGCGCATCATTCCCGGGAACATGCTTTATGAGCTTGAAAACAACTCGCGCACCATCGGAGCGGACAGCCCGGAGATCGCCGAAAGGGTGAGCCGGATTTACCGGAGCTTCTGCAAGGGCGAGATCGTGCTGACAAGCATTCGTACCGCCGAGATGACGAAGGTCGTTGAAAACACCTATCGGGATATAAACATTGCCTATGCGAATGAGCTCGCGAAAATCTGCCGCTCCGACGGTATGGATGTGTATGAAATTATCCGCATCGCCAACATGCACCCCCGCGTAAATATCCTCAATCCCGGACCCGGCGTCGGAGGCCATTGCATATCGGTCGACCCGTGGTTTCTCGTCGGGGATTATCCCGGTCTCGCAAATATCATTCTGGCAGCCAGAAAGATAAACGATTCCATGCCCGAGTTCGTGCTCGGACGCATTCACGACATCATGAAGGAACACGGCATGACCGACGTCGGACGCGTCGGGCTGTACGGCCTTACCTACAAGGAAGACGTGGACGATACGCGTGAAAGCCCTACGCTGCAGATGCTCGAATGCATGGCGCGCCATCTCGCGAGCGGGATCAAGGTATATGACCCGTACATTACGGAAAAGATTGTCGACGGGCAGGTTTTTGATTTTGACGAGTTTCTCGGGAGCGTCGACCTAGTGGTCATCATGGTCGGGCACAAGCAAATAAGGGACAACATGGATCTTCTGAAAAACAAGATCATTCTTGATACCAGAAACGTTTGTCCGTTTAAAAACGCTTATAAATTATAATATTGCAGAATTATAGAATCATAAATCATTAGTATCAATAGCAAACGGGCGGTTCACCCGATGGTGTACATTATTACGTACATCACGCAGATGAACCGCCAGTTTTTCTCACGTCGTCAGGACTTCTGTTCCTGTCCGTGGCTTCCGCTTCCGTCAGCGGATTGCGCGGACGCGGATTACGCCGTTGAGTGAGGCGATTTTATTAACGATTTCGTCCGGGACATCGGAATCGATGTCGAGGATTGTATAGGCGTAATCGCCCTTCGATTTGTTGACGAGATTTGAAATGTTGATTCCGAGCGCGGAGAAGGTGCCGGAAACGGGGCTCAGGACATTGGGAATATTCCTGTGCGTCACGCAGATGCGGATTTTGCCCGCGCGGGGAACTTCAACTTCGGGGAAGTTGACCGAGTTTACAATGTTGCCTTCCTCAAGGAAGTCGATAAGCTGCCTTACGGCCATTTCGGCGCAGTTTTCTTCGCTTTCGGGAGTGGAGGCGCCGAGGTGGGGAATGGCAATGACATTTTTCTGCCCGAGGAGCTTCTCGTTCGGGAAGTCGGTTACATACCGGGCGACCTTGCCGCTGTTGAGCGCTTCGATCATGTCGTCGTCGTTTACGAGCTCGCCGCGGGCGAGGTTGATGATCCGGACTCCGTCCTTCATAAGCGACAGCGTTTCCTTGTTGATCATCTGCTTGGTCTCGCCGTTTGCGGGGACGTGAAGGGTTATGTAATCGGACTGTTCATAGACTGTTCTGTAATCGGGAGCGCTTACGACACTGCGGGAGAGGCCCCACGCGCTTTTAACGGAAAGATACGGGTCATAGCCGAGGGCGTTCATACCCAGGGCGATCGCTGCATTTGCGACAAGGCCGCCGATTGCTCCGAGACCGATGATGCCGAGCGTTTTGCCCTGGATCTCGGGCCCGACAAATGTGCTCTTGCCCTTTTCGACCAGCGGGCCTACTTCGTCGCCTTTGCCTTTGAGAGTTTTGGCCCACTCGATACCGCCGATCACATCGCGCGAACTCAGCAGAAGCGCGCATAGGACAAGCTCTTTTACGGCGTTTGCGTTTGCGCCGGGAGTGTTGAACACGACGATGCCCTTTTCTGAGCAGGCCTTGACGGGAATGTTGTTTGTTCCTGCGCCTGCGCGAACGATGCAGTAAAGGTTCTCGTTCATCTCATAGGAATGGAGGTCGGCGGAACGGACCAGTATACCGTCCGGGGAGGTCTCGCCGTCCGATATTGCATAGCCGCCGCGCTTTTTAAGATGCTCCAGCGCCTGCGGTGATATTTTATTCAGTGTTTTTATACGGTACATGGTTTTCACAGCCTTTCCGATTCAAACTTGTCGATATAGGAGATCAGCTTCTCGACGCCTTCGCGGGGCATTGCGTTGTAGATCGAGGCTCTCATGCCGCCGACGGAGCGATGGCCCTTGAGAGATACGAGTCCTTCCTTCTCGGCGCCCTTGACAAATTGATTGTCCAGCTCTTCGTCGCCCGTCGAGAAGGTGACGTTCATTATCGACCGGAAAGGCTTTTCGACTCCGAGCCTGAACAGCTTGCTCCGGTCGAGCCTGTCGTAAAGCAAAGCGGCTTTTTCGCGGTTAATCTCCGCCATCCTCTCCAGACCGCCGAGTTCATCGATCCAGTCAAGGACAAGTCCGAGCATATATATGCCGTATGTGGGCGGCGTGTTATACATCGACTTGTTTTTGATCATTGTCTTGTAGTTGAGAAGGACGGGCGTGTTGTCGGGAGGACACAGGTCGAGATCGTTCCTGATAATGACAACGGCGAAACCCGCGGGTCCCATGTTTTTCTGCGCGCCGGCATAGATAATGCCGAATTTGGATACGTCCACCGGCTCGGAGAGAATGCAGGAGGACATATCGCAGACAAGGGGAGCGGGTGTTTCGGGTATGTAATCCCATTTGGAACCGAAGATGGTGTTGTTCATGCAATAGTGGAAGTATGAGGCTTCCGGATCAAGCTTCAGATCGGACTGCCGGGGAATGTAGGAGAAGTTTTTGTCTTTCGAGCTTGCGGCGATATTTACCGTGCCGTACTTTGCGGCTTCGTCCGCCGCTTTTTTCGAAAACTCTCCCGTAATGGCGTAATCCGCTTTGCCTGTTTTCCCCATGAGATTCATGGCGGCCATGGAGAACTGCATTGTAGCGCCGCCCTGAACAAAAAGCACGCTGTAATTGTCGGGTATGTTCATTACGCGCCGAAGCTTTGATTCGACGGAGACTATGATGGCGTCATATTCCGGAGATCGATGGCTCATCTCCATCACGGAGCAGCCTGTTCCGTTGTAGTTCAGGAGCTCGGAAGCGGCTCTTTCAAGAACCTTTTCGGGCAGCATTGACGGCCCTGCCGAGAAATTGTAGATTCTGTCGTGTCCCATCGTCGATAACCTCACTTTAAACTTATTGTTGCAAAAAACCATTGTAGCGCTTTAGCACGATACAGCAGTTAATTAAATGCATTATACACACAGCATATTGAAATGTCAATTTATTAACGATACAATTATTTGGTCTTGAAATGGTATTTTTTTGATTGTATAATCTATGTTGGTTTGCGACAGCAACAGCTAAATTACAATATGTTATTGCTTAAGTGACGATTTATGAATGCTGTTGTCCGGCTATGTCGAAACATCAAAATCTGTTTGTAATCGGAGATAATTATGCGGATAAGTGAAGTTAGGGATATACTCCAGGCCGAAATCCTATGCGGTGAGCACATGCTCGACCTGGAGGTCAAATCGGCCTGCGGAGCGGATTTGATGAGCGATGTTCTGGCCTTTGTAAAAGACCAGTCGGTTCTTCTGACAGGGTTGATCAATCCTCAGGTAATAAGAACCGCCGAAATGATGGATATGCGCTGCATAGTGTTCGTGCGCGGCAAGTTTCCTGATGCTCAGATAGTGGAAATGGCAAAAGAGAAGGACATAGTCCTGATGCATACCAAGCTGCGGATGTATACCGCTTGCGGAAGGCTGTATTCTGCAGGACTCATCGGAATGGAGTGCGTTTAGTTGGATCCTGTGCATTTGCATTTTGATATCGACGGCTCCGATTTTACCGCCGCAGGCGAGGCATCAAGCGAAGTCAAGCGCGTTCTGAGAAGACTCGGGTTTGACGGTGAAATTATCAGGCGCTGTGCGATCTGTATGTACGAAGGCGAAATCAATATGGTTATCCACGCTTCCGGCGGAAGGGCCGAGGTTTATATAGATTCGTCAAGCATAGTGATGGAGCTTGTCGACATGGGGCCCGGAATTCCCGATATTGACCTTGCTATGCAGGAGGGATACTCCACCGCTTCGCAGGATATCAGGGAACTAGGCTTCGGAGCGGGGATGGGACTTCCGAACATGAAGAAGTATTCCGATGAGATGAAAATTGAATCGGAGGTCGGCAAGGGTACGGCCATATACATGCGCATCAACGCATAAAACCCGCAGCAGGAACCGTCCCCTTGTTTGGAAGGAGGATTCGTATGATGAATTCGGTGACACTGGATAAGAGCAGGTGTAAAGGATGCACTACTTGCATGAAGCACTGCCCGACCGAGGCGATTCGCGTAAGGCGCGGAAGGGCGCATATCATCAAGGAGCGCTGCATCGACTGCGGCCAGTGCATACGGGTCTGTCCGCACCACGCGAAAAAGGCGGTCTGCGATCCGTTCGACAGCATTAACGCATTCTGCTATAAGGTAGCGCTGCCCGCCCCGTCTTTTTTTGGGCAATTCCGCAATCTAAACGATGTAAACATGGTTTTGCAAGCGTTGCTGGATATAGGATTCGACGAAGTGTACGAGGTTTCCCGCGCGGCTGAAATGATCTCCGACCTGACCCGTAAGCTCTATGAGGAAAAAAAGAGCAGCCGCCAGGGCCCGATCATTTCATCGGCATGTCCCGCCGCTGTGCGGCTGATATGCATGCGTTTTCCTAAGCTGATCCCGAACATAATAGACTTTGTTACGCCGGTCGAGCTTGCGGCAATTCACGCCCGGGAGGAGGCCGTCGGCAAAACCGGTCTCGAACCCGGTAAAATAGGAATATTCTTTATAACGCCATGCCCGGCCAAGGTTACATCCGGAAGGTATCCGCTTTTTCTCAACAAGCCTGTGATTGACGGGTCCTTATCCATGACGGATATCTACAAGCGCGTCCTCGGTCCGATGAAAAAGATAACCGAACCGCAGCAGCTCAGCAAATCCGGAATAATCGGAATAGGGTGGGCGCGGACCGGAGGAGAGTCCTCGGCGCTCCTGAACGACAGGCATATTGCGGTCGACGGCATCAGCAACATTATCGATATCCTGGAGGATATCGAAAACGGCATGCTCCCCGAAGTCGACTTTGTCGAGCTTAACGCGTGCACGCAGGGATGCGTCGGCGGGTGCCTCACGGTTGAAAACCCATACGCCGCGAAGACAAGGATCAAGCGGCTGATGAAATACCTCCCGGTGAGCAGGAACAAGGCGGACGAAAAAGACCTTGTCGTTGCCAGGGCTCTCGCGGAGAAAACTCCCGAGTATGTGCCGGTATGGGAGTTGTCCGAAAACCGGCAGGAAGCCATGGAAAAATACAACCGCATCGAAGCATTGCGAAAACGCCTGCCCGGCCTCGACTGCGGCTCCTGCGGCGCCCCCTCGTGCAGAGCCCTTGCCGAGGATGTGGTGATCGGTTATGCTTCGGAGGAGGACTGTATCTTCCGCATGAGAGAAAGAATGCAGTATATGACCGGAAGCGGAGATGCTGACGAATACCTTCCCCCTCCGTTCCGCCGTACTGAATGAAAATTGATCCGAATGTCACCGGAGAAAAGGCAGGTGAGTGATTATGAAAGTAAGCGATTTGGCTGAAAAGCTCAATTTGGAGTGCCTGTACAGGGGCAATCAGGACCGCGAGGTAACCGGATGTTATGCGGGAGACCTCCTCAGCCGGGTCATGAGTAGAGCGGGCGCCGGCCATGCGTGGGTCACCATAATGTCAAACGTCAACGTAGCGGCGGTAGCGTCGCTTACCGATGCGGCATGCGTAATTCTGACGGAGGGCGTCCGGCCGGACAAACAGCTGGAGGATAAGCTCGGCGAACTGGACGCATCGGTTTTCACAACGCCGCTCAGCACATATGAAGTTGCATGGAGGATACATGAGGCGATCGGAGCCTGATATATAAAACGACGAAGGGGAGGATAGCGATGAGATATTTCTACGATTTTCACATTCATTCGTGTCTCTCCCCGTGCGGCAGCCCGGACATGACCCCGTCAAACATTGCGAGGATGGCGGCGCTGGCGGGCTGCCGGATCATTGCCGTTTCGGACCATAACAGCACAGGGAACTGCAGGCCGGTGGCAAAAGCGGCCGAGGAGGCCGGTATTGTCGCAATACCTGCAATGGAGCTGACAACGTCCGAAGAAGTTCATGTTTTATGCCTGCTCCCCGATCTGGACGCCGCCGACGCCTTTGGATCTTATGTGAGAGCCAGGCTTCCGGATGTCAAAAACCGTCCGGAAATATTCGGCGATCAGACGCTGATGGATGAGGACGACACGGTGCTCGGCTTCGAGGATCGCCTTCTCCTCAACGCATGCTCCATCAGTGCAAACGAAGTCCCCGCGCTTGTCCGGTCGTTCGGGGGAGTCGCAATACCCGCGCATATAGACAGGAACTCCTTTTCACTTCTGTCCAATCTCGGCTTTTTTGACAGGGCTGAAGGTTTCCCGGCGGCCGAGATCACCCGGCAATGCAATCCGGCGGTTCTTGCCAGGGAACACCCCGAGCTGGCGGGCTTGCCATATATTGTAAATTCCGACGCGCATTATCTGACCGACATGCCCGACGCGGCCTATGCGATCGAATTGCCGGGCCCGACTGCGGCAGAAGTTATACGTATTATCAAAGAAGGCCGTATTTGGGATATTTTTTATTGAATTTGGACAGTAAATCAGTTTTTTGAGTAAAAATTGGCAAAGAATTGTTAAATAATTAACTATGAATAATCGCACATATATGTTATACTTTGTGTGGTATAATCCGCGGGATTTTAACATAGTTTCATGAGCGATTTTAGGAGGTTAAAAACACATGCCCAATACTAAAACCAAAGTATCCTTCAAGGGCACAAAGCAGCAGGAGGCACAACTGATCGACTACATCCGTTCGGTTAAGGATGAAAAGGGAGCAATGATGCCGATTCTGCAAAAAGCCCAGGAAATCTACGGCTATCTGCCGGAAGAAGTCCAGGTGATTATCGCGGAGGAGACCGGAGTACCTCTGAGCGAAATCTATGGAATCGCATCTTTCTACGCGCAGTTCACCCTTAACCCGAAAGGGAAATACCAGATCAACGTCTGCCTCGGAACCGCCTGCTACGTTAAGGGGTCGGGGGATATCATCAAAAAGGTCTGCGAAATGGTCGGCTGTGAAGCGGGCTCAATCACCGACGACGGCCTGGTCTCGGTCGATGCGACCCGCTGCATCGGGGCATGCGGACTTGCGCCCGTTATGACGATCAACGAGGATGTTTACGGAAAGCTTGATGTCGGCCAGACGGAGTCCATCCTGAAGAAATATCTGGCCGAAGCGAAGTAATGGAAGACCTGTCCCTGAGCGTTCTCGATATATCCCAGAATTCGCTGGCTGCCGGCGCACGGCATCTCAGAATAGAGGTGCTGGGGTTTCCGGCGAAGGATTTGCTTGAAATTTCGATCGAAGACGACGGACATGGCATGCGGAAAGATTTTTTGGAGAGAGTGACCGATCCCTTCGTTACGACCAGGAAGACGAGAAAGGTGGGGCTGGGCATACCTCTTCTTAAGATGACCGCCGAGATGGCCGGAGGGGAATTTTCGATAGAAAGCGAGCCCGGAGTAGGAACCTGCGTGAAAGCCACGTTCAGATATACGCATATCGACAGGCCGCCCATCGGGAACATGGCGGAAACCATTGTAGCCATTATACAAGGAAACCCGGACATATCACTGGTTTATAAAAGAGCGGAAGGGCAGGAATCCTTCGAGTTCGATACGGAAACAGTTTCCGCTGCGCTCGGGGATATTCCCCTCAACGAGCCCGAGGTCCTGCAATGGATCCGCGAGTACGTCGAAGAAAACGAATCGGAGCTGGAAGCCGGTTCTAAAAAAGAAACGGTAATATGACAAGAGGTTTATTCCTAATACCATAAGGAGAATAGCTTTATGAAAAAAACTATTGCCGAATTGAACGCAATTCGTGAAAAGATGCAGCAATCAATGCAAATGCGCGTAAACGACGACAGCAGAATCCGCGTCGTCGTCGGCATGGCTACCTGCGGGATCGCCGCCGGAGCCCGCCCCGTGCTCGCGGCGATTCTTGACGAGGTCAACAGGCGTTCGCTTAAGAACGTCACCGTCACTCAGACCGGATGTATAGGCGTCTGCAGGCTCGAACCGATCGTCGAGGTCTTTGAGCCGGGCAAGGAAAAGGTCACCTATGTAAAAATGGACGAGAACAAGGCAAGGCAGATCGTCTCCGAGCACCTCGTCAACCACAGGGTCATCGATGAATATACCATCGGCGCCGCAAAATAAGGGATAGAGGAGTAAGTTGAAGATGAACTACGTCAGAGCCCATGTTTTGGTATGCGGAGGAACAGGCTGCACATCCTCCAACAGTCCTGAGATTATAAAGGAGTTCAACGCGCAGCTGCAGAAAAACGGAATTGCTGACGAAGTCAAGGTCATTCAGACCGGATGCTTCGGACTCTGCGCGCTTGGTCCCGTTGTTATCGTATATCCGGAAGGCTCCTTCTATTCCATGGTAAAGCCCGAGGACGTACGCGAGATCGTCGAGGAGCACATTATAAAAGGAAGAATAGTAGACAGGCTCCTCTACACGGGCAGCATCGATGAAGCGCATCTTGCAAAGTCACTGAACGAGACGAACTTCTACAAGAAACAGAAGAGGGTTGCGCTGCGCAACTGCGGCGTCATCAATCCGGAAAATATCGACGAGTACATAGCTTTTGACGGCTATCAGGCTCTCGCTACCTGTCTCACAAAGAAGACTCCGCAGGAAGTCATCGACATCGTTTCGGCTTCCGGCCTTCGCGGCCGCGGCGGCGCCGGATTCCCGACGGGAACAAAGTGGGCATTTGCCGCCCGTGAGAATAATCCCGTAAAATACGTTTGCTGCAACGCCGACGAAGGCGACCCCGGCGCGTTCATGGACCGCTCCGTTCTCGAAGGAGATCCCCATTCCGTTATCGAAGCCATGACCATCGCCGGATATGCCATCGGCGCGCATCAGGGTTATATCTACGTCCGCGCCGAGTACCCCATCGCGGTCAAGAGACTCCAGATCGCCATTCAGCAGGCTAGGGACTACGGGTTCCTCGGGACCGACATCTTCGGCAGCGGTTTCGATTTCAACCTTGAGATCCGTCTCGGAGCCGGCGCGTTCGTCTGCGGCGAAGAGACCGCGCTCATGACCTCCATAGAAGGAAACCGCGGCGAGCCGCGTCCCCGTCCGCCGTTCCCGGCCGTCAAGGGACTGTTCGGCAAGCCCACGATTTTAAATAACGTTGAGACCTATGCGAATATCCCCTGGATCATCAACAACGGCCCGGAAGCGTTTGCCGCGATGGGTACCGAAAAGTCCAAGGGAACCAAGGTTTTCGCGCTCGGCGGCAAGATCACGAACACTGGTCTTGTTGAGATTCCGATGGGCACCACCCTCCGTGAAGTCATAGAGGAAATCGGCGGCGGCGTTCCCAACGGCAAGAAGTTCAAGGCCGCCCAGACCGGAGGCCCCTCCGGCGGCTGCATCCCGGCTTCTTTGCTCGATACCCCCATGGATTATGAGCACCTTGCGGCGGTCGGCTCGATCATCGGATCCGGCGGACTGATCGTAATGGACGAAGACAACTGCATGGTGGACATCGCCAAGTTCTTCCTGGAATTCACGGTGGATGAGTCCTGCGGCAAGTGCACGCCCTGCCGTGTCGGAACCCGCCGTCTACTTGAGCTTCTTGAGAAAATAACCGAAGGAAACGGAACGCTCGAGGACCTGGATCTGATCGAACAGCTTTGCCATCATATCAAGGAAAACTCCCTCTGCGGACTCGGACAGACGGCCCCGAATCCCGTGCTGTCCACTCTGACGCACTTCCGTGACGAGTATATTGCCCACGTCACCGAGAAGAGATGTCCCGCCGGCGCCTGCAAGAAGCTCCTTCGTTATCAGATACTGGAGGACAAGTGCAGAGGCTGCACCGCCTGCAAGCGTGTCTGCCCCGTCGGCGCAATTTCGGGCGAAGTCAAAAAGCCCCATTCGATCAACACGGAAAAGTGCATCAAGTGCGGCGCTTGTATGGAAATATGCAAGTTCGGCGCGATCGTCAAGAACTAGCTGCAAAAGGAGAATAAAGATATGAGCACTGTGAAAGTGAAAGTTAACGGCATCGAAGTGGAGTGCCCGTCGAACGCTACGGTTCTTGAGGCCGCCCACCTTGCCGGTGTTGAAATACCGACTCTCTGCTATCTGAAGGATATAAACGCGATCGGCGCCTGCCGCATGTGCGTTACCGAAGTAAAGGGTGCGAAAGGACTTGTGGCCGCCTGCGTTTATCCCGTCGCCGACGGAATGGAGATAAACACGAACTCGCAGAAGGCCTACAATGCGAGACGAATGACTCTCGAACTCATCCTTTCGAACCACCGCAGGGACTGCCTTACCTGCGACCGCAACCAAAACTGCGAGCTCCAGAAGCTTGCGAAGGATTACAACATAAAGGAAGTCCGTTTCGGCCATCCCGATGAGATGAAGCCCCAGATCGAGGATTCGATGATTCATCTTATCCGCGACAACTCCAAGTGCGTGCTCTGCCGCCGCTGCGTCGCGGTTTGCAGAAATATGCAGCATGTCGGAGTCATCGGCCCGAACGACCGCGGATTCAATACGCATATTTCCTGCGCATTCGACCGCAACCTCGACGAAACCGCCTGCGTCTCCTGCGGACAGTGCATCACCGTATGCCCGACCGGAGCCCTTACGGAGCGCGACTGCACGATGAAGATCTGGAATGCGCTTGCCGACAAGACCAAGACCGTCGTGGTCGGTACCGCTCCGTCAGTCCGCGTAACGCTCGGCGAATGCTTCGGAATGCCGATCGGAACAAATGTAGAGGGCAAAATGGTCGCCGCTCTGCGCAGGATGGGCTTCGACAAGGTTTTCGACGTCGACGTCACCGCAGACCTCACGATCATGGAAGAGGGAACCGAACTTATCGAGCGCCTCAACACCGGAGAAAACCTCCCGATTATTACATCGTGCAGCCCCGGCTGGGTAAAATTCTGCGAGCACTATTACCCCGAATTCATACCCAACCTCTCTACCTGCAAGTCGCCGCAGCAGATGTTCGGCGCAATGATGAAGACCTACTACGCTCAGAAGATGGGCATCGATCCGAAGGATATTTTCGTAGTATCCATAATGCCCTGCACGGCAAAGAAGTTCGAACGTTATCGCGATTACCAGCAGGCGGTGCCCGGGCTGCCGGATGTCGACGCCGCCATCACGACCCGAGAGCTCGCGCGGATGATTTCGACCTCCGGAATAAACTTCACTGAACTTCCCGATGAAGAATTCGATCCAGCGTTCGGCATTTCGACCGGCGCCGGTGTGATCTTCGGAGCGACGGGCGGCGTTATGGAAGCAGCGCTCCGCACCGTAGCCGAGATCGTAACCGGCGAGGAGCTCAAGAAGCTCGATTTCACCGAAGTGCGGGGAACCGAGGGAATCAAGGAGGCCCAATATGATCTTGCCGGCAGGGTGATCAGGGTCGCGGTCGCCTCAGGTCTTACAAACGCCAGGGCTCTTCTCGAGCGCGTCAAGAGCGGCGAGGCGCACTACGACATGATTGAAATCATGGCGTGCCCGGGCGGATGCGTCAACGGAGGCGGACAGCCCATACAGCCGGCGAGCGTCAGAAACTTCGTGGATCTGCGAACCCTCAGAGCGAAAGCCATTTACGCGCAGGACAAGGGCATGAAGCTGCGCAAGAGCCACGAAAGCCCGATTATCAAAGAGATTTACGAAACCTTCCTCGGCAAGCCGGGAAGCCACAAAGCGCATGAAATTCTCCATACCAAATATCAGGCCAGACCCAGGTATCCGGGTATGACCATGGCCAAGTAAGTGCCGGAAAGAGTATTATCTGACCCAGTCAGATGATACTCTTTCGTGCTATATACGGCATTCAGATAAAACGACGCAATTCAACACCGGCATGCACGGAAAACATTGAGAAAGGGGGAAAGACAGGGAAAAAAGGAAAGGGGCGGAGGATAAGAAAACGGAGAAGAAAGACAGGAGTGAAGAAAAGGATATTGGCAGAGCAATCTTCGCAAAACCAGCACAGCTCAAAAAAAGGAGGCGAGCACTATGAATCAGGCCCGCATCAAGGCGGACAAAAGCAATGCAGGCAGACCCGCGTCGCCTGCAAAGACAGCCGAGCCGGAGAAAATCAGCAGGTTTTCCGAAATCGCGAACGTCATTGAGCAGTTCAGGGATAACGAAGGATGTCTGATTCAGGTTCTTCACGAAGCCCAGGAGTTGTACGGCAGTCTTCCTTTGGAGCTTCAGCAGTTTATTGCGGATTCGCTCGATATTACTTTGTCGGAGGTATCGGGCGTGGTATCCTTCTATTCGTTCTTTTCGACAAAACCCAGAGGCCGGCATACGATTCGCGTATGTCTCGGGACAGCCTGCTATGTTCGCGGCGGCAAGAAGATAGTCGACCACCTTGAGAAAACCCTGAACATCAACATGGGGGACACTTCCGCCGACGGCAAGTTTACGTTTGAGGTGGCGCGCTGCATAGGAGCGTGCGGACTTGCCCCGGCAATGATGATCGACAACGTCGTGTATAAGCAGGTGACGCCGGCGAAAATCGACGCCATTTTGTCGAAGTATTGAACAATAGGGGGTGAACGGATTGAATACTGCCATAAGAAGCATCTCCGACCTGGATCGTATAAAAAAGAACCGCCAGTCTTTCGAACAGAAATTCCACCATCAGATCCTTGTATGCGCCGGAGCGGGATGCGTTTCATCAAACTGTTTTGAGGTCAGGGACGCAGTGATCGATCACCTCAGAAGGCTTGAGCTTGATAAGGAAGTCAGGGTATTTGAGACCGGCTGCATGGGGACCTGCGCGGTAGGCCCCGTCATGCTGATATTGCCGGAACGGATATTCTACACTAAGCTTACTCCCGATACGGCGCGGGAGATCATCAAAGCTCACCTGGTCGACCACAAGGTTCCGGAGCGGTACACTTTTTATGACCATAACCTCAGAAGACACGTGCCGGTTATCGACGACATCGATTTTTTCAGGCATCAGGTGCGGATAGCCCTCCGGAACTGCGGTGCGATCGAATACGGCGACGTCGAGTCGTACATTGCGCACGACGGCTATCTGGCCGCGGCAAAAGTGCTTTCCGAAATGACTCCCGAACAGGTCGTCGAAACCGTAAAGGCGTCGGGACTTCGCGGCCGCGGAGGCGCCGGTTTCCCAACCGGAGTGAAATGGGAGGCCGGCTCGAAAGCCGCCGGAAGCGTCAAGTACATAGTCTGCAACGCGGACGAAGGCGATCCGGGCGCGTTCATGGACCGCAGCATCATCGAGGGCGATCCCCATACTCTGATCGAAGGCATGATGATCGGCGCATATGCCATCGGCGCAAATAAAGGCTATGTATACATACGCGCCGAATACCCGATAGCCATCGAGCGCCTTGATGCCGCGATCAGGCAGGCCCGCGAATATGGTCTTCTCGGCCGCGATATTTTCAGCACCGGATTCGATTTCGACCTCGAAATACGTATCGGAGCCGGAGCGTTTGTTTGCGGCGAGGAAACCGCCCTCATGTCGTCCATAGAGGGACGGCGCGGCGAGCCGCGGCAGAAGCCTCCCCTTCCGTTCCAGAAGGGTCTTTTCGGCAAACCGACAATAATCAACAACGTGGAAACGTACGCCGCCATTCCGGCGATCCTGCTGAAGGGAAGCGAGTGGTTTGCGCAGTTTGGCACCGAAAAGGCGAAGGGCACGAAGGTGTTTGCGCTTGCGGGCGACATAATCAACACCGGTATAGTTGAAGTCCCGATCGGCATACCCCTTGGCGAAATCATCTTCCGCATCGGCGGAGGCATGCTCAACAAAAAACAGTTCAAGGCGGCCCAGATCGGCGGTCCATCCGGAGGGTGCGTCACACAGGACAATCTTAATGTTCCCACTGACTATGAGTCGCTGCAGGCACTGGGCGCGATTATGGGGTCCGGCGGACTTATCACGATGAACGAGGACACCTGCATGGTCGATACGGCCCGCTACTTCATGGACTTTATCCAGGAGGAATCCTGCGGAAAGTGCGTGGCATGCCGTATCGGCACCAAGAGGATGCTCGAGATCCTTGAAAGAATTACGCGCGGCGAGGGCGTCGAAGGCGACGTCGAGCGACTCGAGGAGCTCGGACGGACGATACAGAAGACCGCGATGTGCGGACTCGGGCAAACCGCGCCGAACCCCGTGCTCAGCACGATAAAGAATTTCCGGGAGGAATATGAGGAGCACATAAAGTATAAGTATTGCAGGGCGGGCGTGTGCTCCGATCTGTTCATCTCCCCGTGCGAGAACACATGCCCCGCAAACGTCAACATTCCCGGGTACCTCGCGCTGGTGGCCGCCGGGCGTTTCATCGACGCATACGACCTCATCCGTCAGGAGAACCCGCTGCCCTCAATCTGCGGCAGGATATGCACCCATCCCTGCGAGAGCAAGTGCCGCCGCGGCACGGTCGACGAACCTGTCGCGATATGCGACATTAAGCGCTTCGTTGCCGATTATGCCATGAAAAACGCCTCAAACTTCATACAGGATATCGCGTTCCCTAAAAACGGAAAGCGCGTGTCGATTATAGGCGCGGGAGCGTCCGGGCTTACCTGCGGATATTATCTCGCGCGGCTGGGTTATGAGGTGAGTATCTACGAATCGGAACCGGTTGCGGGAGGCGTGCTCGCATTCGGCATACCCGAGTACCGTCTGCCTTCCGAGGTTATCGCGCGCGAAATCCGTGAAATTGAAAAATCAGGCGTCAACATATTCCTGAACACCGAAGTCGGCAAGGATATCTCGTTTGATCAGCTGAGAAATGAGAGCCATGCGATTTATGTTGCGACAGGCACGCAGTTCCCGCAAAGGGTGGGCGTGCCGGGCGAAGACCTGAAGGGAGTGCTCCCGGGCATCTCGTTCCTGAAGGACGTGAAGCTCAAAAAGAATATCGATCTGACGGGACATGTGGTTGCCGTCATCGGCGGCGGAAACACTGCGATCGATTCCGCCCGCACCGCCCTCAGACTTGGAGCAAGGAAAGTAATGGTTCTCTATCGGAGGCTCCGCGAATCGATGCCCGCATATGACATCGAGATCGAGGAGGCGCTGCGCGAGGGAGTCGAGCTCCATGAGCTTGTCTCGCCCGTTCGCTTTGTCGGCGACAGGAGGGGACGCGTCACAAAGATCGAATGCGTTCGCCGCATGATGAAGGATTTCGACAACAACGGGCGGCGCAACACCGTTCATATCGAGGGGTCCAACTTTTTCATAGATGTAGATACCGTGATCACCGCCGTCAGCCAGTATGCCGACCTCCCCTTTGTAAGGAGCACGGAAATCGGATTAACGCGCTGGGGGACCTTTGTCGTTGACGACGAGACGCAGATGACCACAATGCCCGGCGTCTTTGCGGGAGGCGACGTCGTGAGGGGTCCGACCGACGTGATCCGCGCCATAGCCGACGGCAAGCACGCGGCGGTTAACATCGACAAGTACCTTGGGGGATCGGGCAGGCTCAACAAAGGCAGGGAGATAGATATCCCGCAGGTCTTTGACGACGATGAGATAGTCATGCATGAGCGTTTTCCGCTGGAGCTTCTGCCCCTCGAGAAGAGGAAGAACTCCTTTGACGAAGTAGTCCTGGGCTACCATAAGCTCAACGCCATGGCAGAGGCTATGCGCTGCCTGCATTGCGACAGAAGGTAGGTGAATGGGATGATAAGTCTGACGATAAACGGAAAGGCCGTCGCGGCGCCTGAAGGTTCGACGATAATGGAAGCCGCGAAGATGAACGGGATTAATATTCCAAGCCTCTGTTACCTTGAGGGCATACACGCTATCGGATCCTGCAGGATCTGTGTTGTGGAGGTGGAAGGCGCGAAGACGCTCCAGGCCGCCTGCGTTACAAAAGCCGCAAACGGCATGGTCGTGCGCACCAACACCAGAGACGTCCGCGATGCCCGAAAGGTCCTCTATGAGCTTATAATGTCGGATCACAACAAGGATTGCCTCAGCTGCAGGAGGAACGGCAGCTGCGAGCTGCAGGAGCTGGGACGCACCCTCGGAGTCGAGGAGCCCCGCTATGAAGGGCAGCGCGCCAGAAGCGATGTCGATATTTCCGCGTCGATAACCCGGGACATGTCAAAATGCATTCTCTGCCGCCGCTGCGTTACTGTGTGCAATGAGGTGCAAAACACAGGCATACTGTTCCCGCAAAACCGCGGCTTCAAAACGGTTATAGGGCCCGCAATGGAGCTTCCTCTGGGGTCGGTGAACTGTGCCTTTTGCGGACAGTGCACCGTAGTCTGCCCGGTGGGGGCGCTTAAGGAAACAAGCTCCGTCGGGCAAGTCTGGGAAGCCATACACGACCCGGGAAAGCGTGTGGTCGTCCAAATCGCTCCGGCAATTCGCGTCGCGATAGGGGAGGAGTTCGGGCTCGAAGCCGGAACGCGCTGCACAGGCAAGCTCGCGACGGCGCTGAGAGAACTCGGGTTCGACGATATATTCGATACCAACTGGGCGGCCGATCTGACAATCATGGAGGAGGGAACGGAGCTTCTCGGGCGGCTGAAAAGCGCGTTGACGGGAGGAACGGCGGAGCATGGAGGAAGTGTCCTTCCGATGATAACCAGCTGCAGCCCCGGCTGGATCAAGTTCATCGAAAACACCTTCCCGGATGAGCTGGACCACCTGTCGACCTGCAAATCTCCACATACCATGATGGGAGCTGTCGTCAAATCATATTACGCGGATAAAATCAACGTTGATCCGAAGGATATGTTCGTGGTATCGGTAATGCCGTGTACTGCGAAGAAGACGGAAATCGTGCGCCGCGAAATGCGGAACGGAGGATATCAAAACGTCGACGCCGTACTTACCACCCGCGAGCTTGCAGAGATGATCAGGGAAGCCGGCATCGATTTTGCAAATCTGCCCGACGGCGAGTTCGACGCGCCGCTCGGGTTGTCCACCGGCGCCGCCGATATTTTCGGAGTTACCGGCGGCGTCATGGAAGCGGCGCTCCGCACCGCCTACGAGATTGTGACCGGGCGCGAGCTGCCTTTTGAAAACCTTCATGTCACGCCGATTGTCGGACTCGAAGGGATCAAGGAAGCTTCAATCAGGATCGAAGATCCGCTTCCGGAATACGGCTTTCTGGACGGAGTCGAACTGCGCGTGGCTGTCTCAAGCGGGCTGAAAAACGCGCGCGCGCTTGTCGAGCAGATTGCCGCGGGAAAATCGCCATACCATTTCATAGAGGTCATGGGGTGCCCCGGAGGCTGTATAATGGGCGGCGGTCAGCCGAGAAGCAACGATACCGAAGTAAGGGAGAAGCGGCTGCGGGGCATCTATAGCGAGGATGAATCAAAGGTTATCCGCAAGTCGCATGAAAATCCCGCCGTGACCCGTATTTACGAGGAGTTCCTCGGGACCCCGAACGGGAAGAAATCGCACGAGCTGCTCCATACGCACTATATCCGCCGCGGCAGATATAACGAGCTCACGGACGAAAGCTTTGTCCTCGAGCCCGTAAAACCTGCGAAGAAGGCGCCTATTCCCGTTTCACCGCTTGCCGTGCAGATCACACGCAGGGAAGTCGCCGCAACGGCGAAGAAAGACCCGGAGGTTGACCCGACCCGCATCCTTGCACTCGAATCAGAGAAACAGAAGCTCAAACATGAGCTGGAAGAGTCCCAGGAGACAATCCGTCTTCTCAAGGACGTCATCGCCGGCTACACCGGCAGGCGCTGATACATCAGGAAACACAGCAGGGGGACGGTTTTTCCGTTGGTCCAACGGATGAACCGTCCCCCTGCCGTCATAGGTTGGGTTAGAGGGATTTGTAGTAGAAAACGGCAAGCTGGGTACGATCGCGGAGGTTCAGCTTTTCAAGAATAACGCTGAGATAATTCCTCACGGTGCCTTCGCTCAGGTAAAGCTGTTTCGCGATTTCTCTGTTGTTCAGCCCCTCGGCGACCAAAGATATGATTTCCAGTTCCTTGTCGTTTATTCCGAAAGCCGACAGGGAGGGCTTGTTTTTCCTGCTGATAAAAGACGGGATTTTGGACACTATATCCTCGCCGAAAACCGTTTGCCCCATATATACGGCTTTCAAAGACGGAATGATGCTCTCGAAATTCTGCTTCAGTATATAACCGCGGGCACCGATTTTAAGCGCCTGAATAATATATTCGTCGTCTGCAAACGTGGTCAGATAAAGAATCTTCGCATCCCTGTCGTTTTTCAGGATCTCTTCGCCCGCGGCAAGCCCCGTCATTTCCTCCATGCGGATGTCCATAAGCAAAATGTCGGGCTTCAGGCGGGAATACATCTCGATGGCTTCCCTTCCGCTGTTTCCTGTTCCGACGACTTCGATCTCATCGTCGGTTTCCAGGATGGTTTTCAGCGAAAGGCATATAAGCTTGTCGTCATCGACTACCATAACTCTCATCAAACTCAAATCCTTTCCCGTCATTTTGATCTCGGAACGGATATAAAAATCCTGAATCCTTTATCCGAGCCGATGTTTATATTTCCATTAAGGGCGGCGACCCTGTCCGATATGCTCTTCAGTCCGATACCGCCTTCATTGCCTCCGCGCCTGACCGTACCGTTATCCTGTATGACAAGCTGTATGAACGCGGGATGCTCCCTGACAGCAATAGAGGCGGACGTGGCGTTTGAGTGCTTTGAAATGTTATTAAGAGCCTCTTTTGCGACGGCTATGAAGCAATACTTCAGTTCCGCGTCAAGAGACGAGTTCACGTCATATTCAAAATGAACGGGGCAGAATGTAAATGCACGTATCAGAGATTCTATTTCGACGCGAAGGTCGATCGATTCGTCGTGAAGGTTGTGTACGCTTTTGCGTATGCTGTCCATGGCGTTTGTCAATGTATCCTTGAGGGTGCGTATTCTTTCCTTTAGCGCATCGTCGCCGACGGTTGCCAGAATTGCGCCGACCTGGAGGATGGAGCTTGACAGCAGATGCCCCACGTTGTCGTGGATGTCGCGGGAGATTCGGTTACGCTCGTTAAGCGTTGCGAGGTTAATTTCATAATCCTGTTTCTCGATGAGGTATTTATTCTGCGCTTCCAGCTGCAGGGATGTCTCTTTTAAACTGTCGAGAAGCCGGTAATGCTCCCGCCTGAGCTCATGAAGGGACGCCGTGCGGACCTTGAGAATGTATGACAAAAGGCCGTATAAAAGAATCATTGCTCCGGAGACCGAAAAAAACATGTCGCGGCCGATCGCGAGCGGAACAAGCCCCAGAAGAAAGACGGGCCTTCTCGTATCAGGAAAGACGTCGTAGCAGAGAAGAGGGAGAAAGAAGCAGAAGAACGGAAAGAAGATGCAGACCGCAATATAGAAAAAGAAAGCGGCAATGGTGAATCGAAGCCGATCAAAATAACTGACGGCGGCACTGATGATCACAACAACAAGAATAACGGGGATGATTCCCTCAGGATGCGTATTCTGTATAAAATGAGCGGCGCAGACCATAAACAAGACCACTTTGTCGATCAGCATATTCATATCTGATTTACCATCCTGTCACGCATTGTCCAACCGGAATTCTTCGCGGGAATACATGAAAAGCCTGTCGGACCGGCCCCGAAAGCCGCCGGGATAAAACGACCTTCTGCCGGACAAGCCGCACCTGCCGGAGAAGAGCTCCGCTGCCGGGTATGAGAATCCTGCCGGACATGGATATCTTATCACACAGGCAGATGCGTCTCAAGAAACAAATTACAAATGTCATATTACTTATGGACTCCGGTCACTTGCAATGGAATAACCCGGAAGGTATAATGGGTGCAAGAAAAACGGGCGGGGATATGACGTTTCCCGCCGGAGAAATGGGGATTGCTATGGTCATACAAGTTAAGAACCTAGTGAAAAGATACGGGGACCTGACGGCGCTCGATCACCTGAACCTCGAAATACACGAGGGCGAGATTTTCGGCCTTCTCGGACCGAACGGCTCGGGTAAAACGACCGCGATCAATTGCATTCTTTCGCTTCTGAAGTTCGACAAGGGCGATATTATGATATTCGGCAAGCCCATGTCGCCCGACGCCTACGACATCAAGAGGCGGATCGGCATCGTCATGCAGAACGTAGCCGTATTCGACGAGCTTACGGTTTATGAGAACATCGATTATTTCTGCGGCCTTTATATAACCGATAAAAACACGCGCAAGTCTCTGGTGGAGGAAGCCATTGAGTTTGTCGGACTCGGGGATTTCAGGAAGTTCTATCCGAAGAAGCTGAGCGGAGGTCTTCTGCGCAGGCTTAATATTGCCTGCGGAATTGCGCACAAGCCGGATCTCATCATCCTCGACGAACCGACCGTCGCGGTCGATCCGCAGAGCCGCAACAGCATACTTGAGGGGATACTGAGGCTCAACTCCGAGGGCGCTACGGTTGTCTATACTTCGCACTACATGGAGGAAGTGGAACAGATTTGCAGCCGGATCGCCATTCTCGACCGGGGAAAGATCATTGCCCAGGGCACGAAGGATGAACTGAAGGACATGATTCGCTCCGGCGTAACAATTGAAGTCGAGCTGATCGGCGCGCCGCCGTCGATTGAAAGGGACGTCAGGGACCTGCCGCATATTCTTTCGGCGGAACTGAACGGAAACATGCTTGTCGTGAAATCCGAAAAGGGCAAGAGCAACCTCGTCATGCTGCTCGATTACCTGAAATCTAGAAACATTCCCCTCGGCAGGGTCTACTCGGAGCCGCCGACCCTCAACGACGTCTTTCTCGAGATAACCGGGAAAGAGCTGAGAGACTAACGTAATGTTTCCATAACGTAGGAAGAATGTAACCATTCTTCAGAACGGAATGTGTCTAATGCGCGAATTGGAGGTTGATGATGTTTTCACATATTTATAAATACCGGCTCAAATGCATTCTGAGGGACCGGCAGATAATATTCTGGACAATGGCTTTTCCCCTGATACTCGCCACGCTGTTCCATATGACCATTGCGAACATAACGTCCAGCGAGACATTTTCCGAAGTAAAAATCGCGTTTTCCGAGGAAGGCGGATCCCAGGAATACAGGCTGCTGAAGGAAACCCTTGAGCAAATGTCCGCAGGCGAAGGCCGGAACGGCGGGAAAAAGCTCCTGGATGTGACATATACCTCCCGCGGCGAAGCCGACAGCCTTCTCAAGGACGGCAAGATAAAGGGATATATCTGCTATGACGGGGAAATAAAGCTGGTCGTCAAGGATCGCGGCCTGGAACAGACGGTACTCAAAGGCATACTCGACGATTTCAGGCAATCCATATCATCTGTCACAGCCATTCTTGAGGAAAACCCGGCGGCCGCAAACGGCTCTCTGTTTGACGACATCGCAAAAAGAGCCGACTATCTCATTGAATCCGCCGCGGGGAAGGCGGCTCCGAACACGTCGGTCCATTACTTCTACACGCTGATAGCTATGATGTGCTTCTACGGCGGCTTCCATGGCCTCAAGGAAGTTATGAGCGTCCAGGCGAACCAGTCAAGCGCGGGAGCGCGGGTAAATATGGCGCCGACCCGCAAGATGAAAGTGTTTCTGGTTTCCATCCTTGCCGCAGTCACGGTCCAGCTTATTGAGACGGCTTTGCTGCTGTTATATCTAGCCTTTGTTCTGAGGGTGGATTTTGGAAACCGTATTGCATATGTGCTGATTACCTGTGTGGCGGGCTCATTTACCGGCGTGTCATTCGGCGCTTGCATCGCCGCAACCATGAAGACGGGGGAAGGACCCAAAATCGCCGTTGTCATATCTGTCTCGATGATTATGTCTTTCTTTTCCGGGATGATGTACCATGGCATAAAAACAATAGTCCGCAGCAAAGCGCCGGTTCTTTCGTATCTCAACCCGCTGAATCTTATCGCAGATTCATTCTACTCGCTCTATTATTATCAGACTTACACGCGGTATTTTACCAATTTGGCTTTGCTCTGCGGGTTCTTCGCCCTGTTCAGCATGTTTACGTATCTTGCGGTAAGGAGGCGGAAGTATGCAAGTTTATAAAGCCTGCTACAAGATTATTTACAAGAACAAGGGACAGCTGCTGATGTATATCGGCATATTCCTGCTTTTTGCTATTTTCCTTTCCGGCATAGGGTCTTCGCAGGTTTCCGGCTTTTCCGAGACAAAATGCAAGATAGCGGTTTTTAACGAAGACGACGGTTCGGCTCCGGCGGACGGGTTGACGGAATATCTGGGCGGAAAAGCGGTCATCGTTGAAATGGAAGACGACGAAGAAAAGCTCCGGGACGCGCTGTTTTACCGGGACATAGAGTATATGCTGAGAATACCGGCGGGATTCTCCGACGGACTGATCGCCGGAAAAGACGTACGCATCGAAAAAACGACTGTTCCGGATTCCACTTCGGCCGTTTACCTTGACATGCTTGTCAATAAATATATCAACACCTATATGCTTTATGCGAAAAACACCGGTCTTGAAGGGGATGAGATCGTCCGGAGAATCGGCGAGGACCTTGAAAACGAAACGGTCGTCGAGATGGGTGACTATGGAAGGAAGATCACGACCGCCGAAAACAGCGCTTTCTATTTCAACTATTTATCTTATTCGATGTTATCGATTCTGATCCTCGGCCTTGGCGCCGTAATTCTCGTTTTCAACAAGACCGACCTGAAAAGGAGAAATCTCTGCTCGCCCGTCAGGCTCCGCAGCATGAATATGCAGCTTATCTCCGGCTGCCTGAGCTTCGCGGTGCTGGCATGGATACTCCTGATTGTCACAAGCTTTATTTTGTATTCGGATTTCATGCTCACCGTCAACGGGGCGCTGATGCTACTCAACTCATTTGTATTTACTATGGCCGCTCTCAGCCTGAGCTTTTTGCTTGCGAATGTCATGAAGAGTCAGAATGCGGTGGCCGCCGCAGCGAATGTTTTTTCTCTCGGAACCTGCTTCATCAGCGGAGTGTTTGTTCCGCAGGAGCTGCTGGTCGACGACGTGCTGAAGATAGCAAGCTTCACTCCGACATACTGGTATGTGCGCAATAACAGTCTCATTGCAGGACTTGTAAACCGCTCGTATGAAAACCTGCTTCCCATCTTTATGAATATGCTAATCGTTCTGGGGTTTGCGGCCGCGACTTTGATTATTGCACTTGTAGTTATAAAACAACGCAGGGTAAGCGCATAACCTGACCGTATCAAAATATAATAAGGCAGTTGCTTTTCAACCCAGATATAACCGATGAAGTGCCGTCGGGATCTTATTTATTGACGGTATTTATCGGTTATGTTGTTGCAATCGGCGAAAAACAAATATAAAATAGGGTTAACAACAAATTAAGGGGTGATTACCATAAAATTCAAGGACATGCCGTATGAGCGCGTTGAGCTCGCGAATGTGCGGGACAGGGCAAATGAACTCATCGACAGGCTGCAGAAGGCCGGGAGCTATTCGGAAGCCCGCGGCGCTTTCATGGACTGGCAGAAGCTCCTGACCAGGATCTACACGATGGGCAGTCTGGCCTACACCAGACACAGCATCGACACAAACGACGAGTTCTATGCAAAAGAGAAGGATTACTGGGACGAAGCGGACCCACAGATATCCGAATATGTACAGAAGTATACCATCGCCCTCCTGAACAGCGCTTTCCGTCCGGAGTTCGAGAAAGAGTTCGGAAGCCTGCTCTTCAAAAATGCCGAGATTTCGCTCAAAGCCTTCTCGCCCGAGATTATACCGGAAATGCAGGAGGAAAACCGCCTGAGCACGGAGTATTCAAAGCTGATCGCCTCCGCGCAGATCGACTTTGACGGAAAGCTTCTCACCATTTCACAGATGAGCCCGTATAAGCAGAGCCCGGACGACTATGTCAGGAAAGCCGCATGGGAAGCGGAATCCAAATGGTATGCCTCGAACGGCGAGGCGCTTGACCGGATTTTCGACCAGCTTGTCAAGGTCAGGGACCGGATGGCGAAAAAGATGGGCTATAAGGATTTTGTCGAGCTCGGCTATTACCGCATGACGCGAAACAGTTATGACCGGAATGATGTCGAACGGTTCAGGGAGGCCGTCCGCAAGAACATCGTGCCTCTGGCATACGAGCTCAAGAAGGAGCAGGCCGACCGCATCGGAGTTTCCTTCCCGCTCACATTCTATAACGACGCGCTGTCGTTCCGCTCGGGCAACGCGAAACCTCACGGCACCCCCGATGACATACTTCAGAACGGGAAGAAAATGTACCACGAGCTTTCGCCCGAAACCGCCGAATTCATAGATTTCCTCTATGACAACGAGCTCCTTGACGTCCTCAGCAAAAAAGGCAAGGAAGCCGGCGGCTATTGTACAGCATTCTATGAATACAAGGCTCCCTTCATCTTTGCAAACTTCAACGGGACCTCCCATGACGTGGAAGTCATAACTCACGAAGCGGGGCACGCTTTTGCGGGATACATGGCAAGGGACATAGTCCCGCTGGAAAACCAAAACCCGACGTACGAATCCTGCGAGATCCACTCCATGTCCATGGAGTTTTTCGGATGGAACTGGGCGGAGGGGTTTTTCGGCCCGGATACGCAGAAATTCAAATACAGCCATCTGGCCGACGCGCTGACTTTCATTCCTTACGGCACCATGGTCGACCACTTCCAGCACATCGTATACGAGAATCCCGGAATGACGCCTTCGGAACGTCACGACGTCTGGCGCAAGCTGGAAGCGACGTACCGTCCATGGCTGAAGCTCGAAGAGCTCCCGTTCTACGGCGAAGGGAAGGGCTGGCAGCGTCAGCTTCACATTTACGGAAGCCCCTTCTATTACATTGACTACTGCCTTGCCCAGACCGTGGCGCTCCAGTTCTGGACAGTCATGCAGCGCGACCGCGGCGAAGCCTGGGACCGTTACATGAAGCTTGTCCGAAAGGCGGGCACCGAAACCTTCGACGGCCTCGTGGCAACCGCGGGTCTGGACTCGCCGTTCGGCGATAAAGCGCTGAACGACGTCGCGAAGACCGCAAGCGAATGGCTGGCGAACTTCGACAAGTCCGCATTGAAATAGAGCCGCATTATGATATGGTCGTACTGAAGCAAACACACTGAATATTGACGAAAGCGCCCTCCCTGACAGAATTCATTCCGCCGGGGAGGGTGTTTATATCTAAAAAAGGTTTAGCCTCTATTTGCTGTTACTTATCTCATAACCGGCCCTTCGCACGAATATGCTGATAGAGTTAAGGGGGCGATATTATGGGATACTATGTCCGCGTCGAAAGAAATGTCAACATTTACGTGGAGGATTTAAACCCATCGGGAGAAAAGACGATACTGTTTGTCCATGGCTGGCCGGGAAGCCACCGCTTGTTTGAGTATCAGTTCGATCAGCTTCCAAAACTGGGTTACCGGTGCATTGGCATCGACTGCAGAGGATTCGGTTCGTCCGATAAGCCGTGGCACGGTTATGACTACGACAGACTGTCGGACGACATCCGGGTTGTCGCAGACGCGCTGAAGCTTAAAAATTTCACGCTTGGAGGGCACTCGACAGGAGGAGCGATTTGCATCAGATATATGGCGAGGCACAGAGGTTATGGGGTCGCAAAGCTGGCTCTTTTCGCCGCGGCCGCGCCAAGCCTTATACAAAGGCCTTATTTCCCGTACGGCCTGCAGAAGGAGGCGGTGCTTGACATTATCCGCGGCATATATTCCGACAGACCGAAAACGATCCGGGATTTCGGCAAAACGGTATTTTACAATCCTGTTTCGGAACCGCTGTCGGATTGGCTTTTCCAAATCGGGCTTCAGGCAGCCGGATGGGCTACAGCGGCAATCGCGAACAGTTGGATTGAGGAAGAAATGTTTAACGACATGAAAGCAATCGAAGCGCCCACATTAATACTTCATGGCGTGAATGACGAGGTCTGCCTGTTCCAGCTTGCACTGGCGCAAAAGGAAGGCATAAGGAATTCAAAACTCGTGGCATTTGAGCAATGCGGACATTTTCTCTTTTATGACCAGCTCGACAGGTTCAACAGGGAGCTTGTTGAGTTTGTCGAAGGATAGCAGGTCATACCGGTGCTTCCGGCGCAGAATGGGGATGCCCGAATACTAGGGAAATCAACTTTCTCTTGATAGTTTCGGCATTGCGTTTTATACTTATGGTAGTTAGCTAATAAAATTAAAAAGCGCGGTTTACATCCTGCCCGTTTGTTAAAACGCGCTTAAACTAAAAGGGGAGTTGAACAAAATGCCGAAAGTCGAAGTAAGAGACGGGATCGAGCTGTTCTATGAGGAACTCGGGTCGGGAGACAAATATGTGCTCAGCCTCCAGATGGACTTCCCGCCGAGAAGCACTATAAGGGAGCTCGCGAAATACGGATATCATGTAATGCTTATAACAAATCGCGGGATAGGTCAGTCGACGCACGTTTTTGAGGATTACGGCAACGAATGGTTCAACATTTTCGCCGACGACGTCGTGGCTTTCGCGGACAAACTCGGAATCGACAGGTTTGTCTACTGCGGATGTTCCCACGGAGCGGGCACGGGCTGGCACATCATGCTTCGTCATCCCGAGAGGGTTATCGCGTTTGTCGCCATGGTGGGCGGACCGCATAACATAGACGAGGGGACATGGTCCTATAAATCCCGCGCGGCGGCCGGTGAAAAGCTCAAGCCGGTCGACCCGCAGATAGACGACGAAGCGATAATTCGCCGGAATGAGAAAAACAGGGTTTACTTCGAAGAACTCAGGAAAAACCAGACCCCCGAAGAAAAAGCATTGGATTATCGCCGTCCGTTGGTGGGTTACGGGACCGAAGCCAAGGTCCAGGAAGCCCTGCGGACAATCAGAGTTCCCACGCTGATGATAGGGGGCCTTGAGGATCCCATCAGCCGTCCGGATTTGATGCTTAGGACGGCGCAGTGCCTGCCTTACGGCAAGCTGGTCCTTTATTCCGGATTTGGTCATGGCGGTCCGGGCAACCAGCTTATCGAAGAGTGCTCCGAAGAGATCGTGAATTTCCTTCGCAACGTGGAGAAAACAGGCAGGGTATACAAGGAAGTTATCGAAGACTGAGCCATTCATCCGTTTTCCGGAGGGCAGAATGAATAAACAGGATCTAAAAAATCTTGCCGGGGATATAAAGTGCATGATCAGGGACTTCGTGAACACCGGGGATCTCCGCAAGGTAGGGCGCGACGTCGGAAACACCGTGGGCGGCGCGCTTGATATGGCGTTCGAGGAAGTGCGGAAAGCCATCAGTTCCATTCAGGCGGAAGTTCAACGGAACGACGGCAAAAACACTGCGCAGGTCCGATATAACAATCGGCAGGAGGAAAACCGCGGGCAGACGGATAACAGTTGGCAGGCGCAGCAAAAGCAGCAGAAAACGGTTGCCGCTTTTCCGCACAGGCCGGTGGGCAGGGTTGCCGGAATATTATATACCGTATTCGGGGGTCTCGGAGTATGCCTTCTGGGCATAGCCGCCGCCGTTACGGCCTATATCGTAAACGTACTGGGAAGGGCTGTTCAGGTAATTCCCGCCGTTGCGTTTTTCTCGGCGTTCTTTATCGGAAGCGTCGCTTTGGAGATAAAAGGCTCGGTTATCCGCGGCAGGCTGAAGCGTTACAGGAAGTACGTCAAATTGCTGGAAGGACGCAGCAGCTGCATGATCAGGGAGCTATCGGCATACAGCGGGTACAGTGAGAGGTTTATCCTCAGGGATTTCCGCAAAATGATCGCTCTCGGCATGTTCCCGCAGGCGCATGTCGACGATGAAAAGACCCTGCTCATGCTTAATAATGAGGCATATAAGAATTATCTTGCTTATCAGGCCGAGTACAGGGCCCGGAAAACGGAGGATCAACGGAAAAGGAACGCAGAAGGGAAAAAGGCGAAAGAATCCGAAGTCCGCACCAACGTGAAAGCCGGTCCCGAAGTCCAAAAGGCGATCGACGAAGGGAAGAAGTACCTCCGTCAAATCCACGAGGCCAAGTCGGAAATTCAGGATGCCGAGGTTTCCGAAAAGGTCCGGTGTTTGGAAGACACGGTAAGCAGAATAATCGGCCATATTGAAGAGCATCCGGAGGCTCTCCCGGAAGCCAGACGGCTTATGGCATATTACCTTCCCACAACCGTCAAGCTTCTGGGTGCTTACGGGGAGTTCGACAGGCAGCCGATTCAGGGCGAAAACATAAGAAAGGCGAAAACAGAGATAAAAGAAGCCCTGGACACCATTAACCTTGCTTTCGGGAACCTGTTTGACAGCTTTTTTGAAGACGCGGCAAGGGATATTTCGGCTGAAATATCGGTGCTGAACACGCTCCTTGCGCAGGAAGGGCTGACGGAAAAGGATTTTAAAGCAAGATCCTGAAGCGGAGTTTTCAAGATCCTGAAGTAAATTCCGAAGTAACAGATGTCCGGTTATTAAGCTATTTGTCTTTAACCGTTTGCATAAAAACGCGGCTGCCCGATGAGAGCAGCCGCGTTTTGCAGCCGTGTGTGAGAAAAAACTTAGAACAACTGAATATACTGTTCGCGCGATGCGCCGACGGACACGTATTTGATCGGGCATCCGACCTTATTCTCGATAAACCTGATATATGAAAGGGCTGCCGCGGGCAGTTCCTTTTCCGTTTTGCAGGAGGATATGTCGCACATCCAGCCGTCCATGTACTCGTAAACCGGTTTGGCTTTCTCGAGAGTAAATCCCGTTGGGAAATCCCGTATAATCCGGCCGTCGACCGAATACGCGGTGCAAACTGGTATTTTTCGGAGATAGGAGAGGACGTCGAGCTTGGTCAGAGCCAGATAGGAGGCACCCTGCACCATGCAGCCGTAACGTGAGGCGACGGCGTCGAAGCCTCCGACGCGGCGCGGACGGCCCGTTGCGGCGCCGTATTCGCCGCCGGATTCGCGAAGCTCGCCTGCTTCGTCGCCGAACAGCTCGCATGTGAAGGGGCCTTCGCCGACGCAGCTCGAGTATGCTTTCATTACGCCGATAACTTCGTCAAGCTTTGCCCACGGTATTCCGGCGCCGATGGGCGCATAAGCCGCGATTGCGGACGAAGACGTCGTATAGGGGTAGATCCCGTAATCGATATCCCGCAGGGCGCCGAGCTGGGCTTCAAACATCACTTTTTTTCCGCCGTTTATCGCTTCGTTAAGCTCGTGCGTGGTGTCGCAGATATACTGTTTCAGCGGCTGGCCGTAGGTTTCAAGCCACTCGAGCATTTCCTCCGGCTTAATCATGTCATGGCCATAGCAGCCGTCAATTACCAGATTCTTCCACTCGATTACGTCGAAGAGGCGGTTGCCGAGATATTCGGGATGCAGCAGATCTCCCATCCGGAAAGCCTTTTTCATATATTTGTCGGAATAAGCCGGAGCGATGCCGCGGCGGGTGGAGCCGAACTTCTTGTCTCCAAGCCTGTCCTCCTCGAGACAATCGAGCAGCTTGTGATACGGCATGCAGATGACGGCTTTATCGCTGATCTTAAGGTTATCCGGCCCGATATGAATGCCGCTTCCGCGCAGCTTGTCGATTTCTCCGCATAAATGCTGCAGGTCCACGACCATGCCCGGTCCCATTACGTTGACCGTGCCGCTTCGCAGTATTCCCGAAGGCAAAAGGTTGAGGATAAACCTGCCTTTTTCGTTGACCACGGTATGTCCGGCATTGTTGCCGCCCTGATAGCGCACAACGACGTCGTAGCCTTCGCTGAGCAGGTCGACCATGCGACCCTTGCCTTCGTCTCCCCAGTTAATTCCTACTATTGCAGTTGTCATTCTTATCAGTTCTCCTTCGCAGCGACGCGTCTATCAGTCCGCAGAACAGCGGGTGCGCGCGATTCGGTCTGCTTTTGAACTCCGGATGGAATTGAACTCCCACAAAAAAGTCGTTTTGCGGGATTTCCACTGTCTCGACTATACGGCCGTCGGGCGAGGTGCCGCTGATAACGAGCCCGTGTTTCTCGAACAGGTCTCTGTAATCGTTGTTGAACTCATAACGGTGGCGATGCCTTTCATGGATCAAATCGGTTTTATAACATTCCGCCATTTTGGTGCCCGGTTTTATTTTGCACGGATATGCGCCCAGCCTGAGGGTTCCCCCTTTGTCGACATGCTTGCCCTGGTCGGGTAAGAAGTCGATGACCTTGTTCGAGGAGTTTTCGTCGATTTCTCCAGACGCCGCGTCCCTGAGGCCGCATATATTGCGGGCAAACTCGATGACGGCGGTCTGCATGCCCAGGCATATGCCCAGATAAGGTATGTTATTCTCCCTGCAATATTTCGCGGCGGTGATTTTTCCTTCGATTCCGCGGTGCCCGAAACCGCCGGGAACGATAATGCCGTCGCAGCCGCCGAGAATCCCGCAGGAATTTTCGTTCGTTACGGTCTCGCTGTCTATCCACTCGATGTGGACGTGAGTGCCGTAAGCATAGCCCGCGTGGGCGAGAGCTTCCGCGACGGAGAGATAGGCGTCGTGAAGCTGGACGTATTTTCCGACGATCCCGATGGTAACCGATTTCGTGCGGTTCTTGATGCTGTCAAGCATCGCCCTCCACTCGGTCAGGTCCGGCGGTGGAGTGTTCAGTCCGAGCTCGCGGCAGACAATGGAGGAAAAGCTGCTGTTCTCAAGCATTATGGGCGCTTCGTATAATACGGGTATCGTCCTGTTTTCGATCACGCAATCCTGCTTGACGTTGCAGAAGAGGGCGATTTTCCTGAAAATCTCTTCCTCCAGGGGCTCGTCGGACCGGAGCACTATGATGTTCGGCAGAATTCCCATGCCCTGCAATTCCTTTACCGAGTGCTGCGTGGGTTTTGTTTTGTGCTCGCCGGATCCGCGCAGATATGGCACCAGGGTGACGTGAATATACAGCGCGTTTCCGGGCCCGACCTCATGGCCGACCTGCCTTATCGCCTCCAGAAACGGCTGGCTTTCGATATCGCCCGTGGTGCCGCCGATCTCAGTGATAACCACGTCGGCACCGGTCTTTTTGCCGACAGAGTATATGAACTCCTTTATCTCGTTTGTAATATGGGGTATTACCTGAACGGTCTGCCCAAGGTATTCGCCGCGCCGTTCCTTGTTTAGAACGTTCCAATATACCTTGCCGGTCGTCAGATTGGAGAACCGGTTCAGGTCCTCGTCGATAAAGCGTTCGTAATGGCCGAGATCGAGGTCGGTCTCCGCTCCGTCTTCGGTCACGAAGACCTCTCCGTGCTGGTAGGGACTCATCGTTCCCGGATCTACGTTGATATACGGGTCAAGCTTCTGAGCCGCAACCTTCAGCCCTCTCGATTTCAGAAGCCGGCCGAGCGAGGCCGCGGTTATGCCTTTACCGAGACCGGACACAACTCCCCCTGTTACAAAAATATATTTTGTCATTTAAACCTCCGTTACAACCTTGTCCGGTCCTCTGGCGCAGGGCGCGGGGCACGGACGTTTTGTCGCCGATACATGTCCCGTCAGTTCTCGTAAGTTTTTATAATGCTTTCCGCTATATCCTTCTTTTTCCGGCAGGTATCCATTGCCCGCTTCTCTATGTAACGGTGCGCCTCCGGTTCGCTCATCCTGAGCTTGTCGATCAGTATCCACTTGGCATGGTTGACAATACGGATCTCATTCATCTTCTCCTCTAAAGAGGTGGCCCTGTCGCTCAGCTTCTTCATCTTTATTCTTGTCGCAATTAGGAGCTTTATGCTTTGAAAGGCGAGCTGCCTCGATATCGGTTTGGATAAAGTCAATACGCCGTACTCCTCAACTTTATATGAAACCTGTTCGAACACGTCGCTCTTCACGACCAGAAGGACGCTTGTGCTGCCTTTTTCGGCGACGTCGAGCGCAAGCTGCACTCCGAAGTCGTCCGAGAGAGGGGCGTTGATGATCAGAATATCTACCGGAGTGTCCACAAGCATGCGCTTTGCCTCGCCCGCCGTGGGAACCGACATGATCGGTGAAAACTGATGATCGGCCAGAAGCTCCGTGAAATATTCCACCGCTTTCGGAGATGTACTGGCTATCAGCACACTCATCGTCTCTTTTTCCGACGGCATCAGCTTCACACCTTTCTGCAAGACATTGCCAACTTAATATATTGCGAATTTAATATATTCCTCCGGCAGGATCGATTTCACAAAATCGCTGTTTTTTGCAAGCTCCAGCGCGCTCCCGAGGCTTGACGGCAGCTGCCGCAGCGACTTTGTGACCGCGGCGTCCGCTGTGAACAGGTCGAGGTCGGTGGGATTGGGCGGGGCCATCCGCTTTTCGATCCCGTCGAGTCCCGCATGGATAAGAAGGGCGAAAGCGGCATAGGGGTTGCACATGGGGTCGGGGGACCGAAGCTCAATGCGGCGGTATTCGTCCTTTGCGGCGGGGATCCTTATAAGCTGCGAGCGGTTTTCGTGCGACCATGTGATATACTTCGGGGCCTTTTTTTCGCCGAGCCTCTTATAGGATTCTTCGCAGGGATTGAGGAAGAGGGTGATTTCCTCGATATGGGAGAGAATGCCCGCCATAAAGTTCATCGTATAATCGTTACCGTCAATGCTTTTTACGGACATATTAATATGCATGCCGTTTCCGGCCTTGCCTTCAAGGGGTTTCGGGGAAAAGTCGGCGTCAAGTCCGTTGCGGGTGGCTATAGTTTTAACGACGGCCTTGAAGGTGACGGCGTTTTCCGCGGAGGCAAGCGCCTTGTCATACCTGAAATCTATTTCGTTCTGGCCGGGGCCCTCCTCATGGTGCGAGCTCTCAGGACGGATGCCCATGTCGGACAGGGTAAGGCAAATCTCTCGGCGGATGTTCTCACCCCTGTCATCGGGAGCGATATCCATGTAGGACGCGTTGTCAAACGGGATCCTTGTGGGGTTTCCCTCCGCGTCGGTTTTAAACAGATAAAACTCGATTTCCGGTCCGAAATAGCAGGTTATCCCTTTTTTATCGGCGGCTTGCATGGCTTTTTTCAGAATAAATCTGCCGTCCCTCTCATATGGTGTTCCGTCGGGACGCAGAATATCGCAGAACATTCTGACAACCCTGCCGCTTTGCGGCCTCCACGGCAAAATCGCGAGCGTTGACGGGTCGGGATGCAGAAACAGGTCGGACTTGATTTCATCGCCGAATCCGTATATGGCGGAAGCGTCAAAGGATATCCCGTCGGAAAACGCTCTTGTGAGCTCCTCCGACATTATTGAGATATTCTTCTGGTAACCGCGGATATCGCAGAAGGCAAGCTTGATGAAGCTGACATCCTCTTCCTTTACGAAGGTCTTCACCTCGTCGAACGTATACATTATAAGTTCCCCCTGTCTGCATACTGTATATAAATTAAAGCGTCCGTCTGAAGGGATAAAGATACCGCATCAGATGAACGCCATTGCTCACTTCAGATTTATTATATGCCGAAACTCCGGAAAAAGTCAATATTGACTTTGCGCTGCACATCATTTATAATCAGTGCAAGACGGCAAGGGTGTCGCAGACTATATCTGTGGCACCCCTGCTTTTTTTATCCCAACGGAGGTGAAGGATGTGACGAAAGACAAGCAACCGCTTTATTGCCCGGAGCTTGAGCACGATGCCTGCGGCATAGGCGCAGTTGTGAACATAAAAGGGATCGCATCATATAAAATCGTCGACGACGCGCTCCAGATAGTTGAAAAGCTTGAGCATCGTGCGGGTAAGGACGCATCCGGCGAAACGGGCGACGGAGTGGGCATCCTTTTGCAGATATCCCATGAGTTTTTCAGCGAAGCCGCCGGGAAACACGGCATCTCTTTGAAGGCCAGACGCGGCTACGGCGTGGGAATGTTTTTCTTTCCGAGAGAAAAGCATGCGCGAAACCGCGCGATGAAAATGTTTGAAACAATAACGCAGAAGGAAGGACTTCGATTTCTCGGCTGGAGGCCCGTCCCGGTAAACGAGGAGATTCTGGGAAGCAGGGCGAAGGCTTGCATGCCGGGCATTTACCAGTGCTTCATAGAGCGGCCTGAAAACGTCGGCTCGGACCTTGATTTCGACCGACGGCTGTATATCGTGCGCCGTGTTTTTGAGAAAAGCAACACCGATACATACACGGTTTCATTGTCGTGCCGCACGATCGTGTATAAGGGCATGTTCCTGGTCGGGCAGCTGAGGAAGTTCTACCTCGACCTGCAGGACGAAAAATATGTTACGGCGATGGCAATGGTCCATTCCCGCTTTTCGACCAACACAAATCCCAGCTGGGAGAGGGCCCATCCCAACCGTATCATCCTCCACAACGGCGAAATAAACACGATCCGCGGAAATGTCGACCGGATGCTGACAAGGGTGGAGACCATGAAATCCCCCGTCTGGGAGGACGACATGGAGAAGGTCTTTCCGTGCATCGATACGTCGGGATCGGATTCGGCGATGCTTGACAATACGCTGGAATTCCTGATGATGAGCGGAATGCCGCTGCCCCTCGCGGTCATGATCACGGTGCCGGAGCCGTTCAGAAACAGGGAAGACATGAGCCGCGCGAAAAGGGATTTCTATCACTACTACTCCACCATGATGGAGCCGTGGGACGGCCCCGCGGCGATTATATTCTCGGACGGGGACATGCTGGGAGCGGCGCTGGACAGAAACGGCCTGCGCCCGGCCCGTTATTACATAACCTCCGACGACACCCTGATTTTGTCAAGCGAGGTCGGCGTTCTTCCCATCCCCGAGGAAAAGATCATACTGAAGTCCCGCCTTGCCCCCGGGAAAATGATTGTCGCCGACATGACAAAGGGCAAAGTGATATTCGACGACGAATGCAAAAACTTCTATGCAACCCGCAATCCATACGGCGAATGGCTTGACCAGCATCTCGTGAAGCTGGCCTCCCTGCCGATTCCGAACAAAAAACCGGAAACCCATTCCCAGGAAATAAGGGACCGGCTGTACAAGGCTTTCGGCTACACTTACGAGAGCATCAAGGAACATATCATTCCGATGGCTAAAAACGGTTCTGAGCCCATAACATCAATGGGTGTCGATATCCCCCTGGCCGTCCTGTCGGATAAGCACCAGCCCCTGTTCAACTATTTCAAGCAGATGTTCGCGCAGGTTACAAATCCCCCGATCGATGCGATAAGGGAAGAGATTGTGACCGACACGACCGTCTACGTGGGCTCGGACGGAAACCTTTTGCATGAAACCGCCCAGAACTGCAACGTTCTTGAAATCAGAAACCCCATACTGACAAACGTCGACATGATGAAGATCAAGAGCATGAAGATCCCGGGGCTCAAGGTCGAGACGATTTCCCTGCTGTATTATACCGGAACCCCGCTGAAAACGGCTCTCGACAACCTGTTTTTAGCCTGCGAGAAGGCATATAAAAACGGCTGCAACGTGCTTGTTTTGTCCGACCGCGGAGTCGACGAAAACCATATGGCGATTCCGTCGCTGCTCGCGGTATCCGCCATGGAGCAATATCTTATAAGGACCGAGAAAAGAACCGCGGTTTCGGTAATCCTCGAAAGCGGCGAACCGAGAGAGGTGCACCATTTCGCGACGCTTCTGGGGTACGGCGCGCGTGCCGTAAACCCGTATCTTGTGGAAGAATGCATCGCGGAAAGCATTGAAAAGGGCTTGCTTGACAAAGACCTGCACACGGCGGTCCGCGACTATACGGAGGCCGTATTGCACGGCATTGTAAAAATCGCGTCCAAAATGGGCATTTCAACGCTTTTGTCATATCAGTCGGCCCAGATTTTTGAAGCCATAGGTATTGATAAGGAAGTTATAGACACCTATTTTACAAATACAATCAGCCGCGTCGGCGGTATCGGGCTTCGCGAAATCGCGGAGGATGTGGAGTACCGCCATGCACAGGCATTCGATCCGATGGGATTGGGCATAGACACCACGATCGAGAGCGGCGGAATCCACAGGCTGCGCACGGGCGAGGACAAGGAGGACCACCTGTACAATCCCTCCACCATCGTCGCCCTGCGGGAGGCGGTGCAATACGGCGACTATAAGCGCTTCAAGGAATACGCTGCCATGATCGACGACGAGAGGAAGCCTCACACGCTCCGCGGGCTTCTCGATTTCGTGCCGGCGGAAAAACCGCTTCCCTTGGACGAAGTGGAGAGCGCGGAAAGCATTGTGAAGCGCTTCAAGACCGGGGCGATGTCGTACGGCTCCATTTCGAAGGAGGCGCACAAGTGCCTGGCAATCGCAATGAACCGCATCGGAGGAAAATCCAACTCCGGCGAAGGCGGCGAGGAACCGGAACGTCTAGGAACCGAGCGCCAGAGCGCAATCAAGCAGGTCGCGTCGGGGCGTTTCGGCGTCACCGAGGAGTACCTGCTCAGCGCCGAGGAGATCCAGATCAAAATGGCGCAGGGGGCAAAGCCGGGAGAGGGCGGCCATCTGCCGGGCGAAAAGGTATATCCCTGGATCGCGAAAACCAGGCATTCCACACCCGGTGTTTCGCTTATATCGCCTCCGCCCCACCATGACATCTATTCCATCGAGGACCTGGCGCAGCTGATTTACGACCTTAAAAACGCGAACAGGCGCGCCCGCATTTCTGTAAAGCTTGTTTCGGAAGCGGGCGTGGGTACGATTGCCTCCGGCGTAGCAAAAGCAGGAGCGCAGGTCATACTGATTTCGGGTTACGACGGCGGAACCGGCGCCGCTCCGGCAAGCTCCATCCACAACGCGGGGCTTCCCTGGGAGCTCGGAATCGCCGAAACCCATCAAACCCTGATTCAAAACGGGCTTCGCTCCAAGGTAGTTCTGGAGACCGACGGAAAGCTCATGACCGGCCGTGACGTGGCGATCGCGGCAATGCTCGGCGCGGAGGAGTTCGGTTTTGCGACCGCTCCGCTGGTGGCTATGGGCTGCCTTATGATGAGAGTGTGCAACCTTGATACCTGCTCGGTGGGTATCGCGACGCAGGATCCTGAGCTGCGATGCCGGTTTGCGGGAAAGCCCGAGCATGTCGTGAATTTCATGATGTTCGTCGCCGAGGAACTGAGGGAAATCATGGCGTCCCTTGGAGTACGCACAGTGGATGAGCTTGTCGGGAGAACCGACCTGCTGCGGGTCCGCGAAAGCGCGGGCTCCGGCCGCCTGAAGACCGTGGACCTCTCGGGTATTCTCAACCACGGGTACCTTGGAGAAAAACAGAGCTATTATAACAAGAATCTGTTTGACTTCCGCCTGGAAGAAACGATAGACGAGCGCGTATTGCTCCCCGCGTTTGAAAAAGCGATCGAATCAGGCGAAAAGATGGAAATCAGCGTCAATGTTTCGAGCACTAACAGGACGGTCGGGACAATACTCGGATCGGTCATATGCGAAAAATACAAGGACAGCCTGGAAGAGGACACCTATGTGGTGAACTGCTTCGGAGGCGGCGGACAGTCGTTCGGCGCGTTCATTCCGAAGGGACTGACGCTTCGCCTGACCGGCGACAGCAACGATTACTTCGGCAAAGGGTTGTCCGGCGGAAAGCTTGTGCTTTCACTGCCGAAGAACAGCAGGCTGAAGGCTGAGGAAAACATTATTCTCGGCAACGTCGCCCTATATGGAGCAACGAGCGGAGAAGCGTACATTAATGGCGTGGCCGGCGAGCGCTTCTGCGTGCGGAACTCCGGCGCGATCGCAGTGGTGGAAGGCGTGGGCGATCACGGCTGCGAGTATATGACCGGCGGCATCGTATGCGTGCTCGGCAAAACGGGAAAGAACTTCGCCGCCGGCATGAGCGGAGGCATCGCGTACGTTCTTGACGAAAACCACGACCTGTACATGAGGCTCAACAAGGAAATGGTCCGGAGCAGCAGCGTTGAGGACGAAGAGGATATAAAGACTCTCCGGCGCCTTATTGAGAAGCACACAAGGGAAACGTCGTCCGAACTTGGCAAAAGGATTCTGTCCGACTTCCCAAGATACCTGCGCATGTTCAAGAAAATAATTCCGAACGATTACAGCGAAATGCTTGCGGCAATCGAAGCGTACGAGAAGCAGGGCTATTCGCATGAGGAGGCGCAGGTCAGGGCGTTTTACGAGCTTAAGGGCGCAAAGAGGGAAAAGACGGCCCGCAAGGACGACAATGTGGTATGCGCCAGCGAGAGGATCAGGAGTTTTTCGGAGTTTCATCTGCCTCTCGGGGAAGCCGAAAGAAAGAAACAAGCCGCCAGATGCATGAACTGCGGCGTGCCTTTCTGCCAGTCGGGCGTAAGCTTTGACGGCATGATGACCGGCTGCCCGCTCCACAACCTGATTCCGGAATGGAACTATCAGGCCGGCTGCGGCAATGCGAAGCACGCGTTGTCAAGGCTCCTAAAGACGAATAATTTCCCGGAGTTTACGGGAAGGGTATGCCCCGCACTGTGCGAAGCCGCCTGCACAAACGGTCTGAACAGCGACTCCGTGACGATTCGCGACAACGAGCTTTGGATAATCGAAAACGCTTTTGAGTCGGGATACATGCAGCCGAGAATACCAAAAGTCCGTTCGGGGAAAAGGGTCGCCGTCGTGGGATCCGGCCCCGCGGGGCTTGCGGCCGCGGATTGTCTCAATCAACGCGGGCACAGCGTGACGGTTTATGAACGCGACGACAGGCCCGGCGGACTGCTTATGTACGGCATTCCGAACATGAAGCTGGACAAAAGCGTCGTTGAGCGCAGGATATCTCTCATGCGCCGGGAGGGAATCGAGTTTATTACCAATGCCGACGTCGGCAGAAACGTTTCGGCGGAAGAGCTCCTGTCCGGTTACGACGCCGTGATACTCGCCTGCGGAGCCAAGAAGGCGCGGAATCTGCCGGTAAACAATAGAAAAATAGACGGGGTTTATTTCGCGGTTGATTTTCTGGCCTCAACCACGAAGAGCCTTCTGAACTCAGGGCTGGCCGATGGTGAGTATATCAGCGCAAAGGGTAAGCATGTCGTCATAGTCGGCGGAGGCGATACCGGAAATGACTGCGTCGGAACCTGCATACGCCACGGCTGCGCTTCCGTCCGGCAGATCGAAATGATGCCCGCTCCGCCGAAGACGCGGGACAAAAACAATGCGTGGCCCCGTTTCCCGAGATTGCTGAAAACGGATTACGGCCAGCAGGAAGCCATAGAGGTATTCGGCGAAGACCCGCGCCTGTTTGCCACGACGGTTTCGGAAATCATCGCAAACGAGGACGGCAGCATCCGTGCGGTCAAAACGGTCCGGCTGACGCCGAAAACCGACGAAAATACGGGCAGAGTCAGCATGGTCGAGATACCGAACACAGAGGATACGCTCAAAGCCGATATTCTGATCATCGCCGCGGGCTTCATCGGCTGCGAAGAGTATGTGCCAAGCGCTTTCGGCGCTTCCCTTACGCAGCGCGGAACGGTTGATACCGCGGGTCGGGGATACATGACCAGCAACCCCAAGGTTTTCACCTGCGGCGACATGCGCATGGGCCAGTCCCTCGTCGTCCACGCCATCAACGAAGGCCGCGCTTGCGCTAAACAGGTTGATGCATACCTTATGGGGTAATAAAATAAAAAGAACTAATCAAGTTGACGGTTTTTCTATTGGTTTTAAGTGCCCAACAGAAGAACCGTCAACTTGTTGTGCAATTCTATATTTATTAAGGATTTATCATTTTAAATTCACTTAGTTAGTATATTGCAATAAGTTATAAATTTAAAGTGTTTCGTATAAAATAAAATAATGTGCTAAATATTGACAATAATGGATATAAGATGTAGAATTATAGTAAATTAGTGACGATAATTATTGGAAAATAAATTATTATTTAAATAAAATATCCAAAATTTAAGAAAAATTTCTTTCTATAAAAAATGAGGAACATTATATTTTTTCATAGCAAAAGCAGGAGAATATAAAATTCTCCTGCAATTTGCTTCAAAATTACGAACATAAACATTTCAATCCACAGCAAAAATGCTGACAAGTAATTTTATCAAAAAAATTTTATATTATCAAGTTGACAAATTATAGTAAACGTGTTATTTTAATTACGAAGATAAACGAAGGAAAAATAGAAATATGTTGCTTGCAAGGAAGTTATACAACAGACAACAAAGCCTAAAAGAGCATAGTTGGGCTGTAGCAGAGAAGACATCCAAAATATGCTTTGATTGCGGACTACCTGCACTGGGTAAGCTTACAGGTCTAATTCATGATTTCGGGAAATCATATGATAAATGGCAACACTATATGGATGATGGCGGTCGAACTGTACCGCATGCTCCGCCAGGTGTTGAGTTTGCAAAGCATATCTTTGGTGGTATAAAAGAACGATGCGGACCACTTACTTTACAAATGATTTGTTTGGCAATTCGCGGCCATCACGGGGGGTTACATGATGTACTTTTGCAATCTGGAGAAATCGACGAAGCTTTACCGTCGCAATATTCTCAAGATGAAATCATCAAAGCGGAAAATAGTTTTTTTAGTGAAGTTGCAGCGGTTACTTACTTGGAAAAGTTATACAGTCGGGCATGCTGCGAAGTAGAAAATCTATATATTGCATCCTTGAGATTAGTAAACGATATAAAAGGAAAAGATGCCGACCGAAGCTCTCAAGCAAATGAGGCAATGTTTTATATGGGACTTGCCATGCGTTTACTCTATTCCGCCCTTATTGACGCCGACAGGCTGAATGCTGCAACTTGGGAAGATGAAGTGTTAAATTCTGATGAGAGCTTTCCGGAATGGGGGAAAATGCAAGATGCATTAATGCGACGTCTTCAAATTCTCCGAGATAAAAGCAATGAGAGTATTGGGAAACTTCGATCAGAAATTTCTAATAAGTGCGGTGATTTTAATTATAAAAATGGAGTTTTTAAATTATCGGTACCGACTGGCGGGGGAAAAACACTTTCCTCATTACGCTTGGCACTAAATGTTGCTGAAAAGTACGATAAGAAGAGAATTGTTTACGCGATACCGTACTTAACTATTTTGGAACAAAATGCTAATGAAATACGAGTTGCTATAGGAGAAGATGAGAAATCAAATGTTAATATAAAGGAAAGCGCAGTTCTTGAACACCATTCCAATGTAAATATTGAGGATGATGAAGAGACTGAGACATATTATGCAAAGCGTACTGAACGATGGGATGCCCCTATAGTTATGACTTCAACAGTTCAGTTGCTGAACACCTTATTTTCTGAAAGACCCGCATCTGCAAGGAGAATGGCCGCATTGGCCAATAGCGTGATAATTGTTGATGAAGTACAGGCAATACCTACCTCTTGTACATATTTATTTAGCCTTGCGGTAAATTTTCTTGCTTATTTTTGCAACTGTGTTGTAATCCTTTGCACGGCTACTCCACCAGAACTAACCAACTTAAAATATTCGGTTCGTATTGGCACACCGCCTGATGTTGTTGATAATATCTCAGAATTATTCCACACTTTTAAGCGTACTCAGATTATTACGAAACCAGGGGAAAAATATAATAATGAAGAACTCGTTGCCTTTATATTAGACAAGCTCAATAGTTTAAAAAACTGTTTAGTTATTATGAACACAAAGACGACAGCAAAAAAGCTTTATAATTCGATTCGAAGCAAATTACCTAAAGACTGGAATATTTACTATTTAAGTACCGAATTATGTCCGGCTCACAGAAAAAAGAAGTTAGGAAAAATAATAGAGGAGCTTGAATCAGAAAAAGTATTACTTATTAGTACACAGCTTATTGAAGCAGGTGTTGATATATCTTTTCAATGTGTTATTCGAGCACTTGCGGGACTTGATAGTATTGTTCAGGCCGCAGGGCGCTGCAATCGGCACAATAAGGACTCAATTGGAGATGTTTATGTTGTAAATTGCCTGGACGAGCATTTGAAAATGCTTCCGGATATCAGTAAAGGTAAAGCTATAACGGAAGAAATTATAGCTGCTCAACCGGAAGCCGATTTATCCGATCCCAATATAGTACGTCAATATTACGAACGTTTCTTTATGGAAAGTAAGGGGTCACTTGGCTACAGCTTTGAGAATAAGAGTGCAATTGACTTACTGGGTTTTAATACGGACGCAAGAAATGAATATTTTGCGGAACAGGGCAGGAAATTTCCTTCCGATTTACTTGCGCAGTCTTTTAGAACCGTGGGGAAAGCTTTTAAACCTATTTTAGATAATACGATTGGAGTAGTAGTACCATATGGTGAAAGTAAATCTTTGCTGGAACAGTTAAGAACCGCTTCTAGCAAAGAAAAGAGAAGTATTTACCGTTCGTTGCAAAGATACTGTGTCAATGTTTATGAGCAAAAACTAAGAGAACTTCAATGCAATCATATTATATGGTTTGACAAGTCTATAGAGCTATGGATACTAAAAGATGGATTTTACAGTGAGGAAGAAGGCTTAGTAACATCAATTACAACTTCTGTAGATGACTATATTCAGTAAAAGGGGTGAAAAAATGCAGTACAGTAACCAAGTAACGCTAAAGGTAAGTGGCCGGAGAGCTCTTTTCTGTGATCCGTTAACAAAAATGGGAGGTGAAAAGTTTTCGTATCCTATACCGACCTATCAAGCTCTTAAAGGAGTACTTGAGAGTGTGTATTGGAAACCTACTTTTATATGGGTTGTTGATCGGGTCTGCATTATGAAGAAAATTCAAACTGAAGCTCAAAGCGTTCGCCCTATTGAATATAATGGGGGTAATACTCTTGCAATGTATACATATTTAAGCGATGTGGAGTATGTAATTCAAGCACACTTTGAGTGGAATGAGAACCGAAAAGATTTAGTATGTGACAGGAATGAGCATAAACACTTTCTTATTTCTAAGCGCATGATTGAGAAGGGAGGAAGACGCGATGTTTTTCTCGGTACACGTGAGTGCCAAGCATATGTAGAACCATGCGAGTTTAAAAATAGTGAAAGTTATTATGCAAATAGCGGTGAAATCTCTTTTGGTATGATGATACACGGAATCAATTATCCGGACGAAACAGGCCGTGATGAGCTTGAAGTCAGGTTATGGGAGCCCGTTATGAAAGATGGTGTAATTGAGTTTATAAGACCGGATCAGTGCAAAATTGTTAGACATTTACGAAAGTCCAATATGTGCAGCTTTTCAGTTGGTGTCAACTTCTCGCTTTGCGATGAACTATATGATTTGGAGGCAGAAGGCCTATGAGCTGGATTGGGAAGTTGTATGATACTTATGTTTATTGTGAGCCTCTTGTCGGAAAGGTTACCGGTGAAAACGAGCCGGTATTATTACCAATTGCGCATACTACACAGAATGCGCATATAGAGTTTTGTATTGATTCGGACGGTAGTTTTTTGCCCGGGACAGCAAGAGTAATTGAAAACAAGAAGGACAGTGTAACGGTTATTCCCTGTACGGAGAAATCACAGTCACGATCTGGTATAGCACCTATTCATCATCCTTTATTTGATAAACTTCAATACCTAGCGGGTGACTATGTTGCATATGGCGGGGAAAAAGGAAACTCATTTCACAACGATTATATGAAAGATTTGCGTAATTGGTGTGAATCACGATATGCCAATAAAAGAGTATGCGCAATACTTAAGTATCTGGAGAAAGGGACACTTGTAGCTGACCTTATTAGTGAGAGAATATTGCCGCTAGATGATAAAGGAAAGTTGATTCGTAAATGGGATAGTGAAAAGTACGGTGAAAAGCGCGGGGTATTTCTAGCAGGGAGTGCTTTACACGACTCACTTGATGCTTTCGTACGAATTGATGTTCGTAACAGAGACAACCCGCAAGAGGAAAGGTTATGGAATGATCCACAATTATGGAGAGATTTTATTTCTTACTACGCCCAAAAAGAAAGTAGCAATGATCTGTGTTATGTGAGAGGTATCGAAATACCGTGTTCGGAAATGAGCCCTGCTAAAATACGAGGAGGTGGAGATAAAGCAAAGCTTATTTCAGCAAATGATAGTAATGGATTTACATATCGTGGTCGATTTACCGAACCTTCTCAAGTTGCTCGTATAGGATATGAAACTACTCAGAAAGCACACAATGCTCTGAAATGGTTGATTGAAAAACAAGGCTTTAGAAACGGTGATCAGGTATATGTAACTTGGGGAACAAAAAACGAGCCTGTAATACCAATAGAACGGGATAGTATCAGTATTATGGACGAAATATTAGGAGAACCTGAGAAGTTACCATATGTTCATACCGAGTATGCCAGAAGACTTATCAAGCTGATGGCTGGATATAGGGTAAAAATCAATAAGCGATCAGAAATTGTTATGATGGGTCTTGATTCTGCGACAACTGGTCGCATGGCTATCATATATTACGAGGAGCTTGACGGTGAATCCTACCTTGATCGGCTTAATAAATGGTATAGCACTTGTGTTTGGTTTCTTGACTATATTAGGAAAGATGAAAAAGGTAAACCAATTAGTATTTGTGGAACACCTTCGCCTAATGATATTTTGTTTGCCGTTTATGGGCCTAATATTCCTGATAAATTAAAAAAATCTGCAATGAAAAGGCTCATGCCTTGTATTTTGGCGAACAAACCCATACCAATAGATTTCATAACAAATGCCACACGAAGAGCAAGCGAACCAATGGCAATGAATCAGTATGATTATCGAAAAACGGTAAGTGTTGCTTGTGCACTTATTAGAAAATTTTATAATGATAAGTTAAAGGAGGAAAGATTCTCAATGGAAGTAGATAAGGAAAATCCGGGCCGTTCGTATCTATTTGGTGAGGCATTAGCCTATTACCACTATTTGGAAACAGTGGCACTTCGTGCTGCTGATGAGAACAGAGTCACAAATGCAATGAGACTAAAAAGCGTATATAGTCGTAAACCCGCAAAAACTATGATGATCCTTGATGAGAAGGTGCAACCGTACATTAACAGGTTGCTTAGCAGTGATAAGCTGGACAGAAGAGTAAGTGATATAATCCGAGATTTCCATGAAGTCATGGGAAATATAAAAATTGATGATATGAAAGATAAACCATTGGATCCAACTTATTTGCTCGGATATTCAGCCAAACTTACAGAGTTGTACAATAGAAAGGAGAATTAAGATGAGTACCTTAAAGAATAAAATTGACTTTGCGGTTGTTTTTTTGGTTAAGAATGCCAATCCAAATGGTGATCCGCTCAATGGAAATCGTCCTCGTGAAACATATGATGGTTTTGGCGAGGTCAGCGATGTTTGCATTAAGAGGAAAATACGCAATCGGCTCCAGGATATGGGCGAAAAGATATTTGTCCAGATGGAGGAACGTTGTGATGATGGGTTTGGGAGCTTGAGCGAAAGAGCAAGTGCTAATCCTGCTCTAAAAGCTGCAGGGAAAGATAAAGTTGCATATGCTAAAGCTGCTTGTAAAGAGTGGTTTGACGTTCGTGCTTTCGGTCAGGTGTTTGCATTTAAATCCGGTAAGCCCAAAAAAAATGACGAAGAAAAAGAAGATGGAGTTTCTATCGGAGTACGTGGGCCTATTACTTTGCATCCAGCAATAAGCCATAATCCTGTTGATATTGAAACTCTTCAAATTACTAAAAGTGTTAACAGTGAACCCGGGGAAAAGAAGTCTTCAGATACAATGGGCAGCAAGCATAGAGTAGTTTTTGGCTTGTACAGTTTTTATGGTAGCATCAACTGCCAGCTCGCTGAAAAGACAGGTTTTAGTGAAGAAGATGCAGAGAAAATACTGGAAGCATTAAAAACCTTATTTGATAATGACGCTTCCAGTGCCCGACCCGAGGGAAGCATGGAAGTATGTCGTGTTTATTGGTGGGTGCATAACTGCCCAAATGGACAGTATTCATCCGCTAAAGTCCATCGCTCGTTACATGTTGTGCCCTTAAGCGAAAACCCGAGATCTTATGAGGACTATAGTGTAACGATAGATGAGTTACCTGAGCTTACTGTAAAGCAATATGATTTACACTGACAACCTACTGCAGCTTTCCGGTTTACAACATTTCCTTTTTTGTAGGAGACAGTGGGCACTAATACATATTGAAAAAGTATGGACAGATAATGTGCTTACTGTCTCCGGACAGTTAATGCACGAACGAACTCATAATGAAACACTCTCCGAAAAGCGTGGAGATGTAATAATAACACGCGGAATGAACATCTTTTCCCGTACGCTTGGAGTGTCCGGAAAATGCGATGTACTGGAATTTCATCGTTCAAACAACGGTGTGCCGCTGAATGGCTGGGAAGGCCTTTGGATCCCTTACCCTGTAGAGTATAAGCATGGAGAGCCTAAGACAAACAACTGTGACGCAGCCCAACTATGTGCTCAGGCTATGTGTCTGGAAGAAATGCTTTGCTGCGAAATTTCGGTTGGAGCTCTGTTTTACGGTAAAACCAAGAGAAGGACAATCGTTCATTTTACCAATGAATTGCGCTCTGAGGTAAAAGCGGCATTGGCTGAGATGCACGAACTGTATGAGCGTGGGTATACACCAAAGGTAAAACCGTCAAAAGCTTGTAATGCCTGCTCACTAAAGGAATTGTGTTTACCCGTTTTGCTGAAAGGCAAACAAACAGTATCAAGTTATCTGGCGGAAAGACTAAAGGTGGAGGTATGAGACATCTTCTTAATACGCTCTATATCACAACAGAGGATGCTTATCTGACACTTGACGGTGAAAATGTTGTGGTAAAGCGAGAGGACAGCGAATATGCCCGTTTCCCGCTGCATACGCTGGAGGGCATTTATACCTTTTCGTATGCGGGGGCAAGTCCGGCTTTAATGGGAGCATGTGTCGAACGTAATATAAACCTTGCTTTTTGTAAACCGAATGGTCGATTTCTGGCTCGTGTTTGCGGAGAATCAAACGGCAATGTACTTTTGCGGAGGATGCAGTATCGAGTTGCGGATGATATTGCTCCCTGCTGTCGCATAGCAAGAAACATGGTGTTCGGAAAAGTCTATAACGCACGCTGGAGTATAGAAAGGACACTACGCGATCATCCGATGCGAATAAATGAGTCACTCCTTCAAAATGCATCATCCATTTTACAATCTGCTCTGATTAAAATATCGGGAGCAGAAAGTCTTGAGTCTCTACGCGGGCTTGAGGGAGAGACCGCAGCGGTTTACTTCGGTGTTCTTGATGAGATGATACTGCATAATAAAAGCGAGTTCTACTTTAAGGAGCGAAGCAGAAGGCCGCCATTGGACAAAGTTAATGCCATGTTGTCATTTGCCTATGCATTGCTTGAAAACGATTGCGCATCCGCGCTTGAAGCCGTCGGACTGGACAGCTATGTTGGCTTTTTGCATCGAGATAAACCGGGACGCTCGTCGCTTGCTCTTGACTTAATGGAAGAATTGCGTCCATGTATGGCAGATCGTTTTGTACTAACCCATATTAACAATCGCCTGATACAGCCTAACGATTTTGTTGACCGCGAGAGCGGTGCGGTCATAATGACAGAAACAGGACGAAAAAAACTAATAAAAGCATGGCAGGAGCATAAGCGGGAGCAGATTACCCATCCATTTATAAAAGAAAAAATCCCATGGGGACTGGTTCCGTATATACAAGCTTTATTGCTCGCGCGTTACCTCAGGGATGATTTAGACGGTTACCCACCGTTTTTATGGAAGTAGGTGACGGTATGCTCGTGCTGATTACTTATGATGTCAACACCGAAGATGCCAAAGGAAGGAAACGTTTACGTCTAGTAGCTAAACAGTGCGTGAATTACGGCCAGAGAGTGCAAAATTCAGTGTTTGAGTGCTTGCTTGATGCAGCACAGGCAAAACTCCTGCAAAGTAAGTTGCTTTCAATAATTGATAAGGAAAAAGACAGTATTCGTTTTTATTATCTTGGTAATAAGTATGAGACAAAGATTGAACACTTTGGCGCAAAGAAAAGCTATGAACCCGAGGGAGTTTTAATGGCTTAGTGCGAAGTACAAGCTAACATGAAATTGGCTTTGCTTCGCACCCCCAAAAACAACAATAACTTATTTATTAGCTATTGGCTCTAGGTTAATACTCATGATCTTTTGTTTATTTGTTACTATATTATACTAATTTGCTTAGTGTTTATTATACATGTTTGCTGTCGCTCCCCACACGGGGAGCGTGGATTGAAATCGGGAAGTCAAGAGGGTACTGCGGAAAGACGGAAGTCGCTCCCCACACGGGGAGCGTGGATTGAAATAACGGCTGCACCGTACCGGAGGATGAAGAAGAAGCCGTCGCTCCCCACACGGGGAGCGTGGATTGAAATCGTAATAGAAGGTGAGCATTTGACGCCAGAGGAAAGGAGTCGCTCCCCACACGGGGAGCGTGGATTGAAATTTGTTAACGAAGTCAGCACAATACTATTACGACAAGTCGCTCCCCACACGGGGAGCGTGGATTGAAATCCAAGCTACCGGATGGAGGCTAACCGGGCAAAGCGGGTCGCTCCCCACACGGGGAGCGTGGATTGAAATCAGCTGATGGACTTATACGAAGCAACAAAAAAGCCGTCGCTCCCCACACGGGGAGCGTGGATTGAAATAAAGTAGTAGCTTCAATCTTATAGGGCGTACCGGGTCGCTCCCCACACGGGGAGCGTGGATTGAAATAACATCCCTAATGCAGTATCGCTTGAAAAGCTCCCGTCGCTCCCCACACGGGGAGCGTGGATTGAAATTTCCGCAGCAGTTTGTTTCCAATTCAATCAGCATGTCGCTCCCCACACGGGGAGCGTGGATTGAAATCAAAGGATAATGTGTCTTTAAGGGGCAATGGCAAGTCGCTCCCCACACGGGGAGCGTGGATTGAAATCACAAGCTGGCGCGTTGTGAGGCCTCCAAGCAGGGCGGTCGCTCCCCACACGGGGAGCGTGGATTGAAATAAAAGTATTCGTAAAAATTTGGCACTCTAAAGACGTCGCTCCCCACACGGGGAGCGTGGATTGAAATTCGAGGAACGGTCTCATCCAGACACAGGTAAAACGAGGTCGCTCCCCACACGGGGAGCGTGGATTGAAATTTTGGTCATGGTAATGCCTTCTTTCTTAATCGAAGTCGCTCCCCACACGGGGAGCGTGGATTGAAATTCGGAATTACTGGAAATATACCTCTTAGAGCATAGTCGCTCCCCACACGGGGAGCGTGGATTGAAATGCTTTCTTTTACAACATGCATCTGGTATACTGTGAGGTCGCTCCCCACACGGGGAGCGTGGATTGAAATAAACGCAGAAGAATTGTCTAACGACATAGCCAAGTCGCTCCCCACACGGGGAGCGTGGATTGAAATGGGTCGAAGCCGTACATAATGCAGACATCTTCACGTCGCTCCCCACACGGGGAGCGTGGATTGAAATGCAACTGGAAATAAGAAGCCCGTCCCGCGTAATGGAGGTCGCTCCCCACACGGGGAGCGTGGATTGAAATAGAAGTGGCGCAATTATTCCATCGGCTCCATACGTCGCTCCCCACACGGGGAGCGTGGATTGAAATGAGGATCCGAAAGTCGTCAAGGAGTACGGACGCTGGTCGCTCCCCACACGGGGAGCGTGGATTGAAATACCGTGTATTGTGTCAACAAAAATTTTGTCACCAGCTGTCGCTCCCCACACGGGGAGCGTGGATTGAAATCGTCTGGTCACCGTTGACCTCCTCTGTGTAGCTGCGAGTCGCTCCCCACACGGGGAGCGTGGATTGAAATCTGTTACTGTTGAAGAATTTGCTGGCATCGGTGAAGTCGCTCCCCACACGGGGAGCGTGGATTGAAATGATTTCGGATGCGCTCAAAGCCGTATCTCTCGGGGTCGCTCCCCACACGGGGAGCGTGGATTGAAATCCTTGCGGGAATGTCCGAAGCTGACATGGTGGCAGTCGCTCCCCACACGGGGAGCGTGGATTGAAATACCTTTGGCTGTGCAGTAATTACGAGCATTATCGAGTCGCTCCCCACACGGGGAGCGTGGATTGAAATTTTAGATTAGGAGGGTAGACGTACTCTCGTTCGTGTCGCTCCCCACACGGGGAGCGTGGATTGAAATATTATACCGGAGTTAGAGGAAAGGCTGAGAGAAGGTCGCTCCCCACACGGGGAGCGTGGATTGAAATTGGATCAGTGATCTCGTGAGCAAGTCGCTCATAAAGTCGCTCCCCACACGGGGAGCGTGGATTGAAATTCCAAAAAGAAATCTCTGGATCAGAAGAAAACGCGTCGCTCCCCACACGGGGAGCGTGGATTGAAATCTAATGAAAGACTTGCTCTCTGCAACACAGCGAAGTCGCTCCCCACACGGGGAGCGTGGATTGAAATCGGGACATCCTCTATTGTAATTGTGCCAGCTTTAGTCGCTCCCCACACGGGGAGCGTGGATTGAAATTTGGCGGCATCGAACTCGTAGCGACTGCTGACTCCTTGTCGCTCCCCACACGGGGAGCGTGGATTGAAATACGATTGCGGTTGTGGAATATACCCCGCCATCGAGATGTCGCTCCCCACACGGGGAGCGTGGATTGAAATGGATAAGTCTAGTCTTGGTGACCCATTGAGCGCCAAAGTCGCTCCCCACACGGGGAGCGTGGATTGAAATATTGAATTTGGCATACATGAAAGGGGGCATTACAGTCGCTCCCCACACGGGGAGCGTGGATTGAAATAGAACGGAGAGCTCCGAGTTACAAGAGGCGATCGAGTCGCTCCCCACACGGGGAGCGTGGATTGAAATCTCGAAGCGCCCCGCCGTCTATCAAGAGCTTTTCGTCGCTCCCCACACGGGGAGCGTGGATTGAAATTCTTTTGGCTCTCGGTCAATGTACCACGCCCGGAGTCGCTCCCCACACGGGGAGCGTGGATTGAAATAAGACGTCTCTCAAGATTTTCAAGAGCTCGCTCGAGGTCGCTCCCCACACGGGGAGCGTGGATTGAAATTGATATACGACCGCCTCGACCGTATCTGGGAAAGGTCGCTCCCCACACGGGGAGCGTGGATTGAAATCCTACGGTGGTACTTCCTTCATCTTCCCATGCGTCGTCGCTCCCCACACGGGGAGCGTGGATTGAAATTCTATCTTGCTGTTTTCAACAAATGACCCTTCGGTCGCTCCCCACACGGGGAGCGTGGATTGAAATAAAATTCTTCTACCGGGTAGATCATGCAGTTTTAAGTCGCTCCCCACACGGGGAGCGTGGATTGAAATAACCACGGAGGGATTGAATGGAAGAGCTGAAGATGTCGCTCCCCACACGGGGAGCGTGGATTGAAATTCGATGCTCCGAGATCAATACGGCATTTATATCTTGTCGCTCCCCACACGGGGAGCGTGGATTGAAATTGCTATCCAGTCTGTTTCAGTTAATTTCCCATCAGTCGCTCCCCACACGGGGAGCGTGGATTGAAATAAAATTCTTCTACCGGGTAGATCATGCAGTTTTAAGTCGCTCCCCACACGGGGAGCGTGGATTGAAATAACCACGGAGGGATTGAATGGAAGAGCTGAAGATGTCGCTCCCCACACGGGGAGCGTGGATTGAAATGTGCCTTATAAAAGATGTTATCTGCGGCTTTCGTGTCGCTCCCCACACGGGGAGCGTGGATTGAAATCCGGCATAAACTCTCAAAGATTATTGCCATCGGAGTCGCTCCCCACACGGGGAGCGTGGATTGAAATTTTAGCTTGTGTGGCCGTTGCTGTTGCCTTTCCTAGTCGCTCCCCACACGGGGAGCGTGGATTGAAATCCGGCATAAACTCTCAAAGATTATTGCCATCGGAGTCGCTCCCCACACGGGGAGCGTGGATTGAAATACGCCTGCTCTCAGCGGCTTGTATGGTGTTGCCACGGGTCGCTCCCCACACGGGGAGCGTGGATTGAAATCCGGGTAACACGGTACTCTCTTTAATGTCCCTGACGTCGCTCCCCACACGGGGAGCGTGGATTGAAATCCCATGGGGCTTATATGCTGACAAATCTCTCTGCGTCGCTCCCCACACGGGGAGCGTGGATTGAAATATTGTTACAACCTCCTTTAATACTGAGCCGTTACGTCGCTCCCCACACGGGGAGCGTGGATTGAAATCGAGACAGCAGGAGAAATCGAAAAAGAACACCGGAGGTCGCTCCCCACACGGGGAGCGTGGATTGAAATAACAACTTTGGGAGCTGGTACCGGTGTCGGTGCTTGTCGCTCCCCACACGGGGAGCGTGGATTGAAATAGTACATGGCGGCGCTGAACCTCGGAGCCGGCAGCGTCGCTCCCCACACGGGGAGCGTGGATTGAAATATATACCGGAATGCGCCGCAGCGAATTATTGGCGCTGTCGCTCCCCACACGGGGAGCGTGGATTGAAATTTAGGGTGGCCGGCCGCGGTTCTGCACCGTTCTGTCGCTCCCCACACGGGGAGCGTGGATTGAAATAAATATGTGCCGGAGCCTCTTTTTATGGTAAAAACGTCGCTCCCCACACGGGGAGCGTGGATTGAAATAGAGAAGTATCCCCAAAAAATAAATATTATCCAACAGTCGCTCCCCACACGGGGAGCGTGGATTGAAATTCATGGGCTTTACGTCATTTGCGGGCAATTACTGGGTCGCTCCCCACACGGGGAGCGTGGATTGAAATGTGGGGCGGCATGGTATAATCACTATGCCGCCCGGTCGCTCCCCACACGGGGAGCGTGGATTGAAATAAAACTCGGAAACGGTATAAAAACCGCTGCAAAATGGTCGCTCCCCACACGGGGAGCGTGGATTGAAATAAATATCTGCTCTTGACTCTTGTTTTTTAGATCAGTCGCTCCCCACACGGGGAGCGTGGATTGAAATTGCACCTCTTGTGCATTTTGCCGATGGAAATTTGGTCGCTCCCCACACGGGGAGCGTGGATTGAAATGCCGATGAATGCGCCTGGCACGGGCACGGAGTGCCCGTCGCTCCCCACACGGGGAGCGTGGATTGAAATGACAAAAGGAGGAAAGATTTATGGATACTGGTTACAGTCGCTCCCCACACGGGGAGCGTGGATTGAAATATGACAAATACAGCATTGTTGTGATACAGTGTCGGGTCGCTCCCCACACGGGGAGCGTGGATTGAAATCCGAGCGTGTGCCGGGAATATTGGGAAATTGTCGGTCGCTCCCCACACGGGGAGCGTGGATTGAAATTCATTGTATGTCAGCGCCGTCCCCGCTTATACTTAGTCGCTCCCCACACGGGGAGCGTGGATTGAAATCAGCAGGTTTGCGCAGACCAAATCATAAACATCGTCGCTCCCCACACGGGGAGCGTGGATTGAAATTACCATTTCATCGACGCCGGGATCAATGTCGCCGTCGCTCCCCACACGGGGAGCGTGGATTGAAATCAAGATTTTTTTGCGACGCCAAAGATGGTAAAGGCCAGGTCGCTCCCCACACGGGGAGCGTGGATTGAAATTTTGTTGGGGTTATCGAAACAAGCCAGGAAAAGAGTCGCTCCCCACACGGGGAGCGTGGATTGAAATGAAAGCGCCGATATTGTTATCCAGCAGGGTAACGTCGCTCCCCACACGGGGAGCGTGGATTGAAATAGGTCCATTATGGAAAACGCGCCGCTTCTGGCCGTCGCTCCCCACACGGGGAGCGTGGATTGAAATCGGCTTTGACCAGCATAGCCGCCAGACAGTTTGACAGTCGCTCCCCACACGGGGAGCGTGGATTGAAATGACGCTGTAATGTCACTAAAAAGCAGTTATAAATGGTCGCTCCCCACACGGGGAGCGTGGATTGAAATATTATGATTACGGGGACGAAAAAGCAGACCAGAGTCGCTCCCCACACGGGGAGCGTGGATTGAAATCTGGTATCATAGCCGGCCAGGAATTGCCCACAGTGTCGCTCCCCACACGGGGAGCGTGGATTGAAATCTGGGAGGGTGTAGAGCGTCGCCATAAACGGAAAGTCGCTCCCCACACGGGGAGCGTGGATTGAAATATGTGTACGACGATAAGATCATAGTCACTTATAACGTCGCTCCCCACACGGGGAGCGTGGATTGAAATACCCTGTTAGCGGTCTTATGGCCGACGATAAAGCGTCGCTCCCCACACGGGGAGCGTGGATTGAAATATAGAGTTCTTTAACTTCCGGACCTCCCGCGGTGAGTCGCTCCCCACACGGGGAGCGTGGATTGAAATCGCTAATGATCTCCTGAACACCAAGACAGTTCTCGGTCGCTCCCCACACGGGGAGCGTGGATTGAAATTTACGCTTGCCGAATAGGAAAAGGAAGCCATGCCGGTCGCTCCCCACACGGGGAGCGTGGATTGAAATTGGACAATATCTCTCTGGAGATCAGACAATCAAAGTCGCTCCCCACACGGGGAGCGTGGATTGAAATTTATGTCTACGTCTATCGTTTACAGTCCGATTTGGGTCGCTCCCCACACGGGGAGCGTGGATTGAAATTCGTGGCAACACCGCCACGATTATCCGTTGCCGGTCGCTCCCCACACGGGGAGCGTGGATTGAAATGACAGTGTGGAAACGCCCGCCACGCTGCCGCCATGGTCGCTCCCCACACGGGGAGCGTGGATTGAAATCTGATTTATGTGCCGCAAATATACGAGAAGGAAAAGTCGCTCCCCACACGGGGAGCGTGGATTGAAATTTGGCTTTGGATGATGAAATTGCCATCACGATACAGAGTCGCTCCCCACACGGGGAGCGTGGATTGAAATCAATGTCTACGAGCTGGCCGCCGGGGCCGGAAAAAGTCGCTCCCCACACGGGGAGCGTGGATTGAAATAGGAATACTGGGACAAAATCGAATATGGCGAGATAGTCGCTCCCCACACGGGGAGCGTGGATTGAAATAGCAATACCAGAAACTTGTTGATGAGTTAGAACACCCGTCGCTCCCCACACGGGGAGCGTGGATTGAAATTGGGGTCTGCGACTCCGGGCACTCCGCTCCTCTGGTCGCTCCCCACACGGGGAGCGTGGATTGAAATGGAAGACGGTGGAGCGCGGCCTGCGAAGGCTGGCGTCGCTCCCCACACGGGGAGCGTGGATTGAAATAACACTCTATAATCCCCAAACCCTTATAAAATCGTCGCTCCCCACACGGTGAGCGTGGATTGAAATCGGTCAGCAACATCGTCACCACCGACCGCATCACGTCGCTCCCCACACGGGGAGCGTGGATTGAAATGTGAGCAAGGGTAAAAAAGAGATAATACAAGATCGGTCGCTCCCCACACGGGGAGCGTGGATTGAAATATGAACAGCCAAGGCATATGGAGTGTTGAAGCTTGTCGCTCCCCACACGGGGAGCGTGGATTGAAATATATTACACTCCTTATGCATTATGCATTTAGTCATGTCGCTCCCCACACGGGGAGCGTGGATTGAAATAACATAAGGAGGCCACTCAAATAATGAGTAGCCTCCTAAACGATTTTATTTCTGATTTGACAGCAGGTTGTAGAGGACCTGGGCTATTTCGGCGCGGGTGGTCGTGCCTCTTGGGTTGAGCTTGCCGCCGCTGCCGGATATCGTTCCGGTTTCGACCAGCAGTTTCATTGCATCCAGGGCATATGTATCGATTTGCCCTGAGTCGGTGAAATCGGCCAGCGTCTTGCCCGAATTGCCCTGCGGCAGTTTTTCGATTATTCCCAATATCCTGTAAACCAACGTAAACAGTTGCTGACGGGTAATTTGATCTTCGGGAGCATACATGTTGTTACCAACACCGTTCGACAGGCCAAGCCTTTTTGCGGCCGCAAGATAGCCGGTGTAGTATGTATTGCCGGCATCCGCGAAGTTGTCCGTCGGATTTTCATCGGGTTCGATGCCATACGCCTTCATCAGCATGACGAGGAAATCGCCGCGCGTCAGCTTGTCATTTGGCCGGAAATAGTCGCTTGCAGGCCCGGCGGATATGCCCCTGGCGGTTATGTAGCTGACCGCCTTGTAATACCATGCCGATTCGGGGACATCGCTGAAGCTAATATCATAAGCAGGGATTTTCTCGGTAGAGTCTGAGAAAATCAGCCCCTCGAACCCAATGAGGACGTCGGTGCCCTCGTTACTTTTCAGTGCAGTTACAGTGGTGACTCCTTTTTCCGTCACGACGTTATAATCCGCCCTCTTACCGGTATAATAAGCCTCATCGTAGCCGCTGCCGCCATAGATCTCATCATCACCGGGGCCGCCGTAGGCTACGTCGTCACCGTCGCCAGTCATAAAAACATCGTCCAACGTACTGCCGATTACCCAGTCATTATATGGGGTGTCGGTAAAGGGAGGCGCATCCTCAAGAATGCGCGAATAACGGGGAACAGATTGTAACTGTCAAACATAAAGATGGTCTTCATATAAGGAGTACTGCCTGCCACTATGGAGAACTTGAAGAGGATCAGGAAATTCTCTTTAGTTATTTTATCATCATGAATCTCGAAATTCAGGAGCGTATCATGCCTGCCTGTTCCTACATTCTCCATTTCAAGGGGCTCGAGGCCTTCGCGGAGGAAATAATGTTATAATTGATAATTAACCGATTGGATAGTATATTAGAATATAGATAAAGGTAACTTTCCATATGTTATGATATTTAGCGCAGGCCCGTAATTCACTAACGTTATTTGATAGGTTTATTATTAACCAGGCACTTTATAAACAGAAATATGCATAAATGAAGTTAATGAAAGGGGATTATGAAATGTCTGATACGATGTATCCCACTCCGCATATTAACGCGAGGCCGGAGGACTTTGCAAAAACCGTTTTAATGCCCGGAGACCCGCTTCGCTCGAAGTTTGTCGCGGAAAATTACTTGGAGAATCCGGCTCTTGTAAACAATGTCAGAGGAGTGCAAGGCTATACCGGAACATATAAAGGAGTGCGGGTTTCGGTAATGGCCAGCGGCATGGGTATTCCGTCAATTGGTATATATAGCTACGAGCTTTTTAACATTTTTGGTGTGGACAACATTATCAGGATAGGTTCTGCGGGAGCATATCAGAAGCACATCCGCGTCCGCGATATCGTCTTGGGAATGGGCGCCTGCACGAACTCAAATTACGTGGCGCAGTTTAAGCTGCCGGGGACTTTCGCGCCTATTGCGAGCTACAAGCTGTTAAGCACCGCGATAAAAGCGTGCGAAGCGGCGGGAGCCACGTACCATGTCGGGAATTTGCTGTCCTCGGATACATTTTACGCGGATGACCCGTCCGATACGGAGAAATGGATAAAACTCGGATGCCTTGCGGTTGAAATGGAAGCCGCCGGGCTCTATATGAACGCCGCGCGGGCAAACAAGAATGCTCTTGCGATATGCACTATCTCCGACCATGTTATAACGGGAGAGGCTACCACGGCAGAGGAACGTCAAACATCGTTCGGACAGATGATTGAAATTGCGCTTGAAACGGCGATTGCGCTCGACTAAGCCCGACAGGTCTGGACCGGTTTCTTGCAGAACCAACACGTGGAGTATGTATTAAAATTAGCAAAAGAGCATACGAGAATTTGTAAAAAAATATATTGACAACAGCGAAATGTGTGCGTAAAATACTAAGGTAGAAACGGCAATGATGTCGCAGATTGATTCTGCATCTTCATTGCCGTTCTTGTTTTTGGTATATAACAACATATTATCACGTACGACGGCAAAGGTGTCGCCGGGCTGTTCCCGGGAGCCTTTGCCGTTTTTTATTTTCCCAATAATTTCATGGAAATGAGGTAATGATATGAGCAAAGTAACAGAGATTTTCGGCACAAACGTTTTTTCCGACAGCGTAATGAGAGAGAGACTACCGAAGGAAACCTACAAAGCCCTTATGGAAACGACTAAAAACGGTCGTCATCTGGACCCCGGCATTGCGAACGTTGTCGCCGCCGCAATGAAGGAATGGGCGATAGAGAAAGGCGCCACGCACTTCACGCATTGGTTCCAGCCGATGACCGGCATAACAGCGGAAAAGCACGACAGCTTTATTTCCCCGACCTCGGACGGAAAGGTGATTATGGAGTTTTCCGGCAAAGAGCTCATACAGGGAGAGCCTGACGCCTCGTCGTTCCCTTCCGGAGGACTTCGTGCGACCTTTGAAGCGAGAGGCTATACCGCTTGGGACCCAACCTCCTACGCATTCATCAAGGACGGAATTCTCTGTATTCCCACCGCTTTTTGCTCTTATGGAGGCGAGGCTCTGGACAAAAAGACCCCTCTGCTCCGTTCCATGGAGGCAATCAGCCGTCAGGCGATTCGGGTGCTGAAACTCTTCGGCCATAACGGCAACACAAGGGTCCATACCACTGTCGGTCCCGAACAGGAATATTTTCTGATCGACAAGGAGATGTTTGATCGGAGACCCGACCTTATCTATACGGGAAGAACGCTTTTCGGAGCGAAAGTCCCCAAGGGTCAGGAGCTTGAAGACCATTACTTCGGCGCAATCAAGTCCCGTGTCGCCGCTTTTATGAAGGATTTGAACGAGGAGCTCTGGAAACTCGGCATATATGCAAAGACGGAGCATAACGAGGTCGCGCCGGCACAGCATGAGCTCGCGCCGATATTTGAAACGACAAACATCGCGGCGGACCATAACCAGCTGATGATGGAAATGATGCAGAAGACGGCCAAGAAACACGGAATGGTCTGCCTGCTGCATGAAAAACCCTTTGCCGGAATCAACGGAAGCGGCAAACATAACAACTGGTCGATTTCAACGGATAAGGGAGTAAATCTTCTCGAACCGGGAGAAACACCGTACGAGAATGCTCAGTTCCTGTTGTTCCTCTGCGCGGTTATCAAAGCGGTGGACGAATATCAGGATCTGCTCCGCATTTCGGTGGCCTCGGCCGGAAATGACCACCGTCTCGGAGCGAACGAAGCACCGCCCGCAATAGTTTCGGTTTTCCTTGGGACCGAACTCACCGAAATACTGGAAGCGATAGAAAACGGAACCGCATACAGCGCAAAGGAGAAAGAGCTGCTGAAGGTCGGTGTTCACACGCTTCCGCGCTTCCCGAAGGATATCACGGACCGCAACAGGACTTCTCCGTTTGCATTTACCGGCAATAAGTTCGAGTTCAGAATGCTCGGATCGTCCGCTTCTATCTCGGATGTAAACACCGTGCTTAACACAGCGGTGGCCGAAGAACTCCGCAAATTCGCCGACGAGCTGGAAAATGCGGAAAACTTCGAATCGACGCTGCACAACCTGATTAAGAGGACAATATCCGAACATAAGAGGATTATCTTTAACGGTAATGGCTATGACCAGGCCTGGGTCGTCGAGGCCGAAAAGCGCGGGCTGCTGAATCTGAAGACTACTCCGGATTGCCTGCCCTACCTGCTGCATGAGAAGAATATAAAGCTCTTTACCACACACAACGTTTTCAGCCTTGCGGAGTTGAAATCGCGGTATGAAGTATTGTCGGAAAACTACTGCAAGCTGATCAATATCGAAGCCCTTACAATGATCGATATGGTTCAAAAGAGCATTCTTCCGGCGGTAAGCCGTTATACGTGCACGCTTTCGGACACGATTCTCGCGAAAAGGGAGGTTTCCAAGTCCATCGACACCTCCTATGAAGAAGAGACGCTTAAAACCATTTCGGAGCTTATGTCTTCGGCATACATAAAGGTTAAGAACCTGGAAAAGGCCTTGATTGAGCAGAATAATTCCGATAATGTAACCGAGCATGCCAAATACTGCAGGAATACGATTTTCCAGACAATGACCGAACTGCGCATCCTGGTCGACGAGCTTGAGACGCTGACGGATTCGTCTGTATGGCCGTACCCGTCATACGGCGAAATTCTGTACAGTGTTAAATAAAAGCCACTGGGGACGGTTCTTCGGTTGGGTTAGAGTGCAACCAACACAGTTACTTAATAAAGGGACGGTTCTTCGGTTGGGGTTAAACCCAACAGGAGGACCGTCCCTTTGCCGGCCATAATTGTCAGCCTTTGCTTGGATTAACCAGCTAAACAACCGTCAATGCGGTGGTTTCCAACAGAATAACCGTTCGCTAGCCGGCACCCTTAGCGTGAATGAATGATATCAAGAAATACTTAAATACTATAGACAGTAGAGCACAAGTAATATGAACTAAAAAAAGCAATGATTACTATATTGAACGAAGGCAATTATTTGCTTATTTCCGGTTAATATAGCAAACAGGAGTGATGGTTATGTCAGTAAAGAACGCAATGACCAATGATTTTCTTCACAGTGCCTATGGCGGAGAAAGCCTGGCGCACATGAGGTATATCCAGTGGGGTGAAATCGCCGGCAAAGAGGGATATCCGAATATCGCAAGACTGTTTGAGGGGATTTCATACGCGGAACGGGTGCACGCAAACAACCATTTTCGCGAGATCGGCGGTCCAACCACAGACTTTGCGGTCACAGCTGGTGCGGTTTTCGGCGTAGGAAACACCGTGGAAAACCTGCAGGGTGCCATCAACGGAGAGCTTCATGAGGTTGAGCAAATGTACCCGGTGTACCTTAACGCCGCGGAGTTCCAGAACGAGAAGGGAGCTCAAAGATCTTTCCATTTTGCTCTTGAGGCGGAAAAGATCCATGTAGATCTGTTTATGAAGGCACAGGATGCCGCAAAGGAAAACAAGGATATCGATCTGAAAGCGGTATATATCTGCCCGATCTGCGGTCATACCGTTCTGGATGAAGCGCCGGATAAATGCCCGGTCTGCGGAGCTAAAAAAGAGCTCTACAAGAAGTTCTAGTTTATTCTAACATTCTGATCTATCTTAAAACTCTTCTTCATCTATTCAAATGATAATAAAGACGGGCTGTCTGTGCATCAACACAGATTACCCGTCTTTTTCTATACATTCAACATGCTCCTGGTGTTGTTCAGTTAAGTAAAGCTGATACTCGATACGCTCCGTTATGTATTTGATTTTCTTCCGATCTTTACTGTTTCAGATAAATCTTGACCTTATCAAACTCGTCGAGGACTTCCTGAGATTCTTTCCTGGAAATCAATGAAACGATGACAATTGCCAGACAGGAGACAATAAACGCCGGAAGAAGCTCGTAGATGCCAAAGGCTCCGCCAAGAGGCCTGATCAGAAGTTTCCAGATGAAGACCGTACATCCGCCTGCAACCATGCCCGCAATGGCTCCGGAACGGGTGATGCGTTTCCAGTACAGTGAGAACAGGACGGCCGGTCCGAAGGTTGCGCCGAATCCCGCCCACGCAAAGGATACGACTATAAAAATGACGCTGTTCTCGTTCAAGGCGATGATAGCGGCGATTATGGCAATAACGACCAGTGTAATCCGCGATATCCACAGGACTGTTTTATCGGAGGCTCCTTTCTTTATAATGCCCTGATATATGTTTTTGGAAAGGGCGGATGCGGCGATCAGCAGGTACGAGTCGGCAGAACTGATGGTTGCCGCGAGAATTCCAGCCATAACAATCCCGGCAAAAAACGGAATGAAGAAGTTGGTTGACATAACTATGAAAATGTTCTCGGATGCGCTTGATGTAAGCAATTGCGCCGGGAAAAGAACCCGTCCGATTATGCCGATGGCGACCGCCGCCGTCAGCGAAATGACAACCCAGACGACAGCCACTCTTCTTGAAAGCTTGAGATCGGTGGCTTTTTTAATGGACATAAACTTCAGCAATACCTGCGGCATACCGAAGTAGCCAAGACCCCAGGACAGAGTTGAAATGATGGCAAGGAACCCATATTTTCCGGGGGCGTCGAACAGGGGCTGCCCGCCCGCGGAGACCTGCTGAACCCCGTCAACCAGCTGCGGAGATGCAATTCCGAAGAATTCAAAAAAGCCGGGAATAGATTTGGCATTCTCAACTACTGAGGAAATACCGCCGGCATTGACCGTTCCGACAATAAGCACCGCAGCCAACGCGAATATCATGATAAGCCCCTGCATAAAGTCGGAAGCCGATTCCGCCAGGAACCCTCCGATAAAGGTATAGGCGACGACAAACAGAGCTCCTGCAATCATCATGGTCATATATTTAACGTTGAACAGCGCGCTGAAAAGCTTGCCGAAGGTCACAAAGCAGCTGGAAGCGTACACTGTAAAGAACACAAGGATAAACAGGGCCGAGATTGTCATAATGATTTTGCTTTTTTCCTTAAACCTGTTGCTCAGGAAATCCGGTATCGTGATCGCATCGCCTGCCAGATGGGAGTACACGCGGATACGTTTGGCGACAAGCAGCCAGTTCAGGTAGGTGCCGATAGCCAGTCCGATAGCCGTCCAAATTGCGTCGCTTAAGCCCACAAAGTATGCGAGGCCCGGCAAACCCATCAACAGCCAGCCGCTCATGTCCGAGGCCTCCGCGCCCATGGCGACGACCCAGGGCCCCATTTTTCTGCCGCCAATCAAATAATTATCACTGCTTTCATTGGCGCGCTTTGCAAAGTACAATCCTATACCGATGACAACCGCTATATAGATAATCATTGCAATCATTATCTGCAAACTCGCGTTATCCATTTTTAACCTCCATTATGTTCTTATACCACAGGAAAATAAATAAAAAATGATACCAATTTTACCATACTTCCATATGATAATGCAATAAAGTAAACGGAAATTCCATAAAAAATTTGTAGGACTACAATACATATTGGACAGCGCGGAGAAAAAAATAGTGCAGGAACA
>ENA-UPSB01000287-UPSB01000287.1-bioreactor-metagenome-genome-assembly--contig:-NODE-287-length-88988-cov-382.248052_pt1 | contig 88988 bp, 92 predicted proteins | sample MGYA00238182_ERZ773286 | MGnify/ENA primary metagenome ERZ773286 (study PRJEB29026, sample SAMN07631240) | bioreactor metagenome | isolation source: Switchgrass digestor | place: USA: Dartmouth... | reverse complement strand
GTACAAGTACCAAAATCAATTGTTTATTAATGTTTTTGAATTTATAACGGGTCTAAGGGCGGAGCCCTCACCCGCCTCGGTACAAGTACTAAAGATTAAAAAAATTAAAAGTTGATAATTCTTTTGTAAAAATAATCAAATAAGAAAATATACATATAATAAGAATTTTGAAACTTCTGAAGACATTATAACAATATTCAATAGGAGGAAAAAAATGGTAGATCTTAAGTTCATAAGAGAGAATCCAGATATTGCTAAAGAAGCCTTAAAAAAGCGAAACAATGATACTACTTTAATCGATGAGATAATCAACCTTGACGAAGAAAGAAGAAAGCTGTTAAAAGACGTTGAAGCCCTAAGAGCTGAAAGAAATAAAAATTCAAGCCTAGTGGCAAAATTAAAGGCTGAAAATAAATCAGCTGAAGCAGAACGTTTGATTGAACAAGGAAAAGAAATCTCTGACCAAATTAAAAATCTAGAATCAGAATTAAAAGAAATTGATGAGATGCTTAACAATAAATTACTTTATATTCCAAATATACCTGATAACTCTGTACCCTACGGCAAGGACGAAAATGATAACATTGAAATACGAAAATGGGGACAACCAAGAAAATTTGACTTTGAACCGAAAGCACATTGGGATTTAGGACCAGAACTGGATTTATTAGACTTTGATAGAGGAGCAAAATTAAGTGGTTCAAGATTCACGATTCTAAAAGGAGATATAGCCCTATTAGAATTAGCCTTGATAAATTTCATGGTAAACCTTCACACCCGAGAACATGGATATAAATTCATCATGCCTCCTCATTTAGTTACAAAAGAAACTATAACTGCCACAGGTCAACTTCCAAAATTTGAAGAAGATCTATATAAAACTACAGTAGATGAACTATACTTGATCTCAACGGCAGAGGTACCTTTAGGCGGAATGCATAGAAATGAAGTACTTGAAATGAAAGAGTTGCCTCTTAAATATGTATCGTATACCCCTTGTTATAGAAGAGAAGCTGGAAGTTACGGTAAAGACGTTCGAGGAATGATTCGCCAACATCAATTCGATAAAGTTGAACTTTTTTGGTATACAACCCCAGAAGAATCTAACCAAGCTTTAGAAACATTAACCTCACATGCTGAAAAAGTTTTACAACTTTTAGGTTTGCCGTATAGAGTTATAGTATTGTGTAGCGGAGACTTAGGGTTTGCTGCTGCAAAAACTTATGATATAGAAGTATGGCTGCCTAGTTATAACAATTACAAAGAAATTTCCTCTTGCTCTACTACAAAGGATTTTCAAGCTAGAAGAGGAAATATTCGATACAAAACAAAAGAAAACAAACTAGAATTTGTTCACACGCTCAACGGTTCAGGACTCGCTGTAGGAAGAACTTTAGTTGCAATTATGGAAAACTATCAAACTCCTGATGGGAAAATTGAAATTCCTGAGTTACTAATTCCCTATATGGGCAAAAAATATATAGGTTAAAACCATAATGCCTAATGTTTTTTATGGCAAAAAAAATAATGATAAAATTTTTTTAGATGAAAAAGAAACCTCCCATTTAAAGGTTGTTAGAAAAATACCCGGCGAAGAAATAAACGTTATCACTGGGGATGGTTTTGTTTATACTGCAATAATTGATAGTATTAAGAAAAAAGAAACAATTTTGTCTATTAAAAATAAGACATCTGTAATGGAAAATTTTACACCTTATTTATCAATCTACTTTGGAATGAGCAAATGGGATAGAACACAAATTTTGTTGGAAAAGTTGGTAGAACTCAGAGTAAATGAATTTAACGTTTATTTTGGAGATAAAAGTGAAATTAAGTACATAAATTTAGAAAAATTTCAAAGAACCATAATAGAAGCTTCCAAACAAACGATTTATGCGTCAATACCTATTATAAACATGATTAAATTTGAACAAATACCTCAGGAAAATACCATAGTGTTGGATTTTGTTGATAACAAAAGAACCTTTAAAGACTTTATAAAATACAGGGATGAAAACCAAAAAATAAATATCGTAATCGGTCCTGATGCCGGATTCTCTAAACAAGAAAAAGAATTCTTTTTTGATAATAATTATCTAATAATAAACTTAGGAAAAGCTATTCTTAGATTTGAAACAGCCGCAATTTATGCTGTTTCTGCCATCAATTATGAATTTAACAGGTTATATCAAAATTAATAACAGGGGCGATTTATATGGATGAATGGGTTAAAACGATTATAATTTACTTAATTAAAATAGGTATTAGTATTCTAGTTGTTGTACTAGCAAAATATATAGCAAAGTTGATATATAAAATTATCCTCTCAACTGCTGAGAAAAGTGGAAAAGTTGCTATTAGCTATAAAAAATCGCTTATGACTTTGATAAATACTGCAATGTATATATTAGCAGGATTTATAATAATCTCTGTAATATTCACTAACCTCAGTGCTTTTTTAGCAGGGTTAGGAATAGGAGGGGTTATAATAGCCTTTGCTGTACAAGAACCTTTAGGAAACTTAATATGTGGATTTCTAATCATGTTGAACCATTTAGTCGTTGATGGTGAATCTGTAGAAATCGATGGTATCGGTGGAACTGTCCAAGAAATTGACATAAACCATGTTGTACTTAAAACTTTTGATGGAAAACTGATCCATATTCCCAGCAAACAGGTATGGACAAATAAAATCATACACTATTGGCCTGAAGATATAAGAAGAAATGAAATAAAAGTTCGAGTTTCCTATAAATATGATATAAACCTAATCACCACAGTTTTAGATGAAGCTATAAGGACCTCAGAACTTGTTTATATAGATGATGATCATCAACCTGCAATTGTCTTTGACAGTTATGGTGATTCATCAATGAATTTTATAGTTAGATTTTGGGCTAAACGAGATAATTTTATAAGTTCAACTACTAGTGCTGCAGAATCTGTAAAACAAAAGTTTATGGAGAACAACATCGAAATACCTTACAATCAAATAGATTTACATATTAAAGATGTAAACCCCCAATTAGTTCAAAATAAAGATAGAAATTGAAAAATCAAATAACAAAAAAGGCGGACTTGTCCGCCTTTTTATTTAATAATTTTTATCTATTATTATAAAAAAATATTTAGGAATATCTATCACTTTAAAAGAACAATTAGAATGCAGGGAGGATTTTTAAATGGCGAAAAAAGAAGATAAAAATATAGTAAAAGAAAAGAAAGGTAAAGGCAAAAAAACACTTATTTTTATACTTATAGCTTGTGTTATAGCGTTCCTTCTGTTAGGTTTTGGATATATTTATTTTGAATATTCTAGATTATCTTATTTAAATCTAAACTTGAAAAATAGTTGGAGAAGTTATATAGCTTATTTAACAGATTACATCCCTGGATTGAACAAACTATCAAAATATGAATATTTAGAAATTTCCGATCCTCTATTCATTGAAAAAGAAATTATAGATGTCAGATTAAAAGCAATTAAAGAAGAAAGTCAACGTTTAGAAATTCAAAAACAAGAATTGCAAAATCTATTAGATCAAATATCACAAGAAAATGAAAAACTAATTAAACAAAAAGAAGAATTAGAAAGTCTCTCAAAAGAATATAATGAAAAACTTGCTCAATTCACTGATTACAACAAAAGAATCGCAACGTTGGGAAGTTGGCTAGCAAAGTCAACCCCTGCTCAGATAGCTTCTGCATTAGTAAGAGAGGAAGTTAGTGTTGATTTACTTGTTGATACAATGCTGACTTTAGAACCAAAATCAGCTGCTGAAATTATTCAAGCTATAGCTGCAATTAATCCTCAAAAAGCTGCTGTAATCATTGCAAAAATGGGGGAAAAGGAGACAAATGAAAGCAAATAACCTAGGGATTCAAAATCTTTTAAATATATTAACAGAAAGTAAAACACCAAATAAAAACCATAAAACAATAAATTCAAGATCGACTCTTGTTTCATTTAAGAATGAGTTAGATAGTCTTTTAATCACTAAAACTACACCTGAAGTTCAAAAAAATATTAAACCTGTAGATAAAAATAAAGACCTTGAAAAATTAATGCAAGAGTCTGAATTATTAAGTTATTTAAACCTTTTTTTATGTTTTGATAACCCTAAAATAAAAATAGAAGCAAGTGAAGATTCCACCTATCTTAAAATATTTAATAATGACAAGAAGAAAACTGTCACTTTTGATTTAAAGGAATTGATGAATAATTTCGATTACTTTCTAAAACTCAAACAAAATCAAACTAACCCTAATGCTCAAAATGAAGTTTTTACAATAAAACAAGCATTAAATATTATTCATAATATTTTAAAAGATATCGAATTAACAAAAGATGATGCTCAAACCCTCTTAAAGGCTATTGATATAACAACAAAAAACGTTATTAAAGAGGTTCAGAAAAGTATAACTGATACAGGTTATATAACTCCTGAACAAAAAAAATATTTCGAAAGCATGGGGATAAAGATCGATATCATGTCTGTACAATCAACCAACGAAGAAATAGTAAACCTTATAACCCTTCAAAAAGGCAAAGAGACAATAATAATTCCTGAAAATCAAGCCATAGATGACGAAAATATTCTAAATAATTCAGTTCTAATCAAACTTACTAATAACGATAAATCTTATATTGATAATATAAACAACCCATCAGAATTTATTTATTCTGATAACAATTACACCCTATTAACTAACATAAAACCTGATATTATAAGTGAAGAAACCTTTAACACAACACTTATAAATAGCTCAGAATTAGAAAAAATTATTGTCTTTCAACCAAAAACAGAATCTAATTCGAATAACACTTATATAAACAGCATTTTATCGTTATTAGAAGAGAATGAAAACAAATCAGAAAATAGTGAAAAGTATGAAAAATCAATCACATTTGAAAAATTCTTTTTTTCAACTGACAACGAAAATAACATTGTGAACAATAACAAAAACTCATCTAGTCAAAATAATTACACCAATAATTTTAATGACAACCAAAATAAAACATACTTTGATATTCAAAAAGAACGAAAGCAAAACTATCTAAGCATAGAAGACCTAAAAAATGATCTTCAAACAAAAAAATTGAATTTAACCGAGCAAGAAAACTCTGAAATTTTGCAGGCATCTATACACTCATCAGAAAGTAATACGAATACATCATATGATATAGCTAGTAACTATATAAACATTGATAACCAGACCAACAACCAATTAGAAAGTCTTACAAACATTCATCAAAAAAATAATTTTTTGTCTTTTCTCAATACTGATGACTTAAACACTCAAATAAAAGATGTAATTATAACAAAAAACACAGAACAATTTTTTAACGAGAGTTTCTCAGTTAATGTCTCCCCACCTAACCTTGGAAAGGTTGATATACAAATAATAAAGAATGGTGAGGCAATAACTATAAACCTTGCAACAGAAAGTGAAAATGCTAAATTAACCCTTTCAAAAACAGTTCAGTCCTTAGTTGGCAACTTAAGAGATGAAGGATATAATCCCGTAGACGTAAAAATATTTGTTCATCAGGAAGAAAGCGAACCTGATTACCAACATCAACAAAACCAAAACCAAAAACAACATGAAGAAAAAAGATATAAACAAAAGGAAAAAGCTGAAAACCCGATTTATACTTTTGAAGAATTTCTAAGGAGTGATTTGCATGTTTAATTCAGTATCTATGGATGATGTTTACATTAATACACTTCAAGCATATAAAAATCGAGAGATAAAAAAAGAACTAGATAAAGAGGCTTTTTTAGAGTTACTGGTAACTCAACTAAAAAATCAAGATCCAACAGAACCTTTAGACAACAAAGATTTGTTGATTCAATTATCTCAACTATCCTCCACCGAACAGATAATGAACATGAGTAATGCTGTTCAAGAAATGGTTAATTCGCAATTAGCTTTGAATAAATTACAAGCAGTTTCGCTTCTTGGAAAAGAAGTAGTGGTAAACAGCAACGTTATAAAATTAGAAAGTGGGGTTGCTGAAACTATTAATTTCGGATTAGATAATGATTCAGAAGTAATAGTCGAAATTTATGATACAAACGGTAACTTAGTAAGCTCTCAAAATCTAGGTGTAAAAAACGCAGGATTAAATTCATTCTTATGGAATGGAAGAGATAATAACGGAACGTTGCTTGCAGATGGTGATTATCTGTATGGTGTATATGTTATCGAAAACGGAGAAAAGGTTTTAACCACCGGCATTAAAAGTGGAACCGTTGAAGCTGTTAAATTTATAGATAACGAATTATATCTACTCGTTGATGGACGAATATACCCATTCTCCGCAATAAACGAAGTGAGTGTATAAATACTCCTTATTATTAAAGTTATCGTATAAAAATCCTAAATCTAATAAATAATTGAAAGATGGGAGGAATATAAAATGCTCAGGTCAATGTATTCTGGAATAACAGGATTAAGAAACTTTCAAGACCAACTAGATGTAGTTGCAAATAATATAGCAAACGTTAATACAATAGGATTTAAAGGTTCAAGAACCACCTTTCAATCCACACTTTTTCAAACTTTAGCAGCAGGAAACGCCCCTCAAGACTTACTAGGTGGAATCAATCCTATGCAGATAGGATTAGGTTCTAAAATTGCCTCAATAGACAAACTAATGACTCAAGGTTCTCCAATGTCCACTGGAAAAACAACCGATATGATGATCCAAGGTGAAGGTTTTTTCATACTTTCAGACGGTGTAGGACAATATTACACAAGAGCAGGTAATTTTACAAGAGACTATAACGGATTCTTTGTAGATCCCGCTTCAGGCATGAAGCTCCAAGGATGGACCGCAAGATTAACCCCAGATGGACAAAGAATTGTTGATACCAACGATCCAATTGGAGATATACAAATATCCTCTGGACAGGTTATGCCTGCAAAACAAACCTCTTTTGTTAAACTTGCACATAACCTAAATGCTGGTGTTGGAATTCAAGATACTACTATTGTTATTAAAAGCACTTTAGGAGAAAATATTCCTGTTAGATTTAGCTTTGAGCGTGATTTAAATAACTTAAATCAAAACGTTTATCTATGGGAGGCTAAAATACTAGACACAAATTACAATTTCTCAAACTTAGCGAATAATACCGCAACCGCTGCTCTTACTCCAACTCAAACAATAAACGGAAAAGTTGAACTAGACGATTATGGAAAAGTTATTAATTGGGTAAATTATGCAGGAGATGATAGTCCTCTATCAGACACTAGAATTTCGATCTTTGATGTAAATGGAAATATCGTTGGAATAGATGGTGAGCCTGTAACGATAGGTACTAATAATAATAATAATACTGCTACACTAAGTGGAAGTATAAAACTAGTAGACGCTACTACCAACGAATTATTATATTACAACCCTGAAGATATAGAATTATCTTTTTCTGGTAACTCCTTCACAATCACATTGGAAGATTCACAGGGACAACCAATAACTTTTATTTCATCTACACCAACATACGATGGCACAGTTGGAAGTTTCAATGAATTACTTAGTGAAGGAATTGTTTCTGGGAATTACAAATTAACCGGCTTAAGTATAAAAGGCGTTGATGATAGTAATACTATAAGTGATGGTTCTTTCGACCTTCGTTCCGTTCGCGATGTCATTCAGCCTCCTGTAGCAGGAGAGATTAAGTTTGTTGATATGAACAATCCTACAAATTTTGCAACTGCAGAATATATAAGCCCTAAAACTACAACTTCAACTGTTGTTTATGATTCTTTGGGAAACTCGTATAATGTTTATCTAAACTTCACAAAAATAAATGAAAACACTTGGTTTTGGGAGGCAAAATTGGATGATGGAACCCCATTATATAAAATTACAACTGATGAACAATTAGTAAATGATCCTGCCAATGGGGTAATAGCATTTGATTCAAATGGAAATTTGGCTGCTACTAATTGGTCCATAGTAAACGGAAACATTGTACAATCTGGTGGAACTGCAGGATTTTGGTTTGATCCTGCTGAACAAGGAGCCGCCTTAAACCCTGATGTCAACCCACCATCAATTGCTGCAGCAGGACCAGTTATGGTAAGCGTTAATTTTCAAGAATTAACTCAGTTTGCAGCGCCTCATTCTATAGCTGTAACTGAACAAGATGGAAACGCACAAGGTACGCTTGATTCATTTGCAATAAACACTAATGGTGAAATAATAGGAATTTTTAGTAATGGTCTAACAGCACCACTTGGTCAGGTAGCTTTAGCGACTTTTAATAACCCTGAAGGCCTTTTGGAAGTAGGAAACTCAATGTATGCTATGAGTTCAAATAGCGGTCTTCCACAAATAGGTGTTTCTGGAGTCGGAGGAAGAGGAAGTATTATTCCTGGCGCATTAGAAATGTCTAATGTAGACCTTGCTGAAGAATTTACAAACATGATTATCGCACAAAGAGGATTCCAAGCAAACTCAAGAAGTATAACTACTGCAGATCAAATATTAAATGAACTTGTTAATATTAAAAGATAAATTTATTTTTTAAAAATATTCTAGATTATGGAATGGTGAACAATTTATGATAAAATTGACCAAATTAAATGGTGACGAGTTTTATTTAAACATTTATCAAATCGAAAAAATCGAATGTCGGCCAGACACCACAATAACTATGATGAACGGTCATGTATATATAGTTAAAGAAACGATCGAAGAAGTTATTGAAAAGATGATACAATATAATAGAAAGATATTTGGTGATAATTAATTTTAATAATATTGAGAGTTAAGAGGTGGGGTTCTAGTGGATATATCAACATTGATAGGTTTGGTATTTGCTTTGTTTGCTATTGTCCTAGGGGTAGGAACTGAATTTGGTAAAATGATCGATATTCCATCTTTTTTTATAACCGTTATAGGTTCCTTAGGAGCTACTTTTATAGCTCATCCTAGTTCAACATCTTTTAAGATTTTTAATATCTTTCTACAATCACTCAAAAATCCAAAAATTGATAATATTGAGGCACTTAGAACTTTGTATTCTTTTTCTGAAAAAGCACGTAGAGAGGGTATGATTTCATTAGAGGAAGACTTGCCGTCAATTCAAAGCGATTTTTTAAGAGATGGATTAAGGGCAGCTGTTGATGGAACCGATCCTGATGAAATCAGAAAAATTCTTGAAATAAAAATGGATATGTATGAAGAAGAACAAGAAGAAAAAATAAGTGTATTAGATACTTGGGGAACAATGGCTCCAGCATTTGGTATGATTGGAACCTTAATAGGATTGATATTATTATTAGACACCTTGACAGACCCTTCAACTATTGGTCCAAGTATGTCTATTGCACTTGTAACTACCTTTTATGGTTCTCTAATAGCCAATGTTTTAGCACTTCCTCCTGCTGAAAAGTTAAAAAGAAGAACAAATAAGTATTTAAACCAAATGAGGATGATGCTAGAAGGTGTATTATCCATTGTTCAAGGTGAAAATCCAAGATTGATGGAAGAAAAATTAAAGGCTTTTTTAAGTGCAGCCGAGAGACAAGAATACGAAAGAAGTAAAGGTGAATCAAACTTCTAGAAAAAGTTTGAGGTGAAACAGTGGCTAGAAATAAAAAAAAGTTTGAAAGGCCCGAAGCAAAATGGATGACAACATTTACTGATATGACAACATTACTTTTGACAATGTTTATTGCATTGTTTGGTATGTCATCCATATCACCAGGAAAATTCCAACAAGCAGCGATGAGTATACAAAGTGCTTTTGAAGGTCAGCCTATTGGTATCCTAGTAGGTGGAAAGAGCATATCTGAAGAACCCCTCATTACCTCGCAACCTGGTATAAAATCGGAGCTTTTAAAAATTGTTGAAGATGAAAAATATAAAGGAAAAATTACTATTGAGGAAACCGATAAAGGGACGATAATATCTATGAGGGATATTGCGTTTTTTAGATCTGGTAGAGCAGAACTAACCGCAGAAGCTAAAGAACTATTGTATAAAATTGGCACAATTATCTTAGAACATACTTCAAATGCTATTGAAGTCTACGGTTTTACAGACGATGAACAAGTTTTGCCAACTAGTGTTTATCCCTCTAATTGGCATTTAAGTGCTGCGAGGGCTGCTAGCGTTGTAAATTTTTTTACTGGTGAAATGAAAAATAGAAGAATGATTGAAAGAATGGCAGAAATTAATTTGGGACAATTTGATATAGATTATTATTATAATCCAAATAGGTTTTATCCAATTGGTTTAGGTGACAAGGACATTCAAAAAGATTTAGATTTACTAAAAGCAGAAATTGATTCAAGATTGAATCTAGCAACTCTAGATTATATGCAAGGAAAGTTAAGCGCAGCAGAATTTCAACAAATTAAAATCGAATTAGAAAATGAATATAACACCAAACGAAACGAATTAAGAAATCAATATAGACGAATTGATATTTTGATACTTCGTCAGAGAGTTAGATAATAATTTTTAATATTTTGGAGGTTGGATAAAGTGCCAGATGAAATCGATAATGCTCCCGAAACGAAAAAGAAAAAAAGTCAACCTAATTTTCTAATGACATTAATTATCGTTATCGTCGTAGCTTTAGCTATTTCAGGTATTACATCTTTTTTTATTGTAAAGGTACTTTCTAGTAATCTTGTAGAAAGCACTAAAACTTCTTCCCAATACTCTTCTAAGATCCCTTTGAGGGTAATTCTTTTGCAAGAGGGGGCTAGATACCCTGTTATGTTAAAAGGTGGATATGATGTTGCTGTAATTGATTCACTTCAACTAGACGTAGGAAGTACAGAAGCTAGAGATGCAATTAATGCATATAGATTAGAAATATTAGAAGCAATTAGAATGATATTTCTAAACAAAACTAGAAACGAATTGTCTACTCCATCTGGCATTGAATTGACAAAAAAACAAATAATAAACTCGGTAAATGAAATTATTGGTTTTACCGGTGAACGAGAGCAATTAGGCGTAATAAAGGTCACACTAATCATCATGACAATTACAAATGCTACATAAAAAGAGGTGTTAAAATGCCTGAAGATGAAATGCTTACTCAGGAAGAAATAGATAATATATTAAAATCTATGGCTCTTGGGGAATCGCCTGAAAAAATATTTGAAGAATTCAAAAAAGAAGAGAAAAAAATTAGAGAATATGATTTTAGAAGGCCTATGAAGTTCTCACGCGAACAGTTAAGAACTCTTCAGTTAGTTCACGAAAACTTTGCAAGAGAACTTTCTACTTATCTTTCTGGTAGGTGCAGGACTTTTGTTGATATTAAATATGCAAGTATAGATCAAATAACTTTTTCAGAATTTCAAAAATCGCTTAATGCCCCAACTTTAATGGTTATATTCTCTTCAGATATCTTTAGTGGAAGCGCTATATATCAAATGGGTTTAGATATAGGGTATGTAATTATTGATAGACTTTTAGGTGGAAGTGGTTCGACCTTAGAAGATATAAGAACTCCTACAGAATTAGAAATGAATATTTTTAGAAAAGAATGTTCCGTAATATTAAGATTACTATCAAGATCTTGGGCTAATGTTGAAGAATTTGATGTTATTTTAGAAAATTTAGAGACTAATCCACAGTTTGTTCAAATAGCCCCTTCAAATGAAATGGCTATTCTTGTCACATTATCAGTTACCATAAGAGATATTCAAGGGTTTGTTAATCTTTGTTACCCATCTTCCACCCTTGAGCCTCTTAATGATAAATTGTCAACAAGAATGTGGGCAAGAACCTATAAATACTCTCAAGAATCAAAGGATTTTTTAAAAAGAACTTTACTGCTTTCAAAACTGAAAATGTCCGCTATACTAGGTAGAACTACAGTTAGCTTGCAGGATATACTGGATTTAGAAGTTGGTGATGTAGTTAGATTAGACTCCTTTCATGATGAACCTATTGAGTTAGAAATAGAAGGAACAAAAGTGTTTAAGGCTCAAATTGGTAAAATAAAGGGATTTCATGGGGTTAAAGTTGTAAAGAAAGATGAAGAATTATTAGAGAAAATCCTCATAGAAAAAAGTATTCAAGATTATCTCTCAAAACAAAAAACTTCTCCAACCAAACAATCCGAGAAGGAGATGAATCATAGTGCCTAATGACAATGAATTTTTGAGTCAAGAAGAATTAGATAAATTATTAAAAGGTATACAAAATCCTACTCAGAGAAATGAACCAAGAGAGGATGAATTAGATGAAATACTAGACATAATTGGAGAAATTGCAAATATAACGATGGGATCTGGTGCAACAACCTTATCCACACTTTTAAGAAGAAAAATCGATATAGAATATCCAGAGACAAGCATAGTAAAGTTTAAAAACATAAAGACCAACTTCAAAGGTGAACATGTTGTTATTACAGTAGAATATACAAAAGGGCTATATGGTATGAACACACTGGTTCTACCATCTAACTTAACAAACATTATAGCAAACTTGATGCTTGGAAAAGATCCTTATGAAACTACTGGTGAAATTGACGAAATTAGTTTAAGTGCTGTATCCGAAGCTATGAATCAAATGATGGGGACTGCTTCAACTTCTTTATCAGACTTTTTAAAAACAACTATAGAGATTTCTCCTCCAATAACCGAATTGCTGGATTTTTCTGATCCTACGGTTGAATTTCCTCCAATAGAAACTGACAAAGAAGCCTACGTCATTTCAGTAAAATTTAAGGTTAAGATTTCAGGCATCGCAGAAACTGTTTTCTGGCAGTTTATACCCTTAAAATTTGCGAATACAATTAAGGAAAAGCTTGAAGAAGCATATGGTATGAGTAAAGTTGATACGAAAAAAAAGCCTGAGAAAAAGGTTGAACGTACTCCTAGCGCAAATCTTTTCAAACATGAAAAGGATATCAATTCTAATGTAATCAAGGAAGGTGGTGTCAAAGTTAGACCTGTAGAGTTTGGAGAATTTGAAAAGAAGGAAGATAGTATATCAGAACAAATAGACTTTTCTAAGTTAGAATTATTAATGGACGTTCCTTTAGAGATAAAAGTTGAACTAGGGTCAGTAAGGATGACACTTAGAGAAATATTAGATCTTCACGAAGGATCTTTAATACAATTAAACAAACTAGCCGGTGAACCACTTGATATATATGCAAACGATAGACTGATTGCAAGGGGAGAAGTAGTAGTTATAGATGAAAACTTTGGAATAAGGGTTACAGAAATTGTTTCATTAAGGGAGAGAATAAAAACCTTAAAGTGAAGCCAATTCTGTTAAAGCATAGCCCTCATATTTTTTACTCAATGGAACGTTCTTTTTTTTATCTAACAAGTATTTAGTTTGCTCAAGAACAAGGTCCTTTGAGCCAGCTTTTCCATGCCCAGGTAAAATCTTTTTTATCTTTAAGCCTTTCATATTCTGTAGTATACTCGTCCATTCTTCAACATCTGAATTTAATATTTCTGCATGAACCCTTGAAAATACAAGATCCCCCGTTATGATATAATCTTGGGGTTTTAAAGTATAGATTGTAGAATCAGGTGTATGCCCTCCAACAACTTCCGCAGCTATAATATTATCCTGAAAAACCATGAAAAAAGATTTCTCAAAAATAAAAATATTTTTTTGGTTTAAAGCTTCTTTTAAATTATTGAAATTATATTCTGCTATTTTTGAAGTCTCCATTAAAAAATTTTTATCCATACTTGCTAATAAATCAAAAGTTGTTTTGTTTAAGAAAATGTCTACTTTTCTATCGCTAAAAATGCCTCCAAAAGTATGATCGGGATGAAAGTGGGTAAAAAAAATTTTTTTAAGTACTTTTGAGGTCTTTTGTTCAACTATGCTTGTCATTTCTTCAAATTTTTGTGGATAAAGAGAACTATCAAAGGCTATTAAACCATCACTATATTCAAAAAAATAAACACTGCTTGCCCCATTTTCAAACCAAAAATTATATACAGAATCATGTCTTTCGAACATTTTATCACCTTAAATTTAAATATTATTATAATTAATATTATCATAACATATTTTTATGGAAAAGTTATTAACATTCGTAATTCTGAATGATATAATAAAAGTAAGGAATGTAAACTAAATGTAGATTATTAAAATATGGATGGTGAAACCTTGATAAAAAATTTTCTCAAAAAGCATTGGTGGAGATATCTAATAGGGGTAACATTTCTAATAACAGTTGATGTAATACAGATTTTCATTCCAAAGCAGATTGGAAGTATTATTGATGCTGTGGGGTTAGCTGTCCCAGATATGTTGTATGTGAATTCTTTGATCTTTAGAATATTGATGCTTGCAGTTGGTCTAGCAATAGGAAGAATATTCTGGAGAATTACAATCAATGGAACAGCTAGACTTTTTGAATTTCAACTTCTGAACAATATGTTTCAACATATCATTCACTTAGATCAAGACTTTTTTGATAAATGGCGTACTGGAGATTTGATGACAAGATTTACCTCTGATGTATACCTGCTAAGGCGTCTTATGGGTAACTCTATAATCATGATAGTAGATGCAGTTTTCATGACTTCGCTAACAATAATTGCAATGGGTAGTTTTGTTGACTGGAAATTGACCCTAATTGCAATCATCCCTTTACCCTCCATAGCTGTGATTTCCTTAATTTTCGGAAGAATGATTCAAAGAAGAGCTATGGACCTTCAGAAAAAGACTTCTGAATTATCAAACATTACAGAAGAAGATATAGCTGGAATTGACGTTATTAAACTTTATGCTAATCATGAAGTTATGGAAAAGATATTTGCTAATAAAGCAAAAGAATACTACAATTCCTTTATTAAACTTATCAGAGTGGCAGGATTAATGTATCCTCTAGCAATGTTAGTTGGTCAGCTTTCTACAATAATAATCTTCAATATTGGAGGACCAATGGTTATTAACAATCAAATCACTCTTGGAGATTTCATTATGACTCACCAATATATAGGAATGCTTGTATGGCCGATGATTGCATTTGGAGATTTTGTTAACTTATTAGCAAGAGCTAAAGCCTCTCTAAAAAGGGTCAACGAAGTACTTAATCAGCCAAACTCTGTAGTAGAACCTCCATACGAAGTATATGATTTTCAGGGAAAATATGAGATCAAAAATTTATCTTTTTCTTATCCAGGAACAAAAAGAGAAGTCCTAAAAAGCGTTAATATGAAAATAGAACCTGGAGAAATGGTGGCTTTCGTTGGAAAGATAGGATCAGGCAAATCAACACTTGCAAAACTATTAGTTAAAATGTATCCTGTTGAACGTGGTACTATTTTCCTAGATGGAAAAGATATTAACGATATAAACGGTAGATTTATAAGAGAAAATGTTTCTTATGTTCCTCAAGAAAGCTTTTTATTTTCTATGACAGTACGAGAAAATATAGCTTTTTCAGATGAAAAATTAGAACCCTATGCGGAAGAATATGCGCAACTGGCTCATGTCCATGAAGATATTACAAATTTAGAAAAAGCCTATGAAACAGTTGTTGGAGTGAGAGGAGCAACCTTATCTGGTGGTCAAAGGCAGAGAGTTACTATTGCAAGGGCACTTGCAAAAAACTCAAAAATGATCATCCTAGATGATTGTTTATCAGCAGTCGACACGGAAACAGAAGAAGAAATAATAAAAACCTTAAGAAGTGAAACAGAAGGAAAAACTATAGTTGTAATTTCTCACAGGCTAAAGGCTGTAAAGGATGCAGATAAAATATTTGTGTTTGATGATGGTAAAATAGTCGAAGAAGGAAATCATGACGAATTAATTGTAAAAGAAGGAATATACTATTCAATGTATATTAAACAACTAATAGAGAAAAAAGTGGAGGATTGATCAAACAATGGCTTCAATTCATGAAGATATATTCTTAGAAGAAAAAGAAAAAAGTGAAGGCGATTTTAAAACAGTTCTTCGACTGTGGAAATATATAAAAAAATATAAGCTATTAATATTTTTGACACTTATAGCATTAGCGGCTGCTACACTTATCGAATTGGGATTGCCTTATGTAATAAAATTTGGTATTGATAATGTCATTAATGTTGAATATTCCTTTACAATTAAAGATTCTAATCCTCCAACTTTTGTTGAAGATACAAAGGGTACTTACGTTTTAAAAAAAATAGATAATAACTACTACATGATAAATAAACAAACTAATGAAACTATAGAAGTTCCTGGTGAATATTATGCTTCTTACTTTGATAGTGCAATTCAACGTATTAGAAATTTTAGTTTTTTCTTTATTTTTCTGTTATTTGCCCAGTTTTTAATACACTATACCCAACTATATTTTTCAAACATTGTTGGACAAAACGTTGTTTATAACTTAAGAAATGATCTATATAAACATTTATTAAGAATTGAATATAATTACTTTGAAAAAAATACCCCTGGTAAGATTACTACAAGAGTTGTACATGATACCCAAAATTTGTCAAACTTTTTTAGTGATGTAATTACGAGCCTATTAAAAGATATTGCTATTCTAATTGGTGTAATAATATTAATGCTACTATTGGATGTACAATTAAGCTTGTATACCTTTATGATGCTTCCAATTATAGTAGTCGCCACTTTTATGTTCAGATCTTTTGATAGAAAAGCATATGATAAGGTAAGAACTAGAGTATCCGCTTTAAACTCGTATTTAGCAGAAAACTTATCCGGAAGTATGGTAACTAGACTATTTAATCAAGAAGAAAGAAAAGAAAATGAATTTAAATATATGAGTACAAAATTATATGAAGCAAATATGCAACAAATGTATGTCTTTGCTATCTTTAGGCCATTAATGAATTTGCTTTATTACCTTACATTAAGTCTAATTTTATGGGTTGGAGCCAAACAAATCACACAGGATGTTACAACTTTTGGTACTATATATGCCTTCACTGCATATATAGATATGTTTTTCAGACCTATCTTTGATATTGCTGAAAAATTTGACATAATGGAAGATGCCTTTGCTTCAGCAGGAAAAATATTTAAAATTTTTGGTCAAAACCAAGAAGATCTAGGAAAAGGCATTTACAAAACCATCGAAAAAGGAAAAATAGAGTTTGATAATGTAAAATTCTCGTATGATGGAAATACAGAGGTACTAAAAGGTGCCAGTTTTAAGATAGAACCCAACGAGAGGGTAGCTATAGTTGGAGAAACTGGTTCGGGAAAAACAACTATTATTAAGCTAATAAGTGGTTTATACAAATATCAAGAAGGTCGAATACTTTTAGATGATAAAGAATTATATGATTATGATTTGAACATGGTTCGAAGGAAAATTGCCGTTGTTCCACAAGATGTATATCTTTTCTCAGGAACCATTTTAGACAACATAAGACTATTTAACCAAGACATCAGTGAAGATGAAGTCAAACGTGTAGCAAAGTTTGTTTACGCTGATCAGATAATCTCTAAATTTCCGAATAATTATCACACTGTTATTACAGAAAGAGGTGCTAGTCTTTCTGCTGGAGAAAGACAACTTGTAGCCCTTATCAGAGCTGTATTATATGATGCAAAAATAATTATTTTAGATGAAGCAACAGCTAATGTAGATGTTGAAACCGAGTTTCTAATACAAAGAGCATTAAATAAAATCTCAGAAAAAGCCACTATCATTTCAATAGCTCATAGATTGTCCACCGTAAAAAGTTCTAACCGAATAATTGTTGTTCATGAAGGTTTAATTGCAGAAGAAGGTACTCATGAAGATCTGATTAATAAACGAGGAATTTATTATGAATTGTATAAGCTTCAATTTGAAAAAATTTAAAAAGACATTAATTTAGTTCACTTATTAAAGGAGTGGGACATTTGTTAACAATAATTAAAAATGCAGAGGTTTATTCCCCTCACTATCTTGGAAAAAAAGACTTAGTGATTGGTGGGGGAAAAATACTATATATATCTAATTCATTTACTTCCTCTTCCCCATTAGATGTAGAAATTTTAGACATCGAAGGTGATTATTTAGTACCTGGTTTTATTGATTCTCATGTTCACATAATTGGAGGAGGTGGAGAAGGAGGATACAGCACACGAACACCTGAAATAATGCTCTCATCGGTAATAAAAGCTGGAATAACTACGCTTGTTGGTGTTCTTGGAACCGATAATGCCACGAGAACGATGACAAATCTGATTGCCAAAGCAAAAGCTTTAAGAGATGAAGGAGTAAGTTGTTATGCATACACAGGTTCATATCATCTACCTTTAAAAACATTAACAAACAGAATAATAGATGATATAGTATTTATAAACGAAATAATAGGTGTTGGTGAAATTGCCATATCTGATCATAGAGGTTCTCAACCTACTCTTGAAGAATTAATACGAATTACTTCTGATGCAAGAGTTGGAGGCATATTATCTAAAAAAGCCGGTATTGTAAACGTGCATGTTGGAAGAGGAAAAAAACTAATACAACCACTCATAGAAGTAGTTAACAACTCAGATTTACCAATAACTCAATTTTTACCAACTCACATGAACAAAAACCAAGAATCAATAAAAGCATGTGTAGAATTTATTAAGTTGGGCGGAAGAATAGATTTCACAACAAGTTCTTCTACTACACTAGATGAAAACGATATTTCAAAGCCTTCAAAAGCTTTGAAAAAGTTACTAGATGAAGGAGTTAATATTGACAATATTTCATTCTCTTCAGATGGCCAGGGAAGCATGCCTCATTTTGATGAAAAAGGAAATTATGTTGGGTTAACTGTTGCTGATGTAAGCACATTATACCAAGAAGTCAAAGATTCAATCATAAATGAACAAATCCCAATAGAGATTGCTTTAAAAGTGGTTACCTCTAACCCAGCTACTTTTTTAAAATTAGAAAGCAAAGGACGAATAGAAGAAGAATGTGACGCTGATTTAGTTATATTAGATAAAAAAACTTTAGATATCAAAAGTGTCATAGCAAGAGGAAAAATGATGATGAAAAATGGTAAAATTATAACAAAAGGAACTTTTGAGTAGACTCTATCAACAATCCCTTTAGATTTGATAGAGGCTACAATAATAAATTGAAATATTAATTAAATATGATTTTGATTTTACAACGGGTCTAGGGCGGAGCCCTACCTTCTTTGCTTAAATCTCAGAAAAACGTCACTACATAATTTAGGACTTTAGAAATTAAGATTTTTAAAAATTGAATTTTGATCTTATAACGGGTCTAGGGCGGAGCCCTCATCCCTTGGTACAAGTACCAAAAAACTCAATAAATTCAGAATTAGTGAGTTTTAGAACTGAGAAGGTATTTTGTAAAAAATCAATTCTACAACATATATATTATAATGATTTTGGAATTTCTAAAGTGAGTATATTATTAATGTTGAGGAGGATATATAATGAAAGCAATAATCCTCGCTGGGGGGTCGGGAGAAAGATTTTGGCCTCTTTCAAATTCTAAAAAGCCTAAACAATTTTTGAGGCTTTTTTCCGATAAAAGTCTTATAAGAGAAACGTATGAAAGGTTACTATATAAAATGAATCCAGACGATATATATATTGTCACTTCAGAAAATTACTTTGAAATCACTAAACAAGAAATTCCGGAAATTGACGAAAAAAACATAATTTTAGAACCAATTCCTAGAAATACAGCACCTGCATGTATGTTAGGTACCTTGATTGCGGAAGATAATGAGACTGTTGTTATTTTACCTGCGGATCACTATATTCCCGACAAAGAAGCTTTTTGGAACACATTAAGTAAATGTATCAAGGCAGCTCACAAATATGATGGATTATTTACACTTGGTATAACTCCAACTCGTCCTGAAACAGGATACGGATATATAGAAGCAGATAAAGAGTTAGAATCTAATATTTTTAAAGTTAAATCATTTAAAGAAAAACCCGATCAAGAAACAGCTAAATCATTTATAAAAGAAGGAAATTTTTTCTGGAATAGCGGAATTTTTATATGGAAAAAATCTATTTTCTTAAAAGAGATGGAAACACATTCATATGAAATTTACGAAAAACTTATAGATATTGATCCTTTCAATATCTATACACTAAAAAATGTATATCCAGATATTAAAAAAATTAGTATAGATTATGCACTTATGGAAAAGTCACAAAAAATATATGTTACAAAAACGGATCTTTTATGGTCAGACGTAGGAAATTGGGTTTCAGTACGAGAATTAGCAGGATATTCTGATAACAAGAAAAATGTGCATATCATAGACGGAGAAAATGTTTTTGTAAAATCCAATAAAAATGTTGGTGTAATAGGACTTTCAAACATAGTTGTTGTAGAAAGTGAAGACGGCCTCCTTATAACAACAGAGGAAAAAGCGCAAAAAGTAAGAAATATTTCTCAAAAGTTTAAAGAGACCGATAACTCCTGAAAAAAATCATGTTTGACAGATAATATATAATTATGGTATAATCAAATGACAAGAAAATATACTTAAGAGGTGTTAGAATTGAAACAAGGAATCCATCCAGAATTAAAGCTAGTTACAGTAAAATGTGCATGTGGCGCAGAACATACACTTTATACTACGGTAGACAACTTTAGATTAGAGGTTTGTTCCAAATGCCATCCTTTCTATAAAGGAGACATGGGTTCTCAAATTATAGATACTGAAGGTAGAGTTCAAAAATTCAAAAATAGGTATAAAGATTTTTTTGAAAATGAAAATTAAACTGCTAAATCACTTTATTTAGGGGGGATTTATAAGCGGGCAAAATTTATTGATACAAAAGGTTAAAAGCCTTACTCGATCAGACCTTGCTGTTGGTAAGTTACCAACATCTGATCGAAATAGAAAAATATTTGGAGGTGAAGACCAGCGCCGGGACCCAGGCCACCTTTGTACGAAGGTGATATCACGGCTTAGCAAGGTTTTCGTGGTAGAGAGACAAGGGCAAGGTATTAAGTGTGGTAAACGAAAGCTTAGCAACAGGAGATACAGTTAAAGCGAAAGTGGTTGATATTAAAAAGTTTGGTGCTTTTGTAGAGTTGGAAAACAAAGAAGAAGGATTTATACATATTTCTAAAATATCCAAAAAATATGTAAAAGAGATTTCCGATTTTTTAACCGTCGGTCAAGAAATTGAAGGAAAAATTATCGGAAAAACAAAGGATGGAAAGTATGAATTATCTCTAAAAGAGAATAATGATGAACTAATCGATGAGGCCACAAATAACTCCCAAAACTTTGAAAAGAAGTTGAATCAATACCTAAAAGATAGCGATAAAAAAATCTCCGAATATAGGAAGCACTTAGACAAAAAAAGAAACATAAAGAAAAGATAAACAGAATATCTAATATAGTTTAAACTTTTATATATAGCATAAAATTAAGAGAGAGCTTTAGCTCTCTCTTAATTTTTTGTGATAGAATATTTATGATAATAAATGGTATGTTTTTTTATCACCATTATTCTAATACAAAAAATGCAATTGTTAATTATCGTTTTTGAATTTAAAAGGGTAACAGGGCGCAGCCCTCTCCTCCTTGTTACAAGTACTGAAAAGGTTAAAGAAATTAAGAATCAGTAAGGATCAGTATTGAAGAGATATTTTGTTAAAATAATTAAACCCAAAATATACATATAATAAGGACTTTAGAATTTCTAAAGTGATTAAAAACAAACAACTATAAGGAGGTTCCTGTTTTGAGTAATTATAAAAGAATAAAAGGAACTAAAGATATATTTGGAGACGAAATCAATTACTGGTATTATGTTGAAAATTCAGCTAAAAACGCTCTTGAAAAATATGGTTTCAAAGAGATAAGAACCCCAATTATAGAAAGTGAAGAACTCTTCAGTAGGGGAGTTGGTCAAGAAACTGATATTGTTCAAAAAGAAATGTATACGTTTGAAGATAAAAAAGGTAGACTTTTAACTTTAAGACCAGAAGGAACAGCTTCTGTAGTTAGAGCATACATTGAAAATTCTTTGATAAACTTAGGTTCTCCTCAAAAGTTCTTTTATATAGGTCCTATGTTCAGATATGAAAAACCACAATCAGGTAGGTATAGAGAATTTTATCAAATAGGTGCTGAAATCTTCGGTACAGATTATCCTTTAGCTGATGCCGAACTTATACATCTCTTGCATGAATTTTTTAGATCTTTAAAATTAACTAACTTCAAAATAAAAATCAATTCCATAGGAACACAAAAAAGCCGAGAAAAATATAAAAAAGTGCTTAAAGAATACTACACGCCATTTTTACCTAATTTGTGCGAAGACTGTCAAAGACGCTATAATACTAACATCATGAGATTAATTGATTGTAAAATTGATAAAGAAATTGCTTCAAATGCACCTTCTATCCTTGATTATTTAGACAATGAAAGCAAAGAACACTTTGAGAAATTAAAGAAATATTTAGATATATTAGAAGTACCGTATGAAATAGATCCTAAAATAGTGAGGGGTTTAGATTATTATTCAAAAACTGCTTTTGAAGTAGAACATTTAGATTTAGGTGAACAAGCTGTTATAGCAGGTGGAGGAAGATACGATAACTTAGTCGAGCAACTTGGGGGCCCTAAGACTCCTGCAGTGGGATTTGCCATGGGTATAGAAAGAATTATAGAAGCACTTAAAAAAGAGCATATTGAAGTCAAAAAGGTATCACAAATTGATGTTTATATAGCTTATCAGGGAGAACAAGCTGAACTAGAAAGCATAAAGCTCTCTAAAGAATTGAGAAAAAATGACATAAAAACGTATTTAAATTTATCAAAAAGAAATTTAGGTGGTCAACTTAAGCACGCAGACAGATTGAATGCAAAGCTTTCAATAATTATGGGAGACGAAGAAGTTGTAAATGATGTAGTAACAGTAAGAAACATGGAAACAGGGGAACAAACAAAAGTTCAAAGAAACTGGGTAATTGAAGTAATTTTGGAAAAACTAAAAGAATTTTACTAAACCAGTTCAATAAATTATAGGTAAAGTTAATATATGAAAGGGGGATTAATACAATGAAAGCTCTAATACTTTGTGCAGGAAAAGGAACAAGGCTACGACCTTTAACACTAACAAATGCAAAGCCATTGATTCCTATAGCAAACAAACCAACTATTATGTACAGCATAGAAAAAATAAAAGAAGCAGGGATTTCAGACATAGGAATCGTAGTAAGCCCGGAAAATATTGAAGCATTTCAAAGAGTATTGGGAGATGGAGGTTCTCTAGATATAAAAATAACTTATATTATTCAAGAACAACCTCAAGGATTAGCTCACGCAGTTAAAGTTGCAAAAGATTTTTTAAACAACGAGAATTTTTTAATGTTTTTAGGAGATAACCTGGTATATTTTGATCTTAGAAGTTTTATTAAAAAATTTGAACAAAGTGAATATGAATCTTATATTTTACTTACACCTGTAGAAAACCCTTGGGATTTTGGTATTGCGTTGATAGAAGATTCAAAAGTTGCAAAAGTTGTTGAAAAACCTAAGGTACCTCCCTCAAATCTTGCTATAGTAGGTGTATATATTTTTACACCTCTAATATTTGAAGCAATTGATCACTTATCTCCTTCCTGGCGTGGTGAATATGAGATAACAGATGCTATTCAATGGTTAATAGACAACTCTAAAAATGTTGGTGCTCATATTATTGAAGGATGGTGGAAGGATACCGGAAAACCTGAAGATCTAATTGAAGCGAACAGAAAAATACTAAGTGAATTAAAAGAAATGCAGATAGAAGGAGAAATAAGAGAAGATTCATTAATTCAAGGCAATGTAGTTATTGGGAAAAATACCAAAATCATCAATTCCATTATAAGAGGTCCTGCAATAGTTGGCGACAATACCACAATAAGTAATTCATACATTGGACCATATACAAGTATTGGAGATGGCGTTTATATATCTTCTTCAGAAATAGAACATAGTATCATATTAAATGATGCAAACATTTTAAACATACCTGTTAGAATAGAATCATCAGTTATTGGAGAAAATGCAAATATCATCTCGATAGAAAGGAAACCACATTCAATAAAATTAATCTTAGGAGATTATAGTCACATACAAATTCCAAAATAGATAATACTAAAAAACATAGAGACGTATTTGCCGTCTCTATGTTTTTCTACATTATGTAACTAATTTATATTATCTTTCTGAGTCTTTCTTTCTCTCTTAAAATATTACCTTGATCATCAACCGCCTCATATGCTCCATTTATGACAGCAACCTTAATTTTTCCTCGAGCTATACTGTTACCTTGTAAACCCACAGCGTCTAATATTCCTGTTTTTACTGCCATATATAGCGTTTCTGGATCGGTCAAGGGATCTTCTTTGTCAATAGAAAATTCCTTTATTTTTTCAATTATAACCATAGCCTCATTTTTTAATAGATCTATTCTACTTTTAATTTCTGGATCGCTTTTAAAATCTGGTAACCCTCTTGAAGCCAAAGAATTGGCCTTTCTAACCATCTTCACACTTTCTAAAATCTCTTTAGAAGTAGCTCGTTTCATAGCTTCACAATAAGAAACAACATGAATTATATGAGGATTCAAATACGATGCATAAAACATAGAAGCTACAAGTTGTCCCATTGCACTGTTTGGATCTGCTGGAAATGAAAGAAGACCAGTTCTAACCATTCTATAAGGAATAAAATTTTCGTCTTGTAAAGATTCAACTAATTCTAGTTTTGCAATAGATTTTGCGATATCCATTTTTGGAGATAAGTTCGGTGGGGTATTCATCATATACTGCTGAACATACCATCTCACTCCTAACTTTTTAGCTATATATGCTGATAAATAAGCTGTTGCAACTGCAAGACTATCATGTGCGTATCTTAACTCCCATTGATGAGAATCGTTTACCTCAACTGGTACATCATTTTCTGCATTCCATTTTATTCCTTGCATATTTTCTGTAATTGCTGCTAATAACGTTCTTTTAGAACGTTTATCGAGCTCAGAATACCAAAAAATTGGAATGGCAGCCCAAGCATTATTTATAGTTTGTTTTAATAGTTTTGAAAAATCCACTATATGAGTAGTTCCAGAATAACACCTAACTAGAGGATAATTTCCTCTTCGACTTGCTTGATATAAATTTATAAAATCTTCTTTAGATCTTATAGGTGCTCCACCTGCTCCATCCTGATTAGGATCCATCTTATCTGGTTCAAAAAAATATTGCTGACAGTTTTGATCAGGCGCAAGTGAAATAATATCCAAAAGTTCTGAATCCGCTAATTTTTTTATTTCTTCAATCGTTTCCTCAATTGTTTGAAGACCTATATGATGCCTTATTAAAGGATAAGGTGATTTAAATTCTATCCTTTCGGGTAAATTATCAGGATAATTTTTCTTTTCTTCATACTTCATTTGACCTCTTAAAAAAAGCACTACATCTTCTTCCTCTTCAGAACCATCAAAAATCTTTTTGAATATACCATACTTTCGTGCTACTTCTCCTGTTTCAAGAGTTCCACCGAAAATAAAATCTATCTTTTTATATATATCTAGCTCTTTAACTTTTCGAAAAAATTCGTCCAAAAGTTTAGTTAATGCGTCTGCTCCTAACCTGTAACTAATAGCTACTATGTCAGGTTTTTCATTTTCAATACTTTCAATAAGCTTATTTATAGGTACCGCTGCGCCTAAATTAACTACTTCATAACCTTCTCTTTTTGCCAATTCTAAAAAATTAAGTATTCCAGCAATATGCACATCTATGCCTATCGAAGCAGCTAATATTTTCTTCATCATTCACCCTCCTCAACAAGCTTTATTATGTCTTCAATGCTTTTGCCTTTTAGACCTAAATCCTCAACAGTTCTTCCGATCTTCCAAAAATTGCCTTCTAACATCACGTTTGCTATATTTATCATAGAATCTATTATTGGAGTATCGACACCAAATTCCTTACCAAATGATGAAATTGGAACCAAACTCATTGGTACATCTTCTAAAAGATATCTATTATTTAAACTAGTTGGGGCATAAATTCCTCTATAGCCTTCGTTATTACGTATTGCTTCATATAAAGTATTCCCTTCAACATCGTAGGCATAACTAAGCCATTCTTTAGCAGTCAAAGGTACCGCATTAAAAAGTTTCATCACATTACATCTTTCTTCATCAATTTTTTCAAGAACTTTTGCAACAGAAGGAGAAATACCCTCAAAATAGAACTCGAATTTTCCCGCAGTTGTTTCAACCCTAGCGGCATTTAAAATTAATGTCGCAGGATGAAAAACCACTGCTATATTATTAAAACTAGTATATATAATACTTTTAACAATATCAAATTCCGGCATGACCTGCAACAATATTTCTGCCAATTCAGGATTTCTAGATGCGGGTAAAGCAGAAACCGGCACAGCATTTTTTATTCTAAAAATTCTTGTAACTCCCGGATTAGACATTCGAGAAGCAAAAATAAAGGTTTGGGCTTCGGCTATAATAACATCTTTTTTTAGCCCTTTACTTTTCAAAACATTATAAAACTCCAGCGCACCACCTGTTCTGCCAGGATTCAGTACAATTATTTGTCCATCTTCAAGAAAAGGTACCATCTTTTCAGCTAATTCTTTATGAGCAAAAGCTGGAACTACCACCAAAATCAATTTTCTTCCTTTTATCGCTTCATCTATCTTCGTGGTTGCAAAAGAAATTTTATATTCTCCCTCAACAACTGAACCTTCTATCTTTATTGAACGAGTCTGAATTATCGGATATATTCTTCTTCTTGATCTATTAAAAAGACTAACATCAAACCCCTTCATAGCTAAATAACCTGCCAAAGCTTGTCCTCCATTTCCAGCACCAACTACAGCTATTTTAATCATATTTTCATCTCCTTTCAAAACAAAGAATCAGGAAAATAATAAATCAGTAATACAATATTATATCATAATGATGTTATAAAAATTTTTCACAAATTCTATAAATTACCTATAATATTTTCTAAATCACAATTCCAAAGCAGAGTAGCTGATATAATTTTTCACAAACAATTAACTAGTTTGTATTACTATTTTTATTATATCAAGATAATATTGTTAATGATTGAATTATAAAATTAGTATTTGAATTTATAATGTGTCCGGACGGAGCCTCCCACCTTTCTCGATACAATTACCTAAAAGTTTAAAGAAATTAGAATTAGTGAAGATTACAATTAAGAATTTTGAAATTTCAAAAAATATGTATAAATTTGCGAAAAAGGAGGAAATAATCAATGGTAGCAAAAAATGAGTTTTTAGGCACCGAAAGCATTGGAAAATTAATGTTCAAGCTGACACTTCCAGCTATAGCTGCACAGATTATTAACATGTTATATAACATTGTTGATAGGATATATATAGGCCATATGCCAGAAGTAGGAGCACTCGCTTTGACAGGATTGGGGGTAACTTATCCCCTTATTATTGCCATATCTGCATTTTCTGCTTTAATTTTTATGGGTGGAACTCCTCGGGCATCTATAAAAATGGGTGAAGGTGATTATGAAGGGGCAGAAAAAATAATGGGCAACAGTTTTATCCTTCTTGTCATCATTTCAATTATATTAACCGTTTTAGGATTAATATTTGATAGGCAGCTTCTCATGCTATTTGGTGCGAGTGAAAATACAATCGAATACGCATATAACTATATGCAAATCTATCTACTTGGAACTATTTTTGTTCAGTTAACTCTTGGTATGAATTCATTTATAACTGCCCAAGGATTTGCAAAAACTGGTATGTACACTATTTTAATTGGGGCAGGACTAAACATAGCTCTAGACCCACTGTTTATATACACTTTCGGTTGGGGTGTACAAGGAGCTGCTATCGCTACTGTTATATCTCAAGCAGTTTCGACAATATGGGTCATATCCTTTCTAAGAAGCGATAAAAGTGCCTTAAAGCTTAAAAAAGAACATTTCAAATTAGAAAAAGAAATTGTTCTTCCTATTTTTTCTTTAGGAATGGCACCTTTTATAATGCAATTCACAGAGAGTATATTATTTTTTAGTTTCAATTTCTCTTTATTGAAATACGGAGGAGACGTAGCTGTCGGCTCAATGGCAATACTCTCAACATTAATGATGTTTGCCATGTTCCCGCTTATGGGCTTTACTCAAGGAGCTCAACCGATTATTAGCTATAACTTTGGAGCAAAAAAACCAGAAAGAGTTAAAAAAGCATTTAACTTGTTATTATCTATATGTTTAATATACTCTGTAACTTTCTGGGCTCTTGTCATGGCATTTCCGGATTTTTTTGCGGGTATTTTTACCAATGATTTGGCATTAAAAGAATTCACTGTTTGGGCAATGCGTATATATATGGCAGCCCTTGTACTGATGGGAGCACAAATTGCATGTCAACAAACATTCATCGCAATTGGTAATGCTAAAACATCCCTTTTTTTAGCTTTGCTAAGAAAAGTTATTTTACTTATCCCTTTGATATTCATTTTACCTATGTTCTTTGAAAACAAAGTTATGGCTGTCTATCTTGCAGAACCAGTTTCTGATACTATCGCTGTAATTGTTACAATATCTATGTTCATTGTTCAATTTAGAAAAGCTTTAAAAGAGATAGAGACTGAAAAGCCTGAAAAAATCAAAGAAGAATATCAACACCAAGAAACCTAACAAAGTATACTTACTAAATATAATTTAAAAAGACGCCTGTAAGGGCGTCTTAATTATTTTATTTGTCTATGATTTCTTTAAATGAAAAACAACTTATATTAATATTATTGTTATAGAATATAAATATATTTTATAACTATATTTTTTTAATTTTTTTCGGTAAGGATACCGAAAAAACAGTCAAGAACTACAGACTTTGTATTTATTTTATATTCAAAAGCTCTTTTTATAATTTGTACATATTTAAAAACTTAATTTTAGGGGGTATGTTATGCCTATAACTTTTAACGAAAAATCAAAAATATGGTATTTGGAAACTCAGAACATGGGCTACGTTTTTGGATTAGACAATTTAGAAAAGTTAAAAAATTATTATTGGGGTCCTAAACTTCCTAGGCTTGAAGATTATCCTACTGATAAGGATTATATAGTTACTGACAGATACTCTTGGAACCATGAATTTTCAACAAGGTCTGAAAACAACCATGTTGAACATTGTCTGAAAGTTGAATACTTTGATGGAGTTAGAGATGTAATTTTAAACTATGAAAACTATATAAATGAAGATAACTTATTAATTGTCTCACTTATTGATGCATATTATGGATTGCGAGTAAGGTTGTTCTATCAATTAATTGAAGAATACGATATTATTGAACGCTGGATAGAAGTTGAAAATTCTTCATTAAAACCTATAAAAATTGAAGACATAAAGTCCGCATCAGTATATCTTGAAAATGAAAAAACCGCTAGATTAAATTATTTATGTGGCATGTGGGCTAATGAATTTTGTCTAAGATCTGAAGAAATAAATGAAGGAAAAAAGGTTTTAGAAAGTAGAGTAGGAAACACTGGTCCTTATCTTAATCCTTATTTTTCAATAGATTATGAAGCAAAAGAAGACAAAGGAAGAGTATATTTTGGTTTGCTTGGTTGGAGCGGGAACTGGAAAATAGTTGTCCAAAAAAGAATATATGAACGAATAGCAATTGTTGCTGGTATTAACGATTGGGATTTCACATACTTACTAGAACCTTCTCAAAGTTTCATTACGCCTAAACTCATGATTGGTTTTTCAAATGAAGGATTTTCAAAAGCTAGTCAAAATTTACATCATTATCAATTGGATTATATCCTACCGCAAGACAAGGCGCATAAATTACGAAAAGTATTATACAACTCCTGGGAGGCTACCACTTTTAATGTTAACGAAGAAAATCAAAAACAATTAGCTCAAAAAGCTGCTCAAATAGGTGTAGAATTATTTGTAGTTGACGATGGTTGGTTTGGTAAAAGAAACAGTGACAAAGCTGGACTAGGAGATTGGTATGTCAATCCTGAAAAGTTTCCTAAAGGTTTGAAACCTTTAATCGACTATGTCAAATCACTTGGAATGGATTTTGGTATATGGGTAGAACCTGAAATGGTGAATCCTGATAGCGATCTATACAGAAATCATCCTGATTGGGTAATAAATTTTCCAAACAGACCCAGGACTGAACAGAGAAACCAACTTATTTTGAATTTAGCTAGAGAAGATGTTAAAGAATACATTAAAGAATTTATGGATAAGCTATTGACAGAAAATAATATAGATTTTATAAAATGGGATATGAACAGACACATATTTGAATCGGGTTGGCCAGAAGTAGAACCAAATAAGCAAAGGGAGATTTGGGTAAGATATGTATGGAACCTATATGATATTTGGAACTACTTAAGAAAAAAACATCCGCATGTAACTTTTGAAAGTTGTTCTAGTGGTGGCGGTAGAGTGGATTTAGGAATTTTAAGGTATGCAGATCAAGTATGGACCAGTGACAACACAGATCCTTTTGATAGACTAGAAATTCAAGAAGGATTTTCTTATGCTTATGCCCCAAAAATAATGATGGCGTGGGTTACTGATTGGGGAGGAAAAGATAAATATCCACTAGAATATAGATTTCACTCGGCTATGATGGGATCTTTGGGAATTGGGGCAGATTTGAAGAAGTTTACGCCCGACGATTTTGCTATCGCCAAAAAACAAGTTCAACTATATAAGGAAATCCGAGATATAGTTCAGGAAGGATTCCAATACCGCCTTTCCTCAGTCAACAAGGAAAGATATTTTGCAGTTCAATATCTTACTAAAGATAAAAATGAGGGAGTAATTATTTATCTAAGAAATCCAAGAAGGTTTGGATTGTTTGATAGAGTAAATATAAAACTTAAAGGATTAGAAGATAATTATCTCTATGGTATTTATGAAGGAATAAAAGATGAGGAAAAAGAAATTATTCAATTAACGGGCAAAGCATTTAAAGAAAGAGGCTTTATAATTGAGGATTCATACCTAGATTTCTTTTATAATGGAAAATCTCCCCTCTTTTACAGTAGAATCTTAAAAGTAAAAAAAATCGATTAATGTCTTTTTAATTTTTGTAATATAAAATACAAGCGGAAACTTATATTTAATCTCTGAAGATTTTCTAAAATAATCATTTGAATTTATAATGGGTCCAGGGCGAAGCCCTCTCCCTTCCTTGGTACAAGTACCGAAAAGTCAAGAAAATTCATGATTAGTGAAGATTAGAACTGAGTAGGTATTTTGTAAAAAATCAATTCTAAAAAATTATAATAAGAATTTTGAAATTTCTAAAGACAGTACAGTATCTATATATATAAATGGAGGTGGATATATATGAAAAGATTTTCTATGCTCATTTTATATATGAAAAGATTTTCTATGCTCATTTTTGTTATGGTGTCAGTTTCTTTGAGTTTTGCTTTAGATTTGGTAGGAGGTATTAGTTACAACACCTATAATTTTGACTTCTTTTCGAATGATGAATTAATAAGTCTTTTTTCAGAAGAAATAAATAAAAGTATGGAAAACGGTTGGGGTGGATATGCCGGTGTTGGACTAGGAGGAAATATCGGCATTGAAATTGGTGCTGACCTCTTTAATAGTAAATATGAAAGTCCAGCTGATCAACAACCTGTTATATCCGTTGCACAATCTACTTTTGGACCTTACGCTGCTTTAAAAGTTAAAGCAAATGCCCCACTGTTGCCCATTAGTCTAGATTTAAAAGCTGCAGTTGCTTATTATTCAAATGAAACAACCTCAAAAGGAGAAATTTCGTAGGAACCTCTAACAGGTACCGCAGATTTATCTGGTTTAAAATTTAAAGGTCTTGGATACTTAATAGGTGGTGGATTAAATCTTAACATTACAAGGAGTCTAAATTTATCTTTTAACGGAACCTATAGAATTGCTAAGCTTCCCCTTACAGAGGTTAAAAATATTGAAGGAGCTTACGAAGCATACGAAGGTGAAGAAAAAGTTGTAGTAGACTTATCTGGTTTGCGAATAGGGGCAGGTCTATCCTTAGAATTTTAATTGCAATTTGTGTATAAAATAAAAAGATGGAGTTATAAGATTTAACTCCATCTTTTTATTTGAAAGGATTCTGTGGTGGCGGCGAAGAGATTCGAACTCTTGACACTACGGGTATGAACCGTATGCTCTAGCCAACTGAGCTACGCCGCCAAAAAAAACCGGCTACCACATAAAATGGTAGCGGGGGTAGGATTTGAACCTACGACCTTCGGGTTATGAGCCCGACGAGCTACCAGACTGCTCCACCCCGCACCGAGTAAAAAACTAATTCATTTAAAAAGATTACTAAAGTGGTGCCGAGAGTCGGAATCGAACCGACACGGGTGTCTCCACCCAGTGGATTTTAAGTCCACAGCGTCTACCAGTTCCGCCATCTCGGCGTTATCCTGTAATAAAGTGTATCATAAAAAGAGCTTTTTGTCAAGGATTTTTTTGAATTTTATAGCAACTTCATGTATAATTAACTAGGATTAAAAGAACTAATAATTATCATAAAGGAGAGTAAATTACATGAGTAGACCTAAATTTTTTGATAAACTATGTCTCACCACTACGTTAGTTATTTTTTTTACTATAGCTATCTTTTCTTCTCAAGTCTACACACCGCCAAAAGATCTCTATCAAATTGAGAGTCCACATTACAAGTTTGTTTTCGAAAAAGATCTGTATTATTTTTATGAAGAAATAAATGATTATGCCGAACAACTATATACCTCATATAGATTTTTTTTTGGAACGAACCCTGGTAAAATAACGGTATATATATTAGATGACGTCGATTTTACAAACTCTTTTGCTTTACCTTCCACTAATATTATCAGGCTTTACGTTAATCCACCCAAAGATTTCTTAGCACTGGGTGGAAATGTAGAAGATTGGAGTAGATTTGTTTTTTCTCATGAATTAACTCATATTTTTTACGGCAACGATGTCCGGGATCCACTTATATCTTGGATTCCTAGTCAATTAATCAAAAATACTTTAAATATAATACATCAACCAAGTTACTTACAGGAAGGATTGTCTATATATATGGAAAGTAAGCAGTTTGGAGGAAGATTCGAGGATGATCTTTTTAATATGTATCTTAAAGCAGAAATATTAAGTAATGAATTCCCTAGGTACTATTTGGGAACTGGCTCAAATGTCGAGGAATGGAGTCCAGCGGGTTTTAACTACATGTATGGAACCATTTTAGTAAGAGCAATAGCAGATAATTATGGAGAGACTACTTTAAGAGAGATTATCAATATTTTAGATAGAAAGATTCTTAGTAATATCAGCGAAGCTTTTCACTATGTAACTAACGACGATTGGGATTCTTTTTTGAATGACATTAAACAAGAGTACTTGGTCCAATATGATCTTTTATCGGATAAGGGATATAGAATCTCTTGGTTTAAAATTAATGAAACATATCGAGACACTAGTAACTTAAGAACCGACGGCAAATCAATCTATGGATACTTAGAAATGCCCGATAAACCCAATGGAATTTACAAAAACGATAAATTACTAAAAAAAGGTATAAGAGAATTTGATGTTAATGGAAAAGGAGATTTAGTATACTTAACTACCACTTACAATTACGGCTATTATACCAACAAATTGTATTATGAATGTAATTCTGGCAATTGTAAAAAACTTGTTGATGAAAGGGTTAGTACCTTTTCTTTCATAGGGAATGATCAAATAGCATATTCAAAATTACAAAATGGTTTATGTGCTATGTATTTGTATAATATAAAAACTGGCGAATCTGATAAAATTATTAATTACGGGAAGTATGTAATTAATTCAATTACATATGATAAAAGTCAACAAATTATTTATTTTTCTGCAAATTACAAAAATCAAACTGACATATATGCGTACAATTTAAATAATAATAATTTAACTCAAATAACTAATGATAATGCAAAAGAATTGCAATTGTACTTTCTCGATAATTGCCTTTATTATTCTGCCAATTATGTTGATGAAATATACAATATTTTTTGCTTTAATCTCGAAAATCAGGAAGTTAATCAACTCACTTACTATCTTATAGGTGCTTTTAATCCCATTGTGTTAAACAATGTACTTTATCATTTAGTTTATGATTATGAAGGATACCATCTGACTTATCTAGATTTAAATAATATACAAGATGAAAAATTAAACTCCATCGTTATTAATAGCGTTCCTAAAAATCTCATTGAATTTGAAAATAATGTTATTGCTTCACAATCTGAAAAAGATCTTAAAAAATTTACCTCAGAAAAATTTTATTTTCTTCCTTATCCTTACTTATCAGTTGATATAGAAGAAAATATATATTATGGAGCTGGTACTATATTTTTAAGTGATGCACTAAATTATTCTGGAATGATCCAAGTATATACTGATAATAACCAGTTTTATGCAGACCTTGGTTTGACGTTTGATTACTTTACAACAAATACTGTTGTACTAAGTCTAGCAAAAGACTATATTACCAGTTATTTTTCTATTGCAAACACTCATTTATGGCACATAAACAAGGATATTAATTCATTAGTCAAGGCAAATTTGGAACTTTCTAACTCATCAATATCATCATACGGTGTAAAAACTTATTCTTTGGTTGGACCATACAGTATAAATAGCTACAATGTCTATGACTTCGGATTAAATCTATCATATTATTCAGATACTGGATTTATAGCAGTGATTGATAAACCCTTTGTAGTATTTAACACTAAGATAACTCCATATGTAGGCTATCAAACAGATGATATCTATGTAGGCAGTAATATAGATAAAATTCTATGGAGACCTTATATTCCTTTTGAAGATGGAAAATATAGATTTGATGGAATTGTAGCAGGTGCAGATTTCCAATATAATTTTGGTGAAGAAGCATTTAGTTACTTATTATACATTCAATTTGATATTAGTGCATTTTACTGGTTAAATCTGCCTATAAGAGTAGACTCGGATATGTTTAAATAAACTTCGACAATATAATATTTTAGAACTAAAAAAACTGGGGAGTATTATAGCCCCAGTTTTTTTCAGAATAACCAATATATTAAAAACACATCAAAAACCAACCCGACAATTAGAGAAAAATAACTCTTTGTCTTAAAATCAACAAAAGTTTTAAGAATTAAACTCCAAATTAAAGCTAAATATAAACATCTTTTTCCTAAAATTCCAAATATTAGAGGAGAAACTGAAGATAAATATGAATAATAAAATGTCTTATTATCATTACCACAAAATAAAAGTCTTATTCCTGCACTAAGATAAGAAAAAAATAATATAAAAAACAATAATCTGATCTTAAACGTATTAAAATGCTCTATCAATGGATAAACAGGGTTATACAAAAAAACTGGAGATAAGATAAACAATATACTTATCAATATTGGAATAAAAAAAGAATTTTTAGATGATTCTAATATTTTATTAGGATGAAAAAGAGCGTTATAAAAATCTAAAAACATATTATTCATTTATTAAATCTCACCTTTAAAAAACATATATAGATAAATCATTAACCACATCTATACCTTCTTTGTTCAAAATGTCTATAATAGGTTGAACCGCAGCGTTTTTTAAAATCTCTGCATCTAAAATAATACCCCCATATCCATCCAAGCTATCGAGCAAAGTTTGATTAAACGAATAAGCTCTATAAATATCTTTGGTAAATACATAATATTTTGATCTAATATAAGTCAAAACATCTTCCGTCAAAGAATTTAAATCAGTCACAAAAATCTTTGGTGTCAATTCGATATATAAATTATCAGTTAAAAACTGATAATAAGGTAATTCTAATCCATAAAGTTCGTATTCACGTTTACTTTCTTTATACCTTGTTTCTGTAGAAATAATAATGTTTCTTAATTCTTCATAAGAACTCCTTGATAAAGGCTTTACAATCATCTTATTTTCATTAAGATTTAAATCGATTGATCCCACAAAAAGGGTATTTTCTATCATACTTTTTGAGATGAGCGATACATTTTTTATATCATATAACTGTTTATTGAGGTATGAAATATCATATTTGTTATTAACTACCCTCAAAGCAGGGGCTTTTTTAATTGCATAATAACTGATCTCCGAGCGACCATAAAATAAATATAGGCCTAATGACAAAGAAAAAAAAATCAGAAAAACCACCACTGTCCATCCATGGAAATTCACAATTATTTACCCCCACTAACAATGAAATCTAATGCAGTCTTTAATTGTATATCATCTTTAATATGTAAGATAGGTTTATCAGTCGTTGTATAAAGCGCTTGTTGTGCTTCTTCTTCACTTATAGAGGTTAGTGAAATAACTTCTCTAGGAGGATTTTTAACCTCAATATGAGGCGTGATTCCTTTTAAATTTATGTCTGTACCATTTGGAGTGAAATAACGCGCTATAGGTAACCAAATCTCCCCTCCGGTAGAAAGTTGAAATGGTCGTTGAACTGCAGCTTTACCATACGTTGTTTCACCAATTAATGTTGCTGCTTCGTTATCTTTAAGAGCCCCAGCTAAAATTTCAGAAGCAGAAGCAGATGCTGTGTTAACTAACAATACAAGTGGAATATTTTCTAAGAAATTATTGTAGTAACCAGGCTTGCTAGGTATAATCTCTTCAGTTCCATCATAATATCTCAAACTTACTATTTTACCAGTTTTTAAAAACATTGAACTTATATCAATAGCAGTATTTAAAAGCCCGCCTGGATTATTTCGGACATCTAAAATAACACCTTCAATTGTTTGTTTAGAAAGCTTTTCCAATGCCTCTTTCATTTCTTGAGCACTAGTCTCTGCAAAATTTGTAAGAAGTATATATCCAATCATTCTATCTTGATATTCTACAACATCATATTTCACTGTTTTTGTTTCAATTATCTCTCTAACTAGAGTTACTGTCTTTGAGTCTATCCAACCTTCTCTATATATCTCCAAAGTTACCTCTGTTCCCGGTTCTCCCCTCATTAAAGAAGCAGATTTTTGTAAACCAAGCTCAGATGTTGAAACCCCATTTATTGAAAGAATATAATCATTAGGCATAAAACCTGCTCTGTGTGCCGGGGTCCCATTCATAGGCGAAACAACAACTACAACTTTTTTTTCTGAATCGTATCTTATAGTCAATCCTAAGCCACCGTACTTTGCCTCGGTATCTATCTTACTTTCTTCAACTTCACTTGCATCCAAATACCAAGCAAAAGGATCATCTAACCCACTAACCATACCTTCAATGGTAGACTCAAGTATTTTATCATAATCAATATTATCTTTGCCATAATAAAAATTACCAATAAAATACAAACTCCAGAAAAGTGGGTTTTGAAATTCATCAATAAAAATATCCTCAACTGCTTTGTTCTCAAAGCTACTATAAACCTCGTTTGGAAAAACCCAAGAAGTAACAAAAACAATTAAGACAATTAAAGAAGATAAAAATATTTTCTTTTTTTTGCTCACTAAAATCTCTCCTATCAGATCTCTCGAAACTTAGAGATCGTTTCTATTAAATCATCCAAAATTTTTTCATCTTTCGTTTGCTCATATTCAATTAGACAAGATTTTGTGTATTCTTTCATTATTTCTTCAGAGACTTTGTTTATAGCGCCTTTAACAGCGGATAATTGAGTTAGAATCTCACTACATCCTCTTTCACTAACTATCATATTTTGAAGACCTCTTATTTGTCCTTCAATTCTTTTTAAACGGTTTATTATATCTGTTTTGGGTTCCTTAACGCTCATCTTTACTCTCCTAAATTAATACTCTGCAAAGGTGCTTTAAGCATATGAAATTGTTAGATTCTTAACCTCTACCTCTTCATCACTCATAACAAAATCTTTCAAATCTTCTAAACTCATTTTCATCATCTTACTAAATTCTTTTCCTGAAATCTCTTCTTTATTATATAAATATATTGCAAGAAGATCCATTCGTTCTCTATTATCTGTCAATATTTTCTTTGCTTTTTCATAACTACTAAGAACATAGGTTTTAATCTCCGAATCGATTTCTTGAGCCGTTTTTTGTGAAAAATTCTTCATCCTAGTCAATTCTCTTCCTAAAAATATTTCTCCAACCTCTTCACCCCAGGCTATAGGTCCTATCTTTTCACTCATACCAAGCTGAGTAACCATTTCTCGAACAAGTTCAGTAGCTCGTTTCAAATCATTAGATGCACCAGTAGTAATTTCGTTAAATACAATTTCCTCCGCGGCTCTTCCTCCTAATAAGCTAACAACCTTGTCTCTTAACTCTGGTTCGGTAACAAGAAAACGATCTTCTGTAGGTAATTGCATAGTGTAACCTAAAGCTGCCTGTCCTCGCGGAACAATAGTAATTTTATGAACCGGATAAGAGTAAGGTAAAAGGTAACCTAAAATAGCGTGACCTAATTCATGATAAGTTACTACCTTTCTTTCTTTCTCACTAATTCTTCGTGATTTCCTAGCTGGTCCAACGATAATCCTTTCAACAGCCTCTTGAAAATCCTCGTTAGTTATATAATCTCTATTTTCCCTTGCAGCAAGTAAAGCGGCTTCATTTACCATATTCTCTATATCAGCACCAACAAATCCAGGGGTACTTCTAGCTAAACTTTTAACATCAATATCTGGCGCTATTCTTTTACCTCTAAGGTGAACTTTAATAATTTCCTCTCTAGCCTTCAAATCTGGAACATCTAGATATATTTTCTTATCAAATCGTCCAGGTCTCAGTAAAGCCTTATCAAGAACATCTGGCCTATTTGTTGCAGCCATAACCACTATGCCCTCTCTAGGATCAAATCCATCCATCTCAACAAGAAGGGCATTTAACGTTTGTTCTCTTTCATCATGACCGCCACCAAGACCTGCACCTCTTTGCCTACCAACTGCATCTAATTCATCTATAAAAACAATAGCGGGGCTATTAGCTCTAGCCTCTCTAAATAAATCTCTAACTCGCGCAGCTCCAACTCCAACAAATAATTCCACAAAGTCGGATCCAGACATAAAATAAAAAGGAACATTGGCTTCCCCGGCAACTGCCCTTGCAACTAAGGTCTTACCTGTACCAGGAGGTCCAGCAAGTAAAATACCCTTTGGAATTCTTGCTCCTAATGAACTAAAACCTTTTGGATCTTTCAAAAAATTAACAATATCCATAAGTTCATCCTTTATTTCATCAATCCCTGCAACATCTTTGAAGGTTATCTTGGCTTTCTTAGCATCGTATTTTCTTGCAGGACTTTTTCGATAATTACCTCCAGGGATTCCACCTTCTCCTCCTGTAGTTTTTTTAAGCATAGAAAACCAAAAAAACATTAATATTATAGTCGGCAAAGCGTACACAAGAATTGTAAGCCACCAACTACCTGCTCCACTTTTGGTGTATTCTATCTTAATGCCATCATTTGCTAAAGCTCTTACAAAGGTCTGGTCAAACACTAAGGTAGGAGCATAACATTGAAATAATTGTCCGTTCTTTGCTTTTACTTGCACTAACCCACTAATATCAATCTGGATGCTTATTATTAAATCATTATTTATTAAGTTTACAAGATCTGTGTAATTAATTTCAATAATATTTGTACGATTTAATTGCGAAATACTGACAAAGATTAAGATTCCTAAAAAAAGATATATCAATAAAGGTCCTAAAAAAGAACCAGTTCTTTGATTATTATTAGCCATGAAAACCTCCTCTTTTTCTTTCGTTAAGATAAAAAACAGTTTCATCTTTAAGCTTAGATCTAAAGACATTTCACCTAACTCTTTACAAATTATTATATCACAAAAATCAATGAATTGTAAATTGCTTATTTTTTCATAATTGTGAATTTAACAGTATGTATAAAAAATTGATGTAACTTATAATTGACTTAATAAAAATTTAATAAATTTTAACTAGAATTGGGATGTTAGAATTAATTTTCTTTCTTCTTCTTAATAGCAATTAAATTTCTCAAGAAAATGTTTTTACGCCACACTTTGTGATTTATATCTTTTGATATAATTAAAAATATTATAAAATAACCTATTTATTAATAGATGCATTTCAATTCCAAGAAGGTTTTATAGTTAATTTATTGAATAAATTTAATATTTTTTATAAATAAGAATAGTTTTTAAGATTTGTTTAAGAAAATAACGATATAAATATACTTAGTTACTTTGAATATTGATGATTATAAGAAGTTTTATTAGTTCTAGTGAAAAGCCTCGCCCTAAGAGATTATTTCATGTTCATATGTTAAAAGATACATCAATAATTCGGAATTATAGTATTGAGATCTTCTTGATTAGTTCATATTTAAACACTAAAATTAATATTTGAGTTTTAGAATTTCTGAAGACAGTAAAATTTAAAATAGAGGGAGGAAATAAAATGAAAAAAAGTGTATTATTAGTCTTATCTATATTAATGGTGGTGGCTTCTTTCTCAATTGGTTTGGTAGATGTGTTTGAAACCTCAAAAGAAAAAAGTAACATCTACAAAATGGCACAAATAGATTTAGAAAAAACTTTACTTGATTATGATAAAGCAATGATTGAAGCAATAAATAAAAAAGCAGAATTAGCTGGAGAACTCGCATATCAACAAGGACTTATGAATTATAACAGTTCAATAAAAGAATTTTACGCAGACATATTGGAAAGAATTTTTAATCTTCACATCCAGCAAATTAGCTTAAATGTTGCCAATTTACAATTAAAAAGTGCTCAAATTAACTACGACAACAACAAGGAGCTATTTAACAGAGGCTTAATCTCTGAAGATGACTTAAAAAATTCTGAACTTACTGTCAAAGATGCTGAAAATAACCTAAAAAATGTCAACATTAATTTAGAGACTGCACAAGATAACTTAAAAAAGGTATATGAAGGAGACGTAAAAGAAATAACCCTAACTATCCCAACTTTAGAAGGTTTGTTCGTCTCTGATGAAGAATATCTAAACACAAGCTATGCTTTTAAATTAGCTCAATTAAGTGTTGAACTATCAGAATATGATTTGAACAATCTGCCTTCTAATGCTTCAAGTTACAACAAAAAAATTACAGAAGCAACTCATCAAAAAAATCTTTTAACTCTTGAAGATACTCGTGAAAAACTAGTTGACGCTCATAAATTAACAAAAAATTCTCTTGAAATTCTTTACAGAACTCTTCAAAACTTAAAAGAAAGAGTTGATCTATCTCAAAACACATTTAATGATACCAAAAACAGGTTCGACAAAGGATTAGTATCCGAGCTAGAACTAAACTCTTCTAACATTGATTATTTAAATGCACAAAAAAACTATTATGAAAGTTTGCAAAATTATTTAAAAACTTATATAAATTACGTAGTTGATACAGGAAGGAGCCTCAAGGAGGTAGGATTGTGAAAAAAAAACTAATACTCATTCTTGGCTTGCTTTTAACGGTTTTGAGTATATTTGGAATAAGTTTTGAAGAATTGTACAGACAAAACTTGAACAAAAGTTCTACTTATGTTCAGGCTGAAATGAACTTAAAAAACGCGGAATTAGAGATGAAACAAATAGATCAATTCTTTGTACCTTATCTACAAATTTCTTTGAATACTATACTCAAAGCAGAAATTACGACTCCCGAGGTAACAAAAAAAAGTGAAACTGAAGTAGGAGGTTTTATATTTAACTCAAGTGGAAATATGATAGGTTATAGTTTCTCACTAAATACGAATTTTGCAGAAGTTTTTGGAACAAATATTGGTCTTTCTTTTCCTTTTAAAATCTATTTTGAAACTTCACCAAAGGGTGATGAAGAAGGATTTTATGGTCCATGGAATTTATCAGAGCAAATTGCTGTTGTAGCGTCTCGTGATTTAACTAAAATTGACAAAGCAGAAAGATTAAACACTGAATCAAAATATTATTCTGCTCTTTCAAATTATTATTTAGCCCAAACCAACGAATTTATAAATACCATCGAAGACATATTTAATAGGTACTACAATGAAAAGGTTATAGAACTTTCTCAAAAACAAATAAACATTTTGCAAAATCAATATAACACTGCTACAGAAGAGAAGGCAAAGGAAGAAATTGAAAAACAAATATTAACAGCACAAAAAAGCCTTGAAAGCTTAAAGGCAAACAATGTTTCATTGGAATATTTTGATTTTTCAGAAAATCTATATAATGAAACCAAAAATATAATAGATAATATAATTTCTCAAAACACATATGTATCAAAAGATATAACTGAAAGACTAGATTTAAAAGCTTTAATCCTAAATGAAGAAGCATCCAACATCCAAAAAAAGTTTTGGTTTTTACCATATCTACCTTTTTCAAAATTAACACTTAGTGTGCAACCTTTTACCATTGATGAAGAGGATAAATGGAAACCAACGTGGAGTATAGGTTTGGATTTTCAGCTGACAATTTTTGATAAAGGCGAGAGAAAGCTCGCATCTGACAATATGAAATCAAACTTAGCCAATCTAACCTATGAAGAAAGTGTCAAAAAAATAGAAGAAACAATTAGAGGTCTTGTAACAAAAAGAAAAACTTTGAGTTACGACATTAATATAGCCTATATTGATTTAAAAAACGCACAAGAAGATTATGAAAAAAACATAGATCTTTATAAAAAGGGATTCATAACACAAGATGACTTAAGTTTATCTGAGATAACTCTACAAATGAACAAATTAAATTTAGAAAATACTGAAAATAGCATAAGAATAAATGAACTTAGATTAATGCAACAGTATTACGTAAATCTACGGGGTGATAATAATTGAAAAAGAAAACTAAAATAACTATTGAGTCTATTGTAATAGTTGCAATTGTTGTTATGGCGATCTTAATATTTTTTCCTTTAAGAAAACCAAAAGAAGATTCTGAAACTGGTTTATTACCTTCAATATATCTAAGATATCAAGTAAAATCAGATGTTGGAGACTCAATTGAGGTAGTAGGAACTGTTCAAGCCTCAACAAAATCAGTTATGCCTAAAGTTGCCGGAGAAATTAAAGAAATATATGTAGAAAAAGGTGACCACGTTGAAGCTGGTCAATTGCTTGCAAAAATTGATGATCTTCAATATCAAGTTCAGTATTTAAGTGCTTTAAATGATTATGAGGCATCATCAAATTTGGGCGAAAGAATGAAACAAGTGAAAAAGCTTCAGTTAGATTTAGCTGAAAAAAATTTAGGATACACGAATATTACAGCTCCGGTATCAGGCGTAATTAGCGAGGTAAATGTTACAGAAAAGGATGTTGTAGGCACTGCTACAGCTGCTTTTACAATTGTTGAAGATAACAATCTTAAGGTAAAAGTTGCCATAGATGAGATCGATATACCTTTGATTAGGGAAGGAATGGAGGCAACAATAATTTTTGATTCGCTAAATTTAAAATTACCTGGCAAAATAAGCTGGATTAGTCCTACAGCAACTACAGATATGGGAATAGTTGTTATTCCAATAGAAATAGAATTTGAAGAAGATGTTAATCAGTACTCTATAATTTCAGGTATGACTGCAGATGTAGAAATAGTTACCCTCAAATTAGAAGGTACAGTAGCTGTACCTAAAGATGCTATACAAGAGGGTCCTGATGGTGTAAAATTAGTGTATAAATTAACATCAGAAGGCGGTATGGAACCTGTACAGGTTCAAACTGGCAGGGAAACGGATAAAATGGTTGAAATAACTTCTGGATTAAGTAAAGAAGATGTAGTGTTAATAATTCCATCCTCTCAAGAGGCTAGTAGATTGATGCAACAATATGGATTGACTATTAGTATTCCTTCAATAACCCCGACAACACCCAGCAGAGTTCCACCCACAGGTGGAGGAAGAGGTGGATTTTAATGCCCGGAACTGTTTTAGAATTAAGAGATGTTTGGAAAGTCTATGAGATGGGGGAAGTGAAAGTTGAAGCCCTTAAAGGTATTTCTTTCAATCTTGAAGAAGGAGAATATACTATAATAATCGGACCTTCAGGAAGTGGTAAATCTACTTTACTTCAAATTTTGGGTTGTTTAGATCTACCTACAAAGGGAAAGGTTATTATTGAAGGAATTGAAGTTTCAAGAATGAAAGGTTCACAACTTGCAAAAATTAGAAATCAAAAAATAGGTTTTATATTTCAAAGTTTCAACCTTTTACCTAAGTATACAGCTTTAGAAAATGTTGAGCTACCTATGCTTTATGCGGGAGTTCCTGCTAAAAAAAGAAGAGAAAGAGCTAAAGAACTTCTTGAAATGGTTGGACTAGGCAATAGACTGGATCATAAACCTACACAATTATCTGGTGGCCAGCAACAAAGAGTTGCTATAGCAAGAGCGCTAGCAAATGATCCTGCGATTATTTTGGCAGATGAACCTACCGGTAACCTAGATACAAAAAGCGGAGAAGAAGTCTTTAGAATATTCGAAGAATTAAATGAAAAAGGGGTAACTTTAGCTATTGTTACCCATGATATGAGATGGTTAGACAGAGGAAGTAAGATTATCAAGCTACTTGATGGAAAGATCGAAGAAATAGAGGTGAAAGCCGTTGGAAATACTTAAAGAAACATTTAGATCTTTACTCGATAATAAGCTGAGAACCTTCCTGTCTATGTTGGGAATAATTATCGGCGTAGCAGCTGTAATGGCAATCGTTGCAATCGGCGATGGAGCAAGAGAAGAAATCAATAAAACTGTTTCTTCTTTAGGTTCTAACATCATAATGGTTACCTCCTCTGTTTATTCGAGATTTGCTTCACAACCTCTAGAGTTTGATGATGCTATAAATATTACAGCCATGGTTCCTGGAGCTAAAAGCGCTACCGGATTGCTAAGTTCTAGTCTCACAGTTGAGAGTAAGGGAGAAAACACTACTGCAAGCGTTTTTGGTGTTTTACCTGATTTTTTTGAAATAATGAATTTAGATATAGCATATGGAAGAGCTATTAACGATAATGACTTGGAAGAGCTTAGTAGCATAGCAGTAATCGGTTATAACATCGCTGATAAACTTTTTGGAAGACAAGATGTCGTTGGAGAACGCTTTAATATCATACAAACTGGCTCAAAAGGAAGCCGAAAAATTACATTTGAGATTGTTGGCGTACTTAAAAAAACAGGTAGTAGATTATTATTTAATGTAGATGACTTGGTCGTTCTTCCATATAATATAGCAGATTATAGACTTTTTCACACTAAGGGTAGAACTAACCAAATATTGGTATCTGCAGTTGATGAAAAAAGTGCGCAACTTGCCACAATGGGTATAGATTTTTATCTGTACAGAAAATTCCAAGATACAAACAAATATACTATATTAAGTCAGGAAGCCATTTTGGATGCCGTTAATCAAATTACAGGTATTTTTAATGTAATTCTTGTTGGTATAGCCTCTATTTCATTAGTAGTAGGTGGAATAGGAATAATGAACATTATGCTTGTAACAGTTAAAGAAAGAACTAGAGAAATAGGAATAAAAATGGCTATTGGCGCAAGTAGAAAAAGAATCCTTCTAGAATTTTTATTAGAAAGTATAATTTTAACAGTAATAGCTGGTATAATAGGAATGATTCTTGGTGTATTTTTATCAAGCCTAATTGCATATTTTGGAAAAGCTTTTGGCTTATCGGCTGTTTTTACAATAAAATCTATACTTTTATCTTTTGGGGTTTCTGCTGCAATAGGTCTGTTTTTCGGAATATACCCAGCAAATCAAGCATCTAAGTTAAGTCCTGTCGAAGCCCTAAGACACGAATAAAGAAGGTGTATCTATAATGGAAGACATAATTTTCCCAAAATTATTTTTGTGGGGGGCAAATAGCCCTCCCTTCTCTCATTCTTTTTTTAATCCTGAAAATGATGTCACTGAGTTCAAAAAAAATATTTCAAATAAAATTGATTTAATCAATTCTCTAAATGTTAATTCATTTAGGTTTGCATTGAATTGGAACGATCTCATTAATGATTCTTCAAGATCAATAAAAAAATATAATTACTTTATAGACCTACTAATTCAAAATAATTTAGAACCCATTATTAATATCTTTGATTTCGATTTTTTCCAAATAAAATTCAATGATGATAATTTTCTTTCTTTTATTTTAGATATATGTAAAAAAATGTTCTATGATTTTGGAAATAAAATTCAGTTTTATTCAGTCTTAAACAATCCTATGAAATTTATGAAGGTCACTTACCTTTATAATAATATCTCTGATTTTTCAACTTTGTCTAACTTATTTGAAAGAGTTATTCAATTTTATGAAAAAGTTTATAATATCATTAAATTATCAAATTCTTTGGCAAAAGTCTCTATTTCTGAAGATTTATATTTTAATTTAAATGAAACTTTTTCCTTTAATCAAGGTAAAACCAAAATAAAAAGCAATGAATTCTATTTTTCTATGTTTGATTCTTTAATTAATGGAAAAAGTCCATTTTTTATACTAGAAGACAATATCCACTATGACATTGATTTTATTGGATTAAACTTCAATGAATTTGCTTATTTCCCTTCTGATGAATATGCTGGTTTGTTGACTGGATTCAAAACAGATTCAAATAAAGAATACGATAAGCAAAGTTACACTCATTTTAAAGATATATTAGAAAGATGTTCAGAAGATTATGATATTCCAATACTAATTACAGAAAATTCAATTGGTGAAGATTTGAACACTTTGAAAATTAACTCTTTAATAGACAATATTTATCAAGTTAACGATAGCATATCTAAGAAAAACTGTAAAATTTTTGGTTATATCTACAATTCTTTAACAGACTTCAAGGTGAATAATCATTCTATAAAAAATGGATTATATGAAATTAATTTTAAATATAATGATTACATCCCTAGAAATTTTGCTAAGATTTATTCTAATATAGCAAAAACTAACTCGATTACAGAAAACTATCTGAAATTCATTAATTAATCAATTAGTCGTTTTATAAATTCAATTTTTTGTTTGTTTTAATTTTTCAATATATTTTACTAATTAAAAATGGGGTGGGAAAAATGAGAAGATCTTCATTGCTTTTGTTCCTAATCATTATTTTCTCTCTTTCAGGATTTTCTTTCATATATATCAACGGAAACAACATTATAAAAAAAGGAGAAAAAATACAAATATCTGGTTATGATGAGAAACAGGTGTTATTGACTGTTTACAAAGTTTCATATCCTCTTGATGTAATTTTGTATCAACAATCACTTCCTGAAATTGAAAAATCATATCTATATTCAAAAACCTTAAAAGCTGATAAAGAAGGTAATATTAATAACACTATAGAATTCGAAGAGCTTGGATTATATTACTTAGAATTTCAGAGTATTGATTCTAAAAAAAATTACTATGAAGAAGTATTGGTAACAGAAACAAACTTTATAGCTACTTATGATGGAGATGAATTTTTTATTAAAATATACAACACTAACACACTAGATGATGTTAAAAGCAGAATAATATTGCAAGATACCAACGGTAAAACTGAAATATATAATAATATATCTGAATTGAAAACAAATATTTCTTCTTTAAAACGTGTAGTAGTAGAAAATGATTCAGGTATTCAATTTCAAAATTTCTATTCAAAAAGCAAGATTTATAAAGATTCCCCTTTACAAATTATTACTGATAGGCCTTTATACAAACCTAATCAAACAATAAATTTTAGGGTGATATCCTACCAACAAGATAACAATAAATATATCTTCAAAAACGACAACATTATTAATGTTAATATCCTAGATCCTTCTGGAAACCAGATTTTATCTCAGACATATAAAACCGATAATTTTGGTGGAGCCAACGGACAATACTATCTCTCAGAATCAGCACCTTTAGGATACTACAGTATTCAACTTACTTCTCAAGATGGTGAATCTTATTACAATGGTTTCTATGTCCAAGATTATGTTAAACCTGAATATTTCGTTGAAATTTCAACCGATGAAGATACATATTATACCAATGACTTAATAAATTTTTCCATCAAATTAACTTACTTAAATGGCAATCCAGTTAAAAATGCAAATATATCTCTCTATGTTTACTACGATAACCTATATGGCTATGAAGGAAGATCTCTTTTATATCAAACTGTAACTTTTACTGATGAAAATGGTATTTTAAATATACCAATTAAGGTACAAGATGGTCATGAAGGGTATTACACGCTGGAAACTATAATAGTTGATGAAAGCCAGCGTCAAATTCAAGAAACCCATCAGGTTAGAATTATGGATGGGAGTTATCTCATAGAACTTGATAATAGATATGTTCAAGCTAAACCTAACGAAACTGTTACTTTCAACGGCACCATTACCGATCGCCAAGGTAGTCTTGCTGAAGGCAACTTGAAAATTGATCTTTACAAACAGGTATGGGATGAGGAAGCCTGGAAAACAATAAACATTTTAGAAAATACTTTTTATATTCCTATAAAAAATGGAATATTATCTTTTGAGTATTCTTTTTCTGAAGAAGCTAGTTATTTTGCTAACCTTTTTTTTGAAGATTCTTCGACTAGTTTTAATGTTTACATTTCTCCTTATGCTAGAACTACACATGCTTATTTTTCGCATTTTGAAATTAAAGATCGTTTAATTCGGTTTTCTATAGACTCAGATATTAATTCAACAGGTTTAATATTTTTGGCAGGAAGAGAGATATATGATTTTGTTGAATACAGTAGTAGTAAAAATGAATATATTTTTGAAATTCCAGATAATTTGCTTGAAAGAAATATTTTCATTCATGCTATTTTATTTAATAAAGAAGGAAAAGAAGTTCTACAAAAATCTATTGATTTAGGAAAGTTAGAAAAATTGTCTTTCTCATATGTAATTAATACTGATAAAGAAACATATGCTCCTAAAGACGATGTGTCCATACAAATTGAGGCTGAAGAAGAAGGTGTTTTTACATTAAGCGTTGTAGATGAAGGTATTTATCTTCTAGTTGAAGACAGAAAAGATATACTAAATGAGTTATACCCAAAATTGTATTACGTCGAACCTCTTATTACTACTGGTACTAGTTACATTTATATACCTAAAAATTTGTATGGTTTAACTCTTGAAGAAAGTGACGTCTTTACTTCTTACAAAGGAAGCGATGAATTAAGTGTTAATACCAGAGAATATTTCCCTGATACAGCCTTGTGGATCCCTTTTATTGAAACAAAAAACAGGAAAGCCGAAATAGTCTTTACTAACCCTGATTCATTGACAACATGGAGAATAACTTCTTATGGATTTACAAAAGACGGTGAAAAAATTAATAAAACTACAACCACTTATAAGAGCAACTTAGACTTTTACGTAAGACCTCTACTTCCAAATTTTGCTGTGATAGGAGACAAAGCTAATTTTTATCTTGTAATTTACAATAACACTGATGAAACTAGAAACATAAAATATAAAATAGATACAGACGAAACAATTAGTATAACCCCTAAAAATGGTGAATTAACACTTTTACCAAATTCTCAAACAACTCTTCGTTTAAACCTCGAAGCCCTAAAAATAGGTGAATCAACAATTACATTCGATTTTGGTCATGATATAGTTAAACTTCCTTTTTCTGTAAAATCAGATGAAATTTGGGAAGACGTTATTAAATTAGTAGATACTACAAATGGGTATACAATAAAAAAAGGAGAGTTTTATCGACCATTTAATTTAGATACTTTAATGATTGATTCTTTAAATTATCTACGAAACTATTCTTATAAGTGTAGTGAGCAAGTAGTTTCTGTTATTGTTCCTCTTCTTACTGCAACAAAAAAAGGATATATAATTGAAGATCTGGATCAAAAGGTCACAGAAACCCTTCAAATTCTTTATAAATACCAGAAAGATGATGGTGGCTGGGGATGGTGGGGAACTAGTGAAGAATCTCATCCGGAAATAAGCGCTTATGTCATGTATGGATTAAAAAAGATTGAGGATGAAGGATATTATGTATCGCAGGCCACTCTTTCAAATGGATTATCTTATCTGAAAAAGCATGTATCATCAGGATTTGTTTACCATGTTTTAAATCTCTATGGAATTGAGTCAGAGTTTACTCCTAAAAATATTTTAGATGAACTTTACTACTCATTTTATCATAGAGAATATCTTGATAATATTATTCCAAAAATAAACGAAAAAGAAGATATAGCCTTCATTGATTTTTTTGATGATAATTATTTTTACTCAATAACTGATGCAAATGCAGTTCTTTTAGATCTTCTTTTACAAGAAAATGAATACTTTTCTACTTCATTGAAAGTGTTCAAGTTCTTGCTTTCAAGTAAAAAAGGATATACCTGGTACTCGACCAAAGAAATTTCAAAAATTCTTGATATTATCTTAAGACATCAAGAATTCTTTTCTGTAGATATGTCAAACTTGAAATATGAAAATAATGATTTTATTATTGCTCAAAACGATATTTTTCTATACAATCAAGGTCTATATGAAATAAATACACAAAATCTTTTAGAACCTTCAACGACAGAAAACGGCATCATTTTAAACAAAATACTTTACAAAAAGAACAACGTACAAGCTGAAAAAGAAGAAAATAGGTATATCATCGATGCCTTTCTTGAAATAGATGAATCACAAATTCCATCTAACATATATTTCAAATCTGAAACGAATATATTAGAAAGAGATAATGAACTTACATGGTACAATGTATACCAAACTCAAATTATTTATCAAGAAAACAATCTTCAAATAAAGTATGATAACAGAACTAATAGACTATATATCAACGAGCTATTTGTGGAAAACCCACGAATGTTAATTAAAAACTCTAAGTTTATTTATATAATAAAAGATGAAAGATTATTTGAATATGAGATTTGTACTAATAATTTCAAGGAATATACTATATTAAATAATACAAGAATTAAATCTATGGCTCTTTCAAATAATAAACCTATCCTGTTAGTAGAAAATATTAATACCAATAAGGATTATTTATACATAGAAGACAAATATGAAAGTCTTTCTATGAACGTTCAAGATATAGATGTATATCAGAACAACATTATATTATTCTCAGATAGAATGTATTTGTGGGATAATTCATCAAAAACAACTAAAAGTCTGTTCCCTATTAGTGGAAATAAACTAATTAATATGTCTCAAAGTAGTGTTGAAATTTTTGGGAATGTTAAGTTTAAGGGAAATTCAAAATATGTGGGGCCTTTAGGCCTCTATAAAATAGATTTTATAAGCAATAACGAAAAATATTTAAAAGAAGGCGATGTTGTAAAAGTTGTAATATCTATGCAATCTGATATTCCTCAATTCTTAGTCACAGAAGATTATCTACCAGGCAATGTTCAAATCCTAGAAAACTATTCAGAAAAAAATATGTCTCAGTCTTCTAAATTTTATTATAGTTGGTATTCTCCATGGAATTATTGGTATAGTGCAAGAGAAATAAGAAAAGATAAAATTGCATTTTTCTCATCTGGTTATAAAAATGGACAATACAGTTATTATATGAGATTATTAAATTCAGGAGAATACAACGTTCTTCCTGCAGTTTCATTTACAATGTATTGGCAAGAAACATATGGAACTAGTGAAAGTATTGTACTAGATGTGAAGTAAGTTGATCTCAAAGTTATTTTCGTCCAAATTAATTTCTCCGTAATATCCGTCACAAAAAGCTCCTGGATTAACAAAAATCGTATTATTTATTAAAAATTTTTCTTGATAGTGAGAATGACCAAAGACAAGAACATCCAAATTTGTGTTAAAAAATTTAATCAGTTTTTCAGCAATAGCATGTCCCGTTTGATGTCCATGTATTAATCCATAAGTTTTTCCATATAATTCTAACATTATTTTTTCTGATAATAGATTTTTAATATAAAAGTCGTCCATGTTACCATGGACGGCTTGTATTATAGGTTTCTGATTATTTAAAAAGTCTAACACTTCAATAGAAGTTATATCACCCGTTAAAAATATTTGATCATATATATCAAAATTGATTGCTCTTAATTCCTCTATAGAACATCGAGTTGGTATATGTAAATCACTTAACAGCAAAATCTTCAATTTATATCCTTCCCTATTAAAATCTTTCTACTCACTTTAAAAATTATGAAACTTATATTCTATGAATGTTTCACGTTTTATTTTTTTAAATACCTCCACAATTCTAATTTTGAACTATTGTTTGTTTCTTTTACTTTTTCATTACTTGTACCGAAGGAGGGAGGCCTCAGCCCTGATACTTTTAAAATTCAAAAACTAATTTTTAAATTTTGATTATTTTTGATATTTATACTATAGGTTGATATGAAAGGTCCTGACAACTAATTCTCATATTTTAGATTTTATCGTTTTATTTAAAAAGTTCAGGGATATTCTTATCATAAGGTTGTCTAACAACACCTTTTTCTGTAATTATCGCAGTAACTAAATCATGCGGTGTTACATCAAAAGCGGGATTATAAACATCGACATCATCTCTTACTAATCTTGTTTTGTGGCAAAATCTTACTTCTTCTTTATTTCTTTCCTCAATAGGTATTAAATCACCGTTTTCTGTCTCAAGGTCTATAGTAGATAAAGGTGCCGCTACATAAAAAGGAATACCATGTTTTTTAGCCAAAACTGCAACAGAGTATGTTCCTATCTTATTTGCAAAATCGCCATTTCTTGCAATTCTATCTGCCCCAACTATTACTGCATTAATCTTCTGTTGCTTCATTACCCATCCTGCCATATTATCAGAAATAAGGGTCGTTCTAATACCACTTTTCATTAGTTCCCATACCGTTAACCTTGCACCTTGAAGATAAGGACGAGTTTCATCAGCATAAACATGTATTCTTTTACCATTTTCAACTGCTGCTCTTATCACACCTAATGCAGTACCGTAATCAACAGTAGCAAGCGCTCCAGCGTTACAATGCGTTAGGACATTATCACCATCTTTTAAAAGCTTTTCTCCATTTCTACCAATTGCTTTATTAATTTCTATATCTTCATAGGCAATCTTCAGAGCCTCTATCTCCAAAATATCTACGATGGCTTTTATATCATTTAAATTAAAATTGTCGTTCATTACCTGTTCCATTCGATTTAATGCCCAAAATAAATTTACAGCGGTTGGGCGCGTTTCAGCTAGTACTTTTTTCACATTTTTCATTTCCTGAAAAAATTTGTTTTTTTCAGTATACTGCTGATTTTGTTTAGCTCCTAACACATAACCAAAAGCAGCGCTTGCTCCAATTGCAGGAGCTCCTCTTACTACCATATCTTTTATTGATTTGGCAACTTCTTGATAGGTTTTACACTCAACATAAATTTCTTCTAAAGGTAAAAATCTTTGGTCTATAAGAATTAAACTGTCACCAGTCCATTCCATAGTCATAGTTTTAATTCTATTCATTATTAAGTTTTCCTCCTTACTTCTTTTCTTTTTTGTAAAAAAATGGTGCAATAGACGAAAAACCTATCTCCTTATAATTAAATATTCTTTCTGTCGATCCCACAAACAATATTCCACCAGGCTTTAAAGACTCATAAAATTTGCTATACAGTTTATCTTTAGCTTCTGTATCAAAATATATAACAACATTTCTGCATATAATTAGATCATAATCTTTATCAAATTTATCTAGAAGAAGATTTACCCTTTTAAAATTAACACTTTGTTTAATTCTTTCGCTAATTTCATATTTATCTTCGTTCAACTTTTTAAAATACTTTGATTTAATATTATCAGGTATATTCACTAAACTTTTGTCAGGATATATTCCTAGTTTTGCTTTTGAAAGTGCATCCTCATCGAAATCTCCAGCATGAATGGTACTAGAATGCAAGACCCCTAAAGTATCTAAAATAATAGCTAATGTATAAGGTTCTTCTCCAGTAGAACAACCTGCACTCCAAGCTTTTAGTTTACCGTTATTTTCCTTAATCATTCCTGGCAAAATATTGTTTTTAAGAAATTCCCATTTATCGGGATTGCGAAAAAACTCTGTAACATTTATTGTTAGCTTATTTAAAAACTCATCCCATTTTGTGGAATCTTTCTTAAGAAGTTCAAAATACTCTTTATAGGAGCCGAGGTTATATTTTTTAAGTAAAATATCGGTTCTTCTCCTCAACCTATGTTGCTTATAACCACGAAGATCTAAATTAAAATGTATCATCAAGTTTTGTAAAAACAGTTCATAATCTTTATCATCAAACGGCGAAATATAATAATCATTCATCTGCATCCCTCTTACTAAATTATTTTATAGTATGTGTATATAAATTAACGTAGAATGTAATTCCGATTCCAAGATTAGAATATGTTAGAAATAACGATTTGTTTATAGGAACTCTAAAATAAAAGTTTTTATCATTTTTATCAAAAAAAACAGAGTTTACAGTAAGCTTTCCACTAGCTGAATTATATTCAAGCCGAAAATCTTTATTTAAAATATAAACCGAATCTAGAGATTTATTATTGAGAGAAAATAGCAAATCGCCGGCATGAAAAAAATATTGTAGTTTGTCTTGAAATCCAAATGATATTCCTAAACCATTGGGGGCTGACAGTGTTATTCCTACTTTTGATTGAGAAAAGTCCATCAAATTATTCCAATAAGAGACCGTTAAAAAATCCTCCCTAAAAATAATTCCAATATCAAGCCCATTAAATGAAATATTAATATAATCATCTAATATCATCATAAATCCGGAATTATTTTCTATCAAAAAGAATGGATCTTTTCTTCCATTTGGATTACGATAAGAAATTTCAAAACCAGGCTGGGATAAATTGAAATAATTTACGATGTCTCCAATATCGCTGATATCGATATAATCATTGGCAAATTCAAAATCGTAATGAACTTTAGCTTCATAAATATCTTTCAACTTTAAATCAAAGATAAACTCGGTTTTTAAAGTGGGTGTAAAATCAGTTAAAATAGATACTTCTCCAGAAGAAGGAAAACAAAAAGAGCAAACAAAAACCACGAACAATGTAAAAATAACCACTATTTTGGAAGAAAGCTTACTCATTATTTTCCCTTCTTTGCAAAAAAGATAAATTATAAATAGAGATAGGGGCCTTACGGTCCCTATTATAATATTCTCTAAAATCTTAGAAATTATAGATTAGCAGCTAAACGCTCCATAACTTCATCATCAATATCGTAATTTCCGTATACATCCTGAACGTCATCCATCTCATCAAGTGCATCCAACAATTTAAGTATCTTTTCTGCGTCTTCATCGGAAACTTTAACTGTAGTTTTTGGCAAGTATGTTAATTGTTCATTAACAGTATATCCTGCTTCTTTTAAAGCATTTCTTACTGAAGTGAGATTTTCTGGCGAGGTTATAATTTCAATAGGATCCGTCTCCTCATCAATATCTTCAGCACCTGCTTCAATAGCTAAAAGCAACAACTCTTCAAGGTCATCTACTTCCTCTTTAGGTACAGTAAGCAACCCTTTTCGCTCGAAATTCCACGCTACTGAACCAGATTCTGCTAAAGTACCTCCATGCTTTGACAAAGTATGACGTATTTCTTGAGCAGTTCTATTTTTATTGTCAGTAACTACAGAGATAAGTAAAGCCACGCCTCCTGGGGCATATGCTTCATACATAATTTCAAAGAGTTCTTCTCCCGAAGACTCTCCGGTACCTTTTTTTATAGCGGCCTCTATTTTATCTTTTGGCATATTAGCAGCCTTTGCATTTTCTATAGCTGTTCTTAGTCTTGGATTCGATTCAGGATCTCCTCCTCCTTCTCTAGCTGCTATAGTAAGTTCTCTTATAAGCTTCGTGAACATTTTAGACCTTTTTGCATCTTGAACAGTCTTTCTAGCTTTGATATTTGCCCATTTATTGTGTCCAGACATAATATTCAACCTCCTAAAATTGTTTAAATATTTAGATAGATTTTTGACAACAGTTCATTAAAATAACCGATATTATATTTAAACTCTATTATGTATATTATTTATCACATACAAAGAATGAGGCACGGCTCACAGCCTCCAAAATCCGCAATTTCATTTTTAACTTATTCTTTTTCAACTATAATAAAATTAAATATAAATTATTCTAACATTTTTTTGTAAGAAATTCAATATACTTTTATATTTATTTACTAAAGTATTTGCTATTTCTCTAATATTTTATCATATCTTAAGGATTTTCAAGAATTATTTAGATTCTTCATTTTATTATGTGATATGATATTATGAAAAAAATTTTTTACAAGAACTGTTTAAGTTATAATCACAAAATAGAATCTTAAAAAACAAATGAGTTAAAGCACAGAAAATATGGAGGTGTAAATCATAAAAAGTTATATACTCGGATTGGCAATAGGTTTATTAGCCTTTTTTATTTTATTTTCTTATGTTAATACTTTTTACAACAATACTATGTCAATCTTTCTTGTTAATTCGGATTACAACACTTATTTATTTAATAATAATCAATTCATTCTGCCAACAAAATATAAATATGTAAAGTTGGAAGATATTCCAACCGAACTAATATATAGTCTTTTATGGTCTGAAGATAGAGAATTCTTTGAACACAATGGAATAAACATTAAAGCTTTAACAAGAGCCGCATTAATAAATATTAGACATTTATCTATTGTTCAAGGTGGTAGCACAATCACTCAGCAACTCTCTAAAACTGTCTACCTAAGTAATGAAAGAAATGTTAAAAGAAAAATAATGGATATGATGTTGGCTTTTTTCTTGGAACGTTCTTACACAAAAGAAGAGATATTAGAAGCATATCTTAATAGTGTATATCTAGGTAATGATATTTCAGGAATAGGAGCAGCTGCTCAAAGATATTTTGGAAAAGATGTCCAAGACCTTTCAACAGAAGAAATTCTGGTACTAGTAGGAATAATAAATGGACCAGAAATTTATAATCCCTATAAATATCCTGATAGGGCAAAATCTCAGGCAGAAATATTATTATATTCTTTGCCAGACAATTTTTTCTCTCTACAAACTAGAGAGGACATAGATAAGAAAATACATGAACTCATCTTTTATCCACAATCTTATAATGAAAGATATTTAAATTTAATATATAGGGTTAAGCAAGAAGAAGAATTAATTGGTTTAAAAGGTGGAGGATATACAATCAAAACTACATACAACAAAAATCTTTTTGACTCAGTAACTTTAGATGAAAATTCATCTGCTATTGTGCTAAATAATAAAACCGGTGAAATACTAAGCTTTTGGGGCGGAGAATATACAGTGTTTTATTCTAATCAACAGATAGGTTCGAGTATAAAACCATTTTACTATATATTAGCGCTTGAAAAAGGATACGATGTAAACACTGTATTACCAGATTATTCTATGAAATTTGGAGATTGGGCACCTCAAAACTATGATAAAACTTATAGAGGTAGTGTAACTTTGAAAGAAGCCCTTGTAAATTCAATAAATATTCCATCTATATATTTAGCAATGCATATAGATATTTCTCCACAACAATCTATAGATACTATTAAAGATTTCCTTTTAAATGAATTAGGCATTCAAGGAGTATATCCAAACGATTTGACTCTCTCATTAGGAACCTTAGAAACAAGTCCTTATGAATTAGCTAAAGCTTATTCGATTTTTCCTAATTATGGAATCATTCCTTCAACTTACACAATTTCTGAGGTATACGACAGAAAAGGTAATTTAATATATAAGCGATACCCGCAAATTGAAAGGAAAGTTAAATCCATTTCAAATAAGTCTTACAGTATTATGAATTCTATGCTCAGAGAAGTTGTAACAAACGGAACAGGAAAGAGGACAAATATTCCTGACTTAGATTTACACGGAAAAACTGGTACCTCTGATACATCTGCATGGTTTGTTGGTTTTACAGGAGGTCATGTTTTTTCAGTATTAGTTGAAGGAGAAGATATATTATCTTCTACTTCAGCTGTTCCAATAAGTAAAGACATTGCCACTTCTTTATTATACCTTAGTTCTTCAAAAGAAGTTCCTGTATACATCTCGTTGGATACAACTGAAAAGAAAGACTCTTTTTTTGATGCTCCAATCGAATTTATATCTAAAGGTAAAAATGTCATAGAATTTTTAAACTCAATAAAATATGAATTCCCTATCAATGAATTAAAAAGAAAGATAAATGAAGCTATAAATGTGATAGAATATATATACCCTGATATTGTTATTTCAGTTAGAAAATGGGAAGAGGAAAACTTAATTGATTTCTTGGAAGATCCTGTTGCTTTCATACAAAATGGTTTCGATCTAGATACATATTTAAGTGAACTAACAATTAATGAAACTAACATTTCAAAGTTAAAAAAGGCTTATGTTCAGTTACTATACATCTATCCAGATCAAGCACTTATAGTTGAAAAATTTTTAAAAGAGAACGGATTATTTTGATTTTTATAAAAATTTACAATACTTTAATATCTTCAAATAAATTTAATGGTAGAATTACCAAATAGATTTTATGTGTTTATTTTTTATATCAAACTATTTGTATTTTGTAAGCCATCAAATATCTAATATAATATAATAGAATCAGGAGGTGTACCTGTGTACGCTATTGTTGATTTTGCTGGAAAACAGTATAAAGTAGAAAAAGATCAGGTAATATATACAGAAAAGGTCAAAAATGTTGAGCCTGGTAATGATCTTATCCTTGATAAAGTCATCATGATAAAAAAAGATGATGAAGTTAAGACTGGTGCTCCTTATGTGGAAGGAGCAAAGGTAGTAACTGAAGTAGTAGAACATGGTAAAGACAGAAAAATCCACATAATAAAATTCAAAGGAAGAAAAAACTATAGAAGAAAAATGGGTCACAGACAGCAGTATACTGCCCTAAAAGTTAAAGATATTCAAGGGTAACATTATAACAATGATTAAAGTAACTTATCAAAACAAAGATTATCCACAAATAGAAATCAAAGGACATTCTTCTTACTCATTGGCCGGAACTGATATAGTATGTAGTGCTGTAAGCGTTCTCACACAATTTGTGGCAGAAATACTAAAAAATGAAGGATTAGGAGATTACAAAAAAAAAGAAGGTTATCTTTTGATTAAAGTTACAGAAAAAAGTGAAATATCTGACTTGTTGTTTCAATATTTAATTGAAAGTCTTTTAAGTATTTCGAAGGATTACCCTAAAAATCTTAAAGTGGAGGTAAGATAAAAAATGACATTCGATCTTCAATTATTTGCAACTAAAAAACGTGGCGATCAAAACAAAAAGGATAGTAATCCTAAATATTTAGGAATTAAAGCTCATGAGGGTAATAAAATATCTGCAGGTTCTATAATAGTAAGACAGAGAGGTACAAAAATACACCCTGGTGAAAATGTTGGTATGGGCAGAGATTTCACAATATATTCAAAAGTTGATGGATACGTTAAATTTGAAACCAAAAACAACAGAAAATTTGTCAGTGTTTATGAAACTGAAAGAGTGAACTAAGCATGAATAGTAGAAAAGTGGCAGTCGTTGGTATCTTTGGGGCTCTGGCTTTTTTATTAACATTCATAGAATTTCCAATAATCCCTCTGTTACCTTTTCTCAAATTTGACCCTAGTGATTGTATGGTTTTTTTGGTAACTTTAATTTATGGTTTTTTGCCTGGTCTTTTTACATTATTAATCAAAAATTTTTTGTTTATTTTCCGATCAGGCGAGGGTGGACTAATAGGAATTCTAATGAATATATTAGCAGGGACGGTTTTTATTTTCTTCCTAACCACTTTAAGAAAGCTAAAAATTAATGTTTGGGTCAATTACATTATAAGTAGTCTAATTACCGGAGTTGTCGCTTTTCTATTAAATTATTATATTGCTATTCCTATTTTTACAAATCAACCAACGCTTCAATTTGTACAAAACATTGGAATAAGTGTTCAAATATTTTTTTATTTAGTGTTACTTTTTAATTTTATAAAATTTTTTACAAACTCTTTTGTATCGCATTTACTTGTAAAAAAAACTAGAATTGAAAACTTTATTAAAGAAAAGGCAAAGTAAGGAGGTTTTTAAATTGAATTCTAAACTTGTTCAACCATCCTATAGTGCAAAAAAAGGAGAAATTACTAGAGAATGGTATATAGTTGATGCTGAGGGCCAAACCTTGGGAAGATTAGCGTCAAAAGTAGCAAAGATTCTTCAAGGAAAACATAAACCTATTTATACCCCACATATTGATACAGGTGACTTTGTTATTATAATCAATGCCGAAAAAATAAACGTTACTGGTGACAAGGCAAATACCAAAGTATACAGAAATCACAGTGGATATCCAGGTGGTTTAAAAGAAATAAGTTACAAAAGGCTTTTAGAGAAACAGCCAGAACAAATAATTAAATATGCTATAAAAGGGATGATGCCTAAGACAATATTAGGAAAACAAATGTTGAAAAAATTAAAAGTGTATGCTGGTCCTAATCATCCGCATCAAGCTCAAAAACCTAAAGAAATCGATTTAGAAAAAATCTAATAGGAGGTTATTTGAATAATGGCACAACTAGTTGAATATTACGGAACTGGTAAAAGAAAAACTGCTGTTGCTAGGGTATATTTACGACCGGGAAACGGCAAAGTAAAAGTGAATGGAAAGGATTATAACAACTTAGCTGAATATCTAAGAGGTAATGATGTTTGGGTATTACATGCTTTAAAACCTTTAGAAGTAACAGATTTAAATGGCCAATTTGATCTAATAATTAGAGTTAATGGTGGCGGATTAAGCGGTCAAGCTGGCGCTATAAGACTAGGCATAGCAAGAGCTCTACTTCAATATGATGAATCCCTAAGGCCTATCCTCAAGAAAGAGGGTTTATTGACAAGAGATCCAAGAGAAGTAGAAAGAAAGAAATATGGACTCAAAAAAGCGAGAAAAAGCCCACAATTTTCAAAAAGATAATTTCTGTCCATTCTATTATTCCTTTATTTATTAATTTTAATCTAAGAAAATCAGGTTTTTTAAGGGTAAGTGAAGTTTGATGAAAAAAGATTATGATAATATGAGGAAAACAATTGACGAAATTAAAGGTAAAATTGATATTGTTGATTTCGTCAATTCTTATTTGTCTCTCACAAAAAAAGGTAAAAATTACTCTGCATTATGTCCTTTTCATTCAGAGGATACCCCTTCTTTTTATGTTTTTCCTGACACCCAGACTTTTCATTGTTTTGGTTGTGGAGCCCATGGGGACGTTATCACCTTTTTGGAAAAGTATGAGCAAATAAGTTTCCTCGATGCATTAAAAAAAATAGCAAGTATAGTTGGAGTCAAGGTTGATCTTAGCGAAAATGAAATACCAGCTGAAATAAAATTAAACGAAGAAGTTTCAAAAATATATACAAATAACCTTTTGAATTTTCCGGATTATCATCCTATATGGCAATATTTAAAAAAACGTGACATAAATAGGAATGTCGCAGAAGAATTCGAATTAGGCTACGCATTAGGGTCTGAAGTAAATAAGGTTATTGAAGAACATTATTTTGAAAAAGATATTGCAATTAAAGCTGGGTTAATAGTGAATGATAAGGATTTTTTTTATAATAGATTAATCATTCCTATTCGTAATAATTCGGGTTTGCTAGTTGGTTTTTCTGGAAGATTGGTAATTGATAGTTCAAATGCTCCCAAATATTTAAATACACCAGAAAATCAATATTTCAAAAAATCAAAAATTCTATATATGTACTATAAAACAAAACGTTTCATTAAAGAAAATGACTTTGCGATAATAGTAGAGGGTTATTTTGATCTCATATCTATGTATAAATTAGGATTTAAAAATATAGTTGCAATATTGGGCTCTTCATTCACTAAAGATCAGGCTGTTGATTTATTAAAATCTACAAATAAGATTGTTACCATGTTTGACATGGATGATGCTGGCAAAAAAGCGACAATATCAACTATAGATACTCTATATAAAACAGATTTTCAGATAGCTGTTTCAAAATATCCAGCGAAAGATCCTGATGAATTAACTAAAAAACATGACAAACAATATATAGCTGAAATACTGAAAAATTCATATAAATTTCACGAATTTGTAGTTGATTATTATGCCGAAAAGTATGAACTAACAAACGATTTCGCTTTAGAACAATACCTAAAAGATATGTCAAAATGGTATACAAAATTAGAAAAAGCCGGAAGATTAAGCTATATTGAAAGTTTTGTGGAGTGCATTTCAAAAAAGATAGGAAAGGATAAACAATATGTAAAAAAAATATTGGAAGCCAACCGTTCCTATATTGATGATGCCCCTGTAAGCGAAAATTTATCCACTACTGTAGATCCTTTTTATGTAGAAAAAGATATTAAATATGACATTGCAAAATCATATATTTACCTTTGGGTAAAATATCCAGATTACAGAGTTTTGCTTAAAGAAACCTTCAATATAGACGATTTTTCTGAAGGTATTATAAGAGAGTTTATAGAACTTTCTTCAGAAAATGATAGTATTGGTTTTTTGCTTGAAAATTCTTCAAAAGAATTGAGTGATCTAATAGTAGAGGTTTGGAAAATAGATTATTACTTCAATCCTGATAGAATATTAGCTTCACTAAAAGATGGTATTAATTATATAAAAATCAATAGAGAAATAGAAAAATTAACAAAACAACTTCGCGATATTGAAGATCCTTCAGAAAAAACTAAGATTACATCTCAAATTATAGAATTATATAGTAAAGTTAAAACCATAAAATAGCTAAAAATAATGGCTAATTTATACACAAAGTTCTGTAAGACCGTTTTGACTAGACTCTTTAATAATGGAAATAGAATTTTATCAATCAATATGGAGGTAATTTAGCTAATGCAAAAAGTTAAAACGAATTCTCCTTGTACAGACCTAATCCAAGAAATCGAAAACATCGAATTTATAGGTAAAGATCAAATAATCATAAAGAGAAATAAAGATAAATTTATAGATAAATTAGAAAAAGGTATAGATACGTTAATAGAAATTGCAAAAAATAATGGAAATTGTATAACTTATCAAAATATTGATGAATGTATACCTCAAGATTTAGCTGATGTGATAGATAGTGAATTCTTAGAAAAAATATACGAAGAAATAGAATCTAAAGGTATTAAAATACTAGAAAACTCCGAAGAGTTTGATGATTCAGAGGAAGAAACAGTACTAAAAGATGATTACAAAGAAGATTTAGAATACTTATTTGAAGAAACTGAAACTCAGGTTTATGATAATGCTTTTGCTAATGAACCTATAAAAATTTATCTAAGAGAAATTGGTAAGATCAAACTACTAAGCCCTACACGTGAGAGGCAACTAGCTATGAGAGCCAAAAAAGGTGACAAAAATGCTAGAGATGAACTAATAAAAGCGAATTTAAGACTTGTAATAAGTATTGCAAAAAGGTATACAGGTAGAGGATTAAGTTTTATGGATTTAATACAAGAAGGAAACATTGGACTAATGAAAGCTGTAGAAAAGTTTGACTGGAAAAAAGGTTACAAGTTTTCTACTTATGCAACCTGGTGGGTAAGACAAGCAATAACTAGAGCAATAGCTGATCAGGCTAGAACCATAAGAATACCTGTACACTTGGTAGAAACCATCAACAGAATGAACAAAATAATTAGAGAATATCTTCAAGAACATGGTGAATATCCAAGTACAGAGGAATTAGCCAGACTTTTAGATAAACCTATCGAAAAAATGGATGAAATATTACAAGCAACAAAAGAAGTAATTTCTGTAGACGCTCAAATAAATGGTTCAGAAGATGATGAAGCTTACATAGGAGACTTTATAGAAGATACCAGTGCAGATAAACCCGAAGAAATAGCTGCTAGAATGATTTTGAAAGAGGAACTAGAAAAGGTATTAGACACACTTAGACCAAAAGAAGCGGCCGTATTAAAGATGAGATATGGATTAATGGATGGTAATGCAAAAACATTAGAAGAAGTTGGTAACTTTTTTAACGTAACTCGTGAAAGAATTAGACAAATAGAGGTAAAAGCCTTAAGAAAATTGAGGCATCCCAGTAGAAGTTTGCAATTAAAAGAAATTTGCGATATGATAGATGGTAATGTGTTTTAATTTACATTATCTAAAAAAGAGAAAGGAGGGAGTATAGACACATTTTTTCATCTTATAGAAGATGAAAAACAGGTGTTCTACCAAAATGAAAAAAGAAGATTATTTTTATATAGAAAAAGAAATCCCCTCCTTCTTGAAAAAAGCTTTAGATGAGGAACAATTAGAAGCGGTTATAAATTCTAATGGAAGATCCATAATAGTTGCTGGTCCTGGTTCAGGTAAAACAAGGGTAATAACGTACAAAATTGCTTATTTATTATACTTAGGATTAAAACCCGAAAATATTCTACTCGTCACTTTTACACGAGCCGCAGCAAAACAAATGATAGAAAGAGTTAAAAATGTTACTAACAGAGATATGAGTAGCATGCTGGCAGGGACATTTCACCATGTATGCAATACTATTCTAAGAAGATACGCTGCTCTACTTGATTTTAAAAATGATTACAGTATTTTAGATAAAGAAGACTCAAAAGACCTGCTTAGAATAGCAAAAAATGAATATATGAGAGAATCCAGCGATAAATATAAATTTCCTAAAGAAGATGTAATAATGAAAGTTATTAGTTATACATGTAATACTTTGAATTCTCTTAGAGAAACTTTACTAGACATAGCTCCTTACTTATTAGAGTTTGAGAACGATATTGAACAAATTTGGGGTATTTACTCTCAGTTAAAAAAAGACATGAATGTTATGGACTATGACGATCTTTTAGTTAACACACTCATGTTGTTTCATACCCATCCTGATATTCTAAAAAAGGTATCAGAACAGTTTCAATATGTTTTAGTTGATGAATTTCAAGATACTAATAAAATTCAAATTGAATTAATAAAAGCTTTTTCTAGTGTCCATGGAAATTTAATTGTTGTTGGTGATGATTCACAAAGTATTTACTCATTTAGAGGAGCTCATTTCAAAAACATAAAAGATTTCATAGATAAAGAAGGTACAAAGATATTTAAAATACAAACAAACTATAGAAGTACCCCAGAAATAGTTAATTTCATAAATAATATGCTACCTTCAAATTCCGTTCCTAAAACTCTAAAACCAAAAAGAAAAGGATACATAAAACCTTTCGTAATAGAAACTTTTGATGATTTAGAACAAGCTGATGCTGTTGTACAAATTATCAAAAATAAGTTAGAAGAAGGTATCAACTACAAAGACATAGCAATTCTTTATAGATCTCACTCTTTATCAATGGTAATACAGCAAAAATTAGACACAGTAGGTATACCCTATAGAATTCTGTCGGGGCTTAGATTTATTGAAACAAGACATATTAAAGATGTTTTAGGATTTCTAAAAGTTCTAAATAATCCTTTAGATAAGATTTCATGGATTAGAATTTTAAAGTTATTTCCAGGGATTGGTACAAAAACTGCTTCAAAGATCTATAATGAAATTGAAAAAGGAATAAATTCTGGACAATCAAAAAATATAGAAGAAATATTAACTAAAACACAACTTATAAGATTTACAACCCCTTTTGAACTATTAAAAAAATTGTATATCAACATGGACAAAAATCCAAGTGAAATAATTGATTATATATATAAAGACTATTATGAAGAATACTCTTTACTCACTTTTAGTGATGCAAAATCTAGAAACATGGATATTGAAAGATTTAGTGAAATTGCTAGTCGATATCCTTCTTTATCTTCTTTTTTAGAAGATTTAACCCTAAGTGAAGACATTGGCATTATGAATGTTGAAAAAGAAGAAGAACGTGATACAATTACTTTGACAACTATTCATGGAGCTAAGGGACTTGAATGGAAGGTAGTAATTCTAATATCGGTAAATCCCGGAGATTTACCGAACGGATTAGCTATTAAAGATAAAAAATTAGATGAAGAAGAAAGACTATTCTATGTTGCTATTACAAGAGCAAAAGATGAACTATATATTTTAAAACAATTATCTGGAACTTCAAATCCATTTATGAAAAACTCTATCTACTTTGTAAATAAAGAATATGATTTCATAGAAAAAATACCAGATGATATTATAAATAGAGTAAGAGTTAACTATAAAAACGATATTTATTGAAATTGTTATATTTAATTAATTTACAATTAAGGTTAAATGTTGTAAAATATCTGTTGGTATTTTTGATAATTTATTTATACGATAATTTTTCTAAAATAATTGAAATAAAAAATTACTTTTTATAGAAGGAGGTGAACTCCGCTATTAAAGCTTTTTTTATTTAGAGGCAACTTTGATAGCGGACCAATATAGAATGCCAACAATTAATCAACTAATAAGGCATGGAAGAACATCAATCAAGAAAAAAACAAAATCACCCGCGCTTAAAGGCAATCCTCAAAAAAGAGGAGTTTGTGTTAGGGTATCAACTATGACCCCAAAAAAACCTAATTCCGCTCTTAGAAAAATAGCGAGGGTTAAGTTATCTAACGGTATAGAAGTGACTTGTTATATTCCTGGAGAAGGACACAATTTACAGGAACATTCCAACGTTTTAGTTAGAGGCGGAAGGGTAAGAGATTTACCTGGAGTTAGATATAAAATAATTAGAGGTACTTTGGATGCTGCAGGAGTACAAGAAAGAAAACAAGGTAGAAGTAAATATGGAACAAAAAAACCAAAGGCTAAGTAAGGAGGTTCTTTACTGAATGAGAAGAAGAAAGGCAGAAAAGAGAGAAGTTTCTCCAGATCCAATTTATGGGGACGTTTTGCTTGCTAAATTTATAAATAGATTAATGTATGATGGAAAAAAATCTTTAGCCCAGAATATTGTTTATTCATCTCTAGAAAGATTAGCCCAAGCAACCAAAGAAGAGCCACTTGAGGCTTTCCATAAAGCTATAAATAATGTAAGACCTTTGATAGAAGTAAGATCTAGAAGAGTCGGAGGAGCAACTTATCAAGTTCCTTTTGAAGTCGAAGAAAATAGAGCAACCTCTCTAGCTATCAGATGGATTATTACAACCGCTCAATCAAAAAAAGGAAAAAGTATGGTTGATAAATTATCTCAAGAATTAATTGATGCATATAACAATACTGGGGCAGCAGTAAAGAAAAGAGAAGATGTACACAAGATGGCAGAAGCTAACAAAGCATTTGCACATTATAGATGGTAACACAGTTAATTAGGAGGGATTAATTTGAAAGAAAGAACGTTGCCCTTGGAAAAAGTAAGAAATATCGGAATAATTGCTCATATAGATGCGGGAAAAACTACTACTACAGAAAGAATCTTATTTTACACTGGTGCAAAACACAGATTAGGTTCAGTTGATGAAGGCACAACTGAAACCGATTGGATGGAACAAGAAAAAGAAAGAGGTATTACAATTACTTCTGCAGCCACTTCTGCTTTTTGGAAGGGATACAGAATAAATATTATTGATACACCAGGACACGTTGATTTTACAATAGAAGTAGAAAGAGCTCTGTTTGTACTAGACGGAGCAGTGGCTGTTTTTGATGCCCAAGTTGGTGTAGAACCCCAATCCGAAACAGTTTGGCGCCAAGCAGATAGATATGAAGTACCAAGAATTGCTTTCATGAACAAAATGGACAAAATTGGAGCAGACTTTTTTGCTGCCGTACAAACACTCAGAGATAAATTAGGTGCCAAAGCTGTAGCAATTCAAGTTCCTATAGGTGCAGAATCCGATTTTAAAGGTATAATTGACTTGTTGACAATGGAGGCATTTTATTGGACGGATGATAACGGATTAACCATAGAAAGAGCGGAAATCCCCAGCCATTTAAAAGATCTATGTGAAACCAAGAGAGAAGAATTGATTGCTGCAGTTGCAGAAGTAGATGACGAGATAATGGAATTATACATAGAAGAAGAAGATATTCCAATAGAAAAATTAAAGTCTGCTATAAGAAAAGCAACTATACAAAATAAAATTGTTCCAGTATTGTGTGGAAGTTCAGTTAGAAATAAAGGTATTCAACCTTTAATAGATGCTGTAATAGACTACTTACCTTCTCCAGTAGATATGCCTCCTGTTAAGGCATTTGATCCAAAAACTGGAGAACATGTAAGAGACATTTATCCTAAAGAAGATGACGTATTCTTAGCTTTAGCTTTTAAAATAATGGTCGATCCTTACATTGGTAAACTCACTTTTGCTAGAGTTTACTCTGGTAAATTAGAAAAAGGAAGTTACGTTGTTAATACTACTAGAAATACAAAAGAAAGAGTTTCAAGACTCGTTTTTTTACACGCAAACAAAAAAGAAGAAGTCGATTATATACGAGCTGGAGACATAGTTGGACTAATCGGATTAAAGAATACAACAACTGGAGATACTTTAGCTTCTGAAGGATGTAATCTCATTCTTGAAAAGTTAGTGTTCCCTGAACCAGTTATTTCTATTTCTATAGAACCTGAAACTAAAGATGATGAAGCAAAGCTAAGTAAAGCTTTAAACGCATTAATCGATGAAGATCCAAGTTTAAAAGTTCATGTAGACAGAGAAACTGGCGAAACAATACTTTCTGGAATGGGTGAACTACATCTAGAAATCATAATCGATAGAATAAAAAGGGAATTTAATGTTAGCGTTAAAGTAGGCCAGCCTAAAGTTGCCTATAAAGAAACTATAAAGTTCTCCTCTGAAGCTGAGGGAAAATATATAAGACAATCAGGTGGGAGAGGACAATATGGACACGTTAAACTTAGAGTTGAACCTTTACCTTTAGATAGTCAAAAGGAATTTGAGTTTGTTGACAAAACTGTTGGAGGAGTAATTCCAAAGGAATATATCCCAGCTATAGAAGCTGGAGTTAAAGAAGCCATGCTAAACGGAATATTAGCGGGTTATCCGATGGTACACATTCGAGTAGAAGTTTTCGACGGTTCTTATCATGAAGTTGATTCTTCAGATCTGGCTTTTAAGATTGCTGCCTCAATGGCATTTAAGGAAGCTGCTAAAAAGGCAAAACCTATTTTACTTGAACCTATTATGAAAGTTGACATAACAACACCTGAAGAATATCTAGGAGACATAATAGCTGATCTAAATTCAAGAAGAGGAAGAATAGACAGCTTTGAAAATATAGCCAGTACAAACACAAGAATAATCCATGCATATGTACCATTAGCTGAATTATTTGGTTATGCAACAGCCATGAGATCACTCTCACAAGGAAGATCAACTTGTAGCATAAGATTCTCACATTACGAAGAAGTTCCTGAACAAGTTACCCAGAAAATATTAAGTAGAGAATAAATAATTTTTGAGAGACATATAATAAATTTAAGGAGGAGATTTAAAAATGGCTAAAGAAAAATTTGTAAGGCAAAAACCCCATATGAACATAGGAACTATAGGTCATATTGACCATGGAAAAACAACTCTAACAGCTGCTATAACAAAAGCTTTGTCCTATAAAGGATGGGCAAGTTTTGCTCCATTTGAGGAAATAGATAAAGCGCCAGAAGAAAGAGCTAGAGGTATTACTATAAGTGTTTCACACGTTGAATATGAAACCGCAAAGAGACATTATGCACACATAGACTGTCCTGGACACGCCGACTACATAAAAAATATGATTACCGGTGCTGCACAGATGGACGGAGCAATTCTTGTTGTTGCTGCAACAGATGGAGTTATGCCACAAACCAGAGAACACGTTTTACTTGCAAGACAGGTTAACGTTCCTGCACTTGTTGTATTCATAAACAAAGTAGATATGGTTGATGACGAAGAATTAATAGAACTAGTTGAAATGGAAGTTAGAGACTTATTAAATACCTACGAATTCCCTGGAGATGAAGTACCTGTTATTAAGGGTTCAGCTTTAAAAGCTCTTGAAGAAGATAGCCCTGATGGTCCTTGGACACAAAAAATATATGAACTTATGGACGCAGTAGATAACTATTTCCCAGAACCTGTAAGGGATGTAGAAAAACCTTTCTTAATGCCTATTGAAGACGTATTTAGCATTACAGGTAGAGGAACAGTTGTTACAGGTAGAATTGAAAGAGGAAAAGTTCATACTGGAGATGAAGTTGAAATAATAGGATTAAGTTATGAAAAAAGGAAGACTGTTGTAACTGGAGTAGAAATGTTCAGAAAAATACTCGATGAAGGTGTCGCTGGAGACAACGTAGGTTGTTTGTTAAGAGGAATTGACAAAGAAGAAGTTAAAAGAGGTCAAGTCTTAGCAGCACCAGGTTCTATTACCCCACACAAAAAATTCAAGGCTGAAGTCTACGTACTAAAGAAAGAAGAAGGTGGACGACACACTCCATTTACCAAAGGATACAGACCACAATTTTATATTAGAACCGCTGATGTTACGGGAACTCTCGTTGAATTTGCTGGTGGTGCAGAAATGGTAATGCCTGGTGACAATATCAATATGACTATTGAATTAATATATCCTGTTGCACTTGAACAAGGTATGAGATTTGCTATACGTGAAGGCGGAAGAACCATAGGCGCTGGAGTTGTAACAGAAATAATTGAATAATTTTAAAATTGGGGAGCTTTGGCTCCCTCTTAATAATGAAAGAAAAAGGAGGTCCTCAATCTTTTATGGCTGATAAATACATAAAAATTAAGCTTAAGGGCTATGATCATAAGCTTCTTGATGAGTCTGCTAAAAAGATAATTGAAGCAGTAAAAGATACTGAAGCAAGAGTTTCAGGCCCTATCCCTTTACCAAACAAAAGAACCTTGTATTCAGTTATCAGATCGCCTCATAAATATTCATATTCAATGGAACAATTTGAAAAAATTATTCATAAAAGGGTTATTTACATATACAACGCTTCATCTGATACTGTTACCAAATTACTTAAAGTAAATATTCCGGCGGGAGTATCAGTTGATATTAAAGCGTAATTATTTAGTGAGCTAATAAATATTTATAATACATTATACTCAATATAGATATAAATCGGGCTCTGGAGGTGTAAAAATGAAAGGTATTTTAGGTAAAAAAATTGGCATGACACGGGTATTCAAAGATGATAAGGCCATCCCGGTTACCATCGTACAAGCAGGACCATGTTTTGTAGTTCAAAAGAAAACTTTAGAAACTGATGGATATAATGCAATTCAAGTTGGCTTTGAAACTATCCCTGAGAGAAAAGTTAATAAGCCATTAAATGGTCATTTTAAAAAAGCCAACGTAAAACCATTTAGATATTTAAAAGAATTTAGAGTTGACAATATCGATGATTACGAAATTGGACAAAAAATAGATGTATCCATTTTTACTGAAGGCGAAAAAATTGATGTTGTTGGCACATCTAAAGGTAAAGGATATTCAGGAGTAATGAAACGATGGAATTTTGGTGGTGGAGAAGTAAGCCATGGTTCCAAATTCCATAGAGGTTTAGGTTCTACAGGAATGAATTCATATCCTGCTAAAGTTTTCAAAGGAAAAAAGATGCCTGGTCAATATGGCAATGCAAGAGTCACAATACAAAATTCCGAAATAGTTTATGTAGATCCTCAAAATAATCTAATAGCAGTTAAAGGTGGAGTTCCTGGAGCGAGGGGCGGACTAGTTATCATAAGAGAAGCAATTAAAGTTAAACGCCCAAAAATGCAGTAAGGAGGTTAAATAAATAATGGCTCAAATAAATGTTTACAATAAAGAGTTTCAAGAAATTGATAAAATAGAGATAAGAGATGACATATTCAATATTGAACCCAATATGGATGTTCTTTACAGATATGTTGATATGCAACTCACAAACAAAAGAGCCGGCACAGCTTCAACAAAAACCAGGGCAGAAGTCCGTGGCGGTGGAAGAAAACCGTGGCCTCAAAAACACACAGGTAGAGCAAGGGCTGGTTCTATTAGATCTCCTATATTTAGACATGGAGGGGTTGCATTTGGACCTAAACCAAAAGAATACCACAAATCCTTAAACAAAAAGATGAAAAAACTAGCTTTAAAATCGGCGTTAAGCGTTAGGTTTAGGGAAAACAACCTGATCATACTAGACGATTTAAAATTTGATAATCCAAAAACCAAAGATATGAAAGAAGTACTTAATAAATTTGGAATTGAAAATAAAAAAGTATTAATTGTGCTTCCATACAAAGAAGAAGGATACAAAAATGTTAAATTATCTGCTAAAAATTTACCTCAAGTAAAGGTCTTAATAGCAGATAATTCTGGGCAAAACAAGAAAAACATTGATGGCTTGAATGTTTTTGATTTAATAAACAACGAAAAAATTGTATTAACGAGAGAAATGGTTAATAAAATCGAGGAGGTGATCGGCTAATGAAAGCAAAAAATCCTCATGATATTGTGATAAAGCCGATCTTAACTGAAAAATCATATAATCTAATGCAAGAAGGAAAATATACATTTGAAGTTGCTAAAAACGCTACTAAACCTGAGATTAAAGATGCAATAGAAACTATTTTCAAAGTTAAAGTACAAAAGGTCTATGTCATGAACGTTAAACCAAAACCAAAAAGATTAGGAAGAAGTGAAGGGTACACTAGAAGCTGGAAAAAAGCTATAGTTAAATTAGCTGAAGGATACGTTATAAAAGAACTAAAAGCAAGCTTGTAAAGAGGTGAAAAATAATGGCGTTAAAAACATATAAACCTGTAACTCCTTCTAGACGATTTATGGTAACTGTTGATAATACAGATTTATCAAAAGTTAAACCTGAAAAGTCCCTTTTAGAACCAATAAAGAAAAATGGTGGAAGGAATTGTTATGGTCGTATCACAGTTAGACATCGCGGTGGAGGACATAAAAGAAAGTATAGAATAATTGATTTCAAACGCGATAAAATAGGAATACCTGCCAAGGTGGCCTCTATTGAGTATGACCCTAATAGAAGCGCTAGAATTGCTTTGTTAGTATATGCAGACGGAGAGAAACGATACATATTGGCTCCTCAAGGTTTAAAGGCTGGAGATACAGTTATGAATGGTCCAGACGCTGAAATAAAAGTAGGAAATGCTATGCCACTACAAAATATACCTTTAGGTACGTTAGTACATAATGTAGAATTTGAGCCTGGTCGAGGAGGAAAAATTGCAAAATCAGCGGGAACGTCTGCCCAACTTATGGCTAAAGAAGGAAAATATGCATTACTAAAGATGCCATCTGGAGAATTAAGAAAGGTCAGATTAACCTGTATGGCTACAATTGGAACAGTTGGAAATGAAGACCATATTAATGAAGTTTTTGGTAAAGCAGGAAAAAATAGTTGGTTAGGTATAAGACCCAAAGTTAGAGGTATGGCTCAAAACCCTGTTGATCATCCAATGGGTGGAGGAGAAGGAAGAAGTAAAGGACATATTCCTACATCTCCTTGGGGATTACCCGCAAAAGGTTACAAGACAAGAAGAGGCAAAAAACAATCTGATAAATTTATTGTAAGAAAGAGAAGTAAGTAGTACATTTTAGAGTTAGGAGGTGCAAACTGTGGGAAGATCTTTAAAAAAGGGTCCATACGTTCATCCCAGTTTATTAAAAAAAATAAGAGAAATGAATCAAAAAGGTGAAAAAAAAGTAATTAAAACATGGTCCAGATCTTCAATGATATTACCAGAAATGGTTGGACATACAATAGCCGTTCATAACGGAATGAAGCACATACCAGTATATATAAACGAACAAATGATTGGTCATAGATTAGGTGAATTTTCTCCAACAAGAAGATTTGGAGGACATCCTGATAAAAGGGCGGCAAAAGGTAAATTGCAAAGGTAAATTTGGTAAAATTGAGGAGGGTAGTTTATGGCTTCTAATAAAGAAATTACAAGAGTTCAAGAAGACGGTAAAAGAGCTAAAAGATCTGTTTATCATCAAAAAAGAAAAGAACATGAAGCTTCAAAACCAATAGTTGAAGCAAGAGCTGTTACAAAATATGCTAGGATATCACCTACAAAAGCACGATCAATAGCCAACTCTATTAGAAATAAAGACGTAAGCGAAGCTTTACAAATACTTATTTTTAGCCCAAAAAAATCAGCAAGAATTATATATAAAACCTTAATGTCTGCTGTTGCTAATGCCGAAAACAATTTTGGACTAAATGCTGAAAATCTATACGTATCTGAAATAATGATAAATGAAGGTCCAAGAATGAAAAGACTTTGGCCTCGTTCACACGGAAGAGCAGACGTTTTACAAAAGAGAATGAGTCACATTTATGTGACAGTAAGGGATAAAAATGCAGAAAAGTAAACTAAGTGAGGTGAATTGAGTGGGATCTAAAGTACACCCCTACGGTTTTAGATTGGGAAACAATAAATCATGGAAATCTGTATGGTTTAATGAAAGAAATTACTCTGATTATCTACAAGAAGATAAAATAATTAGAGATTACCTTAAAAATTCGTATGAAAAAGCTGGAATTTCTGAAATATTGATTGAAAGACCAAGCGATTCATTAGTACGTATAGATATTTATGCTGCAAGGTTAGGAATTTTAATAGGACGAAAAGGTTCTGAAATAAAAAATATACGAGACCAAATAGGAAAAATTGTAGGTGAAAAGAACGTAAAAGTATATGTTCATGAAGTTAAAAACCCTTATACAGATGCTCAATTAATTGCTGAAGAAATATCCGGACAATTATTGAGAAGAGTATCCCATAAAATTGCTATGAAAAGATCTATTTCTAACGCTATGAGAAGAGGAGCAAAAGGAATTAAAATAATGGTATCAGGAAGGCTCGGTGGAGCAGAAATTGCAAGGACCGAGTGGTATATGGAAGGAAGATTACCCCTTCAAACATTAAGATCAGAAATAGATTATGCAACCACAGAAGCCCAAACAAAATATGGAACAATAGGTATCAAAGTATGGGTATATCACGGTAACACACCCATCTAAATACTAGCTAATAATAGAAAGTGCCTGTTTAGCAAAGGAGGTTAGAGCCAATGTTGATGCCAAAAAGAGTAAAATATCGAAAACAACAAAGAGGAACAGTCAAAGGAATGTCCAAAGGTGGAACATTAGTACACTTTGGAGATTGGGGCTTAAAGGCAATGGAAAATTCTTGGATAACAGCACAACAAATTGAAGCGTGCAGAATTGCAATGGTTAGAACTTTAAAAAGAAGCGGTAAAATATGGATTAATATATTCCCTGACAAGCCTGTTACATCAAAAGGAATAGGTACAAGGCAAGGTAAAGGAAAGGGCGACGTAGAAGGCTGGGTCGCCGTTGTAAAAAAAGGAAAAGTAATGTTTGAAATAGGTGGAGTTGATGAGAAAACAGCAAAAGAAGCTCTACAGTATGCTGCCTCCAAACTACCAATTAGAACAAAGATAGTACCAAGATATGAAATAGGAGGTGAGCTCTAATGAGAATCTCTGAAATAAGAGAATTAACAGATGAAGAGCTCAATCGAGAATTAGATAACTTAAAAGAGAAGTTATTCCAATTGAGATTCCAATTAGAAATTGGACAATTAAAAAATGTTTCAAGTATTAAGTTAGTCAAAAAGGACATTGCACGAGTCAAAACCGTCCTCAAAGAAAGGGAACTTGGAATAAGGAGGTAGAACTGAAATGTCAAAGAAAACAATCATTGGAAAAGTTGTTAGCAATAAAATGGACAAAACTATAACAGTTGAATCTGACGAACTTGTAAAACATCCAAAATATGAAAAATATGTGAGAAAAACAAGAAGATATCATGCACATGATGAAAATAATGAGTGCAGCCTTGGAGACATTGTTGAAATAGAAGAATCAAGAAAACTCTCTAAGACCAAATCATTTGTGCTAAAAAGAATAGTTCGAAAAAGTATTTTGTCAGAAGAATTTGAAACACCTGAGCCTGTTGAAGAAGAAATGCTAGAAATACTTGGAGGTGACTCCGATGATTCAGTTGGAAAGTAAATTAAATGTTGCTGACAATTCAGGTGCTAAAGTGTTAAAAGTAATAAAAGTTTTAGGTGGCTTTCATAAATCTAAAGGAACTATTGGCGATGTTGTTGTATGTTCAGTTAGAGAAGCTATTCCTCATACAAATATAAAAAAAGGCCAAATAGTAAAGGCGGTTATTGTAAGAACAAAAAAAGAAGTAAAAAGAAAAGATGGAACATACATAAGATTTGACGATAATGCTGCAGTATTAATAGATAAAAATAATCAACCCCTTGGTACTAGAGTATTCGGGCCAGTTGCTCGAGAAGTTAGAGAAAAAGGTTATTCAAAAATAGCATCTCTAGCAAAGGAAGTCTGGTGAGGTGATAAGATGAAAAAAATAAAAAAAGGCGACACAGTCCTTGTAATTTCAGGAAAAGATAAAGGAAAGAAAAGCAAAGTTTTAAAAGTTCTTCCAAATGAAAATAAAGTTGTTGTAGACAATGTAAATATTGTAAAAAAGCATCAAAGACCAACTCAACAAATTAGAGAAGGCGGAATTATTGAACAACCTAAACCTATTCACATATCTAAAGTCATGTTAATATGTCCTAATTGTGAAAAACAAACAAGAATAGGTTTTAAATTTCTAGAAAACGGCACTAAAGTTAGATATTGTAAAAAATGTGGAGAAATAGTAGAAAAAGTATAAAATCCTAGGAAATAAGGTAATTTGAAAGGAACTAAAGGAGGATTGCTTATGACAAAAGAACAATATGTCCCTTTAAAAGATTTATATAAAGAAGTGGTTGTACCTTCCATGATGAAGGACTTCAACTATAAAAATGAACTTGAAGTTCCCAAACTTGTAAAAATAGTTGTTAACATGGGAGTAGGAGAAGGGTCTAGAAACAAAGCAATTATAGAAAAACATGCCCAAGAACTAACCCAGATTGTCGGACAAAAAGCAGTGATAACTCATGCTAAAAAGAGTATTGCTAATTTTAAACTCAGAGAAGGAATGCCCATAGGAGTAAAAGTTACTTTAAGAAGTTGGAAAATGTACAATTTTTTGTATAAATTAACCAATATTGTTTTACCAAAACTTAGAGACTTTCGAGGATTACCGGCTGATTCTTTTGATGGAAGGGGCAATTACACTTTTGGGTTACCCGAACAACTAATATTCCCAGAAATTCGTCCAGATGATATTAATAGAATTCAGGGAATGGACGTAACCATAGTTACGACAGCCAAGACTAATGAAGAAGCTAGAAAACTTTTAGAATACTATGGTTTTCCTTTGAAAAGATCATAAAATAGGAGGGAAATAAAATGGCTAGAAAAGCCCTAATTGAAAAATCTAAAAAAACACCCAAATATAAAACAAGAGCTTATTCTAGATGCAAAGTATGTGGTAGGCCAAGAGCCGTTTATAGAGAATTTGGACTTTGTAGAATTTGTTTTAGAGAAATGGCGCTGGAAGGAAAACTTCCAGGTGTTAAAAAGGCAAGTTGGTAAGGAGGGAAGATATAAATGTGGAGTGATCCAATAGCAGATATGCTAACCAGAATAAGAAATGCTAACTCTGTCTATAAAGAAAGTGTAGAAATACCTGCCTCTAATTTAAAAAAATCTATTCTCGATATTTTAAAAAGAGAAGGATACATACTTGATTATAAATTTATAGACGATGGAAAACAAGGAATATTGAAAGTTAATTTAAAATATAAAGGTAGTAGGAGAGACAAAAAATCAGCTATTGAAGGAATAGTAAGAGTTTCAAAAGCGGGAAGAAGAGTATACGTTAACTCTCGAAGCATTCCAAAAGTCAAAGGTGGTTTAGGAATTGCTATCTTATCTACTTCAAAAGGGTTAATGACAGATAAGGAAGCAAGAGAAAATAACGTAGGTGGAGAAGTAATCTGCTATGTATGGTGAGGAGGTGCCTAAATGTCGAAATCAAGAATAGCTGATAAACCAACGGTTATACCACAAAATGTTCAAGTTTTACAAGAAGATAATTTAGTAAAGGTTAAAGGCAAAAATGGTGAATTATCATTATATCTACCCAAAGAACTTGAGATAACAATCAAAGACAATGAATTGATGGTTGAAGGTAGAGAAGAATATATTAAAAGAGCTGCTGACAGAAAGCAAATCACTGCATTAAGAGGCACTTATACTGCTCTCATAAGAAATATGATTAAGGGTGTTACTGAAGGCTATCAAAAAGAATTAGAAGTTATGGGAGTCGGATACAGGGCACAAGTCCAAGGCAACTCTTTAATATTAAATATAGGATATTCCAATCCAGTCGTTTTCGAAATACCTAAAGGAATAGTAATAGAAGTACCTCAACCAACCAAAATAATTGTTAAAGGCATAGATAAATACCAAGTTGGAGAAGTAGCTGCGAGAATAAGAAGCTTGAGAAAAGTCAACGTATATAGTGGAAAAGGTATCAAATATGTTGACGAAGTTGTTATAAGAAAGAAAGGTAAGAAAGTTTAATTCTCATATAATTCTCTAGTATAAATAAAGAGAAAGAGGAAGAAGGAGGCAAACGAAATTGATTAAGCCTGTAGACAAAAAAGACCTTAGAAAAAAAAGACATTTACGCGTTAGAAAGAAAATAAGTGGAACTGCTGAGAAACCTAGATTAACAGTGTTTAAAAGCAACAAACATATATATGCCCAAATAATTGATGATACAATTGGCAGAACTTTAGTATCTGCATCTACTACTGAAAAAGAAGTAAAAGAATCACTGAACAATAAAACATGGGATAAAAATGCTGCAAATGTAGTTGGAAAACTCATTGCACAAAGAGCTAAAGAAAAAGGTATCACAACAATAGTTTTTGATAGAAGCGGATACAAATACCATGGAAAAGTTAAAGCTCTCGCAGACGCTGTAAGAGCCGAAGGCATAAAGTTTTAGGAGGTGTTTATACACATATGTCAGAAAATCAAAAATTTAAAGCCACTGATGCGGCTAATGAGTTTGAAGAAAGAATAATAGAAATACGACGAGTTAGCAAAGTCACTAAAGGAGGAAAAACCATCTCCTTTAGAGCTGTTTCTGTAGTTGGAAATAGAAACGGAAAAGTGGGACTAGGAGTAGGAAACGCCAGAGAAGTTCCACAAGCTATAAGAAAAGCCGTTCAAAATGCTCATAAAAATTTGATAGAAGTCCCTGTAAAAAATGAAACTATTCCTTATGAAACTCTTGGAAAACAGGATTCATCGGTCGTTCTTCTATTCCCTGCTGGACCTGGTACAGGGGTTATTGCATCATCAGCGGTTAGAGCTGTTGTTGAATTAGCTGGGATTAACAATATTCTAACAAAATCAATTGGTTCTACAAACACAATCAATCTAGCTAAGGCTACTTACAATGGATTAAAAGAGCTAAAATCTCCCAAAGAAATAGCAGATCTTAGAGACGTATCTCTCAAACAAGTATTTTACGGTGCACATAAGGAGGTTTGACAAAATGGCAAACTTAAAAATCAAACTAGTAAGGGGTCGAGCTGGAAAAAACAAAAGACAATTAGCTACACTTGATGCCTTAGGACTTACAAAAAAAGATAAAGAAGTTATAAAACCGGATAATCCACAAATTCGAGGAATGATAAAAAAAGTTGAACATTTGGTAGAATATGAAGAAGTCGAGGAATAATAAACATAGAAACTATTTCTAAAAACATAAGATATTTTTATTTTAGCACAAAAGGAGGTCAACCAATGTCACTTAAAATAGAGGATTTAAAGCCTTCTGAAGGTTCTAATAAACCAAAAAAAAGATTAGGCAGAGGAACTGGTTCTGGTCATGGAAAAACATCAGGAAAAGGGCATAAAGGTGAAAAAGCCAGAGGAAAAGGCAAAATTAGTAAAGTTTTTGAAGGTGGTCAAACTAATATAATTAGAAGAACCCCAAAATATGGTTTTTCTAATGCACCTTTTAAAAAAGAATATAGTATTGTTAACGTTTCTACGTTAGAAAAATATTTCTCTGAGAATGAAGAAGTCACACCAGAAATACTAATAGATAAGAAAATTATTAAGACAATAAATGATGGAATTAAAATACTAGGAAAAGGAGAAATAACTAAACCTCTTGTCGTCAAAGCTCATCAGTTTTCTGAAAATGCCAAGGAAAAAATTGAAGCTGCTGGCGGCAAAATAGAGGTGATAAAATAATATGTTTAAAGCCTTTAGAGATGCTTTTAAAATACCTGAATTAAGACAAAGAATATTATTTACTTTGATTGCCTTGATTGCTTTTAGAGTAGGTATTTATATCCCTATTCCTGGTATTAATGTCCAGGCATGGCAAGCTGCTTTAGGAGGAGCTTCCGCAGGAGCAATAGGTGGATTTATAGGTTTTTTTAATGTCTTTGCAGGTGGAGCATTAAGTAATTTATCTATATTTGTCCTTTCAGTAACACCATATATTACAGCTTCAATTATTTTTCAGTTGTTAGCTGCCGTAATTCCAAGTTTGAAAGAAATGCTTCAAGAAGGAGAAAGCGGCAGAAAAAAGTTTGAATTCTATACCAGAATAACAACAATAGTTTTAGCTTTTGGTCAAGGTCTATTAATGGCATTCGCTGCAAAAAATTATAAATCTCCAAACATATCAAGTGGTCTTTTCATTTTTTTGTCAACTGTGTCGATAGCCGCTGGTACCATGTTCTTATTGTGGCTGGGAGAAATAATCACTGAGAAAGGTATAGGAAATGGAGTATCTATACTAATTTTTGCTGGAATTGTTTCAAGTTATCCTACTTATGCTGTTGAGGCTCTTATAGGTTTAACACCTTTGGAATGGGTTTTACTAATTGCTATAGCTATATTCATTGTAATATCAGTTGTTGCTGTACAGCTAGCAGAACGAAGAGTAAACATACAGTATGCAAAAAGGGTTGTTGGAACAAAAGTATATGGTGGATCAAGTACCTATTTACCAATTAAAGTAAATGGCGGTGGAGTTATGCCTATAATTTTTGCATCAGCTATAATGACTTTACCTAGCATGATTGCAGGAATTACTCCAACACCGGTTGATGACAAATTATTTGCAGTAGGTTCTGCTCTATATCTAGTCCTATATGGATTACTTATTTTCTTTTTTACATTTTTTTACAGTTCAGTTGTTATGGATCCAACTGAAGTTGCTGACAATATAAAAAATTATGGAGGCTTTATCCCGGGTATAAGACCGGGTAAACCAACTGTCAATTACATCTCGACTATTACTAATAGAATTAACTTTATTGGAGCTGTTTTCCTTGTTATCATTGCTCTAGTCCCTTATCTAATTCGTGGTGCATCTGGAATGCAACAAATCTGGATTGGAGGAACTAGCACATTAATAGCTGTAGGAGTAGCATTAGATATAGTACAACAAATGGAACAACATATGATGGTAAGACAATATGAAGGATTCCTAAGAAAAGGCAGACTACGCGGAGGGAGATGACATAACGTATGAAATTATTGTTTTTTGGACCTCCGGGTGCTGGTAAAGGTACTCAAGCAAAAAAAGTTTCAGAAATATTTAAAATAGAACATATATCTACTGGAGACATCCTCCGAGAGGCTGTTAATAAGGGAAGCGAATTGGGTAAAAAAGTTAAAACAATAATCGATAAAGGAGAACTAGTTCCTGATGAAATAATGAACGAATTAGTTAAAGAAAAAATTAAGGATTTAGATTCTTTTATTCTAGACGGTTATCCAAGAACTATAGAACAAGCAAAATCCTTAGATAGAACATTGAAAGAACTAAATAAACAAATAGACGCTGTTGTATTAATAGATGTTCCAGAAGAAGAAATAGTAAAAAGGATAAGTAGCAGAAGAGTATGTCCTAATTGTGGAAAAGTATACAATTTGATTACACTAAAACCAAAAAATGATGAACTCTGTGATAATTGTGGGACAAATATCATTCAACGAAACGATGATAGAGAAGAAATAGTTAGAGAAAGATATAAAATATATCAAAGAAACACTTATCCTGTAATAGAATTTTATAGAAAAAATAACACAATTATTACAATAGACGGGTCCAAAGATGTTGAAGAAGTTACAAAAGAATTGTTTAATATGCTAAGGAGATTTCGCAAAAATGATAATAATTAAAACCGATGAAGAGATCGAGAAAATGAGACGGGCTGGAATAAAGCTTGCCCGTCTCCTTGATGATTTACTTCCTGATATAATAAAAGAAGGGGTTGACGGTGAAACAGTAGAAAAATATGTCCTTGAGTATTTTAGAAAAGAAAATGCAACCCCTACGTTTAAAGGATACCTAGGATACAAATATGCTATTAATTTTTCAGTGAATGAAGAAGTAGTCCATGGATTCCCTTTAAAAAGTAAAATCCTAAAAAACGGGGATATAGTATCTGTAGATTGTGGATTAACCTATGAAGGATACATCGCGGATGCTGCCAGAACCTATATAATTGGGTATGTTAGTAAAAGAGAACAAGAATTAGTCGAAGCAACAAGAGAATCTTTGTATCTTGGGATAGAAAAAGCAGTAATTGGAAATACTATTGGAGACATAGGTAGTACCATACAATATTACATTGAAAATAAAGGTTTTTCTGTAATTAGAGAGTATGTTGGACATGGTGTTGGAAGAAAATTACATGAAGATCCACAAATACCAAATTACGGAAAACCTGGAAGAGGACCAAAAATTCGAAAAAATATGACATTAGCTATAGAACCAATGGTAGCAATGGGAAACTATGAAGTTCAAATTCTTCCAGATGGCTGGACGGCTATCACAAAAGATAGATCAAAAGCTGCTCATTTTGAACATACTATAGCTATAACCTCAAATGGTCCTGAAATATTGACAAAATTATAAACAACTAATAATATAGAAAATTTTTTTAGTCCCTTGTTAAGGAGGGAATATATTGGCTAAAAAAAAAGATGTTATCGTGATGCAAGGCAACATATTAGAATCTCTACCAAATGCAACATTTAGAGTCAAATTAGATAATGGTCATGAGATAATTGCCCATATCTCTGGCAAAATGAGAAAAAATTTTATTAAATTACTACCTGGAGATAGGGTGACGGTAGAAGTATCTATATATGATCTAAATAAAGGTAGAATAGTTAGAAGAGAAAAATTAAATAAACCATAATAAACACTTTTTAAAAAATTCTACAGACAAAATAATTCTCCAAGGAGGAATAAAAATGAAAGTTAGAGCATCAGTAAAAAAAAGATGTGAAAACTGTCGTATAATCAAAAGAGGAGGAAGGGTTTGGGTTGTATGTTCAAAAAATCCTAACCACAAACAAAGACAAGGTTAAAAATTATGTACTAACAATTATTAATGAAATTTAACTGCTATTATTCAACAAATAATTTAAATTACATTTTTAACTCAAAAATATTTGGCTTTCTAAAAGAAGGAGGATGAATGAATGGCACGTATCTTGGGTGTTGAGATACCAGATAATAAAGCATTATTTGTAGGACTAACTTACATTTACGGCATAGGTAGAAAAACAGCATTTGATATATTGAATGCTGTTGGTATAGATCCAAACAAAAAAGCTAAAGATCTAAGCGACGATGAAATATCTAAAATCACTCATTATATAAATGACAACTACAAAGTTGAAGGAGAACTAAGACAAGAAGTAAATAATAACATTAAACGATTGATCGATATTGGAAGCTATCGTGGAAGAAGGCACAAGGCTGGGTTGCCTGTAAGAGGTCAAAAAACGCATGCCAATGCTAGAACTCGAAAAGGTCCAAGACTAACTAAAATAAAGAAAAAGTAGGTTCTAATTATAATTCATTTATAAATATTAGTTAGCTTATAATAGTTATTAGGTCTATTAAGCCTTTATTTTTAAAAAAGTTTTATTCTTAATTTGAAAAACTGGGTATCGATAATGGGCATTATTCAAGTGATAGGGTTACAATTTAGTCAAATAGTTGACAATGTGGCATGAAGAATATCCCACTCAAACCTCAAAAGACTAATAAAAGAATACAATAAATTTTTAAGGAGGTTTACATATAAATGGCAAAAAAAGGAGTTCAACAAAAAAGCAAAAAGAAAAAAGCAGCTCCTGAAAAGGCTGTTGTGCATATTCACTCAACATTTAATAATACTATAATAACTTTGACCGACACTGAAGGAAGACCTATAATTTGGTCAAGCAGCGGTAGTGTTGGTTTTAAAGGAACAAAAAAAGGGACTCCATATGCAGCTCAGTTGGCATCAGATAGACTAGCTAAAGAAGCTCTTTCTCTTGGTGTCAAAAGAGTTGATGTTTATGTTAAAGGTCCTGGTTCCGGAAGAGAATCGGCGATAAGGGCTTTACAAGCTGCTGGTTTAAACGTTGAAACAATAAAAGATGTTACACCCATTCCTCATAACGGGTGTAGACCAAAAAAGAAGAGATTTTAAATTATTGAGGAGGGAAGAAATTAATGGCGAGATACATAGGTCCTGTTGAAAAACTTTCTAGACGAGAAAATATAAATCTTTATTTAAAAGGAAAAAGGAGCTATACTGAAAAGTCTTCTTTAAGAAAAAGAAATTTCGCTCCTGGCCAACACGGTAGACAACCAAAAAAGTTAACTCAATATGGCATGCAATTAAGGTCTAAACAGGCTTTAAAAAGAATGTATGGCTTAATGGAAAGACAGTTTAGAAACACATTTGAGGAAGCTGAAAGGAGCAGAAGTGGAGAAACTGGTGAACTTTTAATGCAACTTTTAGAAAGAAGATTAGACTCAGTGGTTTTTCAAATGGGTTTTGCTCCAAACAGAAGAACTTCCAGGCAAATGATTACCCATGGTCATGTATTAGTAAATGGGAAAAAAGTAGACATTCCTTCATATAGAGTAAAAGAAGGCGATGTTATTCAGATTAAAGAACGAAGTAAAAATATTCAACAAGTAAAAGATGGCTTAGAGCTAGTTCAAGAAGGTTATAGAAACATCCCATCCTGGGTTACTGTTGACCTTGAAAATCTCAGAGGCACATTCGATAGAATTCCAAAAATTGAAGAAATGGATGTTCCAGTCGATCTTACTAATATTATCGAGCTTTATTCAAAATAATTATATTACACATATCAAGTCATAATTTATTCATAGAAATATTATCACCTCGCCATAAGAAGGCAGGAAAGGAGGTGTACTCTGAGTCCTTTATGGATCAGAGAAAGCATGGAATTATTAATTAAACCAGAAAAATTTAGAATTGCGGAAAAAAGAGAAGAAAATGATTATAATTATACAAAATATGAATTATATCCCTTGGAAAAAGGCTACGCAGTAACAATAGGAAATGCGTTAAGAAGAGTTCTTTTATCATCTATTCCATCTTTAGCCATTACGGGATTAAGAATTCCAGGAAAATTACACGAATACGACACTGTAGAAGGAATAGAAGAAGATATATTAGAAATATCTTTAAATTTAAAAAAAGTGCAGTTAAAAGTTGAAAGTTTAGATAAATTAAAAAATATTGACCATCCTATTTTATTAACTCTAAAGAAAAAATATAAAGCTAAGGATGTTATTAAGGCTGGTGACATAAAAACTCCGGCGGGAATTGAAGTAGCAAATTCTGATTTAATAATTGCTCACGTAAACAAAGACATGGAAGTAGATTTTGAACTTTACGCCCAAACCGGTAAAGGATTTGTGCCAGCTCAAGAATTAAGTTATCAAAGCGATATAGAATATATATTTATAGATGGTGTTTTTAGCCCCGTCCTGAAGGTTAATTATTTAACAGAAAATATACGAGTTGGTAGAAGAACAGACTATGACAAGCTAATATTAGAAATTTGGACTAAGAAAAACATTACACCTAGTGAGGCGTTAAAAGAAGCTACTGAAACCTTGATGGAACATTTCGATTTTATCGCTCAATTATGGAATAGAGAAGGCAAGATTCAAGATTTAGAAAGCGCTGAGGTAACCATTGAAATTGAAAATGAAGAACAAGAAGAAACTGAAGATACAGAAGACGTCTTTGGTTTTCCAAAAGAATTATTAGATACACCTATAGATTCATTGGATTTAACAAAAAGAGCGAAAAACTGCTTGAAAAGAGAAAAAATTGATACTATTAGAGACCTACTAAAGAAAAGGCCAGAAGATTTATTAAAAATAAAAAATTTTGGTAAAAAGTCTATGGAAGAAGTTCGAAAAGAACTTAAAGAAAAATTTGACATAGACTATGATAAACTGTATGAAGATGAAAGGGGGAACGACTTCGATGAGGCATAGAGTCAAAACAAACAAATTAAACAGATCCGCTTCTCATAGAAAGGCCATGTTGAATAATATGGCAAGAAGTGTCTTTGAATCTGGAAGCATTATAACAACAACAGCAAAAGCTAAAGAAGTAAGACCTTTAGTTGAAAATATAATAACAAAGGCAAAAAAAGCAAATACTACCAGCTCACCAGAAGAAAGAGTGGCTTTAAACAGGGAAATAAACAAACATTTCAACGATAGAAAGCTTGTCCAAAAAATAGTACATGAAATTGCTCCAAAATATCAAAACAGAGATGGAGGATATACTCGTATACTTAAAATTGGAAATCGAAGAGGAGACGGAGCAGAATTATCTATTCTCCAACTAATTCCTGAAAAAGAATAATCAAATTATAATTATATAACCCCCAAAGGTATCGCTCTTTGGGGGTTATTTTAATTAAGTAGGACTGTAAGCCGGATTCTGTCTTATTGATCATTTATCTTCGCGGTCTACCTGGAAGGCGGAGAAGAACTCTCACTCGGCGGATCACCTATGGCCTTCCTGCTTGACCTTGCTCAAGGTGGAGGTTGCCAAGCTATCAGATCGCTCTGATACTGGTGGGCTCTTACCCCACCTTTCCACCCTTGCCTTTCGGCGGTTTCCGTTTCTATGGCCCTATTCAAGGATCTCTCCTTCTGGCAATTAACCAGCACCTTACCCTTAGAGTCCAGACTTTCCTCAAGATAGGCCCTGTATGCCTACTCGCGATCAATCATCCTACTTACTTTTATTTAATTTTAATTTTAAATCATTTACTATAGTTTTTTTCGGACCATACACCAAAAAAAAGGTGTTGTTATACCCTGTAAACCATGCACTAAGTTGCATCTTAGAATATTCTATATTGAACTCTCCATAAATAAAAGGAATAGCTGAAAAAGCCACATCTAAACCATCTGTATAATCTCTCACAAAATCATACCAAAAATTCATTAAAGTAAATGTACTACTAAAGTAAATTACATGGACCTCATAAATACCCCTACTCTTTTTAAAATTAATCTGCAAATGTTCGCCTTCTTCAGGAACAGATGTCTTCAATACCTTACCGTCTCTCATAATAACTCTACTAATATCTTCATATCCCCTGGGCGAAAATTCAACAAAATCTTCAATCGTACTAGCAATTATTATTCCTGATATTCCCATCACAAACACGGTTATTAAAATTATTTTCAATCTCTTTGTAATAATATTCAAATTTCTCATATATTTCTCCCTCATCTAATAAATTAACAAATTTCTTGTCAAAATACAACCACTTTCCAGCAACCATTGTACCAAATACATTTCTAGGATTAGCAGAAAAAACTATGTTCGATTTCATTCTTTTTAAATCTTTTGGACAAAATTCTGGGGTATTGATATCTAATACCACTAAATCTGCCTTAAAAGTTGGTTCAAGCCTTCCTAGCCTTTCTCCTAACGCAAATCCTCCATTTTCCCATGACATCCTTAAGATTTGTTTAATTGTCAACTTATCAGGACCATACTTATACTTTTGTAAAATGGAACCTACCTTCATCTCATTAAAAAAATTTAAAGAATTATTACTAGCACATCCATCAGTTCCAAAGGTCACATTTACATTCTCATCAATAATATCAACTATTGGAGCAATTCCATTTCCTAATTTCATATTACTGGTAGGATTATATACAACTGTAACATCATTTTTAGAAAGCACTTTAATATCTTCATTATCAACATAAACACAATGCGCAGCTATAGTAGGAACTTCAAATAGACCCGTATTTTCTATATCTGATAAAGAATATTGATTCTTCTCGTTTTTTGATTCCAATAAATGAATTTGAATATGAGTATTATACTTTTCAGCAATTTTTGCTATTTCTTTCAATTTATCAAACGAAACGCTGTATGGGGCGTGAGGACCAAAACCAATATAAATTCTGTTTTCTAAACCGTTAAACTTTTCATAAGTAGAAACATTCTCTTTTACTCTTTGGTTCCATCCTTCTTCATTATCAAAAGAAAGTCCTCGGGAAATATATGCCCTCATCCCTAAATCATACGCTGCTTTTGCAATTTCGTCTGTAAACATATACATATCAACAAAAGTCGTTATACCGCTTGAAATCATTTCTAAAATTGAAATAACTGCGCCATAATAAGCCATTTCGCTTCTCAAAAAATCTTCACGAGGAAGCATTTCTTTGAACAACCATTCTTCAAAAGAAGAATCATCGGCTACTCCTCTAAAATAAGACATCGCAGAGTGTGTATGCATATTGATAAAACCTGGTATTATTAGCTTTCCCGATAAATCATATTCCTCTACGTCTTCTTCCTCAATTTCTTCTGTATTCTCGGGTAAAAGAAGATCTTCTATTTCATCATTCTCTATTAAAACGTCCAATTTTTCAATATCATCATCAGCACTAACTAATACATAACCATTTTTAAGCAATTTTTTAGACATAACAACATCTCCTTCAAACTTTCGTTCGTAAAAATTATACTATAAAAATAACTATTTAGCACTATTGCATTTTGTGTATATACTCCTTCAATTTTTATATGATAAAATAATTAAGTGAATCAAAATATTATTATTGACTTTAAAAATGAAGTTTTTTCTAAAGATAGCATTTTGAAGTTATAATGGGTTTAGGGCGGAGCCCTCTCCCCAGGCGTACAAGTACCAAATTAAAAATGAAGTTTTTTCTAAAGATAGCATTTTGAAGTTATAATGGGTTTAGGG
>ENA-UPSB01000285-UPSB01000285.1-bioreactor-metagenome-genome-assembly--contig:-NODE-285-length-89079-cov-18.178278_pt1 | contig 89079 bp, 71 predicted proteins | sample MGYA00238182_ERZ773286 | MGnify/ENA primary metagenome ERZ773286 (study PRJEB29026, sample SAMN07631240) | bioreactor metagenome | isolation source: Switchgrass digestor | place: USA: Dartmouth... | reverse complement strand
CAAAGCCCATGGACAATCATAATCGGCGCGCCGGGCTTTACGTCGCAACGAAAAAGGGTCAGTCCCGAAATCCATGTGATTTAGCATTCCGAGTGTAGCCAGTCCGGCTCATATCGAAGAGTTTCAGAAAGAAATATTCGTCATCAGGGTAACCGTATCCCTGTCTACGCAAGGTCTTGATTCGTTGGTTAATTCCCTCGACTTTGCCGCTGGAAATCGGGTAAGTGGCATGGGCAATAACCCCTTCGAAGTGGTTGGTTAGCAACCTTCCAAACCAACGGAGAGGCTTGCAGTTCGTAGCTTCGCAGAGGTCAATGATGTCTGTTATTTTCGCTGCCATGCGGGGTTCATCTCTTTCGGTGTAGGCGTCGGCCAGCTTCTCTTTCACCAAATCGAGGGTGAACAGGAGTTTGTTTTGTGCCAGGAGGTCATCGTATTTCTGCTCTACGCCGCCTTTGCGGACGATGTTCTCGGTGCCGAACAGTTCGTTTCCCTTGCGGAGAATCTTGCCTTCTGCGGCTTCAGCATCCTTCCGTTGGAGCGTAGAACGGCTCGAGGTGAGGATGTACCGTGTTCGCTTCAAAGATTTAGCAGCCTCAATGTCCCCCTCTTCCAGCAACCTTCTTTGCTCGGCTCGCCGGACTTCATTTACCACCTTGTCGTTGAAGTTTTTGACGATGTGGAAGTAGTCAAAGACGGGCTGTATATGAGGACAACGCTCTTCAAACGCCTCTTGGAAGTCGGAGTTCATGTCACAAGCCACCGCTTCAACACTGTCCATCCAGTCAAGGCCAACGTGGTCGACGAAGTCGTAGACAACCTGTTTCTTCTTGCCGTAGGCTATCCAGAGAATGTGGCCAGTCTCCAAATCAACGATGACTGTGGCATATCGGTGACCTTTGTGGAGCGAGAACTCGTCAATGCCAAGAAATCTGGCCTGATACTCCGGTTTAATGAGTTTCCCATTGATGGTATAGAGGTCCTTCAGACGCTCCAAATCAATCTCCTTGACGACATTCTTTCCCAGGCCAGTAATCCCGGAAATTTGCTTGTTTGTGAAGGTGTTTAGCGCCAGCAGGTCACGGGCATATTGGTAGAGTTGTTCGGTCATCCGATGACCCTTAGCCTTGAACGAAATATATTGCCCTTTAGTAGTTCCGCAATGAGGGCAACGAAACTGGTTGTGTGGCAGTCTTAAGGCACACAGATGACCTCCAACAGGGAGATGCTGAAGCGTGATGTCTGGATGGTCGTTGATGTGCATACGGCTCCCACAGTGATTGCAGATGCGTTCCTCTTGAGGGATTTCCAACGAGCCATAGTGGACAAAGACCGAGCGACCCGACTTGCTGGTTGTCTGTGTTGTCTCGGTGTTGCGGAAGCCATACAGACAAGAGGGAATAAGCAAATATTCCGAAGAATGTTCAAAAACCAGTTGTCCTGCGGTGTCAGTCCGGATATAATCCATAATGAAGGGTCTCCTTTTTGATTGGGTTATTACATCTGGCAGGATGCAACCCAATCTTACAGGACGACCCTTTTTTGTTCAACAAAGCAGTTCGGGCCATTGAAGGTTGATACTTGTCAGCAGCCGATTTGAAAAATGTAATAATGTGTGTGCAGCCAGTGTTGCTGGCTGACATTTTACTGGAGGTTGAGTCGTTATGAATCGTTCTATCAACGCACAGGTCAACTGCTCATGTGTACGATTTTGGCGTAGCTCCCAGTTTTGGAGGAACCGAATTAAAATCGTTCACAAGAGCGTGTGAACTGTGCCTTTGTCGCCAGTTTGCACGTTTTTTAATTTTGCCGGAAGAAACAATTCTACGAGGAGGTAAATCTATGCGAAAAAAGCTCGCAGCGGTTCTTTGCGTTGTGTTCTTATTAACCTGTGGCACGACCGCATATGCCGCGACTACTGTCGACATTACCTGTCAAATGGATGCATCATATCGTTCCGAATATACCTCGTATGTTTCAAATATGACATCTACCATGGCAAATGTGGAGTACCCTTTTTCTAACAAATGGGGTATTACATTCAACGAGACATACATGAACATCAACAATTTACCGATTGATTCCTGTTCTTTGGCCTACGGGACGGCGTGCACAACTTCCAGTTGCGGAAGTTCTTGCGTAAACAGTTCTTCTTCTGATAACCACCATAAAAACATGTACCGGAACTTCTACAAGGTCGAGGATGATATTCCTATCACTGGATATGACTTGATGCTGACTGCTTCCGCCAGTTCGATGTGCTACAATAAGGATGGGGTGCATAGCACCGGCATTCTTGGATTGGGGTACGTTGGTGGAGAGTATACATTCGTGAAGAACAACACGACTCGTGGAATGAAGCTCAATGTGCGAGTCATCCAGCATGAGCTATCCCACAACTTCGGATGTGTCGATGGAGAATGCACAACAGGTTCGAGCTGCATTATGAATGGTGGATTTGATAACAACTCCTCCTATAACCTGTCAAATATTTGGTGTTCGAACTGTATCGCCGACTTCGATGCATCGTTGCACTGATATGGGGGTGTGTGTTATGAGAAAAAGCAAAATCTGGTTTCCATCTTTGATTATTGTTATCTTATGCGTTTTCTTATCCGCATGTAGCGGGAATTCTGCGTTGCATGAAGATGATATGGCGCAAGATGAAGGTCATGTGATTGCGTATGATTTTGAGCCTTTGACCTTTTATTCGTTCGACTCTCTTACAGCATCTATTGAAGAGATGAGAGGGAATGCAACGGAGGATATTCACAATTTGGGGGGCATTGAACACCTTTATATTCCCGCTGCGGCATCTCTCCAGGAACTGATGTTGGATGCCATCACGGTTAAAGAGAGATATGTCTGCATTTATTACTATTTGGAAGAATTAGATTTTTCTGAGTTTGAAACCGCTGACGAAGAAGAAATCGCTCGGATCAGTAATACCGTGAAACTTGAATGGACCCGAAACGAGGATGGTAGTGCACTGTTGGCGAACACCGTTGAGCAACTTTCGCTTACTGAGTTGTTTGATGGAATGTACTATTATGACATCACTTATCCAACGCAGCCAGATACCGTTTTGGCGAGAAGCTTCTTCTGGGTTCACGATGGTTATATGTTCAACCTTGATATTCCCGACGAACTTTATATGACGATTCCGGCACAGGCTTCGATTAGCTCCCTCGCTGAATGGGACTTTACCGAATTGGAGAGAATCGACTTGACCTAATCCCACTTTCAATACCACGTTTATCCGCACGGTAGGTTGCCAAAACGGCACCTACCGTGCCTTTTTATGCGATGAGAGGACAGGGACACGTACCTTACAATCACATAGAAAAAGTGATTGACCCACGAAAAACGAAAAAGGCTGTGCTCTTTCGGCACAGCCTTTTTGCTTTGATGGCGGGCAGCGCATGATGCGGACGGGTAAAGCGGTCTTAACCGCCCTTCTCCCCCGCCCCGCCGAGCAGCTTCTCGGCGGCGGCGAGGGCTTCCGCGTCGACGAGGGTAAGGTAGACGTCCATGTCGCTCTCCTTGAGGAAGCCGTTTACGGCGGAGACGGCCACGCGCAGCGCCTCTTCCTTCGGGTAGCCGTATATCCCGCTTGAAATTAAGGGGAAGGCGACGCTCCGGCACCCGTTTTCCGCGGCAAGGCGCAGGGCGCTTTCGTACGCCGAGTACAGGAGCCTCTCGCTCTCCTTCGCGTCGTAGTCGCGGTAGACGGGCCCCGCGGCGTGGATGACGTACTTTGCCGGCAGGTTAAACCCCGGCGTGATGACGGCCTGCCCCGTTTTGATGGGCGCGAGCTTGTCGCAGGCGGCCTGGAGCTCCCTTGCCCCCGCCGCCCGGAAGATCGCGCCGCACACGCCGCCGCCCATCTGAAGCGCCGTATTCGCGGCGTTGACGATCGCGTCCACGTTCATCGTCGTAATGTCCTGCCGGACGACCCGAAGCGGCACTATGATCACCTCCAAAATACGCGTTCAAACGCGCTTGTCCGTTAATATTATATAATGAAGATACCAAAAACCACAGCCGCTTTCAACGGCGAAGGAGCCGGCATCACGCCGGAGCCCGCCCGAAAAGGACTGCCCCATGCGCACCGCCCGCCGGTCTGCGCCGAGAAAACGCGGGAAAACCGGCGTGGCGGGGACACTTGAAAGCCCCAAAATACACTCCGGGGGCGGCGGACGGCGGCGGGGGCCTGCCCTTATTGAAATGGAACAAAAAAGTTTTCGGTTTACTCATGAATTTTTTCAAAAATAGACTTGCATTTTTCATTCAAAGGCTGTTATAATGAACAAGAAGGCAAGGGCGCTGCATGTTATGTAGCGCCCTTTTGTCATAAGAAGCTCCTCCCGCGGCCGACACGCCCAACGGCGGGGTGTCAGAACAAGGCACGGGAAGGGCAGGATAAAAGTGAATACCTTATCTGACAGTGAAACGAGGGTGTTTAAACTGCTGCAGTTTAACGCCCTCGTTTTTGTTTATAAACAAGCTGCTCAAATTCCAAAAATCTCAATGAAAGAGGGAATGAAAATGGAGACGAACATCATACTCGACACGCTATGGGTTGTCCTCGCCGGAATGCTCGTGTTCTTCATGAACGCCGGCTTTGCCACCCTAGAGAGTGGTATGTGCCGCTCGAAAAACACGGTGAACATCCTGTCTAAAAACTTCATCGTCTTTGCCGTGTCTTCCTTGGGCTTCTTCCTCCTTGGCTGGGGCCTCATGTTCGGCGACGGAAACGGTTTTATCGGACTCAAGGGCCTGCTCTTCGCGTCTGGCGCCGATAACTCGCCGAACGTGGGCGCCGCCTACGAAGGCGTCTACTCCGCCATCTCATGGGCGGGCGTTCCCTTCTGGGTCAAGTTCTTCTTCCAGCTCGTGTTCTGCGGAACAGCCGCGACGATTGTGTCCGGCGCCGTGGCGGAGAGAATCAAGTACCTGTCGTTCATCATCTTCTCCTTTGTCCTCACGGCGCTCATCTACCCCATCACCGGCCACTGGATCTGGGGCGGCGGCTGGCTGAGCGAGCTCGGGTTTTTAGACTTTGCCGGCGGCACGGCCGTTCACGCCGTCGGCGGATGGGCCGCCCTCTCCGGCGTCATCCTGTTAGGCCCGCGCGTCGGCAAGTACACAAAGTCGGGCAAAATCAACCCCATCCCCGGCCACAGCGTGGCTCTGGCCACCATCGGCGCCTTCATCCTCTGGCTCGGCTGGTTCGGCTTTAACCCCGGCTCCACCATGGCGGCCGACCCCGAGGCCATCGGCCACATCGTCATCGCGACGAACAGCGCCGGCATCATGGGCATCCTCGCCGCCACGATTACGGCGTGGCTCAAGCTCGGCAAGCCCGACATCAGCATGTCCATCAACGGGCTCCTCGCGGGACTGGTCGCCATCACGCCCGCCTGCGCGTACGTGAGCATCGGAAGCTCGCTGATCATCGGCGCTCTCGGCGGCGTCCTCGTCGTCTTCGCGTCGCTGCTGTTCGACAAGAGGCGGATTGACGACCCCGTCGGCGCGACGGCGGTGCACCTGGCCAACGGCGTTTTCGGGACGCTGTGCGTCGGCCTGTTCGCGCAGGAGGGCATCCTCGGCAACGAGGTGAGCGGCCTGTTCTTCGGCGGCGGATTTAAGCAGCTTGGCGTTCAGGCGCTCGGCGTCGTCACCGTCGGCGCGTTCGTGTTCGCGACGACGACAATTGTGTGGCTTGCCATTAAGAAGACGGTTGGTCTGCGCGTGTCCGTCAAGGAAGAGCTGGCCGGCCTCGACATCGGCGAGCACGGCAACGAGGCGTACCCGGAGTTTCTGTCCCGCAAGACAAATTACGCTCCGCTCCTCGAGGACGTAAGCTCCGAAGACGTAACGAAATCAAGGTCAAAAAGCATTGCTTAATCTGATTGGGGGGAATTGAAACGCTATGAAACTGATCAAAGCCATTATCAGACCGGAAAAGCTCTCAGACGTCCGGGCGGCGCTGGAAAACCTCGACTGTTACTACGGCATCACCATCTCGGAGGTCATGGGGCAGGGCAATCAGAAGGGCATCTCCCGCGCCTGGCGGGGCGAAAAGTACGAGATTGACCTTATCCCCAAAGTCTGCATCGAGCTGGTCGTGAAAGACGAGGACGTGGACACCATCAAGACCGTCATCGTCAAAAGCGCGAAAACCGGCGAGGTCGGGGACGGCAAAATCTTCATCATGCACGTGGAGGAGGCCATCCGAATCCGCACCTGCGAAAAGGGCTTAGTGGCCCTTTAAGAGCGAGCGCATGACCTCCATCCGAAGCCGGAAGTCCGGAAAAAAGCCGGACTTCCGGCTCTTTTTCTTCCGCCGCCTTTTGCGCCGCCCCGGGCCTATTGCCCAAAGGGTGACCCCAACACCAAGACGGCAAAACGCCCCTTTTCGGCCGAAAAGCCGGGATAAGGGGCGTAAAGGCGGAAAAAGGCCCCGCCCGGCATCAAGCGGGCGGGGCCGCGTCGGCTCCGATTAGAACAGGGACAGGATCAGCACGAGGACCCGCAGGGCGGAACCCGAGTAGCGGTCATCCAAGTCGTAGAAGATGTCTTCAAACTGGGCTTCCGACAGGGCCAGCAGGTCCGTGTAGGCGCCGGGCACGGGCGCCGGGTCGCTCTCCCAGATGGTGAGCGTGAAATCGATGTCCAGGGAGACATCTTCGCCTTCCAGCCGCGTGATGGACACCGTCGTCTTGCGGCCCGACTGCTCCAGAGTGCCCCCCATGCTCCAGCTGTCCCCCGCCAGGCGCCAGGCGCCGGTGGACTTGTCCCAGGAGATGGTAAAGGTCACATTCTCGTAGCCGTCGTCAACGGTCAGCCGGGCGGCGTAGCGGTTCTTGCTGTTGTCGCTGACGAGGTAGCGGATGACGCATTCCGACCAGCCGTTGGAGACCTTCAGGCTGACCTCTTCGGAAGCAAAGACGTTCTTCCCCAGGGTGACGTCCAGTGCGTAAACCTTCTCCCCGTACTGCCAGGCCTCCACCGTGAAGGCCGCCAGGGTCTTCGTGTCCCGGGCCACGTAGAACTCGAAGCGAAGCCGGATGTCTTCGGTCACCAGCGAGTGCGCCGCCTCCCGGGCGCTTCGGACAAAGTCGTCCAGGATCTGCCCGGCCGTCTCCTCAATCTCCTCGTTAGAGAGCACGTCCACCCAGGCGTAGCCGGAGTCCAGGATCTGGAAGAAGGTAGAGGCCGAGTAGGCCTGCTTTGCCAGTTCCGCGGCGCACCGGCGCAGTTCCTCGTCCGACTCGATTTCTTCGGCCAGGGCCGTGAGCACCCGGGAGAGACCCTTCCCGTCCAGCTCCAGGGTCACGGCGGCCGCCTTGACCTCCTCGGAGCCGATGGGCAGGGTGACCTTCCGCTTGTCCGCAGTGCCCGCCTCGAAGGCCTCTTTCACCAGCAGCTCTATGTATTTCTCCGAGAGCCGGGCAAGCTCTTCTTTCAGCGCCTCCGGACTCTCCCGCTTCGGGCTGAGGAAGCCGCGCAGGGCCGCAAAGCTCTCCTCGTCCAGCTCAAAATAGGAGCCCGAACCCGGGGCGAAGATGGAGGCGTCCAGGTTCCGGGCGGCGTCCGTCAGACGGATGCCGTAGGGCCCCCGGGAAAGCAGGCTGCTGTCCAGGACGACCTCGTCTGGAGACAGGCTGAAGAGGATGTCCGTCGCGTCGAACACACCGCAGGTGAGACCCAGGCGGACGGCCAAGCTGCCCTCCCGGGCGTTGGGATACACCGTAATGGACCCCTCCATGGGCCCGAGGTCAAAAATATCCGTCAGAAAGCTCAAATCGCCCGCAAGTTCCAGGGAGCCGCCGCTTGCCGCCCTGCTCAGGACGCCGAGAGCCCCTTCTTCCGGCGACGCGAGGGACTCTAAGGTCTTGCCCAGGGCCTCACCCACAAGGACCTCGGGCTTGTTCCGGACGGCGCCGGCGCCGATGGCGATGATAAGGGCCAGGACGGCTACGGCCGCCGCCGCGATGAGAAGGATCCGGGCCGTCTTTCCGGGAGTCTTTCCAGCCGGGGCCGGCGGAGCCATGGTCCCCGCTTCCTCCCGGACAGCGCTCGTCCCGCTCCCCGGTGCGGCCTCCGCCGCCCCGGTCCCGCCCGGCGGCGGGGACGCCTCCGCCTGGGACGCAGGCGCGCCGCATTGGGGGCAAAACCGGTCCGTGTCCTTCAGTACGTGTCCGCATTGGTCGCATCGCCGCATGTTTCTTTTCCCTCCAAAAAAGCAATAGTGTTTCCATTATAGTGTTATCGGGGCGTTTTGCAAGACGTTTTGTCGACTCCTGTCACAAAAGTGCGACAGGACGCCGGGCCTTCGGTCGTACGGGCGAAAAAGCTCGGGGCGTGCGCGCGCCCGGCTCTTCTCCGGGGCCTTAGGACAAAAAAAGCGGCCGGGGCGGGATGGCGCCCCGGCCGCTTTTTGAAGGGGTACTTAAGCCGTGAACTCCAGGTTGTAGTAGTAGAAGATGCCGGTGATCATGGGCTCAATGCCGGTGAGGTTCGGGTTGATGGCCCGGGAGCTGACGACTTCGCAGAGGCTGAACCAGGGGTCTTCCTCCACGAAAATCTTCAGGGCCTCGTAGAGCTTGTCGTTCCGCTCCTTCGGGTCATAGGTGGAGATGGCGTCCATGGCCATCGCCATGTACTGGTCGCGCACCGGACCCGTCCAGCCCAGGGGGATGAAGGTCAGGTACATGGCCATGACGTCCACCGCCAGCATGCTAGGGGCGGAGGGGGTGAAGAGGGCGATGTCGAAGTTGTTGGCGTCCATCAGGATGCTGAAGTACGTGGCCTGGTCGTAGTTGACGATTTCGGCGTTGACGCCGATGTCCAGGAGGTTGGCCTGAATGATTTCCGCGATGGTGTTCTGGTCTGAGGAGCCGTTGGTGATGAGCTTGAGCGTCTTGCCCGCCAGGCCCGACTGCTGCGCCAGTGTCTTTGCCCGCTCCGGATCATAGCCGATGGAATAGGTCTCGTGCATGTTGGCGAACCGCTCCTCGAAGTCGGCCATACTCTCGGAGGAGGGGTACCTCGGGACCGATGACAGGCCGTCAAACACGACGTCCACGATGGCCTGCCGGTCGATGGCGTGGCTCACCGCCCAGCGGGCTTCTTTCGTGGCCAGGGGGCCGTCCGGCCGCATGCTGAACAGCGTGACGTAGTTGTAGCCGGAGTTGGTCACCCGCACGTTGTAGCCCAGGGACTCGACGTAGTCCACCTCGGAGATGCTGACGTACGCCACGTCGACGTCGCCCGTCTCCAGGGCGTTGACCATCTGGGCGCTCTCGTTGATGACCTTGAACTCCAGGTTCTTAATCTTCGGGGCGCCCCGCCAGTAGTCCTCCCGGGCCTTGCACTTGACGTGGCTGTTCGTCACATAGTCCTCGAGGACGTAGGGGCCGGTGCCGATGGGGGTCCGGGCCAGGACGGACTCGTCGAAGGACTCCTTGTCCATGATGAACATGGAGGCCATGCCGGGCTCCTGGGAGGCGTTGTACTCGGTGTACCACAGGTCGATGGTGTAGTCGTCGATGACCTTCGTCTTCTCAAAGTCCACGACCTTGACGTTCAGGGCAAACTGCGGGTTCTCCTTGCACTTCTGCATGGTGAACAGCACGTCTTCCGCCGTCAGGGGGTTGCCGTTGGAGAAGGTCACGCCTTTGCGGATCTTCAGCGTGTACTGCAGGTCGCTGACCCGCTCCAAGCCCTCGGCCAGAATCCACACCCGGGTGCCGTCGGGCAGGGTGTCGTAGAGGGGCTCGTAGAAGGCGTAGAGGACGCTGATAAATCCGCCCGTCACGCCCAGGGGGTAGAGGGTGCCGCTGTCCTGCATGGCGGCGATTTTAAGGGCTTTCGTCTCGTTGGGGTCGGCGGTCGGGCTGCCTCCCGGCTGGGAACCGGGCGTCTGGGGCGTTCCCTTGTTGTCCCCCTTCGGCTGCTTCCCGCCGCAGCCCGCCAGCAGGGACAGGACCATCAGGGCGGCCAGCAGCACGGCCAGGATCTTTTTCAATCTCGTCATGCTTGTTTAACCTCCTCTTTTTCCTTGATTTCCTTGTAACGGCAGCATGCGACGAAATGTCCGGGCGTATCTTCCACCAGTTTCTGGGGCTGGCTGCACTGCTCCTGAGCGTACTGACAGCGGCTCATGAAGCGGCAGCCGGGCTTGGGGTTGATGGGGGAGGAAATTTCGCCTTTGAGGAGAATGCGCTTTTTCTTGTGGTGAATGTCCGGAATGGGGATGGCGGACAAAAGCGCCTTGGAGTAGGGGTGCAGGGTGTTCTCGAACAGTTCGTCCGCCGGGGCTTTCTCCACCACCTGGCCGAGGTACATCACCATAATGTCGTCGGATATGTACTTCACCACGGACAGGTCGTGGGTGACGAACATGTAGGCCAGGCCCCGCTCCTCCTGCAGGTCCAGCATCAGGTTGATAATCTGGGCCTGGATGGACACGTCCAGAGCCGAGACCGGCTCGTCGCAGACGATGAACTTGGGCTTGAGGGCCAGCGCCCGGGCGATGCCGATGCGCTGACGCCGGCCGCCGTCCAGCTCGTGGGGGTAGGCGTTTTCAAACCGGGCCGCCAGCCCCACCGTGTCCATGAGCCGCCGTGTCTCCGCGAGCATATCCGCCTTGGGCATGCCGCCCTTGAGCACCAGGGGCTCCATGATGAGCTCGGCCACCGTCATGCGCGGGTCCAGAGAGGAATAGGGGTCCTGGAAGATGATCTGCATCTGCTCGCGCAGGCGCCGCAGCTCTTTCTTCTTCGGGCGGGTGATGTCCTTCCCCTCGAAGAAGATCTGCCCGTCCGTGGGCTCGATGAGGTGCAGCACCGTGCGGCCCAGGGTGGTCTTGCCGCAGCCGGACTCGCCCACCACGCCCAGGGTCTTCCCGGCGTCCAGGGTAAAGCTCACCCCGTCCACCGCGTGGAGGGTGCCATAGCGGCTCTTGAAATACTTCTTTAAATCCCGCACTTCCAGCAAGGGCGTCACTGTGCGGCACCTCCCTTCAGCCGGCAGCATTTGACGGTGTGCCCGGGCTCGATCTCCACCATCGGCGGGGAGGCCTCGGCGCACTCTTTCGCCGCGTGGGGACACCGGTCATAGAAACGGCAGCCGGAGGGCAGGTTCGTGGGATCCGGCATCATGCCCTTGATGGGCTTGAGCCGCCGTTCCTTGGAGTCCAGCCGCGGCAGGGAGCCGAAGAGCCCCAGGGTGTAGGGGTGCTGGGGATTGTCGAAGATGTGCTCCACCGTGCCCCGCTCCACGATTTCGCCGGCGTAGGCCACGGCCACCGAGTCGCAGAACTCCGCCACGACGCCCAGGTCGTGGGTGATGAGGATGACGGAGGTCTCGAGCTTCTCCTTTAAGGAGCGCATCATGTCCAGCACCTGGGCCTGGATCGTCACGTCCAGGGCCGTGGTGGGCTCGTCGGCCAGGAGCAGCTCGGGGTTGCAGGCCAGGGCCATGGCGATGACCACGCGCTGCTTCATGCCGCCGGAGAACTGGTGCGGATACTCGGAGAAGCGCTCCATGGGGATGCCCACCATCTCCAGCATGTCGCAGGCCCGGCGGTCCGCCTCCGCCTGGGAGATCTTGTTGTGGCGCCGGATGACCTCGGCGATCTGATAGCCCACCGTCTCGATGGGGTTGAGGGCGGTCATGGGGTCCTGGAAGATCATGGCGATCTTGTTGCCCCGCACCTTCTGCATCTCCTTCTCGGAGAGGGCCAGCAGGTTCTCGCCGTTGAAATAAATCTCGCCGGAGACGATTTTCCCCTGGGGCTGGGGGAGAATCCGCATGATGCTCTTGGCGATGGTGGTCTTCCCCGCCCCCGTCTCCCCCACGATGCCCAGGGTCTCTCCCCGCTGCACCGTGAGGTTGACGTTGGTCAGCGCGTGGACGATCGCCTCGTCGGTTTGGTACTCCACCGTGAGATTTCGAATATCCAGAAACGTTTCTGCCATTGTGACGACCTCAATTCTTCAGGCGTGGGTCTAAGGCATCCCGCAGGCCGTCCCCCAGCAAGTTGCAGGCCAGGACGCTGATCATGACGCAGATGCCGGGGTACAGGGACTGGGTGGGATACTGCCGCATGACGCTGCGGGCGTCGGAAATCATGGCGCCCCACTCCGGAATGGGCGGCTGGGCGCCCAGGCCGATAAAGCTCAGGGCCGAACCGGCCAGGATGCAGCTGCCCACACCCATGGTAATCTGAACGATCAGGGGCCCGATGGCGTTGGGGATGATGTGCTTGAAGATGATCCGGGCGTCGCTGGCGTTGATGGCCCGGGCGGCTTCCACGAACTCCTTTTCCCGCACCGTCAGGACCGAAGCCCGCATGATGCGCGCATAGCCGGGCACGGTGCCCACGCCCAGGGCGATGATGGCGTTGCGCAGGCTGGGCCCTAAGATGGCCGCCAGGGAGACGCACAGCAGGAACATAGGCACGGCCTGGTAGATATCCAGCAGGCGCATGAAGAGGTTATCCACCCAGTCGCCGTAATAGCCCGCCACGGAGCCGATGATGATGCCGATGACCGCGGCGATGAGCACCGAGACGATGCCCATCTGGAGGGACTGCCGGGAGCCCCAGATCAGGCGGCTGAGGATGTCACGCCCGAGGCGGTCGTTGCCCAGGGGATATTCCGGGCTGGGGGGCGCGTTCTTCAGCTTGGGGTTCTGTTCGGCGTAGTGGTAGGGGGCCAGCACCGGCGCGAAAATGGCCACAAGAACAAGCACGCACAGGACCACCAGGGCCACCACGGCCAGCTTGTTTTTCTTCAGCTGGCGCCAGATATCATGCCACCTGGACTTCTTTTTCCGCGGTTTTTCCACGCTGCTTCCCCTCCTTCTTCTTGGTCCGTGTGTACTGGGAACGGATTCTCGGGTCCACCAGGGCGAAAATCACGTCCACGATGAGAATGATGATGGCAAAAAGCGTCGAAATGATGAGAATGCCGCTCTGGATGACGGGGTAGTCCCGGTTGCTCAGGGCCGTCATGATGTACTGCCCCATTCCGGGAATGGAGAAGATGACTTCCGTGATCAGGGAGCCGCCCAGGGAGGCGCCGAAGACGCCGCCGATGACCATAATGACGGGAATCATGGCGTTCTTCAGGGCGTGGCGGTAAACCACCTTCCGCTCGCTCAGGCCCTTGGCCCGGGCCGTGGTGATATAGTCCTGCCGGAGCACTTCCAGCATGTCGGAGCGCACCTGCCGGGCAATCAGGGCCGACACGCCGAGGGCCATGGCCAGGCACGGAAGAATCCAGCCTTTCCAGGTCTCCACCCCCGAATAGGGCACCCACTGGAGCTTCACGGCGAAGAACCGGATGAGCAGCAGGGCGAACCAGAAGCTGGGCATGGACACGGCGATGAGGGCCAGGAAAATGGCCAGGTTATCCTTCCAGGTGTGCTGGTGGGTCGCCGCGTAGATCCCGATGGGGATGCCCAGGAATACCGAAAATATCGTGCCGATGGAAACGAGAATCAGCGTGTAAGGGAACCGATACAGCATATCCTCGATGACGGGGCGCTTTGTCATCAGCGACGTGCCGAAATCACCGTGCAGCACGTTCCAGATAAAACGCCCGTACCGGACATAGAGCGGGTCGTTGAGACCCAGCTCTTCCCGCAGCGCGTCCACCTGCTCCTGGGTGGCCTGGGCCCCCAGCATCATCCGGGCGGGGTCGCCCGGCGTGAGGTCGATGAGGATCAGCACCACCAGGGAGATGCCCAGCAGAACGGGAATCAGCATCAAAAGGCGCTTAATTATGTACCGTAACATGGTCACACCTGTCCTTTACTCGCGTGGTTCATGACGCTAACTTCTCCAGTCCTCCTCAAGGCACTTACCGCATGCGTCGCATTTTTTCTCCTTGTTGTACTTGCAGGGGACGGGGCCGTTATAGCGCAGCTCCATGGGGCCGTTAGGCGTGTCGTAGATGCCGCCGAACATCTCCTGCATAAGCGCCGCCTGGAAGAAAACCGGCTTGTTGATCTTCTTAAAGTGCAGCGGGCAGTGGTACACGCCGGCGGGCACCCGGATGATCGTGGGCTTCGTGATGACGTACGTCTCCGCGTCCTCCCCGACTTTGCCGATGGTGAACTCGATTTCCGCGTCGAAGTCGAAGACGTTGGGGAAGGAGCCGCCGAGGAAAATCAGGTACTCGTCCTCGCTGTGGCGGTGCTGCACCCGGTCCAGGAAAAAGGGCTTTACGAAAATCTGAAAGCCCACGTTGAATTTCGAGCCGGGAATCTGGGAGGCGCCTCTAAAGTAGGCTTGGGGCTTCACTACGAAGCCCGGGTCGTCCCCCTCCGCCACCACTTCGTTGTACTCTTCCGGCAACTCAAAAACCAGTTTTTCGTACATGCTTCAACCCTCCATATTTTTGCTCTGCTCGGGATTTTCCCTCCCCGCTACCTCCATTCCCTCTCGATGCAGTTGCGGCAGCAGTCACACTTTTTGCGGTTATCCAGCTTGCAGGGCAGCGGGCCGTTGTACCACAGCTCCTTCGTGCCGCCGTCCTCGGTGGTGTAAATGCTGCTGAACATGTCCTGCATGAGAGCCGCCTGGAAGAAAACCGGTTTGTCGACCCGCTTGAAAATCAGGGGGCAGTGCTCGACACCGGCGGGAATCCGAATGATTGTGGGCTTCGTAATATGAAAAACTTCCGCGTCGACCCCGATTTTTCCAATGGTGAACTCAATCTCGGCGTCAAAGTCAAACAGGTTCGGGAACGTCCCGCCGAGGAAGACGAGATACTCGTCGACGTTATGGCGATGGGGAATCCGGTCAAGAACGAAGGGTTTGACAAAGAACTGAAATCCGATGTTGAATTTCGAGCCGGGTATCTGAGTGGCCCCCCGGAAATACGCCTGGGGAGACAGTATGTAGCTTGTAAAATCCCCCATCTCGGTCAGTTCGTTCTTCTCGGGCGGAAAATTGAAAATCAGCCTCTCATATTTGCCCATATGTCAGCACCTTTCCCAATCAGCGCGGCATATTTACGCCGCGCTGGAATAGAGACATAAACATGCGCTTAATTAATCCTTAGGGGAAACATCCTGCAAACGCCCGCGCATGTATTTGATTTGATAATACACACCCCTTGGCGATTAAGTCAATATAAACGGCGTCCGTCCCGGTAGATTTGTGAATTTTTCTAAACGCTTTGGCATAATATCTAAAAATTCGCCCCTTTTCACCGGTCTAATTTTGTAAATATCGGATAGCGTTCACAGCATTTTTGATAAAATTCTCGGAACGTGTTGAAAAGGGAAAAACGTTGTGAGAGAATGAAAAAAATACTGCGCGCGCTTGTTGGACTTAAGCGACCGCTTAATCCAGGACGGCCTGTTCGGATTTGATTTGCAATCAATTCTTATGAAAAGGCAGCCATGTGAGTATGTCGAAAAGAGACTACATCATCCAGAAATGTTTTGAGTGCTTCGTGAAAAACGGCATTGAAGGGACCACCACCCGGGATTTCTGCGCCGAGGCGGACATCAACGCCAACACGCTGTACTATTACTTTTCGTCGAAGAACGACATCCTGGTTGAATGCGTCAACTACGGCTTTGCCCAATTGGAGAACGCTCTTTTCGATGCCCTGAAGGAGTTTGACAAGTCCTCCTTCGACATCTTTCCGCACCTGGCGAAGATCGTGATGGACCACGCCCCCCAAATGCGGTTTTTGCACCAGGCCGTATCCAGTCCCGCGTTTGAGAAATACCGGGAAAACCAGTTCAAAAAAGTCAACGCTTTCTACGACCGGCTTGGAAGAGAGCTTGCCAAGCGATTCGAGGTCCCCTATGATCTTATCAAGGACTACATCTTCGACATCATGACGCTCCTCTCCTACTACACCCTCTGGGGCAGCCAGGAGATGGCCGCCATCCAGTTCAACCGGATTTTCACCGACTTTAAGAACGCCATCCTCACCTCCCGCCGCCTGAAAGAGGGACTTTCCAACGAAGAAGAAAATTAAAATGCAGGAGGAACCAGCATGGGCAAATATGACGATCTTGTATTTACCATCCCGAAGGAGTTTCACAGCTGGTACGGCTTTGCCTCGCCGCGCGGCTTCTTCCGCGGCACGACGATGATGGAAAAGGCGAAAATCTACCTCGACTTCACCTCCGTCACAAACGAGCTGGTGATGGAAGTGCCCCACTGCCACCACGCCGTGGATGAGTACATCGTCCTGGCCACGGCGGACTTCAACAACTTCTTCGACGGCTTCGACGCCGAAATCGACATCTGGCTGGGCGAAGACCCCCAGCGGCTTGAGCTGGTCACCATCACCCAGCCGGCCATCATCCGCATCCCGCCGAAGCTGTACCACTGCCCCATCAACTTCCGCCGCATCGGCAAGCCCGTCCTCTTCTCCGCCATGTACTGCGACGGCGACTGGTCGAAGATCACCCCCCGGGTCCTGGAGGACGGCCGGGAGGAGTTCATGTACGACGGCGCGGGCATCCGCCGCTGCGTCAAGGACCGCTCCAAGGAGTGCGTCTACTGCGGCGCCTGCTTCTCGGAAGCCATGAAAAAATTTGCCGAAAAGGCCAGGGAGGAGCAGGAAAAGGGCGGCCAGGCCCCGGACCTCTTAAAGCCCTATTACGAAATGGCCAAACTCCCCCGCACCGGCAAGTACGACAAATACGTCCACTACTTCAAACCCGAATACCATGAGGACGAGCGCTTCCTCAGCCCGCGCGCGGGTTTTCGCGGCGAGGAGGAGATGCCCGAGTCGCGGCTGTGGACGCTCATCAACATCGTTCAGAAGGCCTGCGAGGCGGGCGAGACGCACATGCACCACGCCGTCGAGGAGTACCTGTTCTTCACGGGCGCGGACGTGACACATTTCTTCGACTTTGACGCGGAGATTGAAATCTCCCTCGGCGACAGCCCCGACACCATGGAGACGTACACCATCACGGAGCCGACGGTCGTCCGCATCCCGCCGAAGGTCTGGCACGGCCCCGTGAAGTTCAGGCGCGTCGGCGGGCCGGTCAATTTCATGCCCTTCTACCCCGCCGGCCATTACGGCCGCATCGTCCGCGAGACAAGTGACGGCGCTCCCGTCTACATTTACAAGGGCAGCGACACACCGTAATACCCGCAACGCAAAAAGGAGGGGAGGCGCTTTTGAGGGTAATGCCCCAGGGGAGTCTCCCTCAAGGAAAATACCCTCATAAAGTCGCCGGGAGGGCGGGGCTTAATGCCCCGCCCTCCCGGCTTTTAAACGAAGGCGCACATACGGCTGATCCGGCCGACGGAAAGAGAGAATTTGCATAAAGCCCATCTCGCCGAAGCGGCGGGCGCCGGCACGGTGATAGGCTGCAACCCGGCAACGCGCAGGTTTAACCGGGGCACGCTGAGAAGCTTACCGTTGTTTTGGCGCCAAAGCGCACATAAGGGCGCCTGCCGGCGGAATATAATGCTTTGAATATTCCATAACGGGAGGCGCAAAATGGGCTATTATGTGAGCGTAAACGACGTCAATATCTACGTGGAGGACTTAAACCCCGCCGCGCAAAAGGCCATCCTCTTCCTGCACGGCTGGCCGGGGGACCACAACCTCTTTGAGTACCAGTTTGACAAACTCCCGCATTTAGGGTATCGTTGCGTTGGAATGGACACCCGCGGCTTCGGCAATTCCGACAAGCCCTTTACCGGCTACGACTACGACACGTTGTCCGACGACGTGCGCGGCGTCGTGGAAGCGCTCGGGCTGCATGACTTTACCCTGCTCGGCCACTCCACCGGCGGCGCGATGGCCATCCGCTACATGGCGCGGCACAAGGGATACGGCGTGAAAAAACTCGTCCTTGCGGCCGCCGCCGCGCCGAGCCTCATCAGGCGCCCGAACTTCCCCTACGGCTTGGACGAGGCGGCCATATTGCAGATCATCGAAGAGACGCTCAGCGACCGCCCGCAGATGCTCCGAAGCTTCGGCAGCCGCTTCTTTTTCCAGCACACCAGCGAGGCGTTTTCCGACTGGTTCTTCTCGCTCGGCCTCAAGGCCGCCGGATGGGCCACGGCCGCTGTCGCCCAGACGTGGATACGGGAAGTCCTCTTTTCCGACCTCGAAAAAATCGCCGTCCCCACCCTCATCATCCAGGGGCGGCACGACCTCATCGTCCCCTTCGCGCTCTCGGAGGTCCAGCAGCAGATGATTCAGGACGCCATCCTCGTGCCCTTCGAGCTGTCGGGCCACGGCGCGTTTTACGACCAAAAGGACGACTTTAACGAGGTGCTCCTGCGCTTTATCGAAAGCTAGCGCAGGTCCTTCGCAGACAGAAAATATCAGGCTCTCGGGTGTTGAAGTCCTTCAACACCTTCTTTGTGCCTGAAGCTTTAGCTCCCCGCCCGCATTGGGGCAAGCTCTAGAAAGGGAATTGATATGTCCAATTACGAAAAGCTCGTCGACCAGTGGCGCTTAAAGTTCCTCGCGATGGACAAAGAGCGCCTTCTCCAGAATATCCCCGGGCTTGCGCGCGCGGGGGAATACTTTACGATTTCGCACTTTAGCCGCCTGCTTGGCGTGCACGGCGAGACGGGGCACATCGTCGCGCTTGGCGACGGCAAGCCCGTGTCCATCTACACGAAGCTGAACGTCTACACGCTGTTCGGGTACGTAAAGCCCGGCGCGCGCCTTCTGGGCGACTGGCTGCCTTTTTCGGACCTGAAAGACGCCTCGCCCTTTTCGGCGGCTTTCGAGAGGATGATTCTCCGCCCCCTGGCGGCCACCTTTTCAGGCAATGAGGAGGCCTTTTGCCGCGCCTGCGAGAAGCTGGGCGGGCGGCGGCTGCCCGGCTCCGGCGCAAAATACGAAATCGACGCGTTTCAGTGCATCCCCGTGCGCTTTCTGTTCTGGGACGGGGACGAGGAGTTTCCCGCGCAGGCGAACATCCTCTTTGACCGCAGCGCCACGGACTTTATCCACGTCGAGAGCGTCGTGACCATCGCGTCGGAGGGGATGTATTATCTCGCCGAGGCGGCGGGGCTTGAGATTAAAAACACTCCCCTTTTCCGCCCGTGACGGCCGCCTGCCCGGCGGCGCGCCGCGCGCTCGCGGTTTGAGGGAGCCTGCGCTTTCCTTGAGCGCGCGCCCGTTTTCCGTGCTAGCGGCGCACGGCATGCCCGTGGGAGCTTGCTCTCTTTGGGCGTGCGCCCGCTCTCCGCGCCGGCGGCGAGCGATTTATCCCGCAGTGAAAACCACAAGCGCCCTCTCTTGGCCGGCTGCGACGCAGCAGGCAGGAACCTTGCAGGCTTGCTTAACAGAGCGGCGCGTAACCTCAGCTTCCTCCTGCTCTTCGCGCCGGAGAAACACTGCGCGCTCCCGCAGTGAAAACGCAAGCGCCCTCTCTTAGCCGGGTGGCCTGTGGCAGCCCGTTAGTACAGGCTTGCTAACGCGCCGGCGGCAGTTATCCCGGTAACTTTAGCATTATTCCGCTTACCGTGGCGCGAGGCGTGCGACTTATCCCAGTAGCTTCGACCCCCTCCCGCTCTCTGCCCCAGGTCGCGAAAGGCGGGAGAAAACCGCGCTCGGTTTTGCTCTTTGCCTTCAGCGCAAAAATCTGCGCGATTTTTAAAAACCTCTTGACATTGACGCAGCGTCATCGTTTATAGTCTGGCGCGTAAGGAAGTGGTCCGATGGAATACACCGTCAGCAAGCTGGCAAGGCTCTCCGGCGTGAGCGCGCGCACGCTCCGGTACTACGACGCAATCGGCCTGCTCAAGCCGGGCCGCGTCGCGCCAAACGGGTACCGGGTGTACGGCCAGAGAGAAGTCGACAGGCTGCAGCAGATTCTCTTTTACCGCGAGATGGGCATGCCGCTCTTAGAAATAAAAAAAGTCCTCTCCTCGGAGGATTTTGACGAAAGGCAGGCCCTCGAGAGCCATCTGGCCGCCCTCCTTGCGGAAAAAGACCGCATCGAGCGGCTGATCGCAAACGTCGAAAAGTCGCTCAAAGCGCTGAAAGGAGATATCGCCATGAGCAATCAGGAGAAGTTCGACGGGTTTTTGCGGGAGCTCGTCGACGAAAACGAAAGACGCTACGGGGCGGAAATCCGCGAAAAATACGGGGACGAGGCCGTCGACCGCGCGAACGCAAAAATGCTCGGCATGACCGAGGCGGAATACAAAGACACGCTCGCGCTTGAGGCAAGGCTGCGGGAGGCGCTCAAAGCGGCCGTCGCGCAGGGCGACCCGGGCGGCGACCTCGCGCGCGAGGCCTGCCGCCTCCACAAGGAGTGGCTTTGCCGCTACTGGGGCAGCTACAGCAAGGAGGCGCACCTTAGCCTTGCAAGCACCTATGTGGAAGACCCGCGCTTTTCCGCCTACTATGAGGAAATCGCCCCGGGGTGCGCCGCTTTCCTGCGCGACGCGCTTGCCCTCTACCTCAAGGACGCGTAAAACAAAGCGCCTGCCGCTCTGGCAGGCGCTTTGTAATCTATTGAATAACCCAGCTTTGTCAACAGCCCCAGACTGTTTTATTCAACAACCCAGACCTTATCGGCCTGTGTCTTGCCGTCATCGCGGACCTTCGTCGTATATCTCACGCGCATGCCGACCTCCAGGTCGTTAAAGTCGATATTGACGAGATTGGAGAAGTGGAAGAACACGTTGTTGACCGACGGGTCATGGATGAAGCCGTAGCCTTCCTTCAGGACGAAGATGGTCGACTCCCGCGCGTTTTCGTATTCCTCGGACGCGACGAAGGGCTTGACGTACGCGTCCGTGTTCCCCGCGGTCGTATACGGCGTGTACGGCGCGTACTGCACCTTCGGCGGGCTTTTGACGAATAGGTCCTGGATTGTCGGCGTGGGGTTGCGGTTTTCGATGATGGTATGCATCGGCAGGTAGTGCGTCACGGCCTCCAGCAGCGCCTGCGAGGTGCGCGTGACGCGCTCATTGTTGTCCGCGTCCTTGTAGGACAGGTCCCATCCGAGCAGGATGACGCGCGTGCCGAGGGTGCTGAGCTTGCGGACAAGGGGGACGTAGTCCCCGTCGCAGGCGATGAGGACCAGGGCGTCGTACCTTTTGTAGATGGCCAGTTCATACGCCTCCAGCGCCAGCCACACGTCCACGCCCTTTTCCTGCCGCCCGCCGTCGGCCGTCGGGCGCAGCGGGAGGTAATGGGTTACGACGTTCTCGCTCATCAGTATATCGTCGAAAACGCGCTCGTTGTAGAGCTTGCCCGCCTCGCTCGCGTCCCGCGCGGACAGGCGCCCTCTGAAATAGTGCGCGTCAACAATCTGGCACAGGTTCCTGTCGATGCCCACGAACTCCGCCGCCTTCTCCTTGATGAAGTTGTGGAGCCCGCTGATAGAGATGCGCGCCTTTCTGGGGTGCTGGTACAGGTAGTAGTTGCTGACGTTGAAAAAATACTGGCCGTCGTAAAAAACGGCGATCCGGAACAGTTGCTGCAATAGCTTTTCCCTCCTGATTTTAGTCTATCTCGTTTTTCGTGATAAATTTATGGCACTTGAGCCAATCAGGAAGGAAAATTTTTATTTTGGTTAATCGAGGCACTCGTCCGGATAAAGCGGGCCGGCGCTTCCGGAGACGGGCAGCGGCCACTCCGCAAGCGTCTTTTCGGCGTACTGCCGGAACTCCTCGATGAGATGCGCGGGCGAGACGATTTTCATCTGCCCGCCAAACTGGAAGATCCAGCCCCAGAACGTCGGGCTGACCTGGAGTCTTATCGTCGTGGTGAGGATGTCCTTCTCCTCCGCCCTGACGCGGGTGTGCTCGCCGAATTTGTCGTACACCGCGCCGAGCAGGTCCCTGTGAAACCGCAGCGTGACTTCCTCTTCCCGCCCGCCGTACATTTTAAATACTTTCTGCGTATACTCGCCAAAGTCGGCGGAGGCGAGGTATTCCCGCGCCTCTTTGCCAATCCTCTCTTCCTCGACTTCGACGTGGTCCATCCTGTCGATGCGGTATTTGCGGATCTTGTCTTCCACATCGGGGCTGTAGCAGACAAGGTAATAGCGGTCTTCGTGGAAGACGAGGGCAATCGGCTCCTTGACGTACCGCTCCTTGTTGCGGCGGTATACCCTCTCCCCGTTTTCGTCGAGGTCAAAATAGAAGAAAGAGACTTTCTTCTTCTTTCTCAGCGCTTCCTCGATAAAGTCGATGTTATAGTAAACGGACTCGTTGCTGTGCTTGCGCCGGTTGAAAACCACCAGGTTTTCCTTTAAGTACCGCGCGCAGTGGACGCCGTTGAGATGCGCGATCTTCTCAATCAGCTCCCCCGTCTTTTTCGGCGTGATGAAGCAGGACGCCTGCACGGCGTCTATGAGAATTTTTAGCTCCGGGATGCTGAACGTCCTGTCGGCGATATAGTAGCCCTTCTCGTGCCCGACGTTTTTGGACATCACCTCATACCCCTGCTCGTTGAGATACGCGATGTCCTTCCCGAGCGTCCTGCGGTCGCACGTGATGCTGTTTTCCCTGAGGTACCTGCAGATCTGGCTGGTCGTGAGCGGATGGTCCTCGTCCGTCTCGTTTCTGAGCAGCTCCACGAGCTTGAGCAGCTTTATTTTTTGAAAATTCGCCTTTGCCGCGCAATCCTCCTTCGGATTTTCCGGCCGCGAATTCCTCATTCTCCTTCCCCCCGCGGTCAATATGGTTCAAATGGCACGGTTCCTATTATACCGCCGGGCGTGGAAAAAGTAAAATATTGGCTGTCACATTTTCGCGACTTTTGATAGGTTTTTAGGAGTTTTCGCTTTTATTGGCTTTTAGCGAGCATCCGCCCTCCCCGGTTTGTCTCATAATTTGTACCTTGCGCCCTCTCATTTTCAGGCGGCGGAGTGTCATCGGGCTGTCCGGCCGCATATACCGGAAATAGGACGCTTTCAGGAGGGCTTTACATGCAAGACTTGCTCCATCTCTACCGTCTCTTCCCCGAGGCAAAGCGGGCCGTTGAGGCCCTGATGACGGAACAGAACAACGCCGGCGCGGCGGCAAAGGCAAACGACATGCTCGCCCACATCTTCGATATCCTCAAGGACAAGACGAACGCGCTATCCGCCCCCAACCGCCTGTGCGCCATCGGCACGCAGGACACGTTCTCCATCAAATCCGCTCTCGACTGGCTCCGTGAGGCCGAAACGCTCTGCGTCCGCCTTCTCTACTCAGCGCCCCACCACAGCTTAATGCGCCGCAACCTCGACGCGTCCTTCCTCGCCATGATGATGTCCATCAAAAACGCCTCCCTCGAGCAGGTGACGCAGCACATCAAGCAGGCCTTTTACGCGCTCGACAGCGGCACGCGCAAGCGCTTTCAGGACTACGTCAACACCTACTCCCTCTGGGGCAGCTTCGACCCGGAAAACGGCGACCACGGCGTCCTGGAAAACCGCGCCCGCTCCCTGCACGACCACGCCGACGACTTTATCTGGCTGTACGAACGCCTTGCCGACTACCGCTCGCGCTACACGCTCTTCGCCCTCGTCAACAACTGGTACGGCTTCGTCTTCAACGACCTCGACCGGTGCCGCGAGCGCATCTTCCGCGAATACTTCGACCTCGACGTCATCCAGTGCGGCCCGGACGAGGTGTTCGTCGACCTCGGCGCGTTTACGGGCGACACCGTCATCGACTACATCGCCACTTACGGCCTGTGCTACAAGCGCATCTATTGCTACGAGATTACGCCGGAGACGTTCAGACTCCTGCAGGAAAACACGCGCCTGATGCCGAACATCGTCCTGTGCAACCGCGGCGCGGGCGAAAAATCCGGCGACATGTACCTGTCCGTAAACCCGCACGCGTCCGCAAACCGTGTCGCCGGCGAAGGCAAGATCAAGGTCCCCATCGTCGCCATCGACGAGGACGTGAATGAGCCCGTCACCTTTATCAAAATGGATATCGTCGGCTCCGAGCAAAAGGCCCTGCTCGGCTGCCGGGGCCACATCATGAGCGAGCGCCCGAAGCTGGCCATCTCCGTCCACCACACAAGCGAGGATATCTGGAAAATCCCCCGCATGATTGAGGAAATCTGCCCGGGTTATCTCTTCTACTTAAGGCACCACGGCGGGACCCTGGTCCCAACAGAAATGACACTTTTAGCCGTTTTTCCCGAGAATTATTGAAATTTTGACATAAATTGATGATAATTCTGTGACAAAAAAATTTTGGCAAAAATACACAAATTTAATATTATGTAAACTTCCACCGCAAAAAGGCACACCGGCTTTAAGCGCCGGTGTGCCTTTTTATCTTATTCAATTTCGATGGGGGTGGAGCGGTAACCGGGGCTGCTTTTCGGCACCGTCACGGTCAGGACGCCGCCGTCGAGCTTGGCCCGGATGCCCTCGCGCTTTGAGTTGGGCAGGTAGATGTTGCGGCTCATGGAGGCGGCGCGCCGCTCCCTGTGGAGGTAGTTTTTCGTTTTCTGCTCCGTCTCGGCATGCCGGCTCACCGAGATGGTCAGGTAGTTGTCGTGAAGCTCGACGCTGATCTCCTCTTTTTTGACGCCGGGAAGCTCCGCCTCGACGAGATAGTCGTTTTCGCGCTCCTCCACGTCGACCCTGAACGTGTCAAACCGGAGCGAGTCGAAGAACCGGCCGGGCCAGTCGGAGAAGAAGTCGCTGAGCATGCTGTTGAAGTAATCGTAAGGGGTCAAGTCGGGCCGCCTGTTGTGAAACGGAACGAGTCCCGCCATGATTTTCACTCCTTTCCCTGACGTTACGCGCACTTACAATGTGCGCTCCATTCATTATAATATTACTAAACGGCGGAATATTATGTCACCTTATGCGGTTATAAGGAATGTAAAAACTATTGAAACTCTATCAATAAATGGTAAAATTATACGATACCAGATATTGAAACGCAGATTTAAAGCGATAATAACGCAAAAAATTCCGTCGGCCTCATAAGCGTCGGCTTTCGCCCTGCCGCAAAGCTGGACGCGTTTTGGAGGGACTCGATTTGAGCATACAGAAGCTTGTGCCGAAAGACCCGTACAAAAAGAAAATACGCCTTAAAATGTACCGCGTCGTCTCGCTTGTCGGCGTGTGCGTGTCGATTGTGAGCATCATCGGCAATCAAATCTGCGCGTTCCCGCTGGCGATCAACGTCAAATGGCTCGGACTTTTGTTTTTGTGCCTCGTCTCCTACCTCGCGTCCCACAGCAAAAAATACGCTGACGGCATTGTTTTCGCGCTGTTTATCTTTTTGACGTGCGTCTTTCTCCCGTTCGCGTACATCGACTCCGGCGGGAACAAAAACAACACGCTCGGGTATATTTTCCTCGTCCTCATCATGGTATGCTACCTCTACAGCGGCTGGAAACGCGCCTTTCTCGTCACCGCGCTCGTCTGTGTGTTCATCGGGATGAATCTGCTGGAGCACTACAGGCCCGACCTCATCGCCCAGTACCCCGAAGAGGGCCATTTCATCGACGGGATTATCCAGATCCCCATGATCATCATCGTATGCTTCATCATCCTGCACTTCTTCACGAAGGAGTATAAAAACGCCACCGAAAAGCTCTATCTCCTCGCCAATTACGACGAGCTGACGGGCCTTTACAACCGCCGCAAATTCAACGAGACGATGGAGGCCATCCCCAGCGCGCCGGGGCGGCCGATCTGCCTCGCCCTGCTTGACCTCGACAACTTCAAAGCCATCAACGACACGCACGGGCACCACAACGGCGACATCGTCCTCGCGGAATTTGCGCGGCTGCTCAAGCAGCATATCGACACGAACCTCCACCTCGTCAGCCGCTGGGGCGGCGACGAATTCGCCATCATTTATTACGGCACGCGCGAGGACCTCGAGCGCACGCTCAATACGGTCAACCTTGCGTTCAACACCTACCTTAAGCAGTACGACATCGCCGCCGAGAACAGCATCAGCTGGAGCATCGTCTACTTCTCGGATTACTGCAGCAAAAAAGACCTGCTCATCGCCGCGGACCACCTCCTCTACCTCGAAAAGCAAAAGTCTCATATCAGCTGCAACAGCAAGACCTCGGTTTCTTGAGAGATATAAGGCTCACAGAAAACGCAGCCGCCTCAAGCGGTTGTTTTTTTGCGCCTTTCGCGGGCGGAGCGGCGGCCGGCGGCGCGGCTGAGTGCTAAGGGATAGCGGCACTGCGGGGCGTGCGTGGCGCGGTAATGCGTCGCGGTGGTGCGGCGGCCGGCGGCGCGGTACGGCGCGGCAAGGCCATCGCCGCTGCGGCGGGCGTGGCGCGTTTGGGCGCGGCAAGTGATATTTTAATGCGGTGTGACCGTTTGGGCGCGATAAGGGATATTTACGCCTTACGCGTTTGGGAGCGATGAAGGCGGCGTAGCGCGCTCGGGCGCGATTAAAGGTATGGGGCGGCGTAATGCACTTGGACGTGGCAAGGCGCGAGCGCCGGGCGCGCTCCGCTGCCGGCGTGTTACAAGTGCCGGGGATACCCTGCTGCGGGCGGCGCGCGCCGCCACGACCCGTTGATAAAAAGCGGTGCTCAGGTACGGGCGGCGTTGTGCCGTGAGGGGCAAAGCAATCAGGCCGCCTCCGGCGGTGCGGGCGGTTGAATTTTCGCAGGAAACGGTTTACTATGGAGGGGCAGATTTTCGCAAAAAAGGGGGCTTTCCCGTTGCACTGGACGAATCTCGCCTTCGCGTTTGGCCTGACGCTCTTGGCCGGCCTGTCGACCGGCATCGGCAGCGCGCTCGCGCTACTGACGAAAAAAACGAGCCCGAAGCTGCTTTCCGTCGCGCTCGGGTTTTCGGCGGGCGTGATGATCTACGTTTCGTTCGTGGAAATCCTGAAAAAAGCCGGCGAGGCGCTCACAGCCGCCTACGGCGAAAAAGGCGGCGCGTGGGCGACGGCCGGCGGGTTTTTCCTCGGCATCCTGATCATCAGCGCCATCGACAAGCTGATTCCGGAACACGGCGGCAACCCGCACGAAGCCCACACCGTCGAGGAGATGGACGGGAAAAGCGAAACGCACAAGTCCAATCTCATGCGGATGGGCGTGTTCACGGCGCTGGCCATCGCCATCCACAACTTCCCCGAGGGTCTGGCCACGTTCACCGCCGCGCTCAGCGACCACAGCATCGGCATCCCCATCGCCGTCGCCATCGCCATCCACAACATCCCGGAGGGCATCGCCGTCGCCGTCCCGGTGTTTTACGCGACGCAAAGCCGCAGGAAGGCGTTCCGCCTGTCGTTTTTGTCCGGCCTGTCCGAGCCGCTCGGCGCCGTCCTCGGCTACCTGCTCCTGTACCGGTTCTTCGGCGATAAGCTGTTCGGCTTCATCTTCGCCGGCGTGGCGGGCATAATGGTTTACATAAGCCTCGACGAGCTCCTCCCCTCCGCGCGCGAGTACGGCGAGCACCACCTGGCTATTTACGGCCTTGTCGCGGGGATGGCCGTCATGGCGCTGAGCCTCCTGCTGGTGGCCTGAGCCGTCAAATCTGGTATTTTTATCTATTTATCTCTTTGCATGACCAGCCGGTTATGGTATAATCCATCTATAAGTGAGGCCGGGCGGGAGGCCCGAGCCGGAGTATACGGGGGAGAAAGGATGAACAACATGAACAAAGCAACCCAGTTCCTCAAGGAAGCCAAAACCTTCTTTATCGCCACCACGGAAGGCGACCAGCCGCGCGTCCGTCCGTTCGGCGCCGTCGCCGAGATTGACGGCAAGACGTACATCTGCATGAACAACACGAAGAAAGTCTTCGCCCAGCTCATGAAAAACCCGAAGGTTGAAATCTGCGGCATGATCGGCATGAACTGGTTCCGTATCTGGGGCACGGTCGTCCGCGATGACCGCTATGAAGCCAGGAAGGCCTTCCTCGAGCAGGCGCCCATCCCGATGTACAAGCCCGACGACGGCATCTTCGAAGTCTTCTACTTTGACGAAGTCCACGGCAAATACGAGTCCCTCAGAGACGGCCTTCTCGAAGAGTTCTAAAACAAAACGGGAGCGTGACGGCTCCCGTTTTTTTATGGCGCGGCTGCCCAAAACGCGCGGCCGCGCTCTTTGTTTTGCTTTTGGCGCTATATCGGCGGAATTTCTGGCGCGCCATCGTCCCCCGCCGCATGGCATCGTGAGAGGTAAATACCCGCTTTAAACGAATGACCGGGCCGCCTTAGCGGCCCGGTTATTGTTCAAAACGAATCGGATTAGTACGAGTAGGACTTTTTCTTCTTTTTCCTAGCGGCTTCCGATTTCTTGCGGCGCTTGACGCTCGGGCTCAGATAATACTCCTTTTTTCTGAAATCAGAGAGCACGCCGGCCTTGGCGCAGCTGCGCTTAAAACGCTTCAGTGCGCTGTCCAGCGATTCATTTTCCTTGACATGGACTTCCGACATTCCGTTATCCCTCCCTCCAACGCATGCCGTCAGGCACGCTTTAAGGGCCATTCGTATGGCTTTAACATATCTATTATAATTTGGCCCCCGTCAATTGTCAATGAAAAATCCGAATTGCGCAGCGGCGCTCCTTAACGCACGATGATGTTGATAAGTTTATTTTTAACCGTAATCGTGCGGACGATTTCCTTGCCCTCGACGATTTTTTTGATTTTCTCGTCGGCCAGGGCCGCCTGCAGCATCTCGTCGTCGGAAGCGTCGTTGCGGACGGTCACCGTCGTCTTGAGCTTGCCGCCCACCTGAACGGCAATCTCCCGCATCTCTTCCACCATCTTCGACGCGTCGTACTCGGGCCACGGCGCCTGGCAGGCCATGCCCTTAAAGCCCTGGATCTCCCACAGCTCCTCGGCGATGTGCGGCGCGAAGGGCGACAGGAGCTCAAGCAGCACCTTAATGTCGCCGCGGGAGGGCGGTGAATCGTAGAAGGCGTTGACGAGGGTCATCAGCTGCGCGATGGCCGTGTTGAACTTCATGCTCTCGATGTCCTCGGTGACCTTCTTGATGGTGCGGTGGATGATGACTTCATTCGCGGCGGAGTACGTCTCCGGGCCGGAAATGGGCTTTTCGGCGAGGTTCCAGATGCGGTCGAGGAAACGCTTGCAGCCCTTGACGGCGTTGGTCGACCACGGCGCCGTCTTTTCAAAGTCGCCGATGAACATGATGTAAAGACGCAGCGTGTCCGCGCCGAACTCATTGACAACGTCGTTGGGGTTGATGACGTTGCCGCGGGACTTGGACATCTTCTGCCCGTCCTCGCCTAAAATCATGCCGTGGCTCGTGCGCTTTAAGTAGGGTTCCTTCGTGTTGACGACGCCGATGTCGTACAGGAACTTGTGCCAGAAGCGCGAGTAGAGCAGGTGCAGCGTCGTGTGCTCCATGCCGCCGTTGTACCAGTCGACGGGCATCCAGTACTCAAGCGCCTTGCGGGAGGCCAGCTCCCTGTCGTTGTGCGGGTCGGTATACCTAAGGAAGTACCAGCTTGAGCCGGCCCACTGGGGCATGATGTCCGTCTCGCGCCTGGCCTGTCCGCCGCACTTGGGGCAGGTCGTCTCCACCCAGTCCGTCATGGCGGCAAGGGGGCTTTCGCCCGTGTCCGTCGTCTCGTAATACTCGACGTACGGCAGCTCGAGGGGCAGCTGGTCCTCCGGGACGGGGACGTAGCCGCACTTGGGGCATATCACGATGGGAATCGGCTCACCCCAGTAGCGCTGGCGGGAGAAGACCCAGTCGCGCAGCTTATAGTTGACGGCCTGCCTGCCGAGGTTGTTCTCGGTCAGCCACTGCGTCATCGCCTTGATGGCGTCCGGGACGCTCATGCCGTTCAGGAAGCCGGAGTTGACAAGGACGCCGTTTTCGCAGTCCGTGTAGGCTTCCTTCGTCACGTCGCCGCCGGAGACGACCTCCACGATGGGCAGCCCGAACTTCTTGGCAAACTCCCAGTCGCGCGTGTCATGTCCGGGGACGGCCATAATCGCGCCCGTCCCGTAGCTGGCGAGGACGTAATCGGAGATGAAAATCGGGATTTCCTGCTTCGTGGCAGGGTTGACGGCGCGCACGCCCTTGAGCTCCACGCCCGTCTTCTCCCTGTCCTTGGAGAGCTCCGTGCGCTCAAAGTCGCTCTTTCTCGCCGCCGCGGCGCGGTACGCCTCGACTTCTTCGGCGTTTTCAAGCAGCGGCATCCACTTCGTCACATACTCGTGCTCGGGGGCGACGACCATATACGTCGCGCCGAAGAGCGTGTCCGGGCGCGTGGAGAAGACGCGGAGCTTATCCCCCGCGGTGGTGTCAAACACGATTTCCGCGCCGGTGGAGCGGCCGATCCAGTTTCTTTGCTGCGTCTTGACGCGCTCGATAAAGTCGAGCTCGTCCAGGTCGTCGAGCAGACGGTCGGCGTATTCCGTGATTTTGAGCATCCACTGGCTCTTTTCGCGGCGCACGACCTCGCTCCCGCAGCGCTCGCAGACGCCGCCGACGACTTCCTCGTTGGCAAGCACGCACTTGCAGGAGGTGCACCAGTTGACCGGCATGGACGCTTTATAGGCAAGCCCCTTCTCGAACATCTTGAGGAAAATCCACTGCGTCCACTTGTAGTAGGCCGGGTCCGTCGTGTCCACGACGCGGTCCCAGTCAAAGCTGTAGCCGAGCATTTTCAGCTGCTCGGTAAAGCGCGCGATGTTCTTTTTCGTCACGGCCGCCGGGTGAACCTTGTTCTTGAGCGCGTAGTTTTCCGTCGGCAGGCCGAACGCGTCAAACCCGATCGGGAACAGGACGTTGTAGCCTTCCATCCGCCGTTTTCTGGCGATGATGTCCATGGCCGTATACGGGCGCGGGTGCCCGACGTGCAGGCCTTCGCCGGACGGGTACGGGAACTCAATGAGGGCGTAAAACTTCTTTTTGCTCTCGTCCAGCGTGGCGGCAAACGTCTTTTCCTCTTCCCATCTCTTCTGCCACTTCTTCTCGATGCGACGAAAATCATACTTCATGTGATCAAACCTTCTTTTTCTTTCTCTTCGGAAATCCAAGGGCTGATGTCGATCTCCGGCGCGTCCTGCCAGAGCCGCTCGAGCGCGTAAAAATCGCGCGCCTCCTTCATGAAAATATGCACGATGACGGCGCCGAAGTCAATCAGGACCCACCCGCTCGCATGCTCCCCTTCGACGCGCAGCGGCGTCTCGCCGCTCTCGCGCATCTCCTTTTCCACGAAGTCCGCCAGAGTCTTGACCTGCGTGGTGGAGCCCGCCGTGCAGAGCACGAAGTAGTCCGCCAGAATCGTCACGTCGTGCGTGTGGAGAACGCGTATATCCTTCCCTTTCTTGCTGTCCAGTGCGCGGACAACCTTTTCCGCCGCTTGAAGTGGCGTGAGCATGAAGGCAATCCATCCTTTCGTTTATTGCCGTTTATCCCGGCCTGCCGCCGCGCAGATTTCGCGGCGGCAGGCGCCGGGTAAGTTTAGTCGAAGCTGTCGATATCCCAGTCTTCCGGCGGCCCGTCCGGGAACGGGTGCGGGTTGATTATGTCGCCCCAGTCGTCGTCCGGGTCTTCGATCGGCGGTACATCTTCCCCGGGGCTCGGCGTCTCGCCGCCGGTGTTATCGCCGCCGGTGTTGCCGCCGGTATTGTCGCCGCCGGTGCCGGTGTTGCCACCGCTTCCGCCGCCGCCGGTGTTGCCGCCCGGCGAGGGGCTGGTTGTGGGAGAAGTCGTCGGCGAGGGGGACGGGGACGCGGTCGAGCCGCCGCCCGAGCCGCTGCCGCCTGAGCCGCCAGAGCCGCCGCTGCCGCCGCCGGAACCACTGCTTCCAGAACCGCCGCCTGAGCCGTTGCTGCCGCTATGAGAGCCGCCGCCGGAGCCCCACGACGAGTTGCCCTTCCACACGCCGTTTGTCACATAGAGCTTGCCGTTTGAGTCGCGCGTGAGGATGGACAGCTCATTGAGGGCGATGTCGTCGACGAACGGGTTGAGCCTCTCGTTAATCATTTTAACCCATTCTTTGGGATAAATTGTCACGTAGGAGACGCCGTTTACATGGTCGTAGTAGTTGGCGGGCAGTGTGGCGAAGCGGATGTTCTCGCCGTCCATCTTGTAAAACTCTTTGGCAAACCAGATGATGTTGCCGTAAGTGAGGTCGGTTTTGACGTATTTAAGGAAGATATTGGCAAGTTCGACGAGGTTGAGCTCTTTCTGCTTCTCGAGAATCTGCTGCGCCGCGGCCTTCATAAAGTCCTGCTGCGTGGCGATGCGGCCGATATCGGCGTCGGCATAGACATTGCGGCAGCGCACGAGCTGCAGAGCTTTGTCGCCGTTGAGAAGCTGGTACCCTTTTTTGAGGTTTATATGGAGATCCTGCGTGGAATCGTCGTATTTCATGTCTTTCGGGACGTCGAACCAGACGCCGCCGATGGCGTCGACGAGGGTGGAGAAGGCCTTCAGGTCCACGACGACGTAAAAGTCCACCTCAAACCCGAGGAGGTCGACCATGCCGCTTAAAACGCCGTCCACGCCGCGGTAGGCGTAGAGCGAGTTGGCCTTCTTCGTGTTCCACGACACGTTCACGAGCGTGTCGCGCGGGATGCTCACCACGTCGAGCTTATAGTTCTTCGCGTCGAAGTTGGCCACCATGATGGTGTCCGTATTGCCGCCGCTCAGGCCCAAAATCACGAAGGTAAACTGGTTTTCCTTCCGGCCGAACTCCGTCTGCGGGCTCGTGCCCTCCGGCAGGTCGTCGCCTTCTTCCGGCTCGGCCTCCCCGCCCGGGGGCGGCGTTTTGGTGGGCGTCGCCGTCGAAATCGGGCGCGACGTCTTGACGGGGGGCGGCTTGATGGAGGTCATCACATAATTAAAGAGGACGAGGCACCCCGCCAGCATGGCAAACGAAATCACCGTGACCATAATGCGCACGCGCGTTTTCCGGCGGCGCGCCGCGGCGGCATCCATCTCCGGCTTTGCGGCCGGATTTTTCGTCTTTTTATATGGCTCCTTATATGGCTCCGCCGCTTTCTTGCGCGAGGCGACGCGGCGGCCGTTTCTCTTATACCCGATGAGTTTCATGGCTTTATCCTTTCATCCCGCTTTCGGCCATCAGCCACCTGAGAGCTTCTTCCGTGCGCGGGTGCGGCACGATGCCGCGGGACTTCATATCTATTATGCTCATCCGCAACCCTTCCGCGGTGGCTTTGTCGAGATCCTCGTAGCACAGGCGGCGGAGTGTCTCCACCCCTTCGAAATCGCGCGTCGGCTCGATGTAATCGGCCATGTAGATGATTTTCTCGAGGAGCGACATGCCCGGCCGGCCCGTCGTATGCCAGAAAATCGCGTTGTATACGTCGTCCGGGACGCCAAAGCGCGCCCGCGCGATGGCGGCGGCCGTTTTCGCGTGCAGGAGCTTGACGTCCGCCCGTTCCATTTCGTCTGCCATGATACCATACTCGTCGAGAACGCGCAACTGCTCGCGAAGCGGCATATATTTCGTCATATCGTGCAAAATGGCGCTCTCGCGCGCGGCTTCCACGTCCCCGCCCCAGCGCTCGGCGAGCGCGACGGCTTCCCGCTCGCACCCCTTTATATGCGGGATGCGCTTTTCGAGGACCATGGCGTACGATTTCTCGCGCAGCCAGTCGAAAGAGGGCTTTGCCCCGTAGTAGCGGCGCGCGATGATGGCCGAGTAGACCGCGTCGCTGAACATCTCCACGCCGCGCCGCTCACGGAGCTGCTGCCGCAGCTCGGTCGAGGAGACTTCCGTGATGGCGTTGCCGATGACAACGGCGTCCGCCCCGAACCGCTCCTTGTATTTCGCGGCGCATTCGGCGATGTCCTTATCGTCCTTCGTGCCGCGGGAGAGGACAGCGGGCGTCGCGAGGCGCAGCACCGTCTCGGCGCTGTACCAGCTGTCGAGCGTGCGGAACATATCCGAGCCCATGATCAGGAAAAACTGCGCCCCGGGATACCGCTCCCGGAGAGTTCGGAGGGTGTCCGCGGTGTAGCTGACGCCGCCCTCCTCCACCTCGATGGGGCACACCTCGGCGCAGGGCACTTCCTGAAAGGCCAGATAAGTCAGCTCCAGCCGCTCCCGCGAGGTGGGCGAGCCTTCCGGCAGCGCTTTATGGGGCGGGATGGCGGACGGGATGACAAGCAGCCTGTCAAGTTGGAGGCGCTCCGCCGCGGATCGCGCCGCGCGGACGTGCCCGTTGTGCGGCGGGTTGAACGTACCGCCGAAAATCCCGATTTTCAATGAAATCACCGCTTGCTCAGTCTACAAGCCGAATCCGCTTCTCCCTCGGCAGATTTTGGCTTTCTCTGTAAAGGACAAAACGCGAGCCGATGGTGCACACCGTCTCCGCGCGGGTCAGCCGCGCAAGCTCCTCGGCGGCCTCGCGGGCCGACATGAGCGCGTTTTCCAGAACGCGGCCCTTAATCAGCTCCCGCGCCTCAAGCGCGGAGTTGCATTGCGCCACGACGTTTTCCGTTATGCCGCCCTTTCCGACGTGCAGGATGGTATCGATTCCGTTGGCCAGCGCGCGAAGCTGCGCCCTCTGCCTGCTCGTGAGCATGACTTTCACCTAATCCCGTTTTTAGATTCGTATTCCCTCAGCCGCTTTTCAAACAGCCGGAGGGCGTTTCCGCGGTGCGACACGGCGTTTTTCTCCTCCAGCGACAGCTCCGCCATGCTTTTCCCCGTCCCGTCGACGAGGAAAACCGGGTCGTACCCGAAGCCGCCGCTGCCGCGCGGGGCCCTGAGGATGCTGCCGCGGCACACGCCTTCGGACGAGACAACGTCACCGTTTGGAAAGACGCAGACAATACTGGAGACGAATTGCGCCGCCCGATGTTCCTCATTTTCAAGCGTTTTGAGCAAAAGCGCGTTGCGCCCGGCGTCGTCGAGCCCCCTGCCGCCGAAGCGCTTGGAGTGCACGCCGGGCCTGCCGCCGAGGGCTTCGACCATAAGGCCGGAGTCGTCGGCGATGGCGGGCAGCCCCGTCGCCTCCATGACGGCGCGGGCTTTGAGAAGGGCGTTTTCATAAAACGTCGCGCCCGTCTCCTCGACTTCGCCGGAAAAGCCCGCCTCGCTCTGGGTGACCACCTCGTGGCCTAACTGCTCGAGAACCGCTTTCATCTCCCGAAGCTTTCCCTTATTGTTGCTGGCGAGGACGAACTTCATCTCAGGAGCGCCTCCACGAATTCCCTTGCCGAAAACGGGAGCAGGTCCTCCGCCTTTTCGCCCACGCCCACGAACTTGACCGGCACGCGCAGCTTGTCCGCGATGGCAAAGACGATGCCGCCCTTGGCCGTGCCGTCGAGCTTGGTGAGCACAAGGCCGGTGATGCCGGCGTATTCCTGAAACTGCTTTGCCTGTATCAGGCCGTTCTGGCCCGTCGTCGCGTCGATGACGAGGAGCGTCTCGCGGTCAGCGCCGGGCAGCTCCCTGTCGATGACGCGGCTGATTTTGTTAAGCTCGTTCATGAGGTTTGACTTATTGTGGAGCCGGCCGGCCGTGTCGACGATGACGAGGTCGGCCCCGCGGGCCCTCGCCGCGGCGATGCCGTCGAACACGACGGCGGCGGGGTCGGACCCCTCCCCGTGGCGCACGATGTCGCATCCCGCGCGCTGCGCCCAGACGGTCAGCTGCTCGGCGGCGGCGGCGCGGAACGTGTCCCCCGCGCAAAGCAGCACTTTTTTGCCCTCCTGCGTATAGCGCATGGCGAGTTTCCCAATCGTCGTCGTCTTGCCGACGCCGTTGACGCCGATGATTAAAATGACGGACGGCTTCGTCTCGAGCTTCATTTCGCTGCTGCCGACGTCGAGGATGTCCACCAAAATCTCCTCCAGCGCGCGGGACAGCTCCCCGGCGCCGCGCAGGCCTTCCTCCCGCGCCTTCTCGCGCAGCCGCTCCACGGCGGCTGAGGCCGTCTCCACGCCGAGGTCGGCGAGTATCAGCGTCTCCTCCAGCTCCTCGTAAAAGTCCTCGTCCGCGCCCGTGAAGGCGGAAAAGAGGCCGGTGAGCTGGACGGTCACGTTCTTTTTCGTCTTTGCAAGGCCTTCTTTTATCTTATCAAAAAAACCCAAGCGTATACCCTCCAAGGCCTTAAGGCCAGTTTTATGTACTCAGGCCGTGCCCTCATTCCGCTTTAAGGAGCGCTCGGCCTCCTCAAGGTCGATGCACAGCACGCGGGAGACGCCCTGCTCCTGCATCGTCACGCCGAAAATGACGTCGGCTTCCTCCATCGTGCCGCGGTGGTGCGTGATGACGATCATCTGCGTTCTGCCGGACATCTTCCGCATGTACGAGGCAAAGCGCATGACGTTGGCCTCGTCAAGCGCGGCGTCGATTTCGTCGAGGACGACGAACGGCGTCGGCCGGACCTTGAGGATGGCAAAGTACAGCGCAATCGCCACGAGCGCCTTCTCGCCGCCGGAGAGCAGCGTGATGGTCTTGAGCGACTTGCCCGGCGGCTGCACCTTGATTTCGATGCCGGAGCCCAGCACGTCGTCGGGGTCCTCCAGCTCGAGCGACGCCTGCCCGCCGCCGAAAAACTCGGCGAACGTCTCGCGGAAGCTGGCCCGGATGGCCTCAAACTCCCGCTCGAACAGGGTTTTCATCTCCTGCGTGATGTCGCGGATGATCCTGAGCAGGTCCGTCTTCGCCTTTTCCACGTCGTCGCGCTGCTCGGTCAGGTATGTGTACCGCTCGTTGACGCGCTCGAACTCCTCGATTGCCCCGATGTTGGGGGTGCCCAGCGCGGAAATCTCCTTTTTCAGCTCCGCGATGCGCTGGCGCATCTCCGTGAGATTCGTCACCGGCCGCGCGATTTGTTTCGCGGCCGTGCGGCTGAGCTCATACGTGTCCCACAGCTTGTCGATAAGCTGCTTTTCCTCCATCTCCGCGGCAAGGAGCTTTTGCTCGAGCCGCGCGCACTCGCGCTCAAGCTGCAGCAGCTCCTGGTTTTTCTCCTGCGTCTGACGCGCGCGCTTTTCCCGCTCGGCCTCGAGCTGGAGCTTTTTCGCCGTGATGTCCTCGGCGCGCTTTTTCAGCGCCTCCTCCTGCTCCACAAGGCGCGCGCGCAGGGCCTCCTGCCCGGCGATTTCCCTGACGATGCCCTCGTGGCGCGCGTCAAGCTCCTTAAGGTACTCTTCCTGCTGGCGCCGCCCGCCCGTGAGCACGTTGCGCAGCTCCGTCAGCTCCGTCACGGCTTTTCGGACGGCGTCGGCCTCCGCGTCGAGGGACGAAATCTGCGCGCGGCGCTCGGAGAGGATGTTGGTGAGCGCGTCGCGCTCGGCTTTGAGCAGGTCCTGCCCCTCGCTGTCTTTCTGGATCTCGGCGCGCACGGCGGCAAGAGACTCCTCCAGCCGCGCCGTCTCTTCGCGCAGCGCGGCCGTCTCGCCGTCGTTTGCCTTGATGCGCGCGGTCAGCGCGTCAAGCTCGGCGCGAAGATTCTCAAGCGCCTCCTGCGCGGCGTCGACGAGGAGCTTGCCGTGGTCTTTGTCCGTCTCGAGCTTGATGATGCGGTCTTCGACGGCGCGCACTTCCTGCATCGCCGTCTCCACTTCGTACTCCGCCGCCTTCAGCTCGCGCTGCGCTTCCTGGAGCGCCGCCTCGGCGCGGCGGAGCTCTTCCGCGAGCTTCTCCTCCTGCGCGGCAAGGCCATTGAGCTCGTTGGCGCGGGAGAGGATGCCGGTGTGGGCGGACGTCGAGCCGCCCGTCATGGAGCCGCCGGCGTTGATGACCTGCCCGTCGAGCGTGACGATCTTAAACGCGTTGCCGTGGCGGCGCGCGAGGGCGATGGCGTCGTCGAGCGTCTCGGTAACGACCGTGCGGCCCAGGAGGTTCTTATATATCTCCGAATATTTCGGGTCATATTCAACAAGGTCAAGGGCAAGGCCGACGCATCCTGGCTCTTTGTCGAGGCCCTTGACGTCCAGCACCCGCCCGCGGATGCTCGTGAGCGGCAGGAACGTGGCGCGGCCGGCGTCGGTGCGCTTGAGGAAGGAGATGGCGGCCTTGCCGTCCTCCTCCGAGGAGACGATGATGTGCTGCATCGCCCCGCCCAGCGCCGTCTCGATGGCGACGGTGTAGCGGTCCTTCGTCTTGACAAGGCCGGCGACGGTGCCGTGGATATTCTTCAGCACGCCGCGCTCGGCCTCGTGCATCACGCTCCGGACGGCCTTGGAGTACCCCTGATACTCCTTTTCCATGTCCTCGAGCATTTTCCGGCGCGCGCGCAGGGATGAGAGCGTCATCTCGGCCTTGTTTTTCTTTTCAAGGCAGCTTTCAACCTTCTTTTTGCGGGACTCAAGCCGTATCGTGTAGCCGGCGAGAGTGTTTTTAAGGCTAATGAGCTCCTCCTGCGCCTTTTTAAGCTCGGCAAGGCACGCCTCAAAGGTCTGAACCGCCGCGGCGTGCTTTTCCGTCCCGCTGATGATGTCCGATTTAACGGCGTTTTCGCGGTCGTACATCTCCTGAAGGGACGAGGCGAGGGCCGACAGCCGCTCGCGCGCGCGGGCGAGCTTGTCCATGAGCGCCGCTTCCTCGCCCGTCAGATGCGCCAGGCGCTGCGCCGCCTCGCCGGCGGACTCGGCCAGCGCGTCAAGGGACTGGATGACCGCCTTCGCCTTTTCCTCGAGCTCGAGCTTTTCACGCTCGATCTCACGAAGCCGCGCCTCGCGCTCGTCAATCTGCGCTTTTAGGCCGCCGTCGCGCCCCTCCTGCTCGGTCAGCTCGCGCCGCACGCGCTCCATTTCGGCGGCGGTGTTTTCCAGCTTCGTGCGCAAAACGGCGACAGCCGACTCCGCCTCGCTCCGGCGCGCCTCGCACCGCCGGATTTCCTCGCGTGTCTCGTCGAGCGCGCGGTCGAGCTCCCGCATCCGCTCGGAGAAGGACTCCGTCTCGCGGTACCATTTTTCCAGCTCGTCGGCGACATTCTGCTTTTGCGCGGCCGCGGCGGCGGAGTCTGAACGTATTTTCTGCGCCTGCTGCCCGAGCTTGTCGATGGCGTCAAGCCACACGGATATCTCCAGCTCCCGCAGCTCGTCGCGCAAGATGAGGTAGCGCTTTGCGACTTCCGCCTGCGCTCTCAGCGGCTCGACCTGAAGCGCCAGCTCCGCGATCTTGTCATTGATGCGCAGGAGGTTTTCCTCCGTCTGGGCGAGCTTGCGCTCGGCCTCTTCCTTCCGGTAGCGGAAGCGCGAAATGCCCGCCGCTTCCTCAAAGATTTCGCGGCGGTCGGTGCTGCGCAGGGAGAGGATGGCGTCAATCTTGCCCTGCCCGATGACGCTGTACCCCTCGCGGCCGAGGCCTGTGTCCATAAGCAGCTCGTGGACGTCTTTGAGGCGGACGGGCTTGCGGTTTATGAAATACTCGCTCTCGCCGGAGCGGTAGTACCGGCGCGTGAGAACGATTTCAGGGTAATCGAGGTTGAAAATCCTTTCGCTGTTGTCGATTTCAAGCGTCACTTCGGCAAAGCCGAGCTGGGGCCGGCGCGCCGTGCCGCCGAAAATCACGTCCTCCATCTTGCCGCCGCGGAGCGTTCTCGTCGACTGCTCGCCCATGACCCACAAAATGGCGTCGGCAATGTTCGATTTGCCGCTCCCGTTGGGCCCGACAACGGCGGAGACGGGTTTGTCAAATGTCAGACGCGTCTTTTCAGGGAAGGACTTAAATCCTTGGATTTCCAAGGACTTTAAGTACATACGCCCACCTCCCGTGTTCTCGGCTTTTAAGGCGCCGCAGCGAAAGCTTTCACCTTAAAACATTCATGATATTATATCCTTTTTCTGGCGCTCTGACAAGCACCGGAGCGCAATATAGCAAGAAACGGACGGTTTTTCCGTCCGCTTTAGTCCCCGCCGCGCCTGCCGCACGGCGGCACCGCCATGCCGCCCGTCAGCGCCTTGTCCATCCAGACAGCGGTCACGCAGTACGTTGCCGCTTTCCCCGCGCCGCGCGCTTTATCCGCCGGTACAGGCGCCGCGCGGCGCAGCCTGTCGCTCATGGCAAGCGCGGTCCGGGCGCGAAGATGGGATGGCGCGGCGGCGCGTCACTTCGTGAGGTCTTCGTAGGCCACGCGCGCCGCGGCCTGCTCGGCCTGCTTTTTCGTGCGCCCCGTCCCCGTCCCCATGACGACGCCGTTGAGGAGCACCTCCACGGTAAACTCCTTGCTGTGGTCCGGCCCGGTCTCGCTGACAAGGCGGTATGAGAGCACCTGCCCGCTTTTGCGCTGGACAAGCTCCTGCAGCGCCGTCTTATAGTCGAGCTCGCTGCCGGCGTGGCGGAGGAGAATCGGCAGGATGGTCGTGTGAATCACGCTGCGGACGGCTTCGATGCCGCCGTCGAGGTACATCGCGGCGATGACGGCCTCCACCGCGTCGGCCAGAATCGACGGGCGGCTGCGCCCGCCGCCGGCCTCCTCGCCCCGCCCGAGGCGCAGGTGCTGCCCGATGCCGAGCTCTTCCGCCGCGGCGCACAGGGACGGCTCGCAGACAAGCTCGGCGCGCAGGCGGGACATCTGCCCTTCCGGCATGTCGGGGCGGTCTTTGTAGAGATACTCCGCCACGGTAAAGCCGAGGATGGCGTCGCCCAGAAACTCAAGGCGCTCGTTGCTCATGGCGCCGTCTTTTTTGTTTTCGTTGGCGAAGGAGCTGTGCGTGAGCGCGGTGACAAGCAGCGCTTCGTCACGAAACGTATAGCCGAGTTTTCGCTGAAGTTCCTGCATGGTCTTTCCCGCGATGCGGCGATTACCAAACCGGCTTTGCCTGAAAACCGGCTTGGTGATCGGCGCCGCGCCGTCCTTTCCCTAAAGTTTTAAACGAAAAAGGGCGGGTTATCTCCCGCCCGTTTTTTGTATGATTAGTCGATATGGCTGGAGATATAACGATAAACATCCCCCACCGTGACGAGCTTGCTGAGCGTTTCTTCATCGGCCTCGGGAATATCGAATTCCTCTTCGAGGGCCATGGCAAGCTCGACGACGTCGAGGGAGTCTGCACCGAGATCGTCCGTGAAGGAGGTGTCCATCGTTATCGAATCTTCGCTCACGGAAAACTGCTCGGCAATCAAGGCTCGCAGTCTTTCCATAATCATACCTTATCACCTCGCTGCTAAAAGATACTGCACGTGCGCTGGCCTAACAGAATATTAAATATGCAGTATACATTTGTCAACCATTTTGATATGTGGCTTTTGCATCAATTTGCCGCGCTGTTTTCCGCTGTTTTCATATGCTCTATATTACTCTGAATCTCCTCAGTTATTCCAGCGGAAACAGTCAGGACGGCCTGGTAGATGGCGTTTTTAATCGCGTCGGGCCCGGAGGAGCCGTGCGCCTTGATGACGGGGCGCGAGATGCCCAGCAGCGCCGTCCCGCCGATTTTGTCGGCGTTGAAGCGCTCCTTGATGCCCTTAAAGCGGCTTTTGAGAAGCAGCGCCGCAAACTTCGAGACGAAGCTGCTAGTAAAGACGCCCTTGAGCTCCTTGAGCATGAACGACGCGAGGCCTTCCATGGACTTGAGCATGATGTTGCCCGAAAAACCGTCGCACACGAGCACGTCGCACTCGCCGGTGATGGCGCCCTTCGGCTCGACGTTGCCGACGAAGTTGAACGACGGGTCCTCCTCGGCGGCTTTTTCGAGCAGGGCGTACGTCTGAAGCTGCAGCTCGCCGCCCTTCGGCCGCTCCGTGCCGATGTTGAGCAGGCCGATGCGCGGCCGCTCGATTTTCAGCACGCGCTCGGCGTAAAAACGGCCCATGTACGCAAACTGCAGCAGGTATTCCGGCGTGCACTCGGCGTTGGCGCCGACGTCGATCATCAAAAGCCCCTGCTTGCTGAGGGGGGCGACGGGCGCGAGCGCGGCGCGGCGGATCCCCTTCACGCGGCGGACGATGAGCGTCGCGCCCGTGAGGAGCGCGCCGGTGCTTCCCGCGGAGACCATCGCGTCTCCCTTCCCGTCCCGCAGCATCGTCAGGCCCACCACCATCGACGAGTCCTTCTTGTCCCTGATGGCGGCGACGGGGTCTTCGTCCATTTCAATCACAGACGGGGCGTTGGCGATTTCGATCCGCGCGGGCAGCTCCTTATACCCCATCTTGTCAAGGCTGCGTAGGACGTCCTCGACACGTCCCGTGAGGATGATGTCAACGCCCAGCTCCTCGCTGGCCATCACGGCGCCTTTGACGACGGCGTCCGGCGCGTTGTCCCCGCCCATCGCGTCAACGATTATCTTCATGCTTTTACCTCCGGCAGGATTCGGCTTAAAATCTCGAGAGACCGCTCCGAGATCGCTAGGTTTTTATTCCTCTTTCCTTTCACACGCCGCTCAAGCGGCGGAATCAGCCCGAAATTGATGTTCATCGGCTGGAACGCGCCCACGCTCCCGCCCGATATATACGCCGCGAGCGCGCCGATGGCCGTCTCCGGCGGGAAATCGGCCGGCGGCAGGCCGAGGACGGCCCGCGCCGTTTCAATGCCGGCAAGCAGCCCCGACGCGGCCGACTCCACATACCCCTCCACGCCCGTGATCTGCCCGGCAAAGCGGATGCGCGGGCAGCTTCTGAGCCGGTAGTACCGGTCAAGCAGCTGCGGGGAGTCAAGGTATGTGTTGCGGTGCATGACGCCGTAGCGGACAAACTCTGCGTTTTCCAGCCCCGGGATCATCGAAAACACGCGCTTTTGCTCGCCGAATTTCAGGTGCGTCTGGAAGCCGACGATGTTGTACAGCGTGCCGGACAGGTTGTCTTTCCTCAGCTGGACGACGGCGTACGGCTCCCGCCCCGTTTTCGGGTCAATCAGGCCCACGGGCTTTAAGGGCCCGTACCGGAGCGTGTCCTCCCCGCGCCGCGCCATCACCTCGACGGGCATGCACCCCTCGAACACGGCGGTGTCCTCAAACCCGTGCACGGGCGCCTCCTCCGCCGTGATGAGCGCCTCGCGGAAGGCGGTATACTCCTCCTTCGTCATGGGGCAGTTAATGTAGTCGGCCGACCCCTTTCCGTAACGGGAGGCGAAAAAGGCCTTTTCCATGTTGATGCTCTCGAACGTGACGATGGGCGCCGCGGCGTCGTAAAAGCTCAGAAAACGCCTGCCGCCGATGAGCGCGGCAAATTTTTCCGCCAGGGCGTCTGACGTGAGCGGCCCCGTGGCGAAAATCACGTCGCCTTCGGGGATGTCCGTCATCTCCTCGCGCAAGACAGTAATGCGCGGGTGCGCCGCGACGCGGTCTGTGACAAGGCGGGAAAACGCCTCGCGGTCGACGGCGAGGGCCCCGCCCGCGGGCAGGCGTGTTTCGTCGGCGCACTGCATGATGAGGCTGCCGAGCCGCCGCATCTCCTCCTTGAGGAGTCCGACGGCGTTTGTCAGCTCGTCGCTGCGGAGGGAGTTGGAGCAGACAAGTTCGGCGAAATACGCCGTGTGGTGCGCGGGCGTGCTTTTTTCCGGCCGCATCTCGACGAGCGTGACGTCGACGCCCCGCCGGGCGATCTGCCACGCCGCCTCGCTGCCGGCAAGGCCCGCTCCGACAACCGTGACGTTCATGCTATTTCACCGCCGCCGTCTCCCGCTCGGCCGCGGGCGGCGCCTTTTCCTCCGCCTCGGGCGCCTCGGCCTTTTTGCGGGATGTTTTAGCGGGTTTCTTCTCCGCTTCTTTCTTGAGGCCCCTGGTCAGCCGCTTCTTTTTGCCGCTTTCCGGCTCGGCGCTCTTATTTTCCTCCGCCTGCTCCGAAGGGGCCGCTTCGGCCTCCCCGGCCGGCGCGGCCGTCTTTTTCCTGTAGCCGCGCTTTTCCTCCGGCACGAAGTTGGGGCAGTTTTCGTTGATGCAGAAGGGTTTTCGGTATCCCTTCCCCGATTTTTTGAACATCGTCTGCCCGCACTCGGGGCAGTTGTCCTTGACGGGCACGTCCCACGTCATAAAGCCGCACTCTTTGAGCTTTTCGCACGCGTAATAGGTGTACCCGTTTTTCGACGTGCGCTTTAAGATGCGGCTGCCGCACCGCGGGCACTTGCCCGGCATTTCCACGACGAGGGGCTTCGTGAAGCTGCACTCGGGGTAGCCCGGGCAGGCGAGGAAGCGGCCGAACCGGCCGGCCTTCACGACCATCCTCCGCCCGCACACGTCGCACACCTCGTCGGACACTTCGTCCGGGATTTTGATATGCTCGCCTTCGAGCTCCTTTTCGGCCTTCTCAAGGGCGACGGCAAAGCTTGTGTAGAAGTCCTCGAGGACGCTCTTCCAGTCCCGCTCGCCTTTCTCGACGCTGTCGAGGGACTCCTCCATCCGCGCGGTAAAGTTTAAGTCGACGATGTCGGCAAAGCGCTCCTTCATCAGCTGCGTGACGACTTCGCCGAGGGCCGTCGGCCGGAGCGTCTTGCCCTCCTTGACGACGTACTCGCGGTCCAAAATCGTGGAGATCGTGGGCGCGTAGGTGCTCGGACGGCCGACGCCCGTCTCCTCCATCGCCTTAATCAGCGTCGCCTCCGTGTAGCGCGGCGGCGGCTGGGTAAACTTCTGCTCCTTTTTGATGTCCTCGAGCCTCAGGCGCTCGCCCGTCTCGAGGTCGGGCAGGGGCGAGGTCTCCTCCTCTTTGTCGTCGTCCCGCCCTTCTTCGTACACGGCTGTAAAGCCGGGGAACCGGATGACGGAGTTTGTCGCGCGGAAGATATGGCCGGCCGACTCGACGTCGACGGTGACGCTGTCGTAGACGGCGCTGGTCATCTGGCTGGCGATAAAACGGCTCCATATAAGCCGGTAGAGGCGGTACTGGTCGTTTGTGACGCTGGAGCGGACTTTATCCGGCGTGATGAACACGTTCGTCGGGCGGATGGCCTCGTGCGCGTCCTGCGCGCCGGCCTTCGTCTTGTAGCGCGTCGGCTGGCCGGGGTAGTACTCCGCCCCGTACTGCCGGACGATAAACTCCCTCGCGTCGGCGAGGGCCTCTTCGGAGATGCGCAGCGAGTCGGTGCGCATGTAAGTAATCAAGCCGATGGTGCCTTCGCCCTCGACGTCGACGCCTTCGTAGAGCTGCTGCGCGATGGACATCGTGCGCTGCGGCGTCATGCCGAGCTTGCGCGAGGCCTCCTGCTGGAGCGTGGACGTGATAAACGGAGGCGAGGGTGAGCGCTTCTTCTCCGACTTCTTGACGTTTGTGACGACAAACGGCTCTTTGGAAACAGCGTCGACAACGGCCTGCACGTCGCCGGCCGTCTTCAGCTCCGCCTTTTTGCCGCCAAAGCCGTAGTAATTCGCGGCAAAGCGCCCGGGCTTTTCTTCGCGCACGATGTCGACGGAGAGCAGCCAGTACTCCTCCGGCACGAAGGCGCGGATCTCCTCCTCGCGGTCGACAACCATGCGCATGGTGGCCGACTGCACGCGCCCGGCGGACAGGCCGCGCTTAATCTTCTTCCACAAAAACGGGCTGAGCTTGTAGCCGACGATGCGGTCCAGGATGCGCCGCGCCTGCTGGGCGTTGACGAGGTCCTGGTCGATCGGGCGCGGGTGCATTATGCTCTCCTGAACGACTTTTTTCGTCAGCTCGTTGAACGTGACGCGCAGCGCCCGCTCGTCGGAGAGGTTGAGCAGTTCCTTAAGATGCCACGAAATGGCTTCGCCCTCGCGGTCCGGGTCGGTCGCGAGGTAGACTTTATCGCTGTTTTGCGCGGCTTTTTTCAGTTCGTTGATGGTCTCTTCGCGCCCCTTGACGGGCTGGTAGACCGGCTCAAAGCCGTTTTCAATGTCCACGCCAAGCTTGCTCTTCGGCAGATCGCGAAGATGCCCCATCGAAGCCTTGACGGTAAACTGGCTGCCCAGATATTTGCTAATCGTCTTGGCCTTGGAGGGCGACTCGACGATGACAAGGTCTGTTTTTGCGTTTGCCATTCCTTGTTGTGTCCCCATTTCACTGTATATGTATAGAAAACGCGCGGTGCGGCCTGCGAGAACGCGTCACCCGCGCACCTGCGGTATGCGGAAGAACTTCCCCGGCAGCTGCTCGGCGATGCCTTCGATTTCCAGCAGCGTCAGCGACGCGAGAACGTCCGACGCCGGAAGGCCCGCCTGGGCGATGATGTCGTCGATGTGCATCGTCCTGCCGGCAAGCGCTGAAATCAGCGCCATTTCCTGCTCGCCGAGGTGCTCGGCCAGCTGTACTAGGTCAATATATTCCACCGTTTTACCATTGTCAATCTCTATTTTCTCCGATTTTTGTCGATTCTGTACGAGAGCGCGCGCGCTCAGGGCTTCCGTCTGGTCTTCGTCGAGCGGCACTTTCACGGCCTTCATTCGGATTTTCTCCGGAAACAAAGCCGCGTATTCTTCGGCGATGTCGTCCCCGCTCGTGACGAGGATGGCCCCCTCGCGGATGAGCCGGTTCGTCCCGCGGCTGGCGACAGAGTCGGCGTTGCCGGGCACGGCGAACACGTCCCGCCCCTGCTCGAGGGCAAGCGCCGCCGTGATGAGCGCGCCGCTGCGCGGCGGCGCCTCCACAACGACGACGCCGCAGGAAAGGCCGCTGATGATGCGGTTTCGCCTCGGGAAATTGCCCGAGAGCGCCGGCGTGCCGGGCGGGTACTCGCTCACGAGCGCCCCGACGGCCGCCACATCCTCAAACAGCTCCCCGTTTTCCTTCGGGTAGACGACGTCGACGCCCGAGCCGAGGACGCCCACGACGCGCCCGCCCGCCCTCAGGGCGCCGAGCGCGGCCGCCGTGTCAATCCCGCGGGCCAGCCCCGTGACGACGAGAAGGCCGTCCCGCGCCGCCTCGTACGCGATGCGCTCGGCCGTTTTCAGGCCGTAAGGCGTGCAGCTGCGCGTGCCGACGATGGCCACGCACGCCTCCTCGTCGACGACGGGCAGCGCGCCGCGCACGTACAGCACGACAGGTGGGTCGTCGATGTTCTTCAGCCGCGCGGGGTATTCGGCGTCCGCGAGCGTGAGGATGCGGTACCCATGCTCCGCGCACACGTCGAGGATGCGCCGCGCTTCGGCAAGGCTCTTGTTCGACAGCGCGGCCCTCTCCTGTGCGCTCAGGGCGATGTCGGCGTCGTGATACGCCCGCTCGTCGGCAAAGAAAATCTGCTCGGGCGAGCCGAAAGCATGAAGAAGCCTGTTTTTCGCGGCGGTGCCGACCCCCGCGAGCGCGGAGAGCCAGACCCAGTACGTCAGTGGCGCCATACTACACCTCGCTTCGGCCGCTTTCACGCCTTACAGGATTTATCAGGTCCGCCATAAACTTACGCTTTTGTATTTTCATTATATAATAAACGATATGCCCTCATCATGCAATATGATTGGCGCATGCGGCGCGCTAAACAAGCTTCCGGCGCTTTGCCGCCTCCCATATAACGATGGCCGCCGCCGTCGCGGCGTTGAGGGACTCCGTCCCCGGCGCCATCGGGATAATCACGGTTTTGTCGCACAAAGCGAGCACATCCCCGGACAGCCCCCGCCCCTCGCTCCCGATGGCGACGACGCCGCTTTCAATCGGGACGGAGCGGATATCCTCGCTGCCCTCCCGCAGCGCCGCGCCGTAAAGCGTCAAGCCCTCCGATTTCATCTCCGCAAGCTCCGCGAGCGTGACGCGCCGGACGGGCATGCGGAAAACCGCCCCCATCGTGGCGCGGACGGTTTTGGGGCCGAAGGGGTCGGCGCACGCGCCGGTGAGGAGCACCTGCCCGACGCCGAAGGCGGCGGCGGTGCGGAGAATCGTGCCCATGTTGCCGGGGTCCTGAATCCCGTCGAGCAGGATGGAAAAGCCGGCGGGGCGGGATGCGTCGCGGAGCGGCATTTTGCAGGCAAAGAGAATGTCCTGCGGCGTTTTCAGCGGCGAGGCGGCTTCCATCACCGCGCGCGTGACGCGGTAGACTTTCGCGCCCGGCACGCTAAAGGGCAGCTCTTCCCGCTCGGTCAGGACGGTCGTCACCTCGGCGCCGGAGAGGAGGGCGTCTTTGAGGAGCTTTTCCCCGTCGCAGAGAAACTCGCCCGTCTCGCGGCGGTAGGCGCCGTCCGCCCCAAGGCGCCTGAAATGCTGCACCAGCGGGTTTTTTCGGCTTGTGATCTCGTTCATCCTGTCACCTTAAATGCAGCGAAGCTGCGGCAAAGGCGCCCCTTTGCCGCAGCTTTTAATGCGTTTTCGAAGTCTTGACGGGGAGAGCGTCGGGCCGCGCAGGATTTCTGTCATTTTAAAAACACTTCGTGTCCAGCGCATGTAAAAGCTCCTTCCCGCGTTTTCTCTCCCGCGCAGGCGGCGCGAGATTGCACGGCCTGCGCTTTTTATGAAAACAGATTGTCTCGCTTCTGTCAAGGCGTGCGGTCTTAGTTTTCCCGATTTGCCCGGATTTCGGGCTTAAAAATATGGTTTTCGACTTGCAGCAACCGGCTTGAGCGCGGCCTGACACGTGAAAAAATGGAAAGACACTTTCGCATGGCGCGAAAGTGTCTTTATAGCGTCGTTATCAGTCAAGCGGCTTCATCGTCGGGAAGAGCAGGACGTCCCGGATCGAGGAGTTGTTCGTGAACATCATGACGCACCGGTCGATGCCGATGCCAAGGCCGCCCGTCGGCGGCATGCCGTACTCGAGGGCCATGATGAAGTCCTCGTCCATCATGCCGGCCTCGTCGTCGCCCCTCGCCCGCAGCTCGACCTGGCGCTGAAAGCGCTGCTTCTGGTCGATCGGGTCGTTGAGCTCGGAGAAGGCGTTGCCCATCTCGTTGCGGCAGATAAACAGCTCGAAGCGCTCGGTCAGGCGCGGGTCGCTCGCCTTGCGCTTGGCCAGCGGCGAGACTTCGACGGGGTGGTCGATGATGAAAACCGGCTGAATGAGCTTGTCCTCCACGCACTGGTCGAAGCACTCGTAGAGCAGGGCGCCCCAGGAGGGCTCCTTCCCCTCCGGCATCTTCACGCCGATGGAGGCGGCGGCCCTGACGGCCTCCTCCGTCGTGTCAAAGGACATGAAGTCCACGCCCGTGTGGATCTTTACGGCCTCCGCCATCGTCATGCGCGGCCAGCCGGGGGTGAGGTCGATCGTCTCGCCCTGCCACTGGAGCGTCTGCGTTCCGAGGATGTCCCGCGCCGCGGAGGAGAGGAACTCCTCGAACAGGTCCATCATGTCGTTGTAGTCGGCGTAGGCCTGATACAGCTCCACCGACGTAAACTCGGGGTTGTGCTTCGTGTCCATCCCCTCGTTGCGGAAAATGCGGCCGATCTCATACACCCGCTCGATGCCGCCGACAATCAGGCGCTTGAGGTGCAGCTCCGTGGCGATGCGCAGGTACATGTCGATGCCCAGCGTGTTGTGGTGCGTGATGAAGGGGCGGGCCGTCGCGCCGCCGGAGATGGTGCTCAAAACGGGCGTCTCCACCTCCAGGAAGCCTCTTGCGTCGAGGAACGACCGCAGGTAGCGGATGAACTGGCTGCGGATTTCAAATGTGCGCCGCGTCTCCGGGTTCATGATGAGGTCGACGTAGCGCTGGCGGTATTTGAGCTCAATGTCCCTGAGCCCGTGGAACTTCTCCGGGAGCGGGCGCAGGGATTTGGCAAGGAGCCTGACTTCCTTGCAGTGGACCGATACTTCGCCCATCTTCGTGCGGAAGACGAAACCCTTCGCGCCGATGATGTCACCAATATCGATCCTTTTTATGTCGTCAAAGGTGACGTCGTCGACGTCCCCCTTGCGGATGTACAGCTGAATCCGGCCCTTGTCGTCCTTTAAGTCGAGGAAAATGACCTTGCCCATGCCGCGCTTTGCCATGATGCGCCCGGCCACCGCCACGTCCGTGTTCTCCATCGCGTCGAAGTTTTGCACGATGTCGGCCGAATAGGCGGTGCGCTCGTATTTCGTCTCGGCAAACGGGTCGCGCCCCTCCGCCTGGAGCTTCCTGAGCTTTTCAAGGCGAATGGCCAGCAGTTCGGGCAGTTGCTGTTCGAGGATTTCGTTCTCTTCCGCCAATATAAACGCCTCCTATATAGCGTTAAGTGTCGATTTTCAGTATCTTGAATCGAAGATGGCCCGCGGGCGCTTCGATCTCAATTTCATCGCCGACCCGGCGGCCGATCAGGCCCTTCCCCAGCGGCGAATCGTCGGATATTTTACCCGTTGTCGGGTCGGCATCCTGCGACCCGACGATGATGTACGTCTCCTCGCTGCCGAATTCGAGGTCCAGGACGGTGACGGCGTTGCCGATTCCGACTTCGTCCGTCCTGTCGCTTTTCGTGATGATTTCGGCGTTTTCAATGAGCCGTTTTATCTCGGCGATTCTTGAATAAAGCTTGCCCTGCTCCGTTTTCGCTTCGTCGTACTCGCTGTTTTCGGAGAGGTCCCCGAAGGAGCGGGCCTGCTTGATTTGTTCGGCGACTTCTTTTTCTCTGACCGTTTCAAGGTAGTGCAGCTCTTTCTTGAGCTCCTCAAGGCGTTCGCTGCTCATTTTATAACGCATTCCCTTGCTCATAGCCACCATCCTTTCGTCTAAAGGGGCACTGCCGGTCCTCCTGCCGCGCGAAAGCCGGAGCCCTTAAAGCCGCGCTTTATTGATAAATGCCGCGGCGCGCGCATTGTCCAAACAAGCGGCTGGTCAGGGCGGCTCCGGCCGCAAACAGCACAGAAGGAGCGCCTTTCGGATGCGATGACGCACCCGCCGCGTGGGCGCGGCGCCCCGCCTCCGGAAACGGCGCAGGTACGAGATTTTGATGCTTTAAAGCCTACTTGCTTGTTCGTATGAACACATATTATAGAGTTGCTCCCCGCATTTGTCAATACAGGCCTGCATCTCTCGTTCCATGAGGGCGACGCGGTCTATGAAGACGTCGCCGCTGAGCAGCGTGCCCGCCTCAAACGCCGCCGAAAAAAGCGGCTCTGGCGGGAAGAGTTCGGGCAACGTCGGCCATTTCCGCCTGTCAAGGCGCACGGTCAGGCCCGAAACGGCAAACCCGCACCGGATTTTCTCCAGCCATAAGCGTTTCGGCACGATAGCGACGCACGTACGGGAGAGCAAAACCTCCCTGTCCGGCTCGTCGTAAAAAACCGCGGCCGTAGCCGTCTGCACCCGCTCGGGCGCGGGACGGGCGATAACGGACACGCCATGCCGGCGCGCGAAGCGGTCAAGCAACCCCTCGCCCCCGCCCACGTCGGCGAGGATGTGGCGGAAAGCGTGCCGCAGCTCGTCAAGATGCGCCAAAACCCTGGGACTTAGGCGGGCGGCGTAGACGTAGACGGCGCCGCCGCGCTCCCCCGCCGCCGCGATGGCCGCTTTCGCGGCGAGCGCGCTGTGGAGGTCGGCCCCCGCGGGGGGAAATCCCGCGCCGGCGCACCGGCGCGTAAAGGGAAAGTCCCTTGAATAGACGACGCGCCGCGGGCGAAGCTCGGACAAGCGTTCGAGCACCTCCCGGAGCGCTCTCTCCCCGTCCCTGCCGCCCTGCGGCGGGCGGACCGTAAGCACCGCCGCGCGCACGCCGAGAACGCGCGTGTGCGACAGATCCACATACTTTCCTTTTTCAAAGCCTTCCCCGGCCTGAAGCAGGCAGAGCATCCCCTCACATCCTTTCGCCGTCGTCCATCGCTCTATCGAATATATGAGCGCGCGGGCAAAAAGAATACAGGAGGCAAGTCCGTGCTTTACCGCCTCTTCAGCCGTATTCCAATCGGCGCTGCGACGGCCTGGCGCGGCGCCGCTCTACAGTCGCATAACAAGCATCGCGCCGCTACGGCGGCGCCGCTTCTTTAGCCTTATACAAGCGGTGCGCCGCCCCGCTTAAAAGGGAGCCGGGGCTGCCACGCCTGCTGAGGATGCTTGTCCATAAGTGGGCAGCACAGGCACGGCGGGCGCGTTACGCCGCTTCGCGCAGACGCTCAAGCGCCGCCTGCAGCTGCGCGTCCTTTTCATAAGGCAGCTTGCCGTAAATAAGCGCGAAATTGTCCTCGTCCGACATCTCCACCACGACGTCGGGCTCAAGGCCGCCCGTTTCGGTGAGGGAGACGCGGTTGGGTGTGAGGTACTCGCCCGTCGAGATGTGCAGCGCGCCGCCGTCCGGCAAAAGGTACGTCTGCTGCGAGCGGTTTTTGCCGGTCGTCCGCGTTCCGACAATTTCGGCATAATTATATTCCCGCAGGACGGCGGCAAAATACTCGGCCGCGGAATAGCTGTGCTGGTTGACGAGCACGACCGCCGGGCGCGTGACGGCGTCCGCGTCGGAATAGACGACGTCCTCCTCGCCGCGCGCCGTGATGCCGACGAAAATCTCGCCCTCCGGCAGCAGGTGGTCGAGCATGCGGATCAGCTCCACCGCGCGCCCGCCGCCGTTGTTGCGCACGTCGAAGATAAGCGATTGCGCGCCGTCTTCCACGAGCGCGTCCACCGCGGCGATAAATTCGTCCGCGCAGCGCGCCTCGAAGTTTTGTATCGCGATGTATCCGACGCCGCCCTCGAGCATCTCGTATCTGACGGGATTGACGACGATAACGGCGTACTCCACCGTCACGTCCCGCCTCACCCCGCCTTCTCCGACGACGCCGAGCAGCACGCTCTCGCCGATCTCGCGCGCCACTTTTCCGACGGCCTTATCAAACTCAAGGCCCGTTATGTCCTCCCCGTCGACGGAGACAATCACGTCGCCCGGCTCGATGCCGGCGCGCTCGGCGCCGGAGCCGGGGTAGACGTACTCGACGAGAAGGCCGCCCGACTGCTCGTCCTTCGAGACGGTCACGCCGATGCCGGCAAACTCGTTGCTGGACGACTCCAGATACGCCTGAAGCTGCTCAGGCGTGAGGTAATAAGACCACCTGTCCCCCAGCGCGCCGACGGCGGCGGAGAGCGCCGCGTGCGAGATTTCCTCGCTGTCGGCCTCGCCGACGTATACCGAGCCGATTTTCCGCCGCAGGGCGATGTACGTTTTTATCTCCGTAAAAAGCGGCGTGCCGCCGCCGAGGTAGACGTAAAAGCACAAGACCGTCACGATAGACGCTAGCGCTGATGCGGCGAGCACCAGCGCTAGAACTGTCCTCAACTGAAACTGCTTTTTCACAAAAGCGCCCCAATCTTTACTCTTTTATGGTATATCCGGTGAAGTACTGCAGGGGGTTGACGCGGGAGCCGTTGACGGAGACCTCAAAGTGCAGGTGCGGCCCCGTGGAGGAACCCGTGGACCCGACCTTGCCGATGGTCTTCCCCTGCGTGACCGTGTCGCCGGCCTTCACAAGGCGGCTGGACAGGTGCGCGTACAGCGTCGTCATCCCGTTGCCGTGGCTGATGACGATGTAATGGCCGTACGAGGAATCGTAGCTTGACGTGATGACCGTCCCGTCGTCGGCCGCGAGGACCGACGCACCATATTTTGCGCCGATATCGACGCCGTAATGCATGCGGTACTCTTTATAGATCGGGTGGAAGCGCCGGCCGAACTGGGAGGTGACTATGTAACACGAGGGCGTCGGCCAGATCAGCTTGCCCGTGCCGACGACGGCTTTGCCGCTCTGTTCCTGCTGGCGCTTGAGCTCGGCGACTTTCTTGTTGATGTCCTCCTGAATATCCTGCGCCGCCTTGCTCTCCTGTTCATACAGCGCCTTCGCCTCGGCGATGTTCTGCTCGACGGCCTTGATCAGCTCGCCGGCTTCCGCCACCTGCCGCTCCAGCTCCGCGCGTTTGGCCTCAAGCAGGACTTTCTGCTCCTCCTGCCCGGCCTTGGCCTCCTCGAGCGACTCCTTGGCCTCGATCGTCGCGTGCTTGGCGGCTTTCAGCTGCTCGTAGAGGTATTCGTCGTACTTGGAAATCTGCTCGATAAAGTCCAGCCGCGCGAGCAGGTCCGCAAAGCTGCTGGCCTCGAAGAGGACGGCGAGGTATGAGATGGAGCCGCCTTCCTCCATGATGCGCAGCCGCTCCTTAAAGAGGCGCAGCTGCTCGTCCTCGCGCTTTTGCGCTTCCTGGACCTCGATTTCCTTTTGCGCGATCAGCTCGGTGTACAGCTGAATCTGCTCGGTGATGTTCGCGATTTCCTCTTCCGTCAGATCCATCTGCGTGTCGAGCACTTGTTTTCGCGCGAGCAGCGACTTCTGCTCGTATTCGTAGGAGTTGATCTGCGCGCGGATTTCCGTTTTCTTGCGCTCAATCTGCTCCTTTTTCTTCTTGAGGTTGTCAATTTCGCTTTGCGTCACGGCTCCGGCGCTGCCGCTTTCGCCGACGACGACGTACACGATGGACGCGAGCATCAGCCCCGCCAAAAGAAGGCAGATAACCCGTACCAGCAACGTCTTGCTTTTCATGATGCCTCCTCCACCTTACACACGCAGGTAGTTCTTAATGGCAAGAGCACTCCCGCAGACGCCGACTCCAAACCCGACCGCCGAGAAAATGAAAAACAGCGGGAGGGCGACCTGGGAAAACGGAATAAGGACGATGACCATCCCGAACGAATAGCTGCGCAGGATAAAATTCGACACGAGCGTATAGATGACCCACTGGGCGATGTACGCCGAAAACGCGCCGACAAGGCCCAGAATAAAGCCCTGGAAGACGAAAGGCCACCGGATAAACCCGTTCGTCGCGCCGACCATCTTCATAATCGCGATTTCGTCGCGCCGGTCGTACGTCGCGAGCTTAATCGTGTTGGACATGATAAACAGCGAGACAATCAGCAGTATGGACACGAGGACAATCGTCACGACGCTCACGATGTTCCGCACGGTGACAAAGCCGCGCGCGATCGTGAGGTTGGCGTTGACCTTGACGATGCCGTCAATGGCACGGAGGTCGCGCTGCGTCTGCTCCGTCTGCGAAATGTCGCGCAGGTAGACGGCGTAGCGGTGGCGCAGGATGGACGCGTCGAGGTTTTCAAAAATCGACTTGTCCTGATACCCCTCGACGAAGCTCTTAAACGCCTCGTCGCGGCTGATAAACGTGGCGTATTCCACGTTCGGCAGGCTCTCGATGCGGCTTTCGAGGGCCCTCGCCTCCTGCTCGGACAGGGCGTCCCCGATAAAGGCCAGCACGACGTTGTCTTTTTCAAATTTTTCGATGAGGGCGTCGACATTGACGGCCAGGAGGATGAAGCTGCCCATGATAATCAGGCAGGCGATGATGATGCACACGGACGCGAACGACATCAGCCCATGCGTGAAAATCCCGGCAACGCCTTCCCTTATGTAATAACCCGTATTCCAGCGTCTCATATCTTGTACCTATCCAATCCGTCGCCGATGATTTTCCCGTTGTCGATGGCGATGACGCGGCGGGAAAACGCGTCGACAAGCGCTTTCTCGTGCGTCACTACGAGGACGGTTGTGCCCAGCTCGTTGATTTTGTTGAGCAGCATGATAATCTCAAGGCTGCGCACGGGGTCTAAGTTGCCGGTCGGTTCGTCGGCAATGATGAGACTCGGGTTATTGACAAGGGCGCGCGCGATGGCCACGCGCTGCTGTTCGCCGCCGGAGAGCTCGTCCGGAAACACTTTCGCTTTATCCTCGAGGCCCACGAGCTGCAGGACATAAGGGACGCGTTTGCGCACCTCCTTGCTGGACGCGCCGATGGCGTACATGGCAAACGCGACGTTGTCGTAGACGTTTTTCTTTTTAATCAGCCTGAAATCCTGAAAGATGACGCCCAGAGAGCGGCGCAGGTACGGCATTTTGCTCAGTTTCATGTTGCCGACATTGTACCCGTTGACGATGACGGTGCCGTCCGTCGGCGCCACTTCGCCGGTGATGAGCTTGAGAATGGTGGACTTTCCGGAACCGGAGGGGCCGACAAGGAAGGCAAACTCGCCTGTGTCGAGCTTGAAGCTGACTCCCTTGAGCGCCTTAGTCCCGTTTTCGTAAACCTTGAAGACGTCGATGAATTGAACCATTTTCCCTTTCCTCTGCCGCCCGTTTTTTCAGGCGGCGCCGTGAGATTTGCGCGTTAATACCTGACTTCCTGCGAGTTGAGATATTTTTTCACCATGAGCGCGACTTTGAAGACAATCGCGTGGTCGAACTCCCGCAGGTCAAGGCCTGTGAGCTTCTTGATCTTCTCCAGACGGTAGACAAGCGTGTTGCGGTGCACAAACAGCTTGCGGGACGTCTCGGAGACGTTTAAGTTGTTCTCAAAGAACTTGTTGATGGTATAGAGAGTCTCCTGATCCAGAGATTCGATGGGGTTCTTCTTGAAGACCTCCGACAGGAACATCTCGCACAGGGTCGTCGGCAGCTGGTAGATGAGGCGGCCGAGCCCGAGGTTTTCGTAGTTGATGATGGTTTTTTCGGTGTCGAACACCTTGCCCACGTCGATGGCGACCTGAGCTTCCTTGTAGCGGTCGGCCAGCTCCCTAAGGTGCCTCGCGGGCGTGCCGATGCCGATGATGCACTTGATGCCGAGCTCTTCGCTGAGCTTCTGCTCAATGGACGCCGCCAGCTTCAGGACGTACTTGGAGTCGACGTTCGGGCCGACTTCCTTGATGACGACGATGTCCGTCTCGCTCACGGAGATGACAAAGTCGTGCTGCTTGTCCGGGAACATATTCTGCAGCAGCTCGATGGCAGCGACCTCAGCCCTGCCGACCTGGCGCACAACGAGGACGACGCGCGGAACGTCCGTGACGAAGTGCAGCTCCTTCGCGCGCACGTAAATGTCCCCCGGCAGAATGTTGTCCGAAATGATGTTTTTGACGAACGCAGTTTTGTCGTGGTTTTCCTCGTAGTAGAGCTTCGCTTCAGACAGGGCGATGTGCGCCAAAATGCACACAGTCTTGGCCAGCTCGTCCTCCCCTTCGACGAAGACAGCGTAATCAAAATGCGTTCCGGCGCCCTCGAGCGTTTTGAAGGTCTTGCCGAGCGACTTGACGACCTTATCGCCCGAATCTTCGGAAAGCGACGGAAACGGCCCGATGTTGGATCCGACAAGCGACAGCTCGCTGCTGGCTACGACAGTCCCCTCCGAATCGATGACACCAATCAGCCGCTTTGTCGCCTCTTTCATCTGGACGATAACGCTCTGAAAGATTCTGCTGGACATTCTTAACGTCCTCCCCACTTCTTTATCGTTTTCCCATTCGGATGGCCTTCGTTATTTTGACTATAAGAGCAACAGCTTAATCTTATACTCAAATCCAACATTTTTCAATAGAAATCTTGTTTCTTTTTGTTAATTATTTCGCTTTTCCATCCGGAAATGGCGCCAAGTCTCGGTTTTTGAGTAAAATTTGGCCTTACACGCCGTTTTTCCGGAAGATATTTTTGTATCATTTGTATCATATTTCCGCCGGCTTTTCAAATACAGATTTTACCTCTTCCTCCGTCAGCGGCCTGTACGCGCCGGGCTTGAGGCCTTCGTCGAGCTTCAGGGCGCCGATAGCGATCCTCTTGAGATACGCCACATGCTTGCCCCGCGCGGCAACCATGCGCTTGACCTGATGGTACTTCCCTTCCGTAAGGTACACAAGCGCCTTGGAGCGCTCTCCCGCCGCGAGCACCCGGAGCACCGCCGGGCGGCATTTGAGGCCGTCGCCGAGCGTAATCCCTTCCGCGAAGGCACGGGCGTCCTCGTCCGTGAGAAGCCCGTCCACCTCGATGTAGTACGTCTTCACGACGTCCTTTGACGGGGAGATGATGCGATGCGCCCAGTCCCCGTCGTTTGTGAGCAGGAGGAGGCCCTCGCTGTCCTTGTCAAGGCGCCCGGCCGGGAAAAGGCCGTAGCGCCGCGCCTGCTCGTCGAGGAGGTCCAGGACCGTCGGGTCGCGCCTGTCCTCCGTCGCGGAGACGTAGCCGGCGGGCTTGTTCATCATATAGTAGTGTTTGTCTTTATACACGACTTTAGCCCCCGCCACTTCGATCACGTCCGCGTCCGGGTCCACCTTTTCGTGTGGCGAGACGGCCGGGCGGCCGTTTATCGTCACGCCGCTCGACTTGATAAAGTACGGCGCCTGCCGGCGGGTGGTCAGCCCCATATCGGTAAGGAATTTGTCAAGCCTGATGCGCATAGAATCCCCTCCGCTTGCCGTACGGTCCGCTCATTTTGTGCGCGCGCGGCCGTCATACTTGCGGACAACGGCGAATAAGCTTAATTATCAAAAGGACGGGGTGAAGAATGGTATGTTTATTCTAACAGCTAAATTCAGCAAAAGAAAAGCCATAGTTGCCGTACTGATTCTGGCGGTCATCCTGATAGCCGTCATCCTCATCGCCGGGCGGGCGGGTCAGAAAAAAGGCAACGCCAGCGAAACGGCCGCCCTTTCCGCCGTTGTGAAGAACAACGAACAGCGCGTGAAGTATCTCAATTCGCTCGGCTGGGAGGTGGAGGAGGAGCCGATTGAGGAGCAGAAGGTCATCATCCCGCGGGAGTTTAACGACATCTACGAGCGGTACAACGACCTTCAGAAAATGCAGGGCTTCGACCTGTCCAAATACGGCGGCCTGGAGGCGACGCGCTACACCTACAAAGTCCTCAACTTCCCGGACGCCAAGGGCATGGTCGTGGCGGACATCATCGTCTACCGCAACCGCGTCATCGCCGGCGACATCCAGTCCAACGCGCTCGACGGCTTCATGGTCGGCCTGAAGTATCCGTCCGGCAAGAAGGCGGAAAGCAAGACCGAGGAGACGCTCGATAAGGCCGAAAAACCGGGCGGCAGCGAATCCCTCTCGCCGAGCGAGCCGCTTGAGAACGCGCCCGGCGGAAACGCTCCGGAAAGCGGCACGAACACGCCGAACAACGCGGAAAACGCGCCGTACTCTGAAAACGCTGAAGAATAGCCAAACCCGTCACGGAAACTTCATAAAACGGTAAAGCAGGGCCATGCCTGAGGCGTAAAGCTTCAGGCATAACCCTGCTTTCGTCACGAGAGGGAGTTACTCGGCAACAGCCGTGACGACGCCCGAACCGACGGTGCGGCCGCCCTCACGGATAGCGAAACGCAGGCCAACCTCGATGGCGATGGGGGTGATCAGCTCGACGTCCATCGTGACGTGGTCGCCGGGCATGCACATCTCGACGCCGTCCGGCAGCCTGATAACGCCGGTGACGTCCGTGGTGCGGAAGTAGAACTGCGGTCTGTAGTTGGTGAAGAACGGAGTGTGACGGCCGCCTTCCTCCTTGGTGAGGACGTAGACCTGGCCGGTGAACTTCGTGTGCGGCTTAATGGAGCCGGGCTTCGCGAGAACCTGGCCGCGCTCGATGTCCGTCTTGGCGATGCCGCGGAGCAGCGCGCCGATGTTGTCGCCGGCCTCGGCGTAGTCGAGGGTCTTGCGGAACATCTCGATGCCGGTGACGACGGTCTCCTTGGACTCGTCTCTCAGGCCGACGATTTCGACCTTGTCGTTCAGGTTCAGGCGGCCACGCTCAACACGGCCCGTGGCGACGGTGCCGCGGCCGGTGATGGTGAAGACGTCTTCAACCGGCATGAGGAACGGCAGGTCGGACTTGCGGTCCGGCGTCGGGATATAGGAGTCGACGGCGTCCATAAGCTCTTTGATGCAGGCGTAAGCCGGGTCGTTCGGGTCGCTGGAGGGGCACTCCAGGGCCTTCAGGGCGCTGCCGCGGATAACCGGGATGTCGTCGCCCGGGAACTCGTAATTGGAGAGAAGCTCGCGGACTTCCATCTCAACAAGCTCGAGGAGCTCTTCGTCGTCGACCATGTCGCACTTGTTCAGGAAGACAACGATGGCCGGAACGCCGACCTGGCGGGCAAGCAGGATGTGCTCGCGGGTCTGGGCCATCGGGCCGTCCGTGGCGGCGATGACGAGGATCGCGCCGTCCATCTGGGCAGCGCCGGTGATCATGTTCTTAATATAGTCGGCGTGGCCCGGGCAGTCGACGTGGGCGTAGTGGCGCTTCTCCGTCTGGTACTCGACGTGGGAGGTGTTGATCGTAATGCCGCGCTCGCGCTCCTCGGGAGCCTTGTCGATATGGTCGTAGGACGTAAACTGCGCATTGCCGAAGAGCGAGAGGTACTTCGTGATGGCCGCGGTCAGCGTTGTTTTACCATGGTCAACGTGACCGATGGTGCCGACGTTAATATGCGGCTTTGTTCTTTCAAACTTAGCTTTAGCCATGGCTTAATAAAATCCTCCTTAGTTTGAATTGTAAAAAACAGCTTCTGTTGCAATATTTTACAGCATGCGCGGGCTTTTCGCAACGAGTTATTTCTGGTTGCTGGCGATCAGCTCCGCCTGAAGGTTCTTCGGCACCTCGACGAAGTGACTCGGCTCCATCGAGTACGTGCCGCGGCCCTGCGTCTTCGAGCGCAGGTCCGTCGCGTAACCGAACATGGTGGAAAGCGGTACAAAGGCGGTGATAACGGCCGTGCCGCTGCGCGTCTCCATGCCGTTGATCTGGCCGCGCCGTGCGTTGAGGTCACCGATGACGTCGCCCATGTAGGTCTCGGGGACGGTGACGTCGACCTTCATGATCGGCTCAAGCAGAACGGGGTTGGCTTTGCGCAGCGCTTCCTTAATAGCCATGCTGCCGGCGATCTTAAACGCCATTTCAGACGAGTCGACCTCGTGGTACGAGCCGTCGTACAGCGTGACCTTGACGTCGACGACTTCGTAGCCGGCGAGGACGCCGGACTGCAGCGCGCCCTGTATACCGGCGTCGACGGCGGGGATGTATTCCTTCGGAATCGCACCGCCGACGACTTTGTTGATAAACTCGTAACCCTTGCCGGGCTCGTTCGGCTCGACGATGATTTTGACGTGGCCGTACTGGCCCTTGCCGCCTGTCTGGCGGACGTACTTGTGGTCGACGTTCGCGGTGCCGCGGATGGTCTCCTTGTACGAAACCTGCGGCTTGCCCACGTTGGCCTCCACCTTGAACTCCCGCAGGAGGCGGTCGACGATAATCTCAAGGTGCAGCTCGCCCATTCCGGCGATGATCGTCTGACCTGTCTCCTGGTCGGTGTAGGTCTTGAAGGTGGGGTCCTCCTCGGCGAGCTTGGCAAGGGCTATCGCCATCTTCTCCTGGCCGGCTTTCGTCTTCGGCTCGATGGCGACGCGGATAACGGGTTCCGGGAATTCCATCGATTCAAGGACAATCGGGTCGCTCTCGCTGCAGAGCGTGTCGCCCGTCGTCGTGTTCTTGAGGCCGACGGCGGCGGCGATATCGCCCGCGTAGACCTTGTCGATGTCCTCGCGGTGGTTTGCGTGCATCAGCAGGACGCGCCCCAAGCGCTCCCTCTGGCCCTTTGTCGAGTTGAGAACCGTCGAGCCCGCTTCCGCCGTACCGGAGTACACGCGGAAGAACGTCAGGCGGCCGACGTAAGGGTCAGTCATAATCTTGAACGCAAGCGCGGAAAACGGCGCATCGTCGCTGGTTTCCCGGGTGGTGGTCTCGTCGGAACCCGGGGCGACGCCTTCAACGGCCGGAATATCGAGCGGCGAAGGCAGGTAGTCGACGATGGCGTCAAGCAGCTTTTGCACACCCTTGTTTTTGTAAGAAGATCCACAAACGACAGGGATCATCTCAACTGCGCACGTGGCCTTGCGGATTGCCTTCCTGATGAGGTCCGACGGGACGTCTTCACCGTTGAGGTAAAGCTCCATGATCTCGTCGTCGTAATCGGCCAAGAACTCAAGCAGTTTCGATCGATACTCCTTTGCAAGCTCGACCATGTTTTCCGGAATCGGCTCAACGCGCATATCCTTGCCGAGATCGTCGTAGTAGACGTCGGCCACCATGTCGACGAGGTCGATGATGCCCTTAAAGTCGGCCTCCGCGCCGATGGGCAGCTGGATGGGAATGGCGTTGCACTTGAGCCTGTCCTTGACCATGTCAAGGACGTTGAAAAAGCTCGCGCCGACGATGTCCATCTTGTTGATATAAATCATGCGCGGCACGTGGTATTTGTCGGCCTGTCTCCAGACAGTCTCCGACTGCGGTTCAACACCGCCCTTGGCACATAATACGGTGACCGACCCGTCCAGAACGCGAAGCGACCTCTCTACCTCAACAGTAAAGTCGACGTGTCCTGGGGTGTCGATAATGTTGATGCGGTGATCCTTCCAGAAACATGTGGTCGCAGCTGAGGTGATTGTAATTCCTCTCTCCTGCTCCTGAACCATCCAGTCCATGGTGGCGGAGCCTTCATGGGTTTCACCTAGCTTGTAGGTGCGGCCTGTATAGAACAGGATGCGTTCCGTTGTGGTGGTCTTTCCCGCGTCAATATGAGCCATTATGCCTATGTTGCGCACGCGCTCTAGGGGGTATTGCCTCGGCATATTACTCACTCCTTAAAATAAGTGGTCCCTGTGGCGAAAAAGACCAGTGTTCTTACCAACGATAATGTGCAAAAGCTCTATTGGATTCAGCCATCTTGTGGGTGTCTTCGCGTTTCTTAACGGCGTTACCCGTATTGTTGGCAGCGTCCATGATTTCGCCGGCGAGCCGCTCTTTCATTGTCTTCTCATTGCGGGCCCGGGCGTAGTTGACAAGCCAGCGCAGTCCGAGAGTCTGCCGCCTATCGGGGCGGACTTCGATCGGCACCTGATAGGTGGCGCCGCCGACGCGCCTGGCCTTGACTTCGAGAGAAGGCATGATGTTCTCAAGGGCCGCCATGAACACATCCAGCGGCGCCTTGCCGGTCTTCTCCTCCACGATCTTGAACGCCTCGTACACAATCTTCTGCGCGACGCCCTTCTTGCCGTCGAGCATGACCTTGTTAATAAGGCGCGTGACCAGCACGGAGTTGTAAAGAGGATCCGGCAGCACTTCTCTCTTGGGTACGTTACCTCTTCTTGGCACAATACTTCCCTCCTTCATTATAAAAATGATGTCATCGGTACTCCGAAAGACTTGAGCTTTCGGTGGTGCTTCATCGCTGAGAGGCAACATACATTATAAAAATAATGTATATATACCTTCGCGGCAAAAGCCGCAAAGCGATATCAGCATCATTGGGGGGACTTAGGCTACTTCTTCGCAGCGCCCTTCGGCCTCTTGGCGCCGTACTTGGAGCGGCCCTGCCTGCGGTTGGCCACGCCCTGCACGTCCAGAGAACCGCGGATGATGTGGTAACGCACGCCAGGGAGGTCCTTGACACGGCCGCCGCGGATCATGACGACGGAGTGCTCCTGCAGGTTGTGACCGACGCCGGGGATGTAGGCCGTGACCTCATACCCGTTTGTCAGGCGGACACGGGCGATCTTCCGAAGAGCCGAGTTCGGCTTTTTCGGCGTCGTCGTCTTAACCGCGGTGCAGACGCCTCTCTTCTGCGGGGACGGGAGATCTGTCTCCCTGTTCTTCAGGGTGTTGAGGCCTTTCTGCAGGGCCGGAGCCGTGGACTTGTACGCCACCTTCTCTCTGCCTTTGCGGACGAGCTGGTTAAAAGTGGGCATTCTTTCCCTCCTTTCTTATGCTTGATGTATTTTTACGGCGCGCTTTTAGCGCGGCGCGCAAAAATCAAAGGAAACAGCGTAAGAACATCTTGATACAATTCGCACAGGGTATAACGATAACACAATTCGGCTCTGCCGTCAATATTTTAACTGTATAACAATCTTTTAAACGGCCTTGCGCTTTTGTTTTTTTTTTCAGCAGCGCGCCGCGTGTCCCTCTCCGGGCACCGCCGCCGGAAGGCGGCGGTGCTTTTTTCCGGAAAACCCTGATCTTTACAGCGCGTTGCTGGCGTTTTTCAGAATGGAAAGGTCGACTTCCTCTTCCTGCTCCTCGGCGGCCTTCTTCGCGGCGTCGTCTTCCTGGCGCAGCCGCGCAAGGCCGCTGCCGGCGGGGATGAGCTTGCCGATGATGACGTTTTCCTTCAGGCCCACGAGCCGGTCGATCTTGCCCTTGATCGCCGCTTCGGTGAGAACCTTCGTCGTCTCCTGGAAGGAGGCGGCGGACAGGAACGACTCCGTCGCCAGAGACGCCTTCGTGATGCCCATGAGCAGCTGCTGGGCTGTCGCTTTCCGCAGGTCGGTCTCGCCGGCGTCGATGCGCTTCTGGATTTCCGCGTTGGCGCGCTTGAACTCGAGAATGTCGACTGTCGTGCCGGGCAGGAGGTTTGTGCTGCCGGCGTCCTCCACGCGGACTTTGCGCATCATCTGGCGGACGATGACCTCGATGTGCTTGTCGTTGATCTCGACGCCTTGCTGGCGGTACACTTTCTGGACTTCGCGGATGATATAGTTCTGGGCTTCCTCCTTGCCGAGGATGCGCAGGACGTCGTGCGGGTTGAGGGCGCCTTCCGTGAGCATGTCGCCCTTCTGGACGTGCTGCCCCGTCTCGACGCGGACGGCCGACGTCGGCGCCTGGTAGACCCTGACTTCCCCGTCGTCGGGGTTGGTGACGGTGATGGAGACGAGGGCGTTTTTCCGCGTCTCCTCGACGGCCACCACGCCGGCAATCTCCGAGAGGATGGCCATCTTCTTCGGCTTTCTCGCTTCGAAGAGCTCTTCGACGCGCGGCAGACCCTGCGTGATGTCGTCGCCGGCGACGCCGCCGGTGTGGAACGTCCGCATCGTCAGCTGCGTGCCGGGCTCGCCGATGGACTGCGCCGCGATAACGCCGACGGCCTCGCCGATGTTGACGGGCTGGCCTGTGGCGAGGTTGATGCCGTAGCACCGTGCGCACACGCCGCTTGCCGCCTCGCACTCAAGAACCGTGCGGATGCGCAGGCTCGTGATGCCGTGCGCCCTGAGGATATCGGCGTCGGACGCGACGAGCATGTGGTCGCGGTCGAAGAGGACTTCGCCCGTCTGCGGGTCGACGACGTCGCTGGCCGGGAAGCGGCCGTGGATGGCCTCGCCGAAGGGGTGGTCCTCGTCGCCGCCGTCGCGGACGAGGAGGCCGTCGTGCGTGCCGCAGTCGAGCTCGCGGATGATGACGTCCTGCGAGACGTCGACGAGGCGGCGGGTGAGGTAACCCGAGTCGGCCGTACGCAGCGCCGTGTCGGCAAGGCCTTTGCGCGCGCCGCGGGAGGACGTGAAGTACTCGAGAACGCTCAGGCCCTCTCGGAAGTTGGCCTTAATCGGGATTTCAATCGTCTTACCGGAGGTGTTGGCCATCAGGCCGCGCATGCCGCCGAGCTGGCGGATCTGGTTCATGCTGCCGCGGGCGCCGGAGTCGGCCATCATGAAGATGGGGTTGTCGCGGTCGAGGGCGCGGCGGAGCGCCTCCGTGACTTCCTTCGTCGTCTCCTCCCACGCGTTGACGACGAGGCGGTACCGCTCTTCGTTCGTGATGAAGCCGCGCCGGTACTGGCGCTCGATGGTCAGAACCTTCTGCTCCGTCTCGTGGATGAGCTTGGGCTTTTCCGGCGGGACGGTCATGTCGGAAATGGAGATGGTGATGGCGCCCTTCGTGGAGTACTTAAAGCCGAGCGCCTTGATGTTGTCGAGGAGCTCCGCCGAACGGGTAAAGCCGTGCTTGGCGATGGCGCGGCGGATGATCTCCTCAAGCTGCTTCTTGCCGGCCTGGAAGTTGATTTCGTAGTCGAACATTGTCTCGGGGTTCGTGCGGTCGACGAACCCGAGGTCCTGCGGGATCGGCTCGTTGAAGATGATGCGGCCGGCCGTCGTCTCGACGACCTTGTACTGCATTTTGCCGTCGATTTCCTTGCCGACGCGCACCTTAATCGGCGCGTGGATGCCGATGTCGCCGCACTGGTACGCCATGAGGGCCTCGTTCGGCGACGAGAAGGCCTTGCCGGCGCCCTTTTCGTTTTCGCGCAGGAGCGTCAGGTAGTACGCGCCCAGAATCATGTCCTGCGTGGGGACCGTGACGGGCTGGCCGTCCTTCGGGTGGAGCAGGTTGTTGGCCGAGAGCATGAGCACGCGGGCCTCCGCCTGCGCCTCCGCGGACAGCGGGACGTGGATGGCCATCTGGTCGCCGTCGAAGTCGGCGTTGTACGCCGTGCAGACGAGCGGATGGAGCTTGAGCGCGCGGCCTTCAACGAGAATCGGCTCGAAGGCCTGAATGCCGAGTCGGTGGAGCGTCGGCGCGCGGTTTAAGAGGACGGGGTGCTCCTTGATGACGACCTCGAGGGCGTCCCAGACTTCCGTCTGGCCCTTGTCGACCATCTTCTTGGCGGACTTGATGTTGTTGGAAACGCCGTCCTCGACGAGCTTTTTCATGACGAAGGGGCGGAACAGCTCGATGGCCATCTCCTTCGGCACGCCGCACTGGTAAATCTTCAGCTCGGGGCCGACGACGATGACGGAACGGCCGGAGTAGTCGACGCGCTTGCCGAGCAGGTTCTGGCGGAAGCGGCCCTGCTTGCCCTTGAGCATGTCGGACAGGGACTTAAGGGGCCTGGCGTTGGCGCCCGTCACGGGGCGGCCGCGGCGGCCGTTGTCGATGAGGGCGTCGACGGCTTCCTGCAGCATGCGCTTTTCGTTGCGGACGATGATGTCCGGCGCGTTGAGCTGGATAAGCCTCTTGAGGCGGTTGTTGCGGTTGATGACGCGGCGGTAGAGGTCATTGAGGTCGCTCGTGGCGAAGCGGCCGCCGTCGAGCTGGACCATCGGGCGCAGCTCCGGCGGGATGACGGGCAGCACCTCGATGATCATCCACGTCGGGTCATTGCCCGACTGTCGGAACGCCTCGACGACTTCAAGCCTCTTGACGAGCTTTGCCTTCTTCTGGCCGGTGGCCTCCCTGGCCTCGGCGCGCAGCTGCTCGGAGAACTTCTCGATATCGATGTCGGCGAGGAGCTCGCGGATGGCCTCGGCGCCCATGCCGGCCTTGAAGTCGTCCTCGTACTTCTCCCGCATCTCGCGGTATTCCTTCTCGGTGAGAATCTGGTATTTATGCAGCGGCGTGTCGCCGGGGTCGATGACGATATACGCCGCGAAATACAGCACCTTTTCAAGAACGCGCGGCGTGAGGTCCAAAAGCAGGCCCATGCGTGAGGGGATGCCCTTAAAGTACCATATATGCGAGACGGGCGCCGCCAGTTCAATGTGGCCCATGCGCTCGCGGCGGACGGCGGATTTCGTCACTTCGACGCCGCAGCGGTCGCAGATCTTGCCCTTGTAGCGGAGCTTTTTGTACTTGCCGCAGTGGCACTCCCAGTCCTTTGTGGGGCCGAAGATGCGCTCGCAGAAGAGCCCGTCTTTTTCCGGCTTGAGCGTTCTATAGTTTATCGTCTCCGGTTTCTTGACTTCGCCGTACGACCAGCTGCGGATCATCTCGGGCGACGCAAGGCCGATTTGAATGGCGTCAAACGGTGCACAGCTCATTAGTCATCCTCCTCATCATCCGAAAAACTGAAGAACGCGTCGTCGTCGACACCGGCTTCGAGATCTTCGTCGTCGAGCACGATGTCGAGCTCGTCTTCCTCTTCCTCCAGATTGAACTCCTCGTCCTCCGGCTCGCCGGTCTCTTCAATCGAGTAGCCGCTTTCGAGCAGCTCCGCATCGTCGGTCTGATAGACGCTGTTGCGGATATGGTCGCGGAAGTCCTCGTCATCGTCGTCCATCTTCAGATCGATCTTGTTGCCGTTTTCGTCGAGCACGCGCACGTCAAGGCACAGCGACTGCAGCTCCTTGACGAGAACCTTGAACGACTCGGGCACGCCGGGCTTGGGGATGTTGTGCCCCTTGACGATGGCCTCGTACGTCTTGACGCGGCCGGTGACGTCGTCCGACTTGACCGTGAGGATCTCCTGCAGCGTGTACGCCGCGCCGTAGGCCTCCAGCGCCCAGACTTCCATTTCGCCGAAGCGCTGGCCGCCGAACTGCGCCTTGCCGCCGAGCGGCTGCTGCGTGACGAGGCTGTACGGGCCCGTCGACCGCGCGTGGATTTTATCGTCGACGAGGTGGTGCAGCTTGAGGAAGTAGACATACCCGACGGTGACGGGGTTGTCGAACGGCTCGCCCGTCCGCCCGTCGTACAGGATGCTCTTGCCGTCTTCCCGCAATCCGGCAAGACGGAGCGCCTCGCGGATGTCCTCCTCCGTCGCGCCGTTGAAGACGGGCGTGGCGACTTTCCAGCCGAGGGCTTTCGCGGCGTAGCCGAGGTGAACCTCGAGTACCTGCCCGATGTTCATACGGGAGGGGACGCCGAGCGGGTTTAAGACGATGTCAAGCGGCGTGCCGTCCGGCAGGTAGGGCATGTCTTCCTGCGGCAGGATGCGGGAAACGACGCCCTTGTTTCCGTGGCGGCCGGCCATCTTGTCGCCGACGCTGATTTTTCTCTTCTGCGCGACGTAGCAGCGCACGACCATGTTCACGCCGGGGGCGAGCTCGTCGCCGTTTTCCCGCGTGAAGACCTTGACGTCCACGACGATGCCGCTCTCGCCGTGCGGCACTTTGAGGGACGTGTCGCGCACCTCGCGCGCCTTTTCGCCGAAGATGGCGCGCAGCAGTCTCTCCTCGGCTGTCAGGTCCGTCTCGCCCTTCGGCGTGACCTTGCCGACGAGGATGTCGCCCGCGTGCACCTCCGCGCCGATGCAGATGATGCCGCGCTCGTCGAGGTATCTGAGGGCGTCTTCGCCGACGCCGGGGATGTCGCGCGTGATTTCCTCGGGGCCGAGCTTCGTGTCGCGCGCCTCAATTTCGTACTCTTCGATGTGGATGGACGTGAACACGTCGTCCATGGCAAGGCGCTCGTTGATTAGGATGGCGTCCTCGTAGTTATAGCCTTCCCACGTCATGAAGCCCACGAGGACGTTCTTGCCGAGGGCAATTTCGCCCTGGGAGGTGGAGGGGCCGTCGGCGAGAATGTCGCCTTTCGTGACGCGGTCGCCCACGTTGACGATGGGGCGCTGGTTGATGCATGTGCCCTGGTTGGAGCGGGCAAATTTCGTGAGGAAGTAGTCTTTCGTCTCGCCGCTGTCGTACTTGACGGTAATGCGCGTGGCGGAGACGCTCTTGACGACGCCGTCGCCCTCGGCGATGACGCAGACGTTTGAGTCGATGGCGCACTTGTGCTCGATGCCGGTGGCCACGATGGGCGGTTCCGTCGTGAGCAGCGGAACGGCCTGGCGCTGCATGTTGGCGCCCATGAGCGCGCGGTTGGCGTCGTCGTTTTCGAGGAACGGGATCATCGCCGTGGCCACGGAGACCATCATGCGCGGGGAGATGTCCACGTAATTGACGCGCTCGCGGTCAACCTCGACGATTTCGTCGCCGTGGCGGCAGGTGATGCGCTGGTTGACAAAGCGCCCTTCCTCGTCGAGGGGCTCCGTCGCCTGCGCGATAAAGTATTCGTCTTCCTGGTCGGCCGTGAGGTACTCGACTTCATCCGTCACGCGGCCGGTCGCGCCGTCCACCTTGCGGTAGGGCGCGATGATAAAGCCGTACTCGTTGACGCGCGCGTACGACGCGAGGTACGAAATCAGACCGATGTTCGGGCCTTCCGGCGTCTCTATGGGGCACATGCGGCCGTAGTGGCTGTAGTGGACGTCGCGCACGTCGAAGCTGGCGCGCTCGCGGGACAGGCCGCCCGGGCCGAGCGCCGAGAGGCGGCGCTTGTGCGTCAGCTCCGCGAGCGGGTTTGTCTGGTCCATAAACTGCGACAGCGGCGAAGAGCCGAAGAATTCCTTGATCGCCGCAGTGACCGGGCGGATGTTGATGAGCGACTGCGGCGTGATAATGTCGAGGTCCTGCAGCGTCATGCGCTCGCGGATGACGCGCTCCATGCGGGAAAAGCCCACGCGGAACTGGTTTTGCAGCAGCTCGCCCACGCAGCGCAGCCTGCGGTTTCCGAGGTGGTCGATGTCGTCCTTCCTGCCGATGCCGTGCGCGAGGTTGTTGAGGTAATTGACGGAGGCGAAGATATCGTCGGCAATGATGTGGCGCGGAATGAGGTCGTCGATGTGGCGCTTTACGGCCTCTTTCAGCTCCTCGCCGTTATACTGCTCCAGGAGGTGGCGCAGCACCACAAAGCGCACGCGCTCCTTGATGCCGAGCTCCTCGGGATTAAAGTCCACAAAGCCCTCAAGCGGCACCATGCCGTTTGAGAACACGCGCACTTCGCGCGCGTCCGCCTGCACCCACGCGTCGACGACGCCCTTGTTTTCAAGCTCGATGGCGCGCTCGCGCGTGAGCGTCTCGCCTGCTTCGGCGAGGATTTCGCCCGTCATCGGGTCCGCGACGGGGCGCGTGAGCGTCCGCCCCGCGATGCGCGGCCACAGGGCGAGCTTCTTGTTGAACTTGTAGCGGCCGACGGCGGAGATGTCGTACCGGCGGGGGTCGAAGAAGAGGTTGTTGAGCAGCGCTTCGGCGCTGTCGACCGTCGGCGGGTCGCCGGGGCGCAGGCGCTTGTACAGCTCGATGAGCGCCTCTTCCCTGTTGCGGCAGGTGTCGCGGTCGAGCGTGGCGTTGATGCGCTCGTCGTCGCCGAAGACTATCTTGAGCTGCTCCGACGTCTCCGCGCCGGCTTCGGCCCCCGGGATGGAAAGCCACGTGTGCATCTTTTCCGGAACCGGCCGGCCGACGGCGCGCAGCAGCACCGTAATCGGCAGCTTCCTGTTTTTATCCACACGGACGTAGAACGTCTCGGACGCGTCCGTCTCATACTCAAGCCAGGCGCCCCTGTAGGGGATGACCGTCGCGGTGTAGATGCCGATGTTCGTCCGCCTGTCGAAATCCTTATCGAAATAGACGCTCGGCGAACGGACAATCTGCGAGACGACAACGCGCTCGGCGCCGTTGATGATGAAGGTTCCGGCTTCCGTCATGAGCGGGAAATCGCCCATGAAGATTTCCTGCTCCTTGATCTCTTCCGTTTCCTTGTTGCGCAGGCGAACCCGCACCTTCAGCGGCGCGGCGTACGTCGCGTCGCGCGCCTTGCACTCCTCGACGGAATACTTCGGTTTTTCGTCGATGCTGTAATCGATGAAGGTCAGTTCGAGGTTGCCTGTGTAGTCGGTAATAGCCGAAACGTCGTTGAACACTTCCCGCAGTCCCTTTTCGAGAAACCACTTGTACGAATCCTTCTGAATCTCCAGAAGATTCGGCATGTCCATGATTTCTTCCGACTTGGCAAAGCTCTTGCGGATTGTCTTGCCGTACGCCACGTCTTTCGGCATTCAGTTCACTCCTCTGTTTGTATAGTTCCCTGTCTTCACCGTGCGGATGGATTGTTTTACAGAAACGATACACCCGGATAGGTTGTCGATATTTATCAGTTTCCCCTTTGATTTTTCCGGACATTGTGGTAAACTGAGAAAAACAAGCGGCCGGGAAAGACCGCTTACTTTTGCATATAGCAATTCATTTTAACTAATATGCATAAAAATGTCAAGCATAAATCAGCAGAAAAGCCTGTCTTTTTTGCTGATTTTTTGTTTTTGTCCAAAAAACCGCTCCACGATTTGCATAAAAGGCTCTGCGGAACCCCGCGCGCCGCTCAAAAAACAAAAAATGCCGCAAAAACGCGCGCACCCGCCCGGCAAAACGGGCGGGTGTTTTTGTTTTAAGTTTTGTTTGCGCGGTGGGCGTTTTTTCCCCGCGGCGGCTCTTCGCCGGGCAAATCTTGCGCCGCGAACGGGTCCGTCGGCGCAATCGGCGGATTTCCCATCCCGCGGCGGCTCATCGCCGTGAATGGCAGTTTTGCGCGGCGTATGGGTCAACCGCCGCAGGCGACGGGTTTTATTTGTCGCGAAAGGCCGCGCTTTCGCCGCGCGGCGCGCTTTCCCGGCATGCAGCGGCTTTAGACGTTATACCGGTCGGCAAGGGCCTGCGCCCAGCGCGTAATGCGCGCGATTTTTTCGTCGCACTCTGCCGCCGTCTCGCCGCGGGTGAGGATGTAGACCTTCACCTTCGGCTCCGTCCCCGAGGGGCGGACGATGACGGACGTGCCGCCAACCAGCTCAAACCGCAGGACGTTGGAGCCTTTCAGCTCAATCGGCTCTGAGCGCCCTCCTTCGGACTTCTCGCCGCTTAAATAGTCCGTGACGGACTGAACCTCCGTACCTTCAATCTGCGCAGGGGGTGTCGCGCGCAGGCCGTCCATGAGCGCTTTCATGTTCGCCATGCCTTTGACGCCCGGCATCATGAGGCTCAACGTCTTTTCCGCGAAGCGGCCGTATTTTTCGTAGATGGCCTCGAGCGCGTCGAGGAGCGTCATGCCCCGCCCGGCGTACCACGCCGCCATTTCCGTGAGAAGCAGCGAGGCGGTCACGGCGTCCTTATCGCGCACGAAGTCGCCGATCATGTAGCCGTAAGACTCCTCGTAGGCGAAAAAGACCTTCCCCTCGCCTGCCGCCTCGAGGGCGTTCTTTTTTTCCGCCATGAACTTAAAGCCCGTGAAGGTGTCGATGCATTTGACGCCGTTTGCCTCGGCGATTTTCCGCGCCAGCTCCGTCGTGACGATGGTTTTCAGCGCCACGGGCCGCTCCGGCAATGTTCCGGCGCGCTTTTTCGCCGCGATGAGGTAGTCAAGGAGCAGCACGCCCGTCTGGTTGCCCGTTATGGGGCGGAACGCGCCGTTTTTGTCGCGCACGAGGATGCCGACGCGGTCGGCGTCCGGGTCGGTGCCGAGGATGAAGTCGGCCCCGTATCGGTCGGCATATTCGATGGCGAGGGCAAAGCTCTCGGGGTTTTCGGGGTTGGGCGAGGCGACCGTCGGGAAGCTCCCGTCCGGCGTCATCTGCTCCTCCACGCAGTAAAGGTGCCCCACGCCAAGCTCCCGCAGGACATGCGGCACAAGGCGGTAACCCGTCCCGTGAAACGGGGTGTAGACCATCTTAAACGTGCCGGCGACGTTTTTCACCGCGCCGCCGTCCACCGACTCGGCCATGACGCACCGAAGAAACGCCGCGTCCGTCTCTTCGCCCATGAGGGTGATAAGGCCTTTTCGGACGGCCTCGTCGTAGTCCATGGTTTTAACGGAGTCAAACACGTCGTTTTCCGCCATGACGGCGGCGATGGCCGCGGCCTTTTCCGGCGGAAGCTGCGCCCCGTCGGACCAGTAGACCTTGTAGCCGTTGTACTCCTTCGGGTTGTGGCTGGCGGTGATGTTCACGCCCGCCGTCAGCCCGTAGTGCCGGATGGCAAACGAAAGCTCCGGCGTCGGGCGCATCGCCTCAAAAAGCCGCACGCGGATGCCGTTTGCCGCGAGGACGCACGCCGTCTCCCGCGCAAACTCGGCGCTGTGGGCGCGGCAGTCGTAGCACACGGCGGCGGACGCGTCTCCCCCGCTCTCCCGGAGTATGACCTGCGCAAACGCCTGCGTGGCGTGGCGCACGACGTATCTGTTCATGCGAAACAGCCCGAGCCCCATGACGCCCCGCAACCCGGCGGTGCCAAACTCAAGCGGCCCTAAAAAGCGGCTTTCAATCTCCGCCTCCTGGCCCGAGAGCGCCTCAAGCTCCCGCCGCTCCTCGTCCGTGAGGGCCGCGCTGCCCAGCCAGCGGTCGTACAGCTGCCTATAGCCCATTGCCGTCCGCCTCCCCGCCATCGGGCTCGTCGGCCTCGGCGGCCAAAAGCGCCCTGGCGTCTGCCAGCATCGTCTCCGGCACGTAGATGTCCACGCCCCAGCCCGAGGCGCCGAGCACCACTTTCCCGAAAGCCCCGTCGCCCGGGTACCGCGTCACGGCCGGAATGCCGTACGCCTCGAGCATGGACAGCACAATCTGCTCGTCCATCGGGGAGCCGCCTGTATGCGTCAGAAAAGCGGGAGGGACGTCCGTCCCGTCCTCGTTTTTCGGCCAGATCTCCTTAAGTCTCTTCTTTTTTCTCCGCTCAAATCCGAACAGCCCCATATTAAACCTCCAAACCATTCGGTTTATTTATGGTATTTCCCGCCCTCTATGATGCTAAACCCGCGGTAGAGCTGCTCGAGCAGCATAATCCGCGCCAGCTGGTGCGGGAACGTCATGCGGGACATGGAAAGGCGCGTGTCCGCCCGCTTCTTGACCGACTCGTGCAGCCCGTAGGAACTGCCGATGACAAACGACATCTTCGGCCTGCCGGACGCCATCGCCGCCTCAAGGAGGCGTGAAAAGGCGGCGCTGTCAAGCTGCTCGCCTTCAATACACAGGGCGATAACCGCCCCGCCCGGAATGAGGCGGCTTTCGATGGCCGCCGCTTCCGCCTTGAGCGCCGCGTCAATTTCCGCCGCCGAGGGGTTTTGCGGCAGGCGCGCTTCCGGTACTTCCTCCATTTCAATTTTGCACGAGCCGGACAGGCGCTTTAAGTACTCCTTTGCGGCGTCGGCAAAGTGCTTTTCCCTGAGCTTGCCGACGCACACAAGCCTTATATGCAGCATAGACGTCTTCCCTTTAGAGTATGTACACGCAGCCTAAGTCGTCCGGCGGGGCAAGGCCGATTTGCACGTCCCCCGCCTCCGCGCCGGCTCCCCGCAGCGCCGCCGCGACGGTGTCGTGCGCCGCCTGCGGGGTGTTGTTCTCACGGCTCAGGTGCGCGAGCACGACCTGCCGCGTCCCCGCCTGCCCCAGGAGGACGGCGAGCCTGCCGCAGTCGTCGTTGGACAGGTGCCCGCGGCTTGACAGGACGCGGCGCTTGAGAAATTCGGGGTAGCGGCCGTTTTTGAGCATTTCCACGTCGTGGTTGGCCTCGATGACGGCAAGGTCCGCTCCCCGCGTCCCGTCGACGAGCTCCTTTGTTAAGCACCCGCAGTCGGTGGCGAAGGCGAGCGTCCTGCCGCCCGCGTAAAAGCGGTAGCCCACGCTCTCCGGCGTGTCGTGCGGCGTGCGAAAGCTTAAGACGTCCATCTCCCCGACGGAAAAGCCGGCGCCGGCGCGGATGCGGCGGATGAGCGGCTCGGCCTCCGGCACGCACTCTAAGATGCCCGCCGCAGCGCCCTCCGTCGCGAAGATGGGGACGGCGTGGTACTTGACGAGCATCTTAATCCCGCTGATGTGGTCGGTGTGCTCGTGCGTGACGAGGACGGCCGCAAGCTCGCCGGGCGCGACGCCGAGGGCCTTAAGGCTTTTCGTGATGCGGCGGAGGGAGATGCCCGCGTCGATTAAGATGTGCGTCTTCCCGTGCGAGATAAGCGCGCAGTTTCCGGAAGACGAGCTGGCAAGCGTGCAGATTTTCATAGATATCCTTTCCGGGCAAAAAAATGCTAACGTCCATAAACGCAATGATACCCTGCGCGTTTTATCGGCGCGCAGGGTAAGGAGAGTCAGACGGCTTCCCGCTCGGCCATGCCGTCGTCCGGGACGGTGATGCTGTCGATGTCGGCGCCGAGGGCTTTGAGCTTCCCGACGAAGTTTTCGTAACCCCGTTCGATGTAGTGCACGCCCTCCACTTCCGTCCGCCCGACGGCCGACAGCCCCGCGATGACGAGGGCAGCCCCGGCGCGCAGGTCCGTCGCTTTCACGCACGCGCCCGTCAGGCGCTCGACGCCTTCGATGACGGCCGTCCGCCCCGAGACGTGAATCCTGCCGCCCATGCGCATGAGCTCGTCGACGTATTTGAAGCGGTTGTCCCAGACGCCTTCGGTGACGACGCTCGTCCCCTCCGCCAGGCACAGCACCGTTGAAATCTGCGGCTGCATGTCCGTCGGGAACCCGGGGTACGGCATTGTCTTCACGTTCGTCCGCATGAGCGGGCCTGTCCGCCGCACGAGAACGGAGTCGGCGTAGTCTTCGATTTCCACGCCCATCTCCCGCATCTTGCTGGAGATGCAGTCGAGGTGCTTCGGGATGACGTTGCGGATGAGCACCTCGCCGCCCGTCGCGGCCACGGCCGCCATATACGTGCCGGCCTCGATCTGATCGGGGATGATGGAGTAAAAACCGCCGCGCAGCTTCTTCACGCCGCGGATTTTAATCACGTTCGTGCCCGCGCCGCGGATGTCCGCGCCCATGGAGTTGAGGAAGTTGGCGAGGTCGACGATGTGCGGCTCGCGGGCGGCGTTTTCAATCACCGTGCGCCCTTCGGCGAGGGTGGCGGTGAGCATGATGTTCACCGTCGCGCCGACGGAGACGACGTCGAGATAGATCGTCGCGCCCTTCACGCGCCCGTTCGGCGTGTGGGCCATGACGATGCCGTTTTGCACATTCACCGTCGCGCCCATGGCGGTAAAGCCCTTGATGTGCTGGTCGATGGGGCGCACGCCGCCGAAATTGCAGCCGCCCGGCATGGCGACGTTGGCCCGGCCGAACCGCCCGAGCAGCGCGCCGATGAGGTAGTACGACGCGCGGATGCGCCGCATGAGGCTGAACGTGGCGTCCGTCGTCTGCACGCGCGAGGAGTCGATGTCGATCGTGTGCCGGTTTACGACTCTGACCTCCGCGCCAATCTGCTCCATGATGTTCAGGAGCATCGTTACGTCTGAGATTTCAGGAATATTTTCAATACGGCATACGCCGTCAACCAGCAGCGCTGCGGGGATTATCGCAACGGCGGCGTTCTTCGCGCCGCTGATTGTCACCGTGCCGGTCAGCGGCCTTCCGCCGTTGATGACATATTTTGTCATGGGCCCACCCTCTTTAGGCTGTGATAATACTCTGTGTAACAGAACCGACACAAAAAGTATTACCCGAATGTTACAGAAATTTTCGCTTCATTATACACTACATGATTTTTTTTTGCAACCGTGCCATGATTTTCACTTATTTCCAGCGTTTTATTTGTTAAAATTACCATTTCGTTACATGCCGGACTCGATCATGCCTGTCACGGCGTCGTAATAATAGACGCCCGTGTCGGTGGTAAAGGCCCACGCCGGGTGCAGCTCGCCCTCCCCGAAGGCGGAGACGGCCACGTACAGATACCCCGCCTCAATCGAGGTAATGGCGGAGCACTGAACGCGCCCGTCCAGCACCGCCCGGAGGAAGCCGAGCGCCGCCGTCGAGACGAGGTGCGCCCCTTCGCTGTCCTCCCCCGCGCGGACGGACGAGACGCGCTTCCCCGAGACCTCCGTCAAAACGCCGCCGTCGTAGGTAAACGACACGACGCAGTTGAAAATCGCGCTCCCCTTCCACTGGTACCGCGCGAGAACGGACTGCCGCTGTCCCGTCAGCACGATGCGGAACACCTTCGCGGGCACGCCGAGCTTTTTAAGGTATGTGCGCGTCGTCTCCTCCGCGTTTTCCGTCGGCAGCGCGCCCTTGGCGGGGTTTAAGACCACGCTGAAGCTGCCGCCGCTCTGGAAGACGGCGCGCCCCCGCTCGCCCGTGTAGTGCAGGATGTTGCCGCCGCCCTCCGTAATCGTCGTCTCGCCGCAGAGCATATCGGTAAACGCCTTTTCCTCGGAGCGGTCCCGCTCGACGATGGCCTGCTCCGGGGCGGTAAAGTCTTTTATGGCCCCTTCGGAGAGCGTCACGCCGTTTCGGGCGAGGACGGCCGTCAGGTCGCGGGCGACCTGCGCCCGCTCGCGCCGCTCGCTTATGCCGTTTATCACGATGAAGGAGATGAACAGGACGTTTATCGCGGCCAGCGCGGCGATGACGATATTTTTGATGTTCGTTGTCTTCGTGCTCATGCCGCGCCCTCCGGCCAGACCATCCACACCGGCTCAATCGTCACGCCGCCGGAGTCGACATACACAAGGCGGCACATCCCGCCCGCCGCGGCGGCGGAGAGCACCTCCGGCAAAAGCTCCACGGTCGCGGATGCGGTGTGGTACGTCCTGAAGTACAGCTCAAGCTCCGTGATCTCGGCGCCCGTGATGACAACGCGCGCGGCCGGAACGCCGAGGGACGCGTCAATCCGCCCGCCGGCGATGGTGTAGACAAACTCCACTTCCCAGACGCCGTAGGACGCCGCCCGCGCGCCGGAGAGGGAGACGTCCGCCTCGCCGCAGTAAAGCCCCGCGGTCCTGGCGACGATGTCCCGCGCCAGCTCAATGGCCGCGGCCTCGTCCAGCCGCGTGTCGGCGGGCGCGGTGCGCTCGTCGACGCGGTAGTGCACAATTCCGCTTGGCGAGACGCTGATGGTTGCGCTCTGCTCGACGTAGACGCGCGCGCCGTCTCTGTCGATGTAGCTGTATTTGAGGTGCTCGCTCACACCGAGCGTGTTGAGCACGCTCACGAGCTTGTCCTCGTCCTCCAAGGGGGAGAGCGCCTCCACCACCGGGTGGACGTTCGCCCCGTCAAAGAGGACGGCGCACCCGTCCCCGAGCGGCAGACCGCGCTCGAAGGCAAAGAGGGCACCGTTGCCGCCGTAAAGGTCCACGACGGACTCAAGGCCCGAAATTTCCGCCGTCTTCGCCTCGAAGAAGTCGCCCGTCTCGGCGTCCTGATAGAGCAGCACCCCGGCGTCTTTTCCCCTCACGATGGCGATGCGCCGGACGGGCGTTTCCCTCCAGATGCCCTCCACGCGCGCGCCGAACCACCCGCCGAGGATGGCGAGCCTTACCGGCAGGGCGTATTCGTAATAGATGCCCGCGCCGCCCAGGGCGGACTGCCAGCGCTCGCGCGGGATTTTGACAGGTTCGCCGGCCGAGCCGAGCGCCTCGCCCAACAGCCCGCTCGTGCGCCCGTAGATGGCGTCCCGCTCGCGGGTGTCGTAGCGCACGCCATAGCGCCCGCCCGCGCCGTTTGTAATCACAACCGTCCAGGGCCTTGCCGCCTCGGTAAACCGCTCGGCGGCGGCGCCGCCGGAGGAGGCGGTGAGTTTGTCGTACAGGCCGACGAGGGCCGCAAGCGGGCGCGCCTGAGAGTTTCCGAACAGGCGCGAGGCCCATCCGGTCAGGACGGCGCTGATGAGAAGCAGGACGATCACCGCGTTTTTCACGCGCTCCGATGTGCGGTTTGAAGTCTTCACGGCCTATTCCTCAATCGCGTGATGCCGGGCGCCCCCGTTTTTGTCGCCGGGGTGCGCCTTCGGCTCAATCGGCAATCGGACGGTCACCGTCGTCCCCTCGCCCACGGCGCTTTGAACGTCGATGGCGCCGCCGTGCCGCTGGATAATCTCAAGGGCGATGGACAGCCCCAGCCCCGTCCCGCCCGACTCGCGCGAGCGCGCCTTGTCTACGCGGTAGAAGCGGTCAAACAGGCGCGGGATGTCCTCTTCGGGGATGCCGATGCCCGTGTCCTTAATCGCCACCCAGACGAAGCCGTCAGAGCTGCCGCTTGTGATGTCGATCTGGCCGCCGTCGGGCGTGTATTTGATGGCGTTTGTCACGATGTTGATGAGCACCTGCTCGATGCGCGCCCGGTCGCCCACGATGTCGGGCAGGTCTTCGGGGGTGTGCACGGTCATCGTGTGCCCGCGCGCGGCGCACTCGAGCTTGACGGCGTCGCGCACGTCCTCGATGGATTTGGCAAGGGAGAACCGCTCGAAATTGAACTGGACGCTGCCCGCGTCAAAGCGCGACAGCTCCAGAAGGTCCTGCACGATTTTCGTCATGCGGTCGCTTTCATTTAAAATAACATGGAGAAAGTTCATTTCCGTCTCCTTCTCCATGTCGGGGTTTTCCGTGAGCGTCTCCGCGTAGCTGCGGATGCTTGTCAGCGGCGTGCGCAGCTCGTGGGAGACGTTGGCGACGAACTCGCGCCGCAGCGCCTCCGAGCGGCGGATTTCCTCCATCGTCGCCTGCAGCTGGCTGGCCATGTTGTTAAACGTCTCGGCGAGGATGCCGATTTCGTCGTCCGCCTCCACACTCAGCTTCTTTGAGAAGTCGCCGCCGGCGATGGCCTCCGCCGCCTTCGTCATGCCGAGAATCGGATTGAGGAGCGTCCTGGCGAGGATGAGCGCGAGCGCGACGGCGATGACAAAGCCCACGCCCACGGCCTCCATAATCAGCGACACGAGCGAGACCGTCAGATCCCGCACCGTCTGGCGGTTGTCGCGGATGTACACGATGTACTCGACGCCGCCCCCTTCTCCCGCGAGGGGGACGGCGATATCCATATAGTCTGCGGTGGCGCTGCCGCCGAAGGCGGACGTGCCGCCGAGCGCCTGAAGGATGTTCGGCGTCATCTCCAGCCGCCCCGTCTCGCCGGCGGCGGACGTCGCGAGGACGGCGCCGGCCGTCCCGTCGAGGATGTAATAGTTGCGCGTGTCGGTATTAATCCCGAGGCGGCCCTGGTAGGCGTCCAGCACCTCCTGGATTTTGGCGACGGGGTCCTCCGCGCCCAGGGCGGCGGTCAGCTCCCCGAACAGGAGCTTGTCCGTGAACACCTTCTCCATCTGGCTGAAAAAGGCGTCGGAGTAAAACCGCTGCACGCCCTGAATGAGGAAGACGCACACGACGGTCATGAGAATAAGAATCAGCAGCAGCATGATGAAAACGAATTTCCACTGCAGCTTGTTTTTCATTGGCGTTTACCCTTTCCCGGCGCTTTAGGCGGCCAATGGCGCGCCGTTACGGCTCGAAGTAGTAGCCCACGCCGCGCTTTGTGAGGATGTGCACGGGCCTGGCCGGGTCTTCCTCGACTTTCTCGCGCAGCCGGCGCACGGCGACGTCCACGGCCCGCAGGTCGCCGAGATAGTCGTACTGCCACACTTCGCGGAGCAGCTCCTCCCGCGAGAACACCTTGCCCGGGTGGGCGGCGAGGAAGCGCAGCAGGTCAAACTCGCGCTGCGTGAGGTCGGCGCGTTTGCCGTTGACCCAGACGTCGTACCGCTCCATGTCCACGACGATGCCCGACTGCGCCGGCGCGCTCTCGGCGGGCGCCGTCAGGCTCGTGCGGCGGATGTTCGCCTTGACGCGGGCGAGCACCTCGCGGATGGCAAAGGGCTTTGTGATGTAGTCGTCCGCCCCGATCTCAAGGCCGAGGACCTTGTCCGTCTCCTCCGCGCGGGCGGTGAGCATGATGATGGGCGTGAAAATATCGGTCTTGCGGATTTCGCGGCACACGTCGAAGCCGGACAGCTTCGGGAGCATGACGTCAAGCAGGATGAGATCGGGCTTTCTGGCGGCGGCCTCGAGGGCCGACTCCCCGTCGTACGCGGCGATGACGTCGTACCCTTCCTTTTTCAGGTTGAACGTGAGCACGTCCACAATCGCCTTTTCGTCGTCCACCACAAGGATTGTCTTCGACATGGCAAACCTCCGACTGTCATTTTCCAAGGAAAACCTTCGCCTTGAGAATGCCGACGATCGTTTTCCCGTCCTTAATCTCGCCAGACATAATTTTGTCCACCACTTCCTCAAAAGGCACGCGGACAACGGAGAGGAACTCGTCTTCGTCGGGGTGGCACTGCCCCTCCTCAAGCTGCGTGGCGAGATATATGTACAGCGTCTCGCGGCTGAATCCCGGCGACGTGTACATCGCGCCGAGCGGCACGATGCGCCCGGCCCGGCACCCCGTCTCCTCGGACAGCTCGCGCACGGCGCAGTCGAAGGGGTCTTCCCCTTCCTCCAGCTTGCCCGCGGGGATTTCAAGGAGCTCGTCCGACACGCAGTAGCGGTACTGCCGCACCATGAGCACGTCCCCGTTTTCCGCCAGCGGCACGATCGCCACGCCGCCGGGGTGCTCCACGACCTCCCGCGAGACGTGTTTCCCGTTGATAAGCTCCACCATGTCGCACCGGACGTTTATCACGCGCCCCGAAAACACGCGCTCGGATGACACCTGTTTTTCGTAGAATTCCATTTGTTTCCTCGCACTTTCTATTTTACCCGCCAAAGGCGGTTATCATTAAGGCCAAAGCGGCTCAGACCGCCCTATTCTTATAGATTATATCCTAAACGCGGGATAAATGGTAGTCGAATTTTTCTGCTAAAATTCGACCAATAAAAATAATTTGCCCCATGTTGACAGGGCGTGTATAATAGATATTCGTCCAATACCCTAAAAAGCGGGAAGTGTATTTGTGAAAGATATCCGAAATGTCGCCATCATCGCCCACGTCGACCACGGCAAGACGACGCTTGTTGACCAGCTGCTCCGGCAGGCGGGCATCTTCCGGGACAACCAGGTCGTCGCCGAGCGCGTTTTAGACTCAAACGACCTGGAGCGCGAGCGCGGCATCACCATACTGGCGAAGAACACCGCCGTCATGTACGGCGGCACGAAAATAAACATCGTCGACACGCCGGGCCACGCCGACTTCGGAGGCGAAGTCGAGCGCACCCTGAAGATGGTCAACGGCGTGCTGCTCCTCGTCGACGCCGCGGAAGGCCCCATGCCGCAGACGCGCTTCGTCCTCCAGCGGGCGCTGGAGCTGGGGCACCGCATCATCATCGTCATCAACAAGATCGACCGGCCCGACGCGCGCATCCGCGAAGTCGTCGACGAAGTCCTCGAGCTGCTCATTGAGCTCAACGCGACGGACGAGCAGCTCGACTCCCCCATCCTCTACTGCTCCGGGCGGAACGGGACGGCCTCCCTCTCGCCCGACGAGGCGGGGAAAAACCTCATCCCGCTCTTTGACACCATCCTCCGCCACGTCCCCGCGCCAAGCCGGGACGCGGACGCGCCCTTCCAGATGCTCGTCTCCTCCATCGACTACAACGACTACGTCGGGCGCATCGCCATCGGGCGCATCGAGCGCGGCACGGTGCGGCAGAACATGGAGGTTGTGGTCGTCAACAGCCACACGGGCGCGGAACCCCGCCGCATGAAGGTGACGGCGCTTTACGAGTTTGAGGGCCTTGCGCGAAAGCCCGTGCAGTCGGCCTCCGCGGGGGACATCGTCGCCCTGTCCGGCATCTCGGACATCACCATCGGCGACACGCTCTGCGACCCGGACTTCCCCGAGCCGCTGCCCTTCGCGCACATCTCCGCGCCGACGATTGAGATGACCTTTTCCGTCAACGACAGCCCCTTCGCCGGGCGGGAGGGCAAGTACGTCACCACGCGCAACCTGCGCGACCGCCTGATGAAGGAGACGCTCCGGGACGTGTCGCTGCGCGTGACGGAAATTCCCAACTCCGACAGCTTCAACGTCGCCGGGCGCGGCGAGATGCACCTGTCCATCCTCATTGAGACGATGCGCCGCGAAGGGTACGAATTCCAGGTCTCCCCGCCCCGCGTGCTCTTTCAGAAAGCGGAGGACGGCACGCTCCTCGAGCCCGTCGAGCGCGTTGTGGCGGACGTGCCGGAAAACTGCGTCGGCGCCGTCATCGAAAAGCTCGGCGCGCGGCGCGGCGAGATGCTCGACATCACGCCCATCGGCAGCCGCATGCGCGTGCAGTTTCTCGTCCCGTCCCGCGGCCTGTTCGGCTACCGCAGCGAATTCCTCACGGACACGCGCGGCGAAGGCGTCATGAGCGCGGTGTTCGAGCGGTACGAGCCGCACAAGGGGGAAATCGCGCGCCGGACAAGCGGCTCTCTTGTCGCGTTCGAGACGGGCGAGGCCGTGACGTACGGCCTGTTTGGCGCGCAGGAGCGCGGTCAGCTGTTCATCGGCCCGGGAACGCCCGTCTACGGCGGGATGATTGTGGGCGTGTCGCCGAAAGCCGGCGACATCACCGTCAACGTCTGCAAGAAGAAGCAGCTGACCAACTTCCGCGCCGCCGGCAGCGACGACGCGCTGCGCCTGATTCCGCCGAAAATCATGAGCCTTGAGCAGTGCCTTGAGTTCCTCGCCGACGACGAGCTCCTCGAAGTCACGCCGCAAAGCCTGCGCCTGCGCAAGCGCATCCTCGACCACGGCCTGCGCATGCGGTACCAGAAAACAGGAAAGCTCTAGAAAAAACGCCCCGTTTATCGGAACGCCGCGGCTGCAGCCGCGGCGTTTTTCCGGGTAAAACGGCGGCGCGCGCCATACCGCCGCCGCTCACCGCGGTACCTGAAAAATATTGACCGCGTCTTTCCGCGCGGCGGCGCGCGATACCGCGCTCTCTAACGCGGCGTATCACAGTAAAGGCGCGCGGCTCGGGTGGAAAGCTCCGGTAAAGACGCGCCGCACGTAAAAACGCGCGGCGCACCCGATAAGTGTTTTCTGTCCCGACGCTTGGCGTCTTTGATTCCATGACGCAAAAACGTGCGGCGCGCACCCGATAAAAGGGGTGCGCGCCGCGCCCTGCTTTATATCCGTTAAGGCCGCAGAAAGCAGGCCAGCAGTTTTTATGAAAGCGGCGTGTAAAACAGCTGGGCGACGTAGATTCTCCCGTCGGCGCGGACGTAAAACCCGATGCCGATGTATGTAAAGTCGCCGGCGAGGATGTTGGCCCTGTGGCCGTCGGAATTCATCCACGCTTTCACCATGGCCGCCGCCGTCTTAAATCCCGCCGCGAGGTTTTCGCCGGCCGCTTTGTATTTGAGTTCATACTCGGCGAAAACCGTCGACCAGCGCCTGCCGTCCGGCCGCGTGTGGGAAAACGACTCGGCCGCCTCTTCCGCGCGCGCCTGAGCCGCCTTCGCAAGCTCCTCGTGTTCCTCAAGCGGCTGAAGGCCCGCTTTTTCGCGCTCCTCGTTGACGAGCCGGACGATTTCGGCGCGAAACTGCGCGGCTTTGTCCGCCTCGTCGTCAGCCGCGTACGCATTGGCGGCTTGAGCGATGAAAAGCGCCGCGATAAGGATCAAAACGGACAGTCTCTTGACGGCTTTCATGGCCAGTCTCCCTTTCGTTCGTACAACGAAAAGGGCATCGGAAACCTCTCGACGCAGCGCGGCGCGCGGCGGATTTCGCCTCGATGGACCGGCCAAGGCATAATAAATACGAGCCCCGGCCGGTCAGCCAAAGACTCGTTTAAAAAACAAACGAAGCAACTTCGGCAACCGGCTGTCATACCCAATTTCTTGGGGTTAGACCCTATGGCTTTGCGCCCCTGCCTTTCGACAGGTTTGCCCTTATCGTGTTACTTTTTTAATGAAATCTCGAATGATGTTTTGACGCTGTACATTATATCGGTATATGTATGGTTTTGTCAATATTTGGTTTCAAAAAATTTGAAATTTCTCGGGATTTTTATCATTTTTCTCACGAAATTCTCATTATTTGCACCAAACGCCGCTATAAAGCGCTACGTCGAACCCGCTCCGGCGCCTTGCCGCGCCCGGGCGGGCGCAAAAATGCGCTCCGGATGACCATGGCCGGGAACTCAAGCCGCGCGGCGTACCGCGCCTGCCGCGCACGCCGTTCGCACCCTGTCGTTGTGCTAAACCTGACGCACCAGGCGCCGCCTGAACTAAACGCATCGACAGCGTCTGCCTTAGCCGCGCCGAACACGCACGCAGCGAAACGTCTGCGTATTCGGTACACCTGACTTTCAGAGGAAATCCTCACCCAAAGCGCATGATGACGATTCTGCGCAAGACCGCCCACGAAATGAAACGCGGTGCAAAACCTGCACCGCGTCTTTCTTTGCGCCGCGCCTCTTAGCGCGCGCTTTTCAAATCGCATTTTTGGCAACGGCATGCCCGCTTCCCCAGCGGACGCGCCTTACTTGTCCTGCCGCGCCTTCCGCGGCTGCCCAGCTTGCATTGGCTGCGGGTATAGCGGAAAACGCCCCCTTGTCACCCCGCCGCCTCAGGCGCCGCGCTCCCCGCCGCGCCTGAACCGTGCGCCGGCGCGCCGCCCGATTCCGCGCCGCCGGCTGCGCTGTCCGGCGCCGGCGCATCGCCGTCCGCCGCGCCGCCCTCTGCGCCCGGCGTGGTTTCGGTCTCCCCGCTATCTGGCGCCGCGCCGGTTTCACCTTCGCCGGGCGCGCCCTCACCGCCCGCGCCGCCAGCGTCCGTCGGCGCGCTTTCGCCACCAGTATCTTCCCCGCCCTTTTCACCGTCCGGCGCCGCGCCGACTGCGCCTTCCCCGCCTGTTTCGATGTCCGGCGGGGCGCTCGTTTCTTCCGCCGGGGCCGCATCGGGGTCTTCAAACGGCACGCCGTCAATCTCAGTCAGCTCCGCCCGGACGATAAGGCGGTGCGAGGAGACGAGGTACGGCGTGCAGGTGATGAGCGTGAGCGTGTACGGGTGCCCTTTGACGGGCGACAAGACCCACGTCTCCGTGGGCAGGACTTCGATGCTCTCATACACGCTGTAGGTATAGGTCGCGCCATTAAAGCGTATGGTGATAATGTCCCCCGCGTTGAGCAGATCGAGATACCGGAACGGGTACGGCCTGTGTCCCGCGATGACGCAGTTGCCCTTCTGCCCGGGGTAGGCCGAGAGCGTAAGCCGCCCGACGCCGTATTTGAGCTCCTTCCCCGTCCCCTCGAGGATGTTCTGCGAGACGCGGAGCACCGGGATCTTGAGCGTTCCGATGACGGTGTACTGCTTTTGAGCCGGCGCGCTTTCGGCGGGCGTTTCTTCTTCGGCGGTATCCTCCTCTGCCCCCGGCAGGATGTCCGGCATCTCAGCCGGCGCTTCGCCCGCCTGCTGCCCGGCGGGCGTCTCCACGGCCTCCAGGTACACGACGACGGCCTCCTCCTCGTCGGGTACGATGGGAGAAGGCTCGGGGAGGGCGGCGGCATCCTGCGCCGGCAGGCCGAGGCGAAGCCGCCACGGGTAGCTGCGCGCCTCTAAAACAGCCGCTACAGCGACGAGTATCAGCCCGAGTGCCGTCAAAACCAGCGCGACAACGGTCGTTTTTTTCATTCCGTTCTCCTTTTTAGTGGCGGTATGTGCCCGCGCGTGCCTTAACAGTACCACAGTGCGCAGTAGTTTACAATTTTCGCTCCCCTACGAAATTTTGAAATGGATTTTGTGTTATATACACAAATTGGCAGTTTTTTACCTCCGATTGCGTCGCTATTCAAAGCAATATTCGATACAAAATGTTATGAAATCTCAAAATTTTCGCCGATTTTGCAAACTTTTATGGCGACTTTTTTCTTGTTCAGACATACCAGATTCATTGACAACTATTTCCGGAAGCATTATAATCCTAGTACAGCTTTAGCGCAGAAGAATTAAATAGGGTTGGCAAACTCGCCGAAAGGCGGGGACGCAAAGCTTCGGAGCCTGAAACTCATACGAATGAGAAAGGCAGTCCGGCCGCATGAGCATTTATATGCCATGCGGCTTTTTTTTTTAATATCTAAGATTTAAGTCCTAATCATTAAATAAAGGAGTGTGTCTTCATGATCGGTAAGAGGCGAGTTCGAACCCGGTCCAAACTGCTGGCAGTTTTCCTGTCGGCAGTCATGCTGGTATCCCTTATCCCCATCGGCACCGTCATTTTCCAGAAAGCCGGCGCTATAGGCCCGGGCGCGCTGTACGAAAACTACGGTGTCATTGATGACGACGACGGCCACAAACCGTCATCAATTGCAGCCGGCCAAGTCTGGACGGATAAGCTCGTGGAAGCAGTAGGCGAAGGACAGCCCGAACAGTTTGACATCACCTTAAAAGCCATCGCAGGGAACAATCCGGTGGAATCCACAACGAAATACGACATCATCTTCCTGCTGGACGTCTCCCAATCCATGGACGGCTACCTCAATAGCTTAAGAACAGCCGCCAATACAGCAATTTCGACCGCCCTGTCGGGCGCAGCAGGTAACCGGGTTGCCGTCATCACGTTTGGGCGCAGCGCAAGTGTCTACAAATTTAGCGGCAATGAAACATGGATTTCCTCAAAGGAATCCATAACCCTATCGTTGGATCGCAACCAGGGAACGCATATCCAAGGCGCGCTGTTTGAAGCATATAAGCTGATTAAGGGCCGCTCCGCCACGGACGCCATTCCCGTCATCGTTCTCATGTCGGACGGCGCTCCCAACTGCTACGTCAACCCCGGTAGCGGCGTTAACCTCTTTACAGGCTATATGGGCAACTTAAACTACTCAAACGTATCACAGAACCCGTATTCGCGGCAGTTAGACGGCGACTTAACTTCCGCGGCGCATACCCTGCTTTACGCGAAGTGGCTCCGCGAGAATATTCCCGGTCTGAAGATTTATACCGTCGGCTTCAGGCTTAACAACAAAAACCTCGCGAATGCCGTTATCAACCCTTCTGATGAAACTCACTCTGAATCAAAAGTCCCCGGGCTTAGCAATGCTCTCACTTCAGCGAAATCTGCCACATCCTTCACGCCGACCGGAAATGTCTACTATCATGTTAAGAGTTATGCCGCCGACAAAGCGGAAGACCTCGGCAAGGAATTGCAGGCAGCTGTGGACTCCGCTCTGGACACCATCATCGATGGTAATCTTGTCATCGTAGACTATGTCGGCCCACAGTATGATTTCCTCATTACAAATCCGGGAAGCAACGGCGTGCTGAGGTTTACACTGGATGGCGTCGAGAAAGAAGCTAAGGACGACGACGGGGACGGCGTCTTCTTCTATGAAGACAACGACGTAAGCGTCGAATTCAACCCCCACACCAGAAAGGTCACCTATACCATTCCCGCCGGAAAGCTCAAAACGGTCGATACGCCGGTAACAGTCGATCTCGAAAACCTCAGCCTTTATAACTATATCAAATTCCCCGTCGTCTTAAGCAGCAACGCCGGTGTGGGCTATCACTATACAAACAACAGCCAGTCCGATACATATAGCAGATCCTTGGCGGAATCGAGCGGCCAAGGGTGCACCGCCACCTTTACACCCGCCGATGAAAACGATTTCTATAAAGACTCCAGGAATCCTCAACCGCCATTCTTCCACGGCGACACGGGCATGATCAAGCTCAAAGCGACACCCCCGCCGGATGTCAAGCTGGAGATTATGAAAAAGATCGCCGGCGGAGATCCGGATAAGGAGTTCGAGTTTACCGTCACCCTCACGCCTCCGCAGGATAAAGACCTTTCCAAAGTCACCGCTCTCCTCTATAGGTATAACGCTTCCACCGGGAAATACGGCAGCGGCCAAACGGTGACAATCGGGGCGGACGGCAAGGCTGTTTTCTTCCTCGGCAATTGCGACAAGGTCGTTTTCAAAGACCTCCCGAACGGAACGGCGTATTCGATTGTGGAGACGGAAAACGCTCTCTATGCAGCCAGCTATAAGGTCGGTACAGGCGGCTTTAACCCCGGAAACACCGCGGGAGGCACGCTGACGGCTGATACAAAAGTCCTCTTCAAGAATACATACCAGACCGGCTCTCTCATTATCTCGAAGGACGTTGTAGGCGACCCCATAGAAGATTCCTTCGCGTTCACCGTTGATTTTACATTCCCCGAAGGCGCGTACATGGACATCGTCTCCGGCAATGTGATGAGGAATGGCACCTCAATAGCGGCGCTTGACATCGAAGAGGAAGTCACATTTGAACTTGCCGCCGGCGACTATGTTGTTTTCAATAATCTCCCCGTCGGCACGACGTATGCCGTAACGGAAGAGGACGGCTATGCCGAAGTCTCTGTTGACGTCTATGTCGACGGTGAACACAAAGGCTACGATCCGGAAGGCTCTATCGAAGCCGGAGAAACGGAGGTTGTGTTTACAAACGACTACAGCGGCTACGCTCCGTTGAAGATCGTCAAGAAAGTCTCGGCCCGCAATAACCTCAACGCTCCGACAGAGTTTGTGTTTGACCTGTATCTCTACGAAGAAGACTCAGGAAGCGGTACCCTGACTGAATCTAA
>ENA-UPSB01000281-UPSB01000281.1-bioreactor-metagenome-genome-assembly--contig:-NODE-281-length-90335-cov-40.229929_pt1 | contig 90335 bp, 89 predicted proteins | sample MGYA00238182_ERZ773286 | MGnify/ENA primary metagenome ERZ773286 (study PRJEB29026, sample SAMN07631240) | bioreactor metagenome | isolation source: Switchgrass digestor | place: USA: Dartmouth... | reverse complement strand
TGTTTGCGAGTTTACAAAACCGTCATTGGTTTAAATACCTTTGGCGGTTTTTTTGCGTGCAAACTGTAGTTTTACTTTTCGTATGAATACTCATTTTATGCAGGAAAACCTCCTCTTATTCTATTTATTGTATGGTTTGACGATTTATGGAAATAATGATATATTTATAACAAGGTTATAAATATATCACGTAGGAGGTTGTTATGAAGGCAAAAAGAGGATTTACAAAAACCACCAGATATCTTTGGTTTCTTGGTTTCTTAGGATTTCAAGGTTTCACATATTTTAAAACGGGCAACCCATTATGGCTATTCTGGTTCAGTTTTTTTAGTTTTTTTGCCTATTATTTTATAGAGAAAATGGCAGACAAAATGCAGGATGAGCGTTATTTTAAGAACAGTCAAAAAGCAAAATTAAAAACTGCTAACATCCCTTTATTCATTTTATTTATTATTGGTTTTTTCGCGGGGTTTCCCTTTGTTACAAAAGAACTGATTATTATAATCTGTGCTTTTGGATGGACGGTTACGTTAATACTGTATGCTTTTCTTTTTTGGTATTATGATAAACATTAGAAGAGGGGATTTTTATCAAAAAGCTTGCTTGTATCCATCACTTAAATTGACCATTGATATTTCACGAGTTGTAGTTGTAAAAGTGCCAATTGAGGAGATTTTTTTGTGACCATTATAAAGCTTGCTTATAGCAAGCATACAACCGTCATTGGTTTCTATACCTTTGTTGGTTTCTTATTTTTGGTGGATTATTAATAATGGTATAATATATTTAACAGCAAACGAAATCGTAAATGTTTTAGTAAGTCATGCATAATATGGCATAATTTATATCCCATGTCCGATTGTTGAGTTTTATGGATTAGGGAATATTTAAGTTTGAAAATTGGGGAGTAGAAAATGAAAAATCTGATTTTTATAAATGGAACTATGGGCGTAGGGAAAACAGCAACAAGCAGAGAATTGCAAAAACTTTTACCAAATTGTGTTTTTCTGGATGGTGATTGGTGTTGGGACATGTCTCCTTTTATTGTGAATGATGAAACCAAAAAAATGGTAATTGATAATATTAGTTATCTCATAAATAATTTTATTTCATGCTCAGTGTATGAAAATATTATTTTTTGTTAGGTAATGCATGAGCAAAGTATTATTGATGATGTACTGTCCAGGCTAAAAAAGCATGATTATAAATTATATAAGTTTTCCCTAGTATGTACAGAACAAGCATTAATTTCACGAATTACAAAGGATATTAAAATGGGAATAAGGACTGAAGATGTTATTAATAGAAGTGTATCAAGATTAAAAAATTATTTTCAGATGGATACATATAAAATTGATGTAAGCAATATTTCTGCCAAAGAAGCCGCAGAAATAATATTTAATCAAATTATGCATGAATCATACTGCACCACCTGGGATTATGGCAACCAATAACTGCTTGTTATTGCCACTGATGCCAAAAGCGATAAAGGAACAAAAGTAACTGTTTGACTTATACCGGATTGGCATATGAACATGGTAGAGTTCAGCTTATCAAATTATCAAAGCTGAATAATATGATTAATAGATTACGCCGTTAGTCTTAATAGACTAGCGGCGTAAAGTTTAAATCGAGTTTATTCTCCTATGTAGTAGCCTGAAATATAAACCAGCCATCTTTGACAGAAAACTGGTATACACCACAATTTTTTTCTATTATGTGAGCCATGCTTTTTGTGCCAAATCCATGGCCTTTTTCTTTTGATACAGGCAGGCCATGATTAAATATTGGTTCTATCTCGTAGTTATTGCGAATGTCAATGCAAAGCTTATTATTCTTAGAATATAACCGCAGTGTGATATTGCGTTTATTGCTGTCTTTTATGTATAAACATGCATGTATGGCGTTTCCCAAAGCATTTGACAATAGTGAGCAAAGCTCGGTGTCGCTAAAGGGAATAGAGTTGGGAAGTTTTGCGTCTATAGTCAACCGTATTCTAAATTGTTTTGCTTTGGATGCAAAAGATGACAAAATCAGATTTACAGTCTCGTTTTCACAAAATCGCATTGGCGTAATAGAGTCTATATCAGACTGTGCAGTTTGCAGATACTTTTTAATTCCTTCTATATCCTCCTTATATGCAAGTCCTTGTAAAAGGGCAAAATGGTGACGCATATCATGTCTGTAGTTCTGGGCATTTTGCTGCATTTGACGTAGTGAGGACAGTTCTGTTTGTGCCTGTTTAAACTGCGTATTCAGCATATCTCGTTCCCTTTCTATATTTGCCTGCTTTTGCATTTCTGTATAGTAAAAAATTACAAATACAAAATAAAAAGCAGATATTACAAAAGGCATGAACTGTACAGCAGCCCGTGTTCCTCTGTACAGAATATCAGTATAAACAGTGGTGATACAGTCCACAAAATAGTAAAAAGTCGGAACTGCACCAAATATCATGCAGGATCTAGTTGAGCGTTGTATCAAATGTTGTACAGATTTTGTTACATATTTTTCTAGAACATAATAAATCAAAACTGCTGATACAATATAGCCTAAATGGTTTATGGTGGTACGGTCAATAACATTCTCTGATAAACTACTAAATATAGCCCCTGTTACACTTCCAATCCAACGGGGTGGTTGGCAACACAAGAAAGCAGTGAACATGCTTATTAAGGAAACAAGCCAGGAGCGTTTCAGGTATAAAGCTATAAAAATAGCTATCGGAAGATGAGCCAGCAATGGGTATAATTTCCAGGTTATGTCCATTCCAAAACGGAAAAGGAATAGAACTTGAACAATATATACTACAATAGTATAGCATACCAGTACAATATGGTTTTTCCGAGTAGAATGCATTCCTGCAAAATTGGCTGCAACTTTCATACCAAAAAATAAAGCAGTTAAGTAACGGGAAAATTCAATGACGGTTTTTATCATTTATTCCTCCTCCATTTGTTATAGGCTTGAATACATAGTTAATGGCTTTTACCGAATAGCTTTCAAGAATAATTTTAACATAATAATGTATTTCAGACACTATGCTTCATGTGGAAAAATTAATGTTTTATGCCGCCAACGGTTTCTATAATTGCCAGAGCCTTAGGTTTTAGGTCAAGGGAATATCTTAAGGAGCAGTCAGCAGAGGCAGATATGCCAAGTATGATTGAGGGAATCAGGAAATATAAGGCACTCATGGAAGGATGAATTTAGTAATAACTTGTAATACCACCAGCAAATAATTCATATGTTTCTTATAGAAATTTATTTAAGGAGGGCATTATGAGGGTAATATGTATTAATAAAAGAGGATTATATTTAATTATAGCTGTTGTACTGGTTTTAGCTGTACTATTGCTTATATATCTGTTAAGCCCAAAGGCTGTGGCTACGGTGAATATACTGATATCGGACAAAATAATTGGAATCGACCCGGGGCATGGAGGAATAGATTCAGGAGCAGTGGGCTTAAGCGGTATTGAAGAGGACGATATTAATCTACAGATTGCCCTAAAGTTAAGGGATATAATAATAAAAAACGGCGGAAAGGTAGTATTGACAAGGGAAACGGATGAGGGGCTATATACAGATGAGTCAAAAACATTAAAGGAGATGAAGACAGAAGACCTTCACAGGAGAAAAGAGATAATACTGGAGAACAATTGCGATATTCTCATATCCATACATTTAAACAGCTTTCAGCAGTCGAAATACTATGGAGCTCAGACTTTTTATGGAAAGGATAACATTGAAAGCCAAAAGCTTGCATTTAGCATACAGGAGCAGTTAAGGGAGGAGCTGGATGAAAACAATAAAAGAGTGCCCCAGGAGCTGGAAGATGTGTTTCTAATCAACGATATGAATATACCCTCAGTATTAGTTGAATGCGGCTTCCTATCAAATCCCAATGAGGAAAGGCTGCTGGCGGATGAGAAATATCAGTGGAGGATTGCTTTGGCAATATACAATGGAATTATAAAATACCTGATAGAATCAGGGCAAAACATTAACATATAATGTGGATAAATAATGTGGATAAATTTTATAATGTGGATAAAAATAATGTATATTTAATTTATTACTTGTAGACTTATGTTTATAAATCCATCTGTTTACATAAGTTATCCACTACAAATTGTGAATAATGTGGATAAAGTGGATAAAAAATTTAGAAATGGCTGGAATTAATGTTAATATAATATCACATATCCACATATTGCATTTAATATACTTCTTTTATATAATGAAATAAATATAAAGTTACAAACCTTTTCTGAAATTTCAGAAAACCGGTTTGGGATAATAATATTAGTAAAACAAAGGAAGGAGTGATGAATGGTGGCGAAAAAAACGCCATTATATGATGAGCATCTGAGGCTCGGGGGGAAAATGGTTGAGTATGCAGGCTGGTTCCTTCCAGTACAATATGAAGGCTTAATTGAAGAGCATTTAGCAGTGAGAAATAACGCTGGAATATTTGACGTATCCCACATGGGAGAAATCATGGTTAAAGGCAAGGACGCCTATGATTATTTGCAGTATCTGATTACAAATGACCTTTCCAAATTAGCAGATAATCAGGTAATGTATACATTTATGTGCTATCCTCATGGAGGTGTAGTAGACGACCTATTGGTCTACAAGTATAATCAGGAAGAATATCTTCTGGTGGTAAATGCAGCTAATACAAGCAAGGATTTCAAATGGATGATAGATAACAAAATGAACTACAATATAATAATTGAAAACATATCAGACCAGATTGGAGAAGTAGCACTGCAGGGGCCAAAGTCACAAATAATCCTTCAGAAGTTGACAGATTTTGATTTGTCTGAACTAAAATACTTCCATTTGAAGAGAGATGTAAATATAGCTGGAGTCAACACCATGATTTCAAGAACTGGATATACTGGTGAAGATGGATTTGAAATATATGCAAAGGGCGAAGATATTGTTAAGGTTTGGAAGAGCATCCTGGAAGCAGGAGATGAATACGGGTTGAAGCCTGCTGGGTTAGGCGCCAGGGATACTTTAAGATTTGAAGCATCACTGCCTTTATACGGGCATGAGATATCTGAGGATGTTACACCATTGGAAGGTGGATTCAAGTTCTTTGTTAAACTGGATAAAGTTCAGGATTTCATTGGAAAAGAAGCCCTTAACAAGCAGTGGAATGAGGGGCTTAAAAGAAAGATTGCAGGTTTTGAGATGATAGGCAGAGGCATACCAAGGGAAGGGTATGAAGTATTCAAGGAAGGTAAAAAAATTGGCTATGTGACAACCGGATACATGTCTCCCACTTTGAAGAAGAACATAGGAAATGCGCTTATTGATGTAGAAGAGGCAGAATTAGGAAATGAAATAGATATAATGATTAGAAATAAGCCTGTAAAGGCTAAGATAATAGATAAAAGGTTTTTAAAAAACAAATAAGAAAGGTTTAAGGAGGTATAAAATATGAAAGTATTAAAGGATTTATACTACACAAAAGACCATGAGTGGCTAAGGGTAGACGGAGATGAGGCATATATAGGAATAACAGATTTTGCTCAGGATTCCCTAGGGGATATTGTATATGTTGAATTGCCTGAAGTTGATGATGAGTTCAACAAGGAAGAGGCATTTGCAGCTGTAGAATCTGTAAAGGCTGCATCAGACGTTTACATGCCAGTGGATGGAAGGATTGTAGAAGTTAATGAAGCCCTTTTGGATGAACCTAATCTGTTAAATGATGATCCATATAAGAATTGGATAGTTAAGATAGAAATAGCTGATAAGTCACAATTGGATGAGTTAATGACAAGTGATGATTACGAGAAGTATTTGGAAGAGGAGGTATAATCAATGTACCCTTACATCCAGAATACTCCAGATGATGAAAGGAAGATGCTGGAAACCATAGGAATAGATTCTGTAGATCAGCTTTTTAACGATATTCCAGAGAATGTAAGGCTAAATAGAGAACTTAACCTCAATCCATCAATGTCTGAAATGGAAGTAGAAAGGTATATGATGGATTTATCCAAAAGGAATCTGACAATAAATAACCTTACCTGCTTTTTGGGAGCAGGTGCCTATGACCATTATATACCTTCTGTAGTTAGGCATATAACTTCAAGAAGCGAGTTTTATACATCATATACGCCATATCAGGCAGAAATAAGCCAGGGTACACTGCAATATATATTTGAATACCAGACTTTGATATGCAATCTGACAGGCATGGATGTAGCAAATGCTTCTCTATATGATGGAGGTACGGCAATTGCAGAGGCTGCATTTATGTCAGCAAATATAACAAAAAGAAATCAGATACTGGTTTCAAAAACTGTAAACCCACAGTACAGAGAAGTATTAAAGACTTACTGCCACCTTCAAAATTTGGAAGTAATTGAAGTAGGAGAGGAAGGCGGGGTTACAAACCTGGATGAGTTAAAGAATCTGCTAAATGATAACACTGCTTCATTTATAGTTCAAAGCCCTAATTTCTTTGGAATAATAGAGGATTTGAAGGCAATTGAAGAAATAGTCCATACTAGGAAGAAGACTCTCCTAATAACAAGTGTGGATCCTATTTCATTAGGAATATTGAAGACCCCAGGTTCCCTTGGAGCAGATATTGTAGTAGGAGAAGGGCAGCCCCTTGGAATACCGCTGCAGTATGGAGGACCTTATCTAGGCTTTATAGCAGTTAATAAGGCTCATATGAGAAAGCTTCCGGGAAGAATTGTGGGTCAAACGGTAGACGTTAATGGAGAGAGAGCCTTTGTGCTGACTTTGCAAGCCAGAGAGCAGCATATAAGAAGAGAAAAGGCCACTTCAAACATATGCTCAAATCAGGGGGTAAACACTCTGGCAGCAGCTGTATACCTTGTTACCCTTGGTAAAAGAGGGCTAAGGGAAGTGGCTATTCAAACTACACAAAATGCCCATTATGCATACAGTGAAATGATTAAATCAGGAAAATATAAGCCATTGTTCAACAAGCCTTTCTTCAAGGAATTTGCAGTAACTTCCAATGTGGCACCAGATGTTGTAAACAGGAGATTACTTGATGAGAATATACTTGGAGGTTATGCGTTAGAGAAAGATTATCCTCAATATAAAAATGGTATCCTCTATGCTGTTACTGAAAAGAGGACAAAAGCGGAAATTGACAAACTGATTTCTGTATTGGAGGGGATAATATGAGAAAGTACAACAAGTTGATATTTGAACTGTCCAAACCTGGCAGAAGAGCATTTAAACTCCCACAGTCAGACATAGAGGAGAAAAATATTGAGGAGCTTATTCCTGAGAAGTTTTTGAATAAAGAGGATTTAAATCTTCCAGAATTAAGCGAAGTTGATATAATAAGGCACTATATAAACCTTTCAAACAAGAACTATGGTGTTGATACAGGATTTTATCCGCTAGGCTCCTGTACCATGAAATACAATCCTAAAATAAACGAAGACATGGCAAATCTGGATGGATTTAAGAATATACATCCATTACAGCCTGAGGAAACTGTACAGGGAGCACTTAAGCTATTGTATGAGCTAGATAGGGCATTGTGCGAAATTTCCGGCATGGATAAGATGACCTTACAGCCAGCAGCCGGTGCCCATGGAGAGCTTACAGGCCTTGCACTTATTAAGGCTTACCATGAAAACAGAGGAGATACAAAGAGAACAAAGATAATTGTTCCGGATTCTGCCCATGGAACCAACCCTGCATCAGCAGTAATGGCTGGATTTGAAACCATAGAAATAAAATCAACTGAGGAAGGCCTTGTAGATATAGAATCCTTAAAAGCTGCATTAAGCGATGAAGTAGCTGGATTAATGCTTACAAATCCAAACACCTTGGGATTATTTGAAAGAAACATACTGGAAATAGCTGAATTGGTGCATGAAGCCGGAGGACTGCTGTATTATGACGGCGCCAATGCAAATGCAATTCTTGGCAAGGTAAGGCCTGGAGATATGGGATTTGACGTGGTGCACTTCAACCTCCACAAGACCTTCTCAACACCTCATGGCGGTGGAGGGCCAGGCAGCGGGCCTGTAGGAGTCAAGAAGATATTGATGGATTTTCTGCCAGCTCCAACTGTAGAAAAGGATGGAGACAGATATTACCTGAATTACAACATACCACATTCTGTAGGCAGAATGAAGGACTTCTATGGACACTTTGGCATAATGGTAAGAGCCTATGCATATATACTGGCAATGGGCAGAGACGGGCTTAAGAAGGTAAGCGAAATAGCAGTTTTAAACGCCAACTATCTGGCACATAAGCTGAAGGATTATTACAATTTACCAGAAAATACAATATACAAGCACGAATTTGTAATGGCAGGACTTAAGTCTGAGCTATCTGAAGTAACAACATTAGATGTAGCAAAAAGGCTACTTGATTTCGGATATCATCCACCAACTGTCTACTTCCCACTGATAGTCCACGAAGCATTGATGACGGAGCCAACAGAATCTGAAAGCAAGGAAACTCTGGATGAGTTTGCTGAAGTCATGATAAAAATTGCTGAGGAAGCAAAATCAAATCCGGAGATATTGAAGGAAGCACCTCACAATACACCTGTGAGAAGATTGGATGAAACAAGGGCAGCTAGAAATCCTATACTAAAATACGAAGGGTAGGTGTACTAATTGACAAAGAGCATAGCAGTTATAGGAGCAGGACCAGGGGGATATGAGGCTGCTATTAGAGGTGCCCAATTAGGAGCTAAAGTCTATTTAATAGAGAATGACAGAATAGGGGGAACATGCCTCAACAGAGGCTGTATCCCCACAAAGACCTACTTTAGAAATGCTGAAATAATGAACAGCCTGAGAAGGTCCAGGGAATTTGGTATAACAGTAGGTGACTATTACCTGGATGGAAAGGCACTGAAGGAAAGAAAGGACAATGTTGTCAACCAGCTGGTAAAGGGCATAGAGCAGCTTATATCATCTTATGGAAATATTGAATTAATATATGGAAAGGGAAGCTTAAAGGACAACAAAACCGTAATTGTTGAAATGAAGGACGGAGGTATAAGGGAAATCTCTGTAGACAATATAGTAATTGCTACAGGCTCTAAAGCAACCATGACAGAAACAAAGGGCGTAGACCTAGAAGGAGTTATAACCAGCGATGACCTGTTAGAAATGGAAGAAATACCTGAAAGCCTCATAGTCATTGGCGGTGGAGTCATAGGCCTTGAGTTTGCAAGCATATATCAGGAGTTAGGCTCAAGGGTAACACTGCTTGCTTCCAGGATATTAAAGGATATAGACAAGGAATTAACCAAAAGGCTGCCACTGTACTTTAGAAAGCATGGAATGGAAGTTTACGTTGACATTAGGGCTAAGGAAATAGTTAAAGAGGGAGACAAGCTTAAAGTAATTGCAAGGTATAAGAAAAAGGACGGCGAAATAGAAGTAACAGGAGATAAGGTGCTGATAGCATCAGGAAGAGGGCCTGTAACAGAAGGATTAAACCTGGATGGTGTAGGAATAGAATACAGCGAAAAAGGAATAAAGGTAGATGACAACTTTGAAACGACGGTAAAGGGCATATATGCCATAGGAGATGTGAACAGCGTAGGCATACAGTTGGCCCATGTGGCTTCAAATCAGGGCATATACGTTATGGAGAGGATAATGGGCCTTGATCCGGATATAAACTTTAATATAATACCAAACTGTGTATTCTCATTTCCTGAGGTAGCATATGTAGGACTGACTGAGGAGATGATAAAGGAAAAGGGGATAGAATATAATGTCAGCAAGTTCCTGTTTGCAGCCAATGGAAAAGCATTATCCATGGGAGAGGAGGAAGGCTTTGTAAAGGTATTTTCCACCAAGGATAATAATAATATACTTGGAATTACCATAGTTGGGCCACATGCCAATGACCTGATACATGAAGGAGCTCTGGCAATGGCCAATGGTCTGGGCGTGGAAAGCATTGCAAGAACAATACATGCACACCCAACCCTTTCCGAAGCCTTTATGGAAGCCATACATGGATTGGAAAATAAAGCGATTCACATTGCACCTAAAAGAAGAAGATAGCATTTATTTGCTGTCTTCTTTTTTCTTTGAAATAATATGAACCAAAAATCATTCCCTGCATATTTAGGTAGTATATAGAATTTTTGAACGGGGAGTGATTCAATGGTAGTTGAACTGAATGCGTTGCATTGGGTGTATTTAGTATTTACTTTGCTGATTTTAGGTTTTATGATTGCCAAAAGGGATACCACATTAATATGTGTTGCAGGAATACTTCTATTATCCCTGATTGCAACAAACTCCATCTATTCATCAATAATAAACATATTTAACAGCTTTATATATGCCATAGTAGAGCTTTTGGGAACCATCCTGATAATATCCATAATAGTAGGAATGAGCTCCATTTTAAGCAAAACGGGTATAAGCCAGATGATGATATCTCCCTTTACAAAGCTCATTAAAACTCCAACACTGGCATATTGGGTCATAGGCGTTGTAATGATGGTAATATCATGGTTCTTCTGGCCATCGCCAGCGGTTGCGTTAATAGGAGCAGTTTTGCTTCCTGTAGCCACTGATGTAGGATTGCCGGCTATAGGAGCAGCAATGGCAATGAACCTGTTTGGCCATGGAATTGCATTATCCGGGGATTTTGTCATTCAGGGCGCTCCTAAGCTTACTGCAGATGCAGCAGGAATTCCGGTAGGGGATGTAATATCTGCAAGTATTCCGCTGGTTTTTGTAATGGGAGTTGTTACAACAGTGGCAGCTTACATCTTTTTAAGAAAGGATTTAAGGAACAATAATATAAAGCCTTCCAGTTACAGTGACTATCAAAAAAGCGATATTCAGGATGAGGCATTAGCCATTTCACCTGGAATGAAGAAGTTTTTCTCCATACTGATTCCAATTCTCTTTCTTATTGATGTTATAGTAATGGTGTTGGCTGATCTTCAGGGAGGAGATGCTACTGCATTAATTGGAGGCACTGCAGTGCTGATACTAATACTGGTTACCATGACCTCATATAAAAACAAAGCCTTGGAGCAGATAACATCCCATTTGGTAGAAGGATTGAAATTTGGCTTTCAGATATTTGGCCCCATAATTCCAATTGCAGCCTTTTTCTATATAGGAGGAGATGGCTTTGTAAATATCATTGGGAATTATCTGCCTGAAACATCCCAGGGGATTGTAAACGATTTAGGTCTGGCCCTTGCCAATGTGGTGCCTCTAAATGCAGGAATAGGTGCTGTGACGCTGACAACTGTTGGGGCAATAACGGGGCTTGATGGTTCAGGATTTTCAGGTATATCTTTGGCTGGTACCGTTGCAAAGCTATTCTCAATTGCCATAGGCAGGGGAATAGCAACATTGACTGCATTAGGCCAAATAGCAGCAATCTGGGTTGGCGGAGGAACTTTAATTCCATGGGCTGTTATACCTGCAGCAGCCATATGCCAGGTGGATCCCTTTGAGCTGACAAGAAGAAACTTCTGGCCTGTAGTCATAGGGCTTGTAGTTACTACTATAGTAGGAATGTTTTTAATATAGAATACCCTGGTTTTCCAGGGTATTTTGCTTTTTTACATGCAGTTTTTAATATTGATAAAAATGTTACTTATGATATAATATTTGTAACAAAACATGCCATAATCGGAATAAAATTGTATATAGGTTAACTATTGTACAATATGGTAAAGGTACTCTTCATAATATGGGAATAGAATATTTATAAATAACTAAATTATTTTTTTTTATTTATATAGCATAAATATAAGCATAGGATATATTTTTTTATTAAAAGATTGTTAAATATTTAATTAACAAAATTACACAGGTTTGGCTTTATTAGCAATTAATATAAAAGAATAAAAAGGGGGTTAAATGATGAGTAGGCTCAGCATTATCACAAAGGATAGAGCTCAAGCAACTGTAGAGTCTCTTTACAAGGATTTAGAGAGAAGAATTGTTGCAAGTCCACCAGGGTTATGTCCTATAGATTTAGCCTCATCTTTCTTGAAAATGTGTCATGCTCAAACATGTGGTAAATGCGTTCCCTGTAGAATAGGATTGGGACAGCTTGAGTCACTGCTTGAAGATGTATTAGAAGGAAATGCTACATTGGAAACTATTGACCTGATTGAGAAGACTGCTAAAGCTATTTATTATTCGGCTGATTGTGCTATAGGATATGAGGCAGCAAATATGGTATTAAAGGGAGTAGAAGGATTCAGGGACGATTTTGAAGAGCATATTTTAAGAAATCGCTGTACTTGTGAACTGTATCAGCCAGTTCCATGCGTATCCCTTTGTCCTGCAGGAGTGGATATTCCAGGATATATTGCACTAATTGCTGAAGGCAAATATGAAGATGCAATCAGATTAATCAGAAAGGACAATCCGCTTCCAGCAGTATGTGCCATGGTTTGTGAGCATCCATGTGAAAACAGGTGCAGGAGAAATATGATTGATGACGCAATAAATATAAGAGGATTAAAGAGATTTGCAGTAGAACATGCAAAGGATGTTCCACAGGAGAAGAAGGCACCTTCCACCGGTAAGAAGGTGGCAATTGTAGGAGGAGGACCTAGCGGATTAAGTGCAGCATACTATCTTACTCTGATGGGCCATGATGTGGAAATATTCGAGCAGAGAAAGAAACTGGGCGGAATGCTGAGATATGGAATTCCTAATTACAGGCTGCCTAGAGAAATACTAGACAGAGAAATAGATAATATAATTTCACTGGGAATTAAGGTTCACACAGAAGTATCCATAGGTAAGGACATATCAATCAAGGAATTAAGGGATAAGTTTGATGCCATATATATAGCCATTGGTGCACATGAAGGAAAGATTATACCAATTGAAGGTCAGGAAGTAAATGGAGTAGTTTCTGCAGTAGATATATTAAGGGAAATAGGTGATGATGAATATCCAGACTTTAACGGAAAATCAGTAGTTGTCATCGGAGGGGGAAATGTTGCCATAGATGCGGCACGTTCAGCAGTACGTCTGGGAGCAAAGAAAGTAAGCATAGTATATAGAAGGCGTAAAGTGGATATGCCTGCTTTGGCAGAGGAAGTGGAAGGAGCAATTGCAGAAGGCGTTGAAATATATGACCTATGTTCACCAGTCAGGATAGAAAGCGATGAAAATAATAGAGTAAAAGCATTATGGATACAGCCACAGATTGTAGGGCAAATACAGGGCAACAGGCCAAAACCAGTAGATGCCAAAAGGGAACTGGAGAGAATGGAATGCGACATAATAATAAGTGCTATTGGTCAAGGTATTGAGTCCAAGGAATTTGAAAAAGAAGGAATACCAGTTACTAAAGGTGTAATAGATGCATTGAATACAGGAGAATTTGAAAATATTCCTGGAATATATGCAGGCGGAGACTGTGTATCAGGTCCTGCAACAATTATTCGTGCTATAGCAGCAGGCAAGGTAGCAGCAGCAAATATTGACAATTACCTGGGATACAATCACATAATTGAGGCTCCTGTTAAAGTTCCAGCTCCAAGGCTAGCAGACAGAGTACCTTGTGGTCGGGTTAACTTGACAGAAATTGATGCTTCTGAAAGAGTTAAGAACTTTGAACCAATAGAAATTGGAATGACCCTTGAAGAAGCCAATCAGGAATCCCGCAGATGTTTAAGATGCGACCACTTTGGATTTGGAGTATTCAAGGGAGGGAGGATTGAAAGATGGTAAGGCTTGTTATTGATAACAAGGAAGTGAATGTGCCTGAAAATACGACAATACTGGATGCAGCTAGAATGTATGATATAAATATTCCTCATCTGTGCTACCTGAGAGAAATAAATGAAATTGGAGCCTGCAGAGTTTGCGTAGTAGAGATAAAAGGCATAAACAGGCTGGTAACTGCTTGCAATAACGTAGTTGAGGAAGGAATGGTAGTTTATACAAATAGCCCAAAGGTACGCGAAGCAAGGCGTATTAATGTGGAGCTAATATTATCTCAACATGATGCAAGATGTGCAACCTGCGTTAGAAGCGGCAACTGCAGCCTTCAATCAATAGCAAATGACCTGGGAATCATAGAAGTGCCATATAAGCTGGATCTTCCCCATGCCCAATGGACAGAGGGATTCCCACTGGTAAGAAACTACGAAAAGTGCATAAAGTGTATGAGATGTATACAGGTATGTGATAAAATACAGGATATGCATATATGGGATGTGGCAAATACAGGTTCCAGAACAAGAGTTGATGTTTCCAAAAACAGAAGAATAGAAGAATCAGACTGTGCCCTTTGCGGTCAATGTATAACCCACTGCCCTGTAGGAGCCCTAAGGGAAAGGGATGATCTGGATAAGGTATTTGATGCCCTGGCAGATGAAAGCAAGATTACTGTAGTGCAGATAGCACCTGCTGTAAGGGCTGCGTGGGGAGAAAGCCTTGGGATTTCAAGAGAATTTGCAACGGTAAAGAGGCTTGTTGCAGCGTTGAGAAAAGTAGGATTTGATTATATATTTGATACTAACTTCTCAGCAGACTTGACTATTATGGAAGAGGGAAGCGAATTCCTGGAGAGATTTAAAAACAGGAAAAATGCAAAGCTCCCAATGTTTACCTCCTGCTGTCCCGGTTGGGTACGCTTTGTAAAAACTCAATATCCTGATATGGTAGATAATCTGTCAACTGCAAAGTCACCGCAGCAGATGTTTGGTGCAATAGCAAAAACCTATTATGCACAGCTATTAGGCGTTGATCCATCAAGGATTTTCTGTGTTTCCATAATGCCATGTACAGCCAAAAAGTATGAAGCAGGAGTTTCTGTCATGAAGGATGCAGGTGCAGGCCAGGATGTGGATGTTGTATTGACTACCAGGGAAGTTGACAGGTTAATAAGAGCAGAACACATAAATCCACATACGCTGGAAGAAGAGGAATTCGATATGCCTTTAGGCGTAAGCTCCGGTGCAGGAGTTATATTTGGAGCTACAGGAGGAGTAATGGAAGCAGCCCTAAGAAGTGCCTACTATCTGGTAGCAGGCCAAAATCCAGACCCAGATGCATTTAAGGATGTAAGAGGAAGGGAAGGATGGAGAGAAGCAAGCTTCAACTTAAATGGAGCAAAGGTCAGAGTGGCTGTAGCAAGCGGATTAGGAAATGCCAGAAAACTGATAGAAGCAATAAGAAACGGAACTGCGGAATATGACTTTGTAGAGATAATGGCTTGCCCTGGGGGATGTGCCGGCGGCGGAGGACAGCCAATAGCTGACGGAAAGGAATTGGCATATGAAAGGGCAGAAGTCCTGTATGGATTGGATAAGATAAATAATTTAAGGTTCTCTCACGAAAATCCATCTGTCATAAAATGCTATGAGGAGTTTTTAGAGAAGCCATTGTCACATAAATCCCATAAGCTTCTTCATACAGATCAAAAATCCTGGGAATTGTGGTAGAATAATTTTGATTTTAAAGCATGAAATTGTGGTAAAATATAATTGTTAAAAAGGCCTCTAAACATGGTTTATATGTTTAGAGGCTATTTACGGAGGAGGAGACATAATTATGAAGAGAGTGTTTATACTATTATTAGCCTTACTGCTTATATTATCTGTAGGGTGTACAAGCAAGGATAACAACGAGATTTCAAATGAAAACAATAATGAAGAGCAATTGGATGAAAACAGTGCTGTGGAACACATGACGGTGAAATTCTACTTTCCAAGTGGAGTTCCTGCTTTGACTGTTGCCAAATTTGTAAAGGAAAATCCGGTTATAGATGAAAATATAGCTATAGAGTATGAATTACAGTCTACTCCGGATTTGCTGGCTTCCAAGGTATTGAAAGGAGAAGCTGATATAGCCATAGTTCCTTCAAATCTGGCAGCCCAGCTTTACAACAAGGATATTCCATATAGGCTGGCAGGTACTTCAGTATGGGGTACTCTATATTTAATGGGCACTGAGGAAATTGATGGCATTGATGACCTAAAGGGCAAGGAGATAACTTCCTTTGGTAAGAATTTAACTCCAGATTTGGTATTTAGATATGTCCTTTCTGAAAACGGCATAGATTTGGATAACGATATAACTGTAAACTACCTGAGCGCTGCTACAGAGGTAGGGCCCCAGTTTATAAGTGGAAAAGTAGACTTGGCAGTATCGTCTGAGCCTCAGACTACAAATATTTTAATGAAGAAGGAAGATGCTAAAATACTGTTGGATTTCAATGAAGAATGGAGTAAAATAACAGGCAATGAAAGCGGCTATCCTCAGGCCAGCTTAATTATAAGCAGTGATTTAATTGAGAACAACAGGGAATTTGTAGAGAAGTTTCTAGAAGCTTATGAGGAGAACCTGAAATGGATATTGGATAATCCAGAATTAGCAGGACAGTATATGGAGGAATTGGATTTTGGAATGACCAAAGATGTAGTGGCAAATGGCATTGACCGCATGAACATATATCCATTCAGAATAGAGGATAGTAAGGATTCCTATGAAAAATACTATGAAGTATTGTTCAACTTTGCACCTGATGTAATAGGAGGAAAGCTTCCAGATGAAGAATTCTATTTTGAAAGATAAGGAATTTTCCTTACTTTCAAAGCTAATACTGATAGGACTATGGGCTTTGTTGTCCGGATTAATTGACAAAGAGGTTATTCTTCCGTCCATAGGAAGTACAATTGTAAGTTTAATAGACATAATAAGGGCTCCAGGTTTCCTTGGGATTATCCTGCACTCCTTATTAAGGAGTGCAATTGGATTTATCATTTCCCTTTTGCTGGCTATGGTGCTTGGGATTATATCTTCCTATTCCAGATTTGTATATCAACTTATGCAGCCTGTACTTAACTTCCTAAGCTCAATTCCGACAATGGCTATAATTATTCTGGCACTGATATGGCTGGACAATGAAATTGTGCCTATGTTTGTAGGATTTATAATGGTATTTCCCATATTATATGAAACAGTTCTAAAGGGCATATTGAATGTGGATAAGAACATAATGGAAATGGCTAAACTATACAAGGTTGACAGGTTTACAATAATAAGGGACATATATATTCCCAGCATATTTATAAACTTAAGTTCAGTTTTGACTTCTGCAGTTAATATCAACCTGAAGATGGTCATAGCTGGGGAGGTTTTAAGTCAGCCAAAGCTTGCAATAGGTAGTAATCTTCAGATGGAGAAGATGTATTTAAATACGCCTGGAGTGTTTGCCTGGATTATTATAATACTGGTAATTTCAAAGATATTGGGATATATTGTTGAATTTATAAGGAAAATAGCTAAAGAGGATAGGTGGAAGTGATATTGAAATATTCAGTTAAAAATATTGTAAAAAGCTATGGGCCTTTAAAAGTACTGGATAATATAAATATTGATTTTATTGAGAATAAAACTACATGTATACTGGGACCATCAGGATGTGGTAAAACCACACTTTTAAATATAATTGCTGGAATAATAGAAAAAGACTCCGGTGAAGTATTGGGCATTCAAAATGAGGACATAAGCTTTGTATTCCAGGAGGACAGGCTTATAGAGTGGAAGAATATAAAGGACAATATGGCTTTTGTTCTAAAGAACAAGATGAACAAAAGCGAAATGGAAAGTACTATAGATAGATTTTTAAATCTGGTAAATCTTAAGGAATACAAGTACTATTATCCACGGAATCTAAGCGGAGGTATGAGGCAGAGAATAAGCATATTAAGAGCCTTTGCATATCCTTCAAAGATGCTCATAATGGATGAACCCTTTAAGTCACTGGATATAAACAATAAAAAAATAGTAATGGAGTTTTTCAGGGAGCTGAAAACACTGGAAAACAGGACATGTATTATAGTAACCCATGACATTGATGAAGCCTTGGATTTAGGGGATAGAATCATAATACTGTCGGAAAAGCCATCAAGGGTAAAAAAGGTTATAGAGAATACCTATATGGAAACGGGGAATGAAGAGGATAAAAGGGGTTTAAAACTGCAGGTAGAATCGGCACTGATGAGGGACTGATAAGAAAATAAGACAAGTAAGACAAGGGGACGGTTCTTTTGTCTTATATATTACTTACAAGCTGTAAATATTAGAAAAAATCATAATAAATAAAATAGGCATATAATAAAGAAAGGCTCTCCTATACCGAAGTCGAGCCTTTTCTTTATATATATGCCTTTTATTGAGTTTCATTATTTGCTTTATGAAATTACTTTTATAAAGACTATTAGACACATTAGCAATTGTCAACTATTAAGTGTCTTATTAATTGCTTAGTATTTCCTTAGATTTTTCTTCTATAAACTGATTTGTATACAGCCTGTAGTAGTATCCTTTCTTCCTTAACAGGCTTCTGTGGTTACCCTCTTCTATTATTTTTCCATCCTTAATTACTAAAATCCTATTGGCATTCTTTATTGTAGACAGCCTGTGAGCAATAATGAAGCTGGTTCTCCCTTCAAGAATCTTTTCAATTGCATTTTGAATCATCTTTTCTGTTTCCGTGTCAATGGAAGAAGTAGCTTCATCCAACACAAAAATTCTGGGTTTTCTAACTATAGCTCTTGCAAAGGATATAAGCTGCTTTTCCCCTGTAGACAATAGATTTCCTCCCTGTGCAACCGGAGTATCATAGCCTTTTTCCATCTTCATTATAAAGCCATGTGCATTTACCAGTTTGCTTGCTTCTATTATATCCTCATTTGTAGCATCAAGATTGCCATATCTTATATTATCCTTTATAGTTCCGCTGAACAGGTGAGGAGTTTGCAAAACATAGCCCAGATTTTCATGTATCCAGTTCTGAGGCAGCTCTTTATAGTTTATATCATCAATCAATATTTCTCCTTCTGTTGGTTCATAAAATCTGCACAGCAGGTTTACAATGGTACTTTTGCCAGAGCCCGTTTCCCCTACCAGTGCTATGGTTTCTCCGGGGTTCACTTTCAGGTTGAAGTTTTCAAGGACTTTTTCGCCATTCTTGTAGGCAAAGGAAACATTTCTGAATTCCACTTTGCCCTTAATATCAGGCCAGTTCTCCCTTTTAGGATTCAGCAAATCCCCATATTTTTCAACAACATCATCCCTATCAATTATATCTGGCTTTTCATTAACAAGGGAGAAAACCCTTTCTGCAGAAGCTTGTGCTGCTTGTACTTCAGTAAGAATTGCAGCCATTTGCCTTATAGGTTCAAAGAATTGGGCAGAATATGATATAAATGCCACCAATGTTCCATAGGAAATGGATAGTGTTGACAGTTCAATTCCACCAAAATGTAAAGTTAATGCAGTTCCTATGCTCCCCAGGAAAATTACTATTGGCACATATAAGGATGAAATTACTGTAGTTCTTATTGATGCTTTTCTCATGCTTCCAGTAAGGCTGCTGAACTCTTCAAGGTTCAGCTTTTCCCTTGTCAGAGTTTTAGTAGTCTTTGCTCCCTGAATGTCCTCATTAAAGGAAGCGGTAATTTGAGAATTTATTTTTCTTACCTCTCTTTGTGCCTTAAGTATTTTTCGTTGAAAATAAAAGCTTATAATGGCTAAAGGAGGCACTACAGAAAGAGTAATAAGTGCCAGCCTAATGTTTAGCCTGAACATGGAGAATATAATGGCAATCATCATAGTTATGCCCCAGGCGAAGTCTACAATACCCCAGGATATGATTTCGCTTATTCTGTTTATATCGGAAGTAAGCCTTGCCATCAGCCATCCCACGGCTTTTTCATCATAGTATGAGAGAGGCAGGATCTGAAGCTTTTCAAATCCTTTCTTTCTGATGTCATAGGACAAATAGGTTTCTATCTTTCCTGCCAGCAAAATGAACATAAAGGCATTAAAAGCATTGAAAAGGAAGATAAGAAGGAATGCCAATATGAACTTATCCAATCCTTTAGTTGTATTTTTGGATATAAAATTGTCTATTGCGTATTTTGAAACAAGAGGATATATGGAATCTATAATCCCTACAGCTATCATTACTATAAACAGAAGTATAAACTTTTTTTTGTGAGACTTAATCAGCTTGTAAAAATCCTTCCATATGCTGAAATCCAATTTGGTATTATCTATATTTTCAATGTTATCCATAAAGTCACCTCCATTAGGCTTCTAAAGCCAGGTCTTCATCAAAATCATCTATGGAATTTTGAATATCGTATATTCTCTTGTATAATCCCTCTTCTTTTATAAGCTCTTCGTGGGTGCCCATTTGCACTATTTCGCCTTTTTCCAGTACAATAATCTTATCAGCCTCTGATACTGTAGAAATTCTATGGGATATGATTATTGTAGTAGCCTTGTTTTTTCTTTCCTTAAGGGCCTTTCTTATGGAAATATCAGTTTCTGTATCTACAGCAGACAGCGAATCATCAAATACAACAATAGGGCTTTCCATTATTATGGTCCTGGCTATAGCCATTCTCTGTTTTTGCCCTCCTGAAAGGGAAACTCCTCTTTCTCCAACCATGGTGTCATATCCCTTTTCAAAGGACTGTATATCCTTATGGATATTTGCAATGGTTGCTGATTCATATACCCTCTTATCTTCAATGGATGGGTCGTACAGCTTTATATTATCCCTTATGGTTTTGGCAAACAGGTAAGGCTCTTGCAGAATTATTCCTACATTCTTTCTGATCCAGAGCTTATCAATGGTCTTAAGCTCAATTCCATCTATCTTTATGGAGCCTTTATCATAATCATAAAGTCTGGCCAAAAGGTGTATGAGAGAGCTTTTTCCGGAGCCTGTAGGACCGATTATGGCAACTGTTTCTCCAGATTTAACTGAAAAAGTGATATTCTTAAGCACCGGCCTGTCTTTGCTGTAGCCAAAATACACATTTTCAAAGGAAATATTTCCTTTTATTTCAGGTTTTAGATGATTTTCCTCCAATATTTCTATTGGCTCGTCGAATATTTCATTAATACGCCTAATGCTGATTACAGCCTTTCCCATGTCAGTCAATGTTCTTCCCAGTTGCCTTGTTGGCCAAACCAGCATGTTTACATAGGAAGTAAAGGCAACAAATGTGCCAAGGGAAACTTCACCCCTTACAGCCCATATACTTCCAAAAACCAGTACTGTACCTATCTGCAAATAACAGATGAAATCAGAAAATCCCCAATACGCTGCAAGGAGCTTTATCAGGTTATAGGTTTTATCCCTATAATCCCTGTTCTTTTCATCAAACTTTTCCACTTCGTATTTCTGCCTTGCAAAAGCCTTAACTACCCTTACACCTGTTAAGTTCTCCTGTAAAACTGTAGAAAGGATGCCTTCAGATTCGTCAACTTCTTTATACACCTTCTTTACCCGAGTGAAGAATATAAAGGCAAAGGCAAATATTATAGGCAATGTAGCCATTGAAGCCAAAGCATATTTCACATTGAGATTAAGCATTACTGCAGCAACAAACAGTATTATAAAAAGCGAACCTGCTACTTCTACAAACTGTATTGCAAGAAACCTTCTTATGGTTTCAATGTCAGAGGTGCACCTTTGAATTAAATCTCCTGTTTCTGCTTTAACATGGTATTCATAGGGAAGTTTTTGAATATGGTCATAGAGAGCATCTCTGATGGATTTGATGGTATTTTCAGCGGATTTGCTGGATAGAAGGTTTTTGAGGAACAAAAATGCCCCTCTTAACAGTGCTACCAGTATTACTATGATTCCTATAATCCAAAGATGTTCTCTTAAATACACTCTACCTCCCATTAAGTCCACTGCTCTTCTGATTATATCTGACTGAATGGATTGGTTTCCAATTATGGAATCCAATGTAGTTCTGTAAATCAGAGGAGATATAATCGTAACAATTTGAGAGAGAACAACAAATATCATGCTTAATAAATAGATAAACCTGTTGCCTTTCATAAATTTAAGTACTGTTTTTAATTCCTTCATACAATCCCTCCCATAAAAAAACCATAGGCTTTGGATGCAATAATCCATTTCCTATGGTTTAAAAGTCTGTACAATGTTGCTGAAAATGATTTATGGCACAAAAAAACCATAGGCAATCGACCTATGGCTATTGGCATATTAACTTATAAATCAGTCATAGGTCGTGTCTTGAAAACTATTATATTTTCAAAAGTTTTTCTAATATCAACTGTGTAAAGCTTCTTGTTCATAGCCACGACCTCCTTCCAAAAAATTCAGCTAATTCTATTATATTATGAATTAGGAAAAAATCAATAGTTTTTAGCATTTTCATAAATAATTTCTATTTGCTCAATATTCTGCCTAATACCACACCATTTACGCTGGCCTGCATAAGCCCTCGTGTTATCCCTGCTCCATCTCCCCCTACGTACAATCCTTCAATATTTGTTTTAAAGTTTTTGTCTGTTATGACTCTATTTGAATAGAACTTTACCTCTACTCCATATAAAAGGGTTTCATCGCTGGCAATACCCGGAGATACATTATCCAGTGCTATAAGCATGTCGTCTATGCTTTTCATGATCCTGTAGGGAAGTACCAGGCTTAAATCCCCGGGGACTGCATCTTTGAGGGTGGGGATGATATTATTTCTATAAAGCCTGTCTTCAGTGGTTCTCCTGCCTCTCTTGAAATCCCCATACCTTTGTACCAGAACCTTATTGCCAGAAAGCATGTTTCCCAGCTTCGCAATGTGCATTCCATATTCAATAGGAGAATTGAAGGGCTTAGTAAAGTGTTTGGTTACAAGTATTGCAAAGTTGGTATTATCAGTCTTTAAATCCTCAGATTTATAGCTATGCCCGTTTACAACTGCTATTCCGCCTTCATAGTATTCAGTGGTTACTTCTCCGCCGGGGTTTGAGCAGAAGGTTCTTACCTTATCATCAAAGGTTGGAGCATAGTATATGAGTTTTCCTTCGTACATGGCTTCGTTGATTTCTTCCATAATTTCGTTTCTGGTTTCTACCCTTACGCCTATGTCCACATCTCCCGTTTCCGTATCTATTCCGTGCTTAATGCATAGCTGCCTAAGCCAGTCGGAGCCTTCTCTTCCTACAGCTATAACTACCTTATCAGCATAATACTCCCTATCAGCAATAACTCCTTTAATCTCCCTGTTTTCATTAAGAATAATATCCTTAACAGGGTTTCTAAAGCATAAATCTATATTAATTTCCTTTAAATAATCTTCAATTCTGCTGTAAATGGAATATCCTTCCTCAGTCCCCATATGCCTTATAGGGCATTCTACCAGTTTTAGATTGCTTTTGATTGCCTTTTTTCTGATGTTATTAATTTTCTCCTTATTATCTATGCCGTATATCTTTTTGTCAGCGCCGAAGCTTAAGTATATTTCATCAACGTAATTAATTAGATATCTAGTTTCCTCGTATCCTATATATTTAGGAAGATTTCCTCCTACATCTGGAGACAAGGAAAGCTTTCCGTCTGAATAAGCGCCTGCTCCTGCAAAACCTGTAGTAATATTACAGGGGTTACAGTTTACACAAATATGAGTCTTTCTCTTTGGGCAGACTCTCTTTTTTATGGAATTACCCTTTTCCAGAATCAATACCCTCTTATCAGGGGATTGTTTTTTTAATTCCAAGGCGGTAAATATGCCGCATGGCCCTGCTCCAACAATTATAACGTCATATTTCATATTAAAACCTCCTTTAGTGCATTTAACACCATTAATATAATACACTATTTAAGGGGAAAAATGGAATAGAAAAAGATAAATTGTTGGAGCTTATTCAAACAGGGTTTCTTCTAATTGATCTATATCGATGATCTTTATTTCATTTTTATCAAAATCAATTAAATTTTCATCCTTCATCTTTATTAATTCCCTGGAAAGGGATGGCCTTGGAACATTTAACAGTTCTGCCATCTTTTTTCTGGAATATGGGACTGATATGGTAAGGCTTTTCTGCTTTCTGTGTTCAGACAATAAATAACTTGTTATCTTTTTTCGTATGCTGTCTTGAGAAAGGGTTGATATTCTATCGTTGAGCATAAGTATTCTCCTTGATAAGATTGTTACAAAATTAGTAAGCACTGTAACATTAAGCATTGCCAGTTTTATAATATCTTCCCTTTCTATGAACATTATTTCAGCATACTCCATTGCGCTGATAGTTGCAGGATATGTGTGCCTGTCGGTGAAAACCAGGGATTCTCCAAATATGTTTCCCTCATGGAAGTTGTTTATGGTAGTTACCTGTCCTGAAGGAAACAGCTTCTGAATTTCGACGGTTCCCTTTAATATGATTCCAACGCTATTGCACTGGTCACCTTCTATGGCAATAACATCCCCTTTGTTGTATGACTTTATTTTGTAATTTACCTTGTTCAGTATATCTAAAATTTCATTCTGTTCTAGTCCTCTGAATAATACACATTTAGCCAACAGTTCAAGGTATTTTTTCATTTTTTACCTCCAAAAGACAGGTTATTTATTTTTATTTTGATTTATATAATTTTAATATAAAAGCTTATTTTTTACAATGATTTCGAGAAACAGACAAAAATAATGTATTTAAATTATTAATAAATGTGAATAATTAATTTTAAATGGGTAAAAAGTACTATAAAGCTTTTTATTAGTGTTTGAATTGGATGGAAGGAGTGAATATTTAATGATATAGTATTAGTTGGGTAAGTATATCCTATGCGAAGCTGCTAGAGATTATAAACCACCATATTTATTAATTTAAGTATGTATTGCGAGGCGATTAAAATATGAACAAAATATTATTAATTAACAGGTTAAATCCCAATGATGTTTCAGAAGAAAAACATAGGATATTTTTTATGATTGGCAATATGGATGACCCGGAAACTGAAAATAAGCTAATAGATGTACTGCACAGCAGCAATCTCATTGAACCAAATGACCTGGTCTTAAAATACAATGGAGTAGAGCTGTATTTACAGATTAAACATATACCTACTATTATCAAATTGCTTTGCATGAATGGCTTTTCCATATATGAAGTATACCATCCATATAATCCTGAAGAATAGAAATTCTCCCCCTTATTTGTTAGTTTTGCTATTATTTATAATTTCATGTGCATATAAATAATAGATAAGGGGGGAATCTTATGAATGCAAGGATAAAGTTGATTTTACTGCTGTTCATACTTGTGCTGATTGTCATAATTATTGGAAATTATATTCATAATATTTTTATTAAGAATAATGCTCTAGAGGATAATAGGGATACATATGTTGAAGATGGCAGCAATCTGTCTATACTGATAGAAGTGGATAGGAAAAGGCTATCAGTCATAGACATGAATAATAATGTGGTGATTAAGACCTATGCTGTAGCAACAGGCAAATCAGATACCCCCACTCCCCTTGGTACTTTTAAAATAGTAGAGAAAGCAAAATGGGGCGGAAGTTTTGGTTCAAGGTGGCTGGGATTAAATGTTCCCTGGGGAAGATACGGAATACATGGAACAAACAGGCCAGGGAGCATTGGCTTCAATGCCTCTGCTGGATGTGTGAGAATGAGAAATAAGGATGTAGAGGAGCTTTTTGATATGGTAGATTATAATACCACAGTTACAATCATAAATGGCATTTATGGCCCCTTCGGGTATGGCTTCAGAAATTTAAAACCAGGAGATAGGGGAGCAGATGTGGCTGAAGTGCAGAAAAGGTTAAAGATTCTGGGATATTACAGTGGAAATGTAGATGGCATATATGGTGAAGGCATGAAACAGGCGCTGATTCAATTTTTAAATAACAACAATATTCCACTGACAGATATCATAGATAGCAGTATATATGAGAAGTTAAACATAATTCTAATGGATTAACCCAGTTTACATAGAATAAGGCAGGTATTTAACCTGCCTTATTTAAAACTATCTAGTTGTAGTCCCTCCCATGCTTTGCTGAGCCATTTGAACAAGCCTCTTAGTCATATATCCACCAACATATCCATTCTGTCTTGATGGAAGATTTCCTTTATCTATTGTATTGTAGTTTGATAATCCAAGTTCGGAAGCTATTTCCAATTTCATCTGGTCCAGTGCTTGGCGTGCTTCTGGAACTAATATTCTGTTGTTGTTTTTGTTGTTTGCCATTATGTTACCTCCCTTCAATTCATATAGTATTTGAAGCTTAATATGAAATTGTAGTAGTATTATGTGTAAAAAGAAATAATATAATCCATGTAAATTTTTGAAGCAGTGGATTCATTAGCTAAATGCTGAAATATTAAAACAATAGCATCTAAAGCTAATTGAAAATAAAATTATTAAACTTTCCTTATTCTCATAAAATATAATATATATAATTCATACAAGCATATATACGAAAAATAGACGGTAAACGACATTATAAGTACCATTTTCAACAAATAAATACATTATTAGGAAAATCAAAAGCAATGAATGCACTTGCAAAATCCATCTTATTGTAGTAGACTTTATTCAGGTAATATATTAAATTAAAAGGAGGTCGATTTTTTTGAGCAAAAGATTATTGGTGCTCATAAGTGTTCTTCTTGCATTGGCTATTTTGTTCACAGGATGCTCCTCACCATCAACTGATGAAGGAGATAAAAACTCAAATGGAACTCCTGGAGGACAAACTACAGGGAAGAAGATTTTAAGAACAAATAACAGCAGTGAACCAGGTTCATTGGACCCAGCATTAGCTCAAGGTACACATGAATCATGGATATTGGAAAATGTATTTGAAGGTCTTATGACTTTTGATGAAAATGGTAACCTGGTAGAAGGTATGGCTGAAAGCTACGAAGTGTCAGATGATGGTTTAACCTATACATTTAAGCTTCGTGATGGTATAAAATGGACAAATGGTGACCCAGTTACAGCCCATGATTTTGAGTATTCATGGAAGAGAGCACTGGCTCCAGAAACAGCTGCTAACTATGCATCTATACTTTACTACATTAAAGGTGCAGAGGACTACAACACTGGAAAAGCTTCAGCTGATGATGTAGCAGTTAAAGCTTTGGATGACAAGACTCTTGAAGTAACACTGGAGGCACCTACTGCATACTTCTTGGAATTAACTGCATTCTATACTTACTTCCCAGTAAACAAGAATGTTGCAGAATCCAATCCAGATTGGGCTAAAGACCCATCAACTTATGTAAGCAATGGACCATTCAAATTAGTTGAATGGAAACACAATGACCAGGTAATACTGGAAAAGAATCCAGATTACTATAATGCAGACAAGATTAAGCTAGATGGTATTGATTTGGATATTCTGGAAGATCAAAATACTGCATGGCAAAAATACCAAGGTGGAGAATATGACCTGCTGGTAGATGTTCCTACATCTGTAGTAAATGAGCTTAAGACAAAAAATGATCCTCAGCTTCAAATAGGATTGCAGGTTGGAACTTATTACTATAACGTAAATCCAAAAGTTAAGCCATTTAACAATGCAAAGGTTAGAAAAGGGCTGGCATTGGCTTTAGACCGTGAAACTATAGTTGAAAAGATAACTATGGGTGGACAAATTCCTGCAACTGGTGTAGTACCTCCAGGAATGAAGGATGAAAATGGCAATGACTTCAGAGAATCAGTTGGAGATTTAATTAAGTACGACCCAGCAGAAGCTAAGAAACTGTTTGAAGAGGGCTTGGCAGAAGAAGGCATGACTGTTGAAGATTTCAACAAGCAGGGATTTGTACTTCTTTACAATACTTCAGAATCCCATAAGAAGATAGCTCAGGCTGCTCAGGAAATGTGGAGAACTACACTGGGAATTGAAATAGGACTTGAAAATGTTGAATTCCAGGTAAAACTTAACAGAGAACAATCAGGAGATTACCAGATTTCAAGAGCCGGTTGGATAGGAGACTTTATGGATCCTATGACTTTCCTGGATCTATGGTGGTCAGACAGTGCATTTAATGATGTAAAATACAATAATCCAGAATATGATGCATTGATAAGACAAGCAAAATCAACTAATGACCAGAATGTTCGTATGAAAGCCATGAAAGAAGCTGAAAAGATGCTGATGAAAGATATGCCAGTAATACCAGTTTACTTCTATACACAACCATATACTGTAAAACCAAATGTAACTGGTATAATCAAGGTTCCAGTAAGATATCCAATTATAACTTATGCTGATATAACTGGCTAACAAATATTGGAAATATAAAATATTAGCTGTTAAGGAAATCAAGTGGCATTATGCCACTTGATTTCCTATAACACTCATAAAGAAGGGGATGAAGTATGGCTAAATATATTTTAAAGCGATTTGCATTGGGCATCGTAACAATTTGGGCCGTAATAACCATTACATTTATACTAATGCACTCTGTTCCAGGCAATCCTTTTGCTACTGAAAGCAGAAAAATACCACCCAATATAATGGAGAACCTAATGAAGAAATATGGTTTGGATAAGCCAAAAAGTGAGCAATACATTATGTATCTGAAAAATATTGCAAAATTTGATTTTGGAGAATCAATGAAATCAGATTCAGAAACTGTAAACCAGATAATTGCCAGAGGTTTTCCCGTTTCAGCTCGTTTGGGACTTCAGTCAATTTTAATTGCGCTGATATTTGGTCCTGCCTTAGGAGCAATTGCTGCTCTTTATCAGAATAAAATTCCGGATTATGTTGCCATGATAATATCTATTATTGGTGTTTCTGTGCCTAGCTTTGTATTAGGCTCTTTCCTGATCCAATTTGTAGCCACTAAGGTAGAATGGATACCTATTGGTGGATGGGGAGAATTCAGACATACTCTATTGCCATCCTTTGCACTGGCTGTAATGCCTCTTGCAAGATTTTCAAGATTAATGCGTTCAAGCATGCTTGAAATTTTGGGACAAGACTATATTAAGACAGCAAAATCCAAGGGAATTTCAAAATTTGCAGTTATCATGAAACATGCTGTTAGAAATGCAATATTACCAATTGTATCCATACTGGGTACTACTGTTTCAGACCTTGTAGTAGGTAGCTTCGTTATTGAAAAGATATTTGGAATACCTGGCCTTGGACAGTTCTTTACAACATCTGTATTTAACAGGGATTATACTTTAATAATGGGAGTAACTGTATTCTATGCATTGGTACTGATATCAGCCATGTTGTTAGTTGATATAGCCTATATGCTGATTGACCCAAGAATAAGGCTAACTAAGGAGGGACATTAAGATGAGCGACATGACCTACACTAAAGACATGTTTCAAAAAGTTAAAAGGGAAAGTTATCATGCAGATGAGATAAAGCGTCCCACAATTAAATATTGGGCTGATGTATGGCGTAGATTAAAGATGAATAAGTTGGCTATGGCTGGCCTTATTATTCTTATCATAATGGGCATTATGTCGATTATTGGGCCACATCTAAGCGGATTTGATTATAAGGAGCAGGATTATTCTCAGGTTAACATTAGGCCAAACAGCACATACTGGTTTGGTACTGATGAATTAGGAAGGGACTTGTTCAGCAGGGCCTGGTTAGGAACAAGGTATTCATTGTTAATTGGAATTGCAGCTGCATTAATTGACTTCGGCATTGGCGTTATATATGGAGGAATTGCAGGTATATCGTCCCGTAAGGTAGATGCTATTATGATGCGTATAGCAGAGGTTATATACAGTATACCTTATATGCTTGTAGTTGTATTGATTTCAGTGGTGTTTTCAACTGCAGGCTCAGGAACATCCATGTTTGTATTAATTTTTGCCATGACAATAACTGGTTGGGTGCCAATGGCTAACCTGGTAAGGGGTCAGGTGCTTCAACTTAGGGAATTCGAATACTCCATGGCTTCAGAATCCTTAGGTGCTTCTAAAGGATGGATATTGAGGAAGCATATTATACCCAACAGCTTTGGACCAATTCTGGTAAATGTAACCCTTACTATTCCTAGAGCTATATTTTCAGAGGCAACTTTAAGCTTCATGGGATTGGGATTACAGCTTCCAAAGCCAAGTCTTGGAACTTTAGCAAACGATGGATTAGCCGTAATGCCAATAGGTCTTTTCTATCAGATATTGATTCCCTCCATACTGATTTCGTTAATAATGTTTTCCTTTAATGTTCTAGGCGATGGCTTGAGAGATGCCCTAGATCCAAGATTACGTAAATAGAAAGAGGTGGAAATATGGGAAAACTATTAGAAGTAAAAGACTTAGCAGTATCCTTCCAAACTTATTTCGGAGAAGTTGAAGCGGTACGTGGAGTTAGCTTTCATGTAGACAAAGGAGAAACAGTAGCCTTAGTAGGAGAGTCAGGCTGCGGGAAGAGCGTTACAGCCAATTCTATAATGCAACTGCTTCCTATGCCACCTGCATTCTATAAGAATGGACAAATATTGTTTGAAGGTGAAGATATAGTAAAAAAAAGCGATAAGGAAATGCAAAAAATAAGGGGAAATAAAATATCGATGATATTTCAGGACCCTATGACTTCATTGAATCCAACTATGAAAATTGGAAAGCAGATAATTGAGGGGATATTAAAGCATCAGAAGCTAAGCAGGCATGAAGCAAAGAAGAAAGCCATAGAGATGCTGGAATTAGTATCAGTACCACAACCTGAAAAGAGAATAAACCAGTATCCTCATGAATTTTCAGGTGGTATGCGTCAAAGAGTTATGATTGCACTTGCAATGGTATCAAACCCAGAGCTGTTAATTGCAGATGAACCCACTACAGCATTGGACGTTACGGTTCAGGCACAAATACTGGACCTTATGAAACAGATTCAGGATAAACTTGGAACAGCTATTATATTGATTACTCATGATTTGGGAGTTGTTGCTGATATAAGTGATAGAGTAATAGTTATGTATGCCGGAAAGATTATGGAAGAAGGAACAACTGATGAGATATTCAAAAATCCAAAGCATCCATATACAAGAAAACTATTAGGTAGTGTTCCCAGATTGGACATGGACAGAAATGAATCCTTGCACTCCATTGAAGGGACTCCACCTGATTTATATAGACCTCCTAAGGGATGTCCATTCTTTGATAGATGTGACAAAGCAATGGTTATATGTAAGGACCATATGCCAAATAAGGAATATCATTCAGACTCTCATTATAGCTATTGCTGGTTGAACCACCCAATGGCAAAGGCTGCAGATGAAGGGAGTGAAATCTAATGGTGGAACCATTAATTTCAGTAAGAAATGTTAAAAAGTATTTTGATGTAGGAAAAGGTAAGACTTTAAAAGCAGTAGATGGCATCAGCTTTGATATATATCCTGGAGAAACCTTTGGGTTGGTAGGAGAGTCTGGATGTGGAAAATCAACAGCAGGAAGGACAATAATAAGACTGTATGAACCAACAGACGGTGAAACAATATTTAATGGAAGGAATATATATGAACTGTCCAGGCATGAAATGCAAGAGGTAAGACGGGATTTTCAAATGATATTTCAGGACCCTTATGCCTCATTAAACCCAAGGATGTCCGTATTGGATATTATTGCAGAGCCTTTGGATATACACAAGGCATATAAGAATCATAGAGAACGCTATAACAGGGTAATTGAACTGCTTAAGCTTGTTGGATTAAATGAAGAGCATGCTCAACGCTTCCCACACGAGTTTTCCGGAGGGCAGCGTCAGAGAATTGGAATTGCCAGGGCCCTTGCATTAAATCCAAAGTTCATAGTCTGCGACGAGCCTATATCAGCATTAGATGTATCCATACAGGCTCAGGTTGTAAACCTTTTAAAGAAATTGCAAAAGGAATTTGGGCTGACCTATTTATTCATTGCCCACGATTTATCCATGGTAAGGTATATATCTGACAGAGTAGGCGTTATGTATCTTGGACACATGATGGAGTTGGCCACTTCTGAAGAGCTGTACAACAATCCAATCCATCCATATACTCAGGCGCTGCTGTCAGCTATACCAATACCAGACCCAGAGATACAGAGAAACAGGCATAGAATAATGCTTGAGGGAGATGTTCCAAGCCCAATAGATCCAAAGCCAAACTGCAGATTTGTAGATAGATGTAGACATGCAACTGAAAGGTGCAGGAGGGAAACACCTGAATTCAGGGAAATCAAGGAAAATCACTTTGTTGCTTGTCACAGGGCTGACGAAATACTGAGAGGAAGCTTAAAATAATATAGATAACCTTTGAAGGCTGAAACCTATGGTTTCAGCCTTTTTCAATGTAACAAAAAATTTCATTAGACATACTATGTAGTGAAGATAAATAAGTAATGGGGAGGATGTATTATGAACTATGACTATTATGACAGGAATAAGGGAATGCAGTTGGCAAGGGCTTATGTGCCCTTTCAAAGGCTGAACCAGGTATTTGAACCAAAAGAAGCATTGATGAAAGGAACCCTGTTTCCTGAATTATACATGCCCTATAAAGGAAAGGGCGAGGATTTAAATGGAGGTAGGTATTATGAGTAGGGAACAAAAACTGCTCTTGTTGGAAATTATGCAATACAGCTTCGCACTGGTTGAAACCAACCTTTATCTTGATACCCACCCATATGATGAAAGGGCTCTAAAGCTTCATAACAGTTATTCTCAAAAATATCATGAGCTATTGTCCTTATATGAAGCAAAGTACGGGCCATTAAGATATACTCAGATGAGTGGATGCCCATGGGCATATATTAATGATCCATGGCCATGGGAAATAGATTTTGATGTAATTTAGGAGGGAAATATATGTGGATATATGAAAAGAAATTGCAATATCCTGTTAGAGTTTATTCAACAAATCCTGCATTAGCGCAGATGATTATAGAGCAATTCGGCGGGGCGGATGGTGAATTATCTGCTGGCATAAGGTACTTAACTCAAAGATGGACTATGCCGACAAACCAGGCAAAGGCAATACTAACGGATATAGGTACCGAAGAGCTGGCCCATTGGGAGATAATAGGAACCATTGTATGGAAGTTGGTAAAGGATGCCACCATAGATCAGATTAAAGGAACTCCATTTGAAGCCCACTATGTAAATCATGGAAAGAGCCCATATCCACATGATGCATCGGGAGTACCCTGGACAGCCGCATTTATCAATTCCAAGGGGGACCCAATAGCAGACCTGCATGAAAACATGGCAGCTGAGCAAAAAGCACGGGCTACCTATGAATGGCTAATAAATGTAAGCGATGACCCTGGAGTAATAGACGCCCTTAGATTCTTAAGGGAAAGAGAAATAGTGCACTTCCAGAGATTTGGTGAGGCTTTAAGGATAGTTCAGGAGGAATTGGATAGAAAGAAATATTATTAGCAGGGAGGTTTCTCTCTGCTGATATTTTATGGTTTTAATAAAAAATGCTGTTTAATATATGAAAAATTTGGTTATATATATTTATAAGATATACTATATATAGATAATGTATTAAATAAGTGAAATGAAGGGGGAATACATATGAATGATATGACTGCCAGCAATTTAAGGTCTGCTTTTGGCGGTGAAAGCCAAGCCCACATGAGATATAGAATCTGGGCAGAAAAAGCTAATAAGGATGGATTCCCAACAGTAGGAAGATTATTTATGGCTACTTCAGATGCAGAAGAGGTTCATGCCACCTTGCATTTTAAAGCTCTAAAAGACCAGGTGGGAGATTTTAGCGTAACTTCAGGAGCAGTATTTGGATATAAAACTACATCTGAAAACCTTGAAGGGGCAATAGCTGGAGAAACATTTGAGTATACCCAAATGTATCCTGCCTATATAGCTGTTGCAGAAATGCAGGGAGAAAAAGAAGCAGTTTCAGCTATGAAATATGCTATTGAAGCTGAGAAAATCCATGCCCAATTGTTCACAAAGGCTAAGGAGGCAGTTGACAGTGGCAAGGATTTGGAGGCAAAAGGTGTATATCTATGCCCAATATGCGGATATATTAGCTTGACAGGCGATGAAGAGAATTGTCCACTTTGCAATGCAAAGAGGGAATTATTTAAAGAGTATTAAAAGGTGCAAATGCACCTTTTTTTTATGCCAATATTTTCCTGATAATATGATTTATAGGAAATATGAATCCCTGGGATTATTTTTAGCTCAGCTACCAATAATATATGTAAATATATTATTGGAGGTGTTAAATTGAATTTAAGACTGTTTATTATAGCTATTACTCCGGCAATAGTCATAGTATTGGGCCTTTATCTAAGTGACAGGCATGATAGGGAGCCGTTTAAAATACTGGTGTTGACATATCTGTTGGGAGCTCTGTCAGTAATACCAATAATAATAGTGGAAGAGATGCTGCTAATGTTCAATGTGTTTACAGACGTTCTATATGCCCTGTATACTTCCTTTATAGTAGCAGGGCTAACAGAAGAGTTTTTCAAAAGGCTTGTAGTGCTGAAGTTTCCTTATAGGACAAAGTATTTCAATGAAAAGCTGGATGGCATAATATACAGCGTGTTTGCCTCTATGGGATTTGCAACTGTAGAAAATATTGTTTATGTAGTATATAGATATGCAAATAACCCTCATGTAGGATTGTACAGAGGCATATTTTCCGTACCGGCACATGCTGTATTTGCAATCACTATGGGATATTATCTATCGTTATCCAGATATGATTCTGATGAGAGAAGGAAGAGAATAAATTTAAGAAGGTCCCTTTATATGCCTATATTACTGCATGGGACTTTCAACTTCATATTGATGTCCAACATACCTCAGCTTACTATGCTGTTTGTTCCATATGTAATATATATCTGGTGGATTAATCAGAAAAAGCTCAGCAAATTTCTATATGATTCCAAGAATAGAGTTATAGGTATTAGAAGAGAAGAATAATCAGGTTGATTATTCTTCTTAATAATTATAAAATAATAATGACATCTATATTAGAAATGAGGAAAAAAATGAAAAAGATATTGACTTTATTATTAATCATATTGAGTGTAGCCTTGGCAGCAGTTTCGCTAGATAACGATTGGACAGCCTATAAGGAATCTGTAAATGAAGAGAATTTTGAGCCTGAAGATGAAGGTACAGGTGATGTAATAGAAGAGAATCCAGAGGACAAAAAGGCAACAGCCAGCATATTGGCAGTTGGAGATGTTATGTTTCATATGCCTCAGATTAAATCAGCCTACAACAAGGATACCAATTCCTATGATTTTACCCATGTGTTTAAATATGTCAAACACTATATCCAATCTTCAGATATGGCAATAGCTAATTTTGAAACGGTAACCTATGGAAATGATGCAGGTTTCTCCGGATTCCCCCGCTTTAATTCTCCTGTAGAAACCCTATATGCCCTTAAGGATGCAGGATTCGATATTTTGAATACTGCTAATAATCATGCCATTGATATGGGAAAAGATGGAATCATAAATACCATTGACTATATAAACAGCTATGGCATGAAAAATATAGGAACCTACAAGGAACCTGGTGACAGCATTTTAATAGAGGATATCAATGGAATAAAAATAGCCATATTGTCATATTGTTATGGATTCAACGGATTGGAAAGCCTGCTGACAAATGAAGAACTGTCCTATATGGTAAACAGGATAGACGAAAATAAAATAAAACAGGATATAGAAAGAGCCAGGGAGCTAAATTCCGATATAGTAGTGGTATTTATTCACTGGGGAGTTGAATACCAGAGGGAGCCTTCACAATATCAGATAGAGCTGGGAAGGAATATGATTAATTGGGGAGCAAATATAATACTTGGAACTCATCCCCATGTAATACAGAGGTCAGAGATTGTTGAAAAAGACGGGAAGGATAATTTTATAATATATTCCATGGGTAACTTTTTATCAAACCAGCGGAAGGAAAGTACTGGAAACAAGTATACGGAAGATGGCATTATGGTGAGGATAGAATTGGAAAAGGATATTGAAGAAGGAGATACTGTTATAAAGGATATCAGCTATATACCAACATGGGTTAGAAGGTATCAGGATGGCGGAAAGGTAAAATATGAGATACTTCCGGTAGAGGATTTTATCAATGACCAAAATCTTTATATTAGCCTTAGTAAAAATGAAAAAAAGAGGATAGCCGAATCCTTTGAAAGCACCATGGAGATGATGAATGACAATTAATATTCCATAATCAGTTTAAAATCTTATTCATTTATTATATAATAATAATGTATCACAAGAATTTGAGTAAAGGTGGGTATACCTTGCAATATCTAAAGGATTTATTTTTAAACATAAGGGTAAGGGATATTTTTGATATATTAATAGTAGCCATGGCCTTTTATAAGCTGTTTATGCTGATAAGAGAGACAAGAGCTGAACAGCTGATTAAAGGAATTTTTATTCTTTTTGCACTTACAAAGGTAAGCGAATGGCTAGAATTATATACCCTGAATTTTATTCTGGATACTGCAATGACAGTTGGAGTAATAGCAATACTCATTGTATTTCAGCCTGAATTAAGAAGAGCATTAGAGTATATTGGAAGAAGCAGATTCTTTACCAGGTCATTTTTGGAGATTAAAAGTGAAAGCTTAAAGGAAGTATTTGATGAAATAGTAGATGCGGTAGCTTCATTATCAAGGCAGAAAATAGGAGCTTTGATTGTCATTGAAAGAGAAACTGGCTTAAACGAGGTTGCTGAAACGGGAACCATGATTCAGGGGAAGGTTTCCAGTGACCTTTTGATAAATATATTTATCCCTAACACACCTCTTCATGACGGAGCAGTAATAATCAAGGATGATACAATAAAGGCAGCTGCCTGTTTTTTACCTTTAACTGACAATGCATCCTTAAGCAAGGATTTAGGCACCAGGCACAGGGCAGCTCTAGGCATTTCAGAAAGGTCTGACTGTTTGGCAATAGTTGTTTCTGAGGAGACCGGTTCCATATCTATAGCTGAAAATGGAAGTTTAGCAAGGTATTTAGATACCAAGACGTTGAAGCAGATATTAATGGATATGTACAAACCAAAGGACCAGCAGCCATCATTTTTGATGAAATGGAGGAACAAAGATGGGCAAAGAGAAGAAAAATGATTTGACTATCAAAATCCTTGCTCTAATTATAGCTATAATACTATGGAGCTATGTTATGAGTGAAGTAGACCCTGTAACAAAGGATAATATGAATGTGGATGTTAATTTTTTGAATGTAGCTTCACTGGAAAGACAGGGGTTAGTGGTATTGGAGCCGGAAAATGCCAGTGTTAGGGTACAAATATCTGGAAGAAGGTCTCAGATTATAAAGGTATCTGAAAAGGATATAATAGCCCAGGTAGACTTAAGCGGCTATTCGGAAGGAAAGCTAAAGGTGCCAGTATATGTACAAGCTCCAAGCTTTGTAAATATTGAGGATTATAACCCAAAGGAGATTCTGGTTACATTTGACAAAATTATAACAAAGGAAATACCTATAACTGTGGAAACTACAGGCGAAGTCCCAACCGGAAATGTAATAGGCACTCCAGAGGCAAGACCCCAATATATAGTTGTTGAGGGGCCAAGAACATGGCTTAACTCTGTATCAAAGGTAGTTGCTACATTAGACGTATCTAAATCAAATGATGATATAAATGTGCCTGTTCCAATTAGAATAGTGGACGATAAAGGGAATGATGTAAGGGGCGTATCATCAAACTTGAATGTTGTAGATGTTTTTATACCTGTATATAAGGTAAAAACTGTACCAATAGAGCTCAGGACAGAAAATGAGCTTCCTGAAAATTATGAGATAGTGGATATTACAATAAAGCCTAGCACCGTTTCAATTGTAGGAAAGAAAGATGTATTGCAGAATATTACCCAGATTAATACCGTGCCCGTGGACATTCTTACATTGATGAACAGCAAAGATGTGCTTGTGGATTTGGATTTGCCAGATGGTGTTACACTGAGGAACCTGGAAGAGCCTGTTAAAGTGACCTTGAATATAGAGGAAATACTGTCCAAAACATTTGAGTATACACTGCAGGATGTAGAAATAAAAAATATCAATCCAGGACTGAAAATTGCAGAAGATGATATGAACAAGGCTTTCACAGTCACAGTTCAAGGTATAAGTTCTGTAATTGAAGCCCTGGACCCAGAGGATATTGAGCTTATGTTGGATTTAAGTGAACTGGGAGAGGGAATCCATAACGTGCAGATTGCTGTAGAGGAGAAGGATTTTAAAGTGATTCAGGTACAACCTGAAACTCTGGATATAAGGCTAGTTAAGATATAAAGAAAAACTAAATTATTTAAATGGAGGTGTTATTTTATATGGTAAAAACATTTTCCGAGCTGATAGCTGCTGCTCAGCAGAAAGATCCTAAAAAGCTGTCTGTTGCAGTGGCTGAAGATATAGAGGTTTTAAGTGCAGTCAAAAAGGCTAAGGAATTAAATATTGTTGAACCCATTTTAGTTGGAAACAGGGAAAAAATTGAAGAAATAAGCCGCGAAATTGGATTTGACCTAAAGGATATTGAAATAGTTGATGAAAAGGATGGGCAATTAGCTGCAAGAAAGGCTACAGAACTGGTAAGCAGCGGAAAAGCGCACATATTGATGAAAGGGCTGATTGACACATCCATTATTATGAAGCAGGTATTGGATAAGGAAATAGGATTAAGAACAGAAAAAATAATCAGCCATGTGGCAGTTTTTGATGTAGATACCTACCATAAGCTTCTATTTGTGACAGATGCTGCGATGAATATAAGCCCTGATTTGAACCAGAAGAAAGATATAATTCTAAATGCTGTAAGCTTGGCTCATTCCATGGGGATAGACAATCCTAAGGTTGCTGTAATTGCAGCCAAGGAAAAGGTTTCTCCAAAAATGGAGGCTACTATACATGCAAAGGAATTGGCTGAAATGAATAAAAATGGAGAAATAACAGGATGTATAGTTGATGGTCCCTTTGCATTGGATAATGCCATTTCAAGGAAAGCAGCAGAAACAAAGGGAATAAAATCAGAAGTTGCAGGAGATGCAGATATATTGCTTATGCCCTATATCGAAGCAGGAAATGTATTGTATAAATCCCTAACGTATTTTGCAAATTCCAAAAATGCAGGAATCATACTAGGGGCAAAAGCTCCTATTGTATTGACATCGAGAGCTGATAGTGAAGAGACAAAACTATATTCCATAGTTCTAGCAGTATTACTAAGTTCAAAATAAGGAGGCTTTTTTTATGGCAGAAAAGTATAGGATACTGGCTATAAACCCAGGTTCAACATCCACTAAAATTGGAGTATTTGAGGATAATCAGTTATTGTTCAGTGAAACATTAAGGCATTCTGTTGAGGAGCTGTCAGTATATAATCATGTAGCAGACCAGTATGAGTTTAGACTCAACATAATACTGGAAGCACTAAAGAAGAACAACATAGATATGCATAGCCTTTCAGCAGTGGTAGGCCGCGGAGGGTTATTAAAGCCAATAGAAGGAGGCACCTACAAAGTAAATGAAAAAATGATAGAGGATTTAAAATCAACAGAACTGGGAGAACATGCTTCAGATCTGGGAGGAATACTGGCCTATGGGATAGCACAAAAGATAGGTGTGGAAGCATTCATAGTAGACCCTGTTGTTGTGGATGAGCTTCAGGATGTAGCCAGGATTTCAGGTTTGAAGGATATAGAAAGAAAAAGCATATTACATGCTTTGAACCAGAAGGCTGTAGCCAGAAGACATGCAAAGCAAATGGGGAAAAGGTATGAGGATATGAATTTAATAGTTGCCCATCTTGGTGGTGGAATTTCAGTAGGAGCCCATTGTAAGGGAAGAGTAATAGATGTACCAAATGCTCTTGATGGGGAAGGGCCTTTTTCACCGGAAAGATCAGGTGGCCTTCCTGTAGGTGAAGTGGTGAAAATGTGCTATTCCGGAAAATACACCTATGAAGAGATGAAGAAAAAACTGGTAGGCAAAGGTGGACTGGTTTCATATTTAAACACTAACAGCGCAATGGAAGTATCAAACAGGATTAAAAATGGCGATAAATATGCAGAATTAATATACTATGCCATGGCTTATCAGGTAGCAAAGGAAATAGGTGCTTGTGCAGCAGTTCTAAAGGGGCAGGTAGATGGAATTCTGATAACTGGTGGGATAGCCTATGATGAAATGTTCACCGGCTGGATTGAGGAAATGGTAAGCTTTATATCTAAAGTATATGTATATCCAGGAGAGGATGAGCTGGCTGCACTTGCAGAAGGTGCATTGAGGGTTTTAAGAGGAGAGGAAGCCTATAAAGAATACAAATAGAATCCAGGTGATTATATGTTATTAGATGATAAGAGAATAAGAATTATAGTAGGGCATTATGGAAGCGGTAAAACTGAATTCAGCGTAAACTATGCAGTGAAATTAAGGCAATTAAAGAATAAGGTTGCTTTAGTGGATTTAGATGTTGTAAACCTTTATTTCCGAAGCAGGGAAAAGGCTGAGGAGCTGGAAAAACTAGGAATAAGGGTTATTGCCAGTTCCCTTAGGGGTTCCGGAGTTGATATTCCCGCTGTTTCTGCAGAAGTATATGCACCAATACAGGATGAAAGCTACGATGCAGTACTGGATGTAGGAGGAGATCCTGCTGGTGCAAGAACCTTGGGAATGTACAGCCAATATTTTACTGAAGGCGATTATGATATGTTTTTTGTACTGAATGCAAATAGGCCTGAAACTCAAACTGTAGAAAAAGCAATTGAATACCTTAAAAGGATTGAAGATACTGCAAGGGTTAAGGTAACTGGTATAGTAAATAACACACATATGTTGAAAAGCACCACCTGCGAAGATGTGCTTAAAGGACAGGTATTAGCAGAAAAGCTTTCTGAAAAACTAAGCATACCTATAAAGTATGTTGTTGCATTGGAGAATGTTGCAAAGGATTTACCACCTAATCTAAATGGAGAAGTTTTCCCAATTAAGCTCTTTATGAGAGAAGAGTGGATGGTCTAATAATATAAAACATAAGGAGGTTATATGATGGCTACTGCAAAACCAAAGATTCAAGGAAGAGTTACATTTAAAGAAGATATTTGCAAGGGTTGCGGTTTATGTGTCAATGCATGTCCAATGAAGATAATAACCTTGGACAATAACAAGATAAACGCTAAAGGCTATCATCCAGCTACTGTTATAGACATGGACAAATGTATTGCTTGTGCCAGTTGTGCATTAATGTGCCCAGATGTAGTTATAACTGTTGAGAGACTTTAAAAATGAGGGAGGTTTTTTAAATGGCCAAAGTTCTCATGAAGGGAAACGAAGCTGTAGGAGCTGCTGCCATTGAAGCAGGCTGCAGGTATTTCTTTGGATATCCTATAACACCACAAAGCGAATTACCAGAATATATGGCAAGAGAGCTGCCAAAGGTTGGAGGAGTATTCTTGCAGGCTGAAAGCGAAATTGCTGCAATAAACATGGTATACGGTGCTGCAGGAGCAGGAGCAAGGGTAATGACTTCATCATCAAGCCCAGGAATTTCATTGAAACAGGAAGGCATATCCTATATTGCAGGTGCAGAATTACCCTGTTTAATTGTAAATATGATGAGAGGCGGCCCAGGACTGGGAAGCATTCAGCCATCACAGACAGATTATTTCCAGGCAACCAGGGGCGGAGGAAATGGAGACTATAGGGTCGTTGTATTAGCCCCATCAAATGTTCAGGAATTAGTGGATTTAATTATAGAAGGATTTGATATAGCTGACCAGTATAGGAATCCAGTTATGATACTTGGAGATGGAATGATAGGTCAAATGATGGAGCCAGTGGAGTTCAAGAAGCCGAAACAAAGAGAATTGCCTCCAAAGGATGACTGGATAACAAATGGTACTAAGGGAAAGAGGAAACCTCATATAATTAATTCCTTATATCTAGCACCAGAGGAGCTGGAAGCACACAATATAAAGCTTCAGGAAAAATATAGAAAGATAAGGGAAAATGAAGTAAAGGTAGAATCCTATAACATTGAAGATGCTGACGTAGTAATTGCAGCTTACGGAACTACTGCAAGAATTGTAAAAACTGCTATATCCCAATTGGAAAGGGAAGGCTATAAGGTAGGGCTTATAAGGCCTATAACCCTGTGGCCATATCCATATGATGAGTTTAAGAAGATTAATCCTCAGTGCAAAGGAATATTAACTGTTGAAATGAATACAGGACAAATGTTAGATGATGTAAAAATAGCTGTTGAAGGCAGATTCCCAGTATACTTCCATGGAAGGACTGGAGGAATGGTGCCTACTCCAAACGAGATAATAGAAAAAGTTAAAAGGATCCATGGAGGTGAAATGTAATGGCTATAGTATTTGAAAAGACCAAAGGATTGACAGATGTGCAGACCCACTATTGCCCTGGATGTACCCATGGTATAATCCATAGGTTAGTTGCTGAAGCTCTGGAGGAATTGGGAGTTCTAGACAAAGCAATAGGGGTTGCGCCAGTTGGATGTTCAGTTCTTGCATACAAGTATTTCAACTGCGATATGCATGAAGCAGCCCATGGAAGGGCTCCAGCAGTTGCAACTGGTATAAAGAGAGTACTTCCAGATAATTTTGTATTCACTTATCAGGGAGATGGAGATTTGGCTTCCATAGGAACAGCAGAAATAGTCCATGCAGCCCATAGAGGAGAGAAGATTTCTACAATATTTGTAAACAATGCAATCTACGGCATGACTGGAGGACAGATGGCACCTACTACTTTAGTAGGACAAAAAGCAACTACTGCTCCTTTTGGAAGAGATGAGGCACATTGCGGGAAACCAATCAGAATGTCTGAATTGCTTGCTACAATAGATGGAGCTAAATTTGTAGAAAGGGTAACTGTAATTTCACCAGCTCATGTCAGAAAGGCTAAAAAGGCAATAAAAGAGTGTTTCAAAGTTCAAATAGAAGGAAAAGGATTTGGAATAGTGGAGGTTCTTTCCACTTGCCCTACAAACTGGGGAATGACACCAACTGAAGCATTGAAATGGCTGGAAGAAAATATGATACCATATTATCCTCTGGGAAATTTCAAAAGGCCTGAGGGGGTGGAGTAAAGTGGAAGAAAGGATTACCATAGCAGGATTTGGAGGACAGGGAGTAATGGCCATAGGACAATTATTGACCTATGCAGGCATGCTGGAGAATAAGAATGTTTCTTGGTTGCCATCCTATGGACCAGAAATGCGTGGAGGTACTGCAAACTGCAGTGTAGTAATATCAAGCGAAGCTGTAGGTTCACCTGTTGTAGTAAATGCAACATCTGCAATAATAATGAACAAGCCATCAATGGATAAGTTTGAGCCAACAATTGTAGAAGGCGGCAAGCTATTTGTCAATTCCTCTTTGGTGGATAGAAAATCAAATAGGGATGATATAGAAGTTTATTACATTCCAGCCAATGAAATAGCAAATGAACTGGGTAATATGAAGGTGGCAAATATGGTAATGTTAGGGGCTTATATAGAAGTTACAAAAATGGTAAGCATAGAATCCATATTGGAAGGATTTACAAAAGTGTTTGGAGAGGACAAAGCCCATCTAATACCATTAAATAAGGAAGCTTTGGAAAAAGGTGCAGAATCAGTCAGAAATCAAATAGCTGCAACTGTATAAAAAAGGAGCCAGTAATTTTGGCTCCTTTTATTAATTCTGCCTAATGAAATTCATTCCATTTATTGCAAAAAATTAATAAAACTATTGCATAATTAAAAAAAATATGGTAAACTACTACTACAGGCATTGTACATACTTTTCAGTTCAAACACCGCCTGTACGGTTTCTGAACATTTCTGTTCATGCATTTTGTATCTTTATTGTATTTTCCATTTGACTTACTATAATTTTCAATATGAAGTTCAATTTTATATAATCGCTGAATTCTCTTTTTGAGAAGCGGGGGAACCAATTTCTTGGGGTGAATCCTTTTGGACGGGCGAAACCCTTAGCCCGAACCCGACAGCTAACCTCGTAAGCGTTTTTGAGGGTAGTATTGTCAATTATAACTATAGAGCTCCCTCTATAGTTTTTTGTTTATCAAAATTAAGCAAGAAACTCCCGCTTATGTTATATAAGCGGGAGATATGTTGCCATAGACTGTGATAGACACTACCCGAAGTGAAACAGAGAATCCCCATCTTCTACAAAGATGGAAGGTTCAAAAATAAAGTAGGGAATTTATGGGATAGGAGGTAGTATGATGAAAAGAGATATTAGCTATGCAGTTATTGGAGCCGGCAATGGAGGCATTGCCATGGCAGGATATCTGGCCTTAATTGGTTATGAAGTCAATTTGTACAATAGAACCAGGGATAATATATTATCTTTAATTGATGATCCTGTAATAGAATTATCCGGGGAAGTTGAAGGTACTGGAAGGCTGAACGTTGTTACTGATGACATTGGAAAGGCAATTAGGGGAGCTAACATAATAATGGTTACTATTCCAGCCATGGGGCATTATGACCTGGCTAAGTCCATGGCTCCATATTTGGAGGATGGTCAGATAATAGTGCTTAATCCTGGAAGAACAGGAGGAGCTTTAGAGGTCTATTCTGTTATAAAAAGCTTAACTGATAAAAAGGTAGTAGTAGCAGAAGCACAGACATTTATATATGCATGCAGAAAGACTTCTCCAAAGAGTGCCCATATATTTAAATCCAAAAAGGAAGTTAAACTGGCTGCAATACCATCAATTATGACTGACTACGTACTTAATGCTATAAATGAAGCTTATCCTCAGTTTATAGCAGCTGCCAACGTAATAGAAACAAGCATAAACAACTATGGAGCTATATTTCATCCAGCTCCAACTCTGTTAAACTGTGGCCATATAGAAAGAGGGGCACCTTTTGAATACTATACAGAGGGGATCACCCCTTCAATAGGCAATTTCCTTGAGAAAATGGATCATGAAAGAATGAAGATAGGAAGATTGTTGAATGTGGAAACAGTTTCAGCAAAGGATTGGCTGGAAGAAACCTATAATGCAAAGGGAAATAATCTATACGAAGCAGTGCAGAACAATCCAGGATATAGAGGACTTCAAGCTCCAAAGGGATTGAATATAAGATATATTTATGAGGATGTACCCTATAGCTTAATTCCTTTATCCTCTATTGCAAAGGAACTGAATATAGAAACTCCTGCCATAGATTCCATAATAAGATTGGCAACATTGATCACCGGAAGGAATTTCTTTGAAGAGGGAAGAACAGCTGAACGCCTGGGATTAAAAGGGCTTTCAGTAAAAGAAATGCATGAATATGCAGAAAAAGGATTTATCATGGAAGAAAATAAAGAGGAGGTGGCTTCATGAGGAAAATACTGGCTTGTACAATAGGCAATTGTGTCCATGTAGCAGGTACCATGAATTTTTTAAACCTTGCAGAAAATGAAGGGTATGAAACCGAGTTCCTGGGAATTGGAGTTCCTGTTGATGAGCTTATAAAAAACATTAAGGAAAAGAAGCCTGATATTGTTGGACTGAGCTATAGGCTGACACCCGAACCTTTGGCAAAGATACTGGAAGAGCTGAAACTTAAAATACAGGAGGAAGGCTTAAGGAATATCATATGGATATTCGGAGGAACGGAGCCAACTGGAAAGGTGGCAGAAGAGTCAAATATATTCAATAAGATATTCTATGGATATGAAGATATTGATGAGGTTATTGGATACTTAAAGGGCAAGGAGTATAAGGATAAGGAAGAATACCCAAGGGATCTGATTTCCCGAATAGAATCCAAATATCCATATCCCATATTAAGGCACCATTTAGGACTTCCAACTGTTGAAGCTACCATAGAGTCCATTGAAAAAATAGCTGAATCCAAGGTTCTTGATGTAATATCCATTGCACCTGACCAAAATGCTCAGGAGTACTTCTTTGAACAGGATAAGATGGATAAAAGGCTCGATGGTGCCGGAGGAGTGCCATTGAGAACTGAGGAAGACTTCAGGAAGCTGTATGAAGCAGCACAAAGAGGAAACTATCCTCTATTAAGGTCATATAGCGGTACACAGAATATTATTAAATTTGCAGAAGTGTTGAGAAGAACCATAAACAACGCCTGGTGTGCTGTGCCATTGTTCTGGTATAGCGAATTGGATAAGCGGGGACCAAGGAAGCTGAAGGATGCCATAGCTGAAAATCAACAGGTTATGAAATGGCATGGAGAAAGGAATGTTCCAGTAGAAGTAAATGACCCTCATCATTGGAGCCTTAGAGATGCCCACGATGCAATAGGCGTTGCTGCAGCCTATCTTGCTGCCTACAATGCAAAGAAGATGGGCGTTAAGGATTATGTGGCTCAATACATGTTCAACGTTCCTGCCTTCATATCTCCGGAGATGGATTTAGCCAAAATGCTGGCTAAAATAGAGCTGGTTGAAAGCTTACAGGATGATGGTTTCAAGGTATATAGACAGGCCAGAGCTGGCCTTGCAAGCTTCCCTGCAGATTTAAGCCAGGCAAAAGGCCAATTGGCAGCTTCTGCATATTTAGCCCTGGCTATTAAACCTCATATATACCATGTAGTAGGATATTGCGAAGCACACCACGCAGCAACCCATGAGGAAATAATAGAATCATGCAAAATAGTGAGAGGCGTTATTAAGAATGTATTTTTAGGCTCTGTTGATATCACTAAGGATAGCAATGTTCAAAGAAGGAAGGAGCAGCTAATCAAGGAGGCTAATATTATAATAGATGCAATAAAGGCAATAGGGCCAAAGGATAAAGACCCATTATCTGACCCTGAAACTTTGGCTAAAGCTGTAAAGATAGGAATTTTAGACGCACCCCATCTAAAAGGTAATCCTGCATGCAGTGGAAAACTGAATACCAGGGTTATAAGCGGGGCGTTGTATGCATATGATAATGAGAATAAGAGGATAATTACCGAAGAGGAAAGAATAAATAGAATACTGGAGGCAAATAAGGTTGGTTAATGGAAGCCTGCTGAATTAAGTAGGCTTCCTAATTTTAATAGTTTTTTTTAGCTTATTGAAATTTTATAGCACTTGTAGTAGTATATAAATATAGGAATAGGACTTTATACCTAAATTTATACATGATAAATGTTTTTCAAACATACCTGACGAATTTTCAGCATTTTTGATAAATTGTTGTCAACCTAATTCATAATAAATATTCCACTTTATAAGCCGTTGGATAAATTGCAAATGTTGTAGAAAAACAAAAATATTATGTTATAATATTTTTTTGATGGGCAGTATCATGCACACCTGTAACTTATGCTATGAGTTAGCAGTAATAAATAGGCAGGCTAATATCTATATTTTTATGCCTGTTGAGAACGGAAATCAGGAAACCATCTACTTCTATAAGTGATGGTAATTTATTTTGAACAGAGGTGCTCATATGGGGGATGAAGGATATTTGAAGAAAAAGTGTTTGGAATTAACTCTTGATTTTTTAAAAGGCATGGATTCCATAAAGGTTATAGACATGATAATAGATATATATGATAATGTCAGGTATTATACTGTGGATGAGGAGTCCATTAAACAGAAGTTTTTAAAGGTTCTTTATAATTTAAAGAATTCAGAAACACTGGATTCCCTGATGGAAGAAAGGGATAAAATGATGTTAAATTCATTTATAGGGGATCTATTGCAGATTAAAACCGATTCCAACAGATTTTATCTAGGGAATGAGGATTTTTCCAATTTGTCATTAGATGACATTTATCATCTGTTAATAGAGTTAAAATATATAAAGGAAAAGGAAATTGAGGACAAAAAGGAAGCTGTCAATTGATTGGCAGCTCCCTTTTATTCTATTGCAAACAGAAATTCACCTTCTGCAGCTACTTGGCCACATACATAAGCAGTGCCTGTTCCTATTCCGATATTCTTTCTCATTTTGATTATTTCCACTTTCATTTCAAGTCTATCTCCAGGAACCACCTTTCTTTTAAACCTGACTTTGTTTATACCTGCAAAATAGGGAATTCTTCCTCTATAGCTTTCTTCCGAAAGAAGTATTACTGCTCCTGTTTGAGCCATGGATTCAATAATTAGTACTCCCGGCATTACTGGCATGTTTGGAAAATGCCCTTTAAAGAAAGGCTCATTTATTGTTACATTTTTGTATCCAGTACCCTTCCTGCCGGGTTCTTCTATTTCCACCCTGTCAACTAACAGAAAAGGATATCTATGAGGTATTATTCTCATTATCTCTTCTATATCAATACTTTCAATCATTATCTCACCTCTTAATTGCATATTATAAAATAGTTGACCAGCACAAAAAAATATTATATACTTTTGCTTAAGCTTTGCTATATATACTATATATAATACAAAAATTGAAAAAATTAGGCAATTTATTTTTTGTGACTGTATTGTGAAGGAGGTGATAAGAATAATCAGGCTAATTAATTAAATGGAGGTGAAAAATTGAATATATCAGTAGGATTAACTGGCATAGGTAGTTATGTACCAGACAAGGCTGTAACCAACGAAGACCTTTCTAGAATAGTTGATACTTCCAATGAATGGATAGTAGAAAGAACAGGAATCAGAGAAAGAAGAATTGTAGATTATTATACTTCCACTTCCGATATTGCTACAAAGGCAGCACTAAGAGCATTGGAAGATGGTAATACTTCACCTGAAGAAATAGACATGATAATAGTAGCAACTGTAACTCCTGATATGTCCTTTCCATCAACAGCTTGCATCGTCCAGAAGAGCATAAGAGCAGTAAATGCTGCAGCTTTTGATATTTCTGTAGGGTGTTCAGGATTTGTGTATGGACTGAGCATAGGAATGAGCTTCATAAAAGCAGGAGTTTGTAGAAAGGTTCTTGTTATTGGAGCAGAGACCCTTTCAAAGATTGTTGACTGGCAAGATAGAAGCACTTGCATATTGTTTGGTGATGGGGCTGGAGCTTGTATTTTGGAAAGATGTGAAGAAGGATACGGTATTTTATCACAGGATTTAGGGTCAGATGGAAATGGAGGTAATCTGTTAACATTGCCTGCTGGTGGCTCAAAACTACCTGCTAGTTACGAGACTGTATCGAACAATCTTCACACGATAAAAATGGATGGCAGAGAGGTGTTTAAGTTTGCAGTAAGGGTTATAGAAAAAACTGCAAATGATGCCCTTGAAAAAGCTCAGCTATCCTTAAAGGACATTGATTTTTTTGTTCCCCATCAGGCAAATTTAAGAATCATACAGTCAGCCATGAAAAAGCTGGATCTCAAGCAGGATAAGGTATATGTGAATCTGGATAAATACGGGAACATGTCTTCTGCTTCAATACCTGTGGCATTGGATGAAGCCTACAGGAAATCCATGATAAAAAGAGGAGATGTAGTATTATTGGTAGCTTTTGGTGCTGGATTGACGTGGGGCTCATTAGTTCTGAAATGGAACAAATAGGAGGTGTGAGTATGTTTGATACGAGGATTTGTAGGCTATTGGGTATTGAGTATCCCATAATTCAGGGAGGCATGGCTTGGGTGGCAACACACGAACTGGCAGTAGCAGTATCTGAAGCTGGAGGGCTAGGCATAATTGCAGCTGGAAATGCTCCACCGGATGTCATAAGGGAAGAAATAATTAACTTCAAGAAAAAAAGTCAAAAGCCTTTCGGAGTAAATATAATGCTTATGTCACCTTTTGCTGAGGATATAGTAGGTATAATCTGCGAAGAGAGGGTTCCCGTGGTGACTACAGGTGCGGGAAATCCAGGCAAGTATATAGATAAGTTTAAGAAGCATGGAATAAAGGTAATACCTGTAGTACCTACTGTGTCCTTAGCAAAGCGATTGGAACGGATTGGAGTAGATGCTGTAATAGCAGAAGGAACTGAAGCAGGTGGCCATATTGGAGAATTGACTACTATGGCACTTGTTCCTCAAATTGTGGATGCAGTGGATATACCTGTAATTGCAGCCGGAGGCATTGGAGATGGAAGAGGATTTTTGGCTGCTCTATCCTTAGGCGCTGAAGGTGTGCAGATGGGAACAAGATTTGTATGCTCTACTGAGTGTACAGCCCATGATAACTATAAGGAAATGATAGTGAAATCCAAGGATAGGGATGCAGTAGTTACAGGAAGGAGTACAGGAAGGCCTGTTAGAGTTTTGAAAAATAATTTCGCCAAAGAGTACCTGGAACTGGAAAAGAAGGGTACTCCCTTTGAAGAGCTTGAAAGTCTTGGAACAGGAAGATTGAGGCTTGCAGTAAAGGAAGGAGAGGTTACTGTAGGCTCTGTTATGGCTGGACAGATAGCAGGCCTTATAAAAGACATAAAGCCCTGCAGGAAAATTATTGAAGATATTGTTAAAGAAGCGGAATTGATGCTGAAGAATATAGCCTCTTTAAAAGGGGGTGTATTCTTTGAATAAGATAGCTTTCATATTTCCTGGACAGGGGGCTCAGCACGTAGGGATGGGCAAGGACTTCTATGAGAACTTTAAGGAATCACGTCTCGTGTTTGAAGAAGCCAATGATTCACTTAACATGGATTTGAAGTCCATGTGCTTTGAAGGGTCGGATTCAGACCTTATGAAGACTGAGAATACCCAGCCGGCAATACTTGCAACCAGCATTGCAATTATGAAGGCCCTGGAAAAGGAAGGCATAGACTGTGATTACACTGCTGGGCTTAGCTTGGGAGAATATACTGCTTTAGTGAAATCAGGAGGAATCAAGCTAAGGGATGCCCTAAGGCTTGTTAGAATCAGAGGCAAGCTGATGCAGGAAACAGTACCTCAGGGAGTAGGCGGAATGGCAGCCATATTAGGCTTAAGCAGAGATAAGGTAAAGGAGGCAATAGAAGAAGTAAGGGACGAATATCTGGTGGAAATAGCAAACTATAATTCACCTGAACAGATAGTAATATCGGGAGTAAGGGAAGGAATTGAAAAAGCCTGTAGGAAGGCATTGGAACTGGGAGCAAAAAAAGCAGTTGTGCTTCCTGTCAGTGCACCATTTCACTCAAGCCTGCTGGAGCCTGCCGGAAGGAAATTAAAAGAAGTACTGGATGAAATAGAATTATTTGACCTGGAAAAGAACCTTATATCAAATGTAGATGCCAGACCTGTAATAAAAAAGGATGAAGTAAAGGAAAAGCTGGTAAAACAGGTAAGCAGTTCAGTTCTTTGGCAGGATAGCGTAGAATTCTTAATTAACCAAGGAGTAGAAACATTCATTGAAATAGGTCCAGGCAAAAGCCTTACGGGATTTGTAAAGAGAATAAGCAAGTCGTTAAATAAGGATGTTAAGTCGTACAATGTCAGCGATATTGATACATTTGTTAAAACCATTTCAGCAATTAGAGAGGGGGAGATGAATTGAGCCTAGCTGGAAAGAATGCCCTGGTGACAGGAGGTTCAAGAGGCATAGGAAAGGCAATTGCTGTAGAGCTAGCCAAAAATGGAGTAAATGTAGCCATAACCTTTGTTAACAATGAGGATTTGGCGGAGAGGACAGTAGATGAAATAAAAAAGCATGGAGTCAGGGCCTTAGCTGTAAGAGCAGATGTATCCAGGGAAGAGGATGTTTTAAACATGGCAAAAACAGTTAAGGAGAATTTAGGCAGCATAGACATACTTGTTAACAACGCAGGAATAACCAGAGATAACCTGCTTATGAGAATGGATACGGAAGATTGGGATAAGGTAATTGACACAAATTTAAAGGGTACCTATCTCTGCACAAAATCCGTTATCAGGGATATGATAAAGAAAAAAAGCGGCAAAATAATAAACATAGCATCTGTAGCAGGAGTTGCAGGCAATTTTGGTCAGACCAATTATAGCGCATCGAAGGCTGGAATTATAGGATTTACAAAATCCCTGGCAAAGGAAGTTGCAAGCAGAGGTATAAATGTAAATGCAGTGGCACCAGGTTTAATTGAGACAGACATGACATTGGCATTGAAAGAGGATACAAAGAATTCACTGGTTAAAAATATTCCTATGGGAAGGCTGGGAACTGTTCAGGATATAGCGAACATAGTAGTATTTTTAGCTAGTGAAAAGTCGGATTATATTACAGGCCAGGTTATAAATGTAGATGGCGGAATGATAATGTAGAGGAGGAATAAGTATGATGGTGTTTGAAAAGGTGAGAGATATTATTGCAAATATATTAGAAATAGATGATATTGAAAGCATAACAATGGAAACTTCTATTATGAGAGATTTGGATGCAGATTCATTGGATGCTGTAGAGGTAATGATGGCTCTTGAGGATGAATTCCAGATAGAAATACCAGATGAGGATGCAGAAAAATTCAACAACATTGGAGACATAGTAAAATACATCCAAGGGAAAATTGAGTAGTTTTCGTGAGGAGGCTAAAAAGTGAATAGGGTAGTCATTACAGGGCTTGGAGCCATTACGCCTATAGGCATAGGTAAAGATGAGTATTGGAACTCCCTTATTGAAGGAAAATCAGGCGTAGGATATATTACCAGGTTTGATACGGAAGACTTTGTTACGAAAATAGGCGCTGAAGTGAAGGGCTTTTATCCGGAAGATTACATGGATAAAAAGGAGGCAAAGCGCTGTGACAGATTTACACAGTATGCCATTGCAGCTACGCACCTTGCCTTAAGGGATGGAGAAATAGATTTAAGCTGTGTAGACAGGGACAGGGTAGGAGTTGTAATTGGTTCAGGCATAGGCGGAATGGAAACGCTGGAAGAAGAGCATAACAAGCTTATAGAAAAAGGCCCTAAGAGAATAAGCCCATTGTTCATTCCCATGATGATATCAAATATGGCACCAGGGCAAATCTCCATGAAATACGGCTTAAAAGGGCCTACCATGACTGTTACCACAGCTTGTGCATCTGCAAATCATGCTATAGGAGAATCCTTTAGGATGATACAGAGGGGAATATGTGATATGGTGATTACAGGCGGAAGTGAAGCAGCCATAACTCCAATTGCAGTGGCTGGATTCAATGCCATGAAAGCCCTATCCACAAGAAATGAAGACCCATCTCGTGCAAGCAGGCCCTTTGATAAGAATAGGGATGGATTTGTAATGGGAGAAGGAGCTGGCATACTTGTACTGGAAGAGCTCAATCATGCACTGAAAAGAAATGCTACCATATATGCTGAAATAATAGGATATGGAGCAACTTCAGATGCATACCACATAACTGCTCCAGACCCAGAGGGAGAGGGAGCAAGGAAGGCCATGGAACTGGCTCTGTCAGATGGCAACGTAAAATATGACCAGATAGACTACATCAATGCTCATGGAACAGGCACCTATTACAATGATAAACTGGAAACTTTGGCTATAAAGAGATTATTTAAGGAACATGCATACAGGTTGAGCATAAGCTCAACTAAATCCATGACGGGCCATCTTCTTGGAGCTGCAGGAGGTATAGAAGCAATTGCAACCTGTTTGGCCATTAAAGAGGGAATAGTTCCACCTACTATTAACTATGAAGTTGCTGATGAGGAGTGTGATTTAGACTATACACCCAATAAAGCTGTTAAGAAAGACATAAGATTTGCCATTTCCAATTCCCTGGGATTTGGAGGGCACAATGCAACAATCCTTCTTAAAAAATGGTAATAGAATAATCGAAAGGTTTGAGGAAATTTCCTCAAACCTTTTTGTATAATGGGATACTTTGCAACCTATACTATGCTATACTTATATTATCTTGAGTATGGAGTGATGCTATGAGAATTAATATTCCAGGTTATGTAGAAAACATAATAGACAGGTTGGTATCAAATGGCTATGAAGCCTACATAGTTGGAGGCTGCGTGCGGGACATGCTTTTGGGAAGGGTTCCCAAGGATTATGATATAACTACAAATGCACTTCCAGATGAAGTTGAAATGCTGTTTAGAGATTTTAAAACCGTGAGTGTAGGCAAGGAATTTGGCACCATTATTGTATGCCATGATATGGGGCCTGTAGAGGTAACTACCTTTAGAAGGGAAGGGAAATATCTGGATGGCAGAAGACCCCAATGGGTGTTTTTTTCAAGGAAGATCGAGGATGATTTAAGCCGCAGGGATTTTACCATCAATGCCATAGCATACAACAGCAGGAGGGGAATCATAGACCCCTTTGACGGGCAGAAAGATATAAACCTAAGAATAATAAGAACCGTAGGCATGCCTGATGAGCGCTTTAGGGAAGATTATTTGAGAATAATGAGGGCAGTAAGATTTGCAGCTGAACTTGATTTTGAAATTGAGGAGGAAACCTTAGAGGCAGCAAAATCTTACAGCAGGCTCGTTGAAAGGGTCAGCATGGAGCGCATAACAGATGAGTTTTTTAAAATGATTATGTGCAGTATCCCATCCAAAGGCATAAGGTTGCTGGAAGAGACGGGATTGTTGGATATAGTGCTGCCTGAACTGATTCCAGCCATTGGATTTCAGCAGAGAAACCCTCATCATGAGATGGATGTATACAACCACATATTATGCGTATTGGACAATACACCTCCAATACTTGAGGTAAGACTTGCTGCCCTTTTTCACGATATAGGAAAGCCTCATACCTTAACTGTAGATGAGGAAGGGGTAGGACATTTCTACGGACATGACAGGCTGGGAGCTGATATAGCAAGGGAGGCTTTAAAGCGGCTTAGGGCATCAAACCTGCTAATTAAAAATGTATGCACGTTGGTAAAGGAGCATATGAACCATCATGCCCATTTTAAGGATAAGGGGCTAAAAAGGCTTATAAGGAGAGTTGGGGAAAATGAAATATTCAACTTAATGGAGCTGCAGAAGGCTGATATTAAATGCTCAAACAAGGAAGCAACAATAGACCACATTCTGGAAAGGGAGAGGAGAATTAGAGAAATTATTGATAACAATGAGCCCTATAAGCTATCCCAGCTGAATATAAATGGAAATGATCTTATGAATTTAGGATTTCAAGAAGGACCCATATTAAGGGATGTACTTCAATACCTGCTGGATAGGGTTATGGAGGAGCCTGATAAGAACAGGAAGGATGTTCTTAAGGAAATGGCAATGGAAAGATTCTTAAAAAAGAGCGTTTCTGGGAATAAAGAGGAAGAGATTAACTTTTAACGCTAGTAGAGGAAATATTATGAATTCTAAATGCATTTGTTAAATATAAAGAACTGTGATATTATTTAAATATCGTATACTTTCTTAGGAGGGATAGAAGTGGGCAAACTATTTGGCACAGATGGGATAAGAGGAATTGCAAATATGGATTTAACTCCTGAACTGGCCTTTAAGGTAGGCAGAGCTGGAGCTTATGTGCTGTCTAAAGGGAAGAAAGGAAAGATAGTAGTAGGCAAGGACACAAGATTATCAGGAGATATGCTTGAAGCAGCACTTACTGCAGGAATTCTTTCAACTGGATTAGATGTAATATCCTTAGGAGTAGTTCCTACCCCTGCAGTGGCATATTTGACCAAAAAATATAATGCCCTGGCAGGTGTTGTAATATCAGCTTCCCATAACCCAGTGGAATATAACGGGATTAAGTTCTTTAATGAAGAAGGATTTAAGCTAAATGATGAGATAGAAGAAGAAATAGAGAATTACATAGAGAAGGACCATGAAATACCATTGCGTCCAATTAAAGGGGAAATAGGGCGCACCATAATGGAGTCTGATGGCTATAAACACTATATGTCGCATTTGAAATCAACCATTAATCATGATTTTAAAGGATTGAAGATAGCAGTAGACTGCGGTAATGGTGCAGTATTCAGCATAGCACCAATGCTGATAAGAGAATTAAATGCAGAGGTAGTTGTAATAAACGACAATCCAAATGGAGTAAATATAAATGTAGAGTGTGGTTCCACCAATCCTTCCATGATTAAGTCTTTAGTTCTTGAAACAAAGGCAGACATTGGACTGTCCTTTGATGGAGATGCAGACAGGCTAATTGCAGTAGATGAAAAGGGAAACATTATAGACGGGGATCACATATTGGCAATCTGCGGAACATATCTTAAGGAGCAGGGCAAGCTAAAAAACAATACAGTAGTAGGTACAGTAATGACAAATATAGGCCTCGATGTATATCTGAAAAACAACGGGATGAAAGTTGTAAAGACTAAGGTTGGCGACAGATATGTATTGGAGGAAATGATGAATAATGGCTACATATTAGGCGGTGAACAATCAGGACATATTATATTTCTAGAGCATAGCACAACCGGTGATGGGATGTTAACAGCTCTGCAATTGATAAATGTCATGAAGGAAACAGGCAAAAAGGCTTCTGAACTGAACAGCATTATGACCAGCTACCCACAGGTATTGGAAAATGCAAGGGTAAGAAAGGAATTAAAGGATTCCTATATGGAAAATGAAGAGATAAAATCCGAAATAGAAAGAATTGAGAATATGTTTAAGGGTGAAGGCAGGGTGGTTATAAGGCCTTCTGGCACAGAACCTCTTATTAGAGTTATGATTGAAGGAAAGGATAAAGAAAAAATAGAAGCTGTCGCCAGGGATTTGGCCAGGTTTATAGAGGAAAGGCTGGGGCAAAAATAGCTAACCTATTGACACTATCCTCTATTTAAGTTAGAATATTCCTAGGTTTAACCGTTTTATGACAAAAGTCACCCACTTATTAAAGTGGGTGATGAATACCTGAAGAATTAAATACATGCAGGTTAAAAATTGTCAGAATTTTGGTAAAAGGATATGTATATTTGTCTCATGTCTTAAGTATATTTATTATAGCAACTTAAAAACTGGAAAGTTTTTCTGTTATTAGGAGTTTATTGGCTTTAAATCCATCTTTTGCTTATTCAATTATGTTTCTAATTTTGTATTATACCGCTTGGGCAAAATTAATTACATTGACAGAATTTAATAAGAAGTGGTATAATACAATAAATTAATAATATTCAAATAATGACAAAGGGGGAGTATTTAAAAATGAAAAGAAAGTTATCTTTGCTATTAGCGTTAGTATTAGCGCTAGCACTCTTCATGACTGCCTGTGGCGGTTCTAAGGACACAGCTACAAATGAGCCTGAAGAAACTGAACAACCAACAGAAACAGGTGAAGGCGACGAAGAAACCCTAGAGCCACCAGCAGAACCTATGGGACAATTAATCATAGGAAATACTACAGAAATGTCTGGAGAATGGCTACCATATTTCCAAAACATTGCATCAGACTATGACATTTGGAACTTCATTAACGGTTACAGCACAGTAGCTATAACTTTTGATGGAGAATATGTAGTTGATACAACAGTAGTAAAAGACTATAAGGTTACAGAAAATGAAGACGGTTCCAAGACATATACTTGGACAATTGCAGATAACCTAGTATACGATGATGGAACTCCTATTACAGCTAAAGACTATGTTGCATCAGCTCTATTATGGTCATCACAACTACTAGGAGAAATGGGAGGAAGCAACTCCTATGGATTGTACTGGAAGGGCTGGAGTGAATTCTCCAAGGGACAAACTAATGTATTTGCAGGTGTTAATTTAATTGATGATTATACTTTTGCTATTACTATTGATGCTTCAAATCTTCCATACTTCTATGAATTACCAATGGTAAGCGTAGGACCTACTAAACTATCATACTGGTTAGATGAAACTGTAGATATTGCTGATGATGGTGAAGGATGCTACTTTACAGTAGATATAAATGCTAAGAATCCTGATGGTTCTCTAGTATATGCTGAGAAGATCAGTGCAGCTAAGTCAAATCCATTCTATCCAGCAAGCGGTCCATATGTAGTAAAGAGCTTTGATGCTACAACTAAGACAGCAGTTCTTGAAGTTAATGACAAATACGTAGGCGACTATACTGGTCAAAAACCAAAGATTAAGACTATAATCTATAAGCTTGTTAACCAATCAACTCAATTTGACGAATTGGCAACTGGTTCAGTTGACTTATTACCTGAGAATGGTAGTGGAGACGATATCAATGCAGGTCTTGACTTAGTAGAGCAAGGCGGATTCTCATACAGTACACACCCACGTTCCGGATATGGTAAGATTCACTTCGCTTGTGACTTTGGACCAACTGCAGACGTAGAAGTACGTCAAGCTATAGCACACCTATTGGACAGAAACGAATTTGCTAAGTCATTTACAGGTGGATTCGGTTCAGTAGTAAACGGTCCTTATGGAGAAGCAATGTGGTTCTATCAGGAGACAAAAGCTGAGTTGAATCAAAAAGTAAATCAATATCCATATGATTTGAACAAAGCAATTGAATTGTTAGAATCAGCTGGATGGACATTAAATGCTAATGGCGAGCCATACAAAGAAGGAGACGGAGTACGTTATAAGAGAACTGAAGATGGCAAATTAATGCCACTTATCATTGAATGGGCTTCAACAGAAAACAACCAGGTATCAGACCTATTAGTAGTAAAATTACAACAAAATCCTGATTTAGCAAAAGCAGGTATTCAAATTAACCAAACAACTATGACATTCCCAGAATTAATTAACTGGATGTATCGTGACAAGTCACAAGGAGCAGAATATGCTGTACCAACATACCATATGTTCAACTTGGCAACAAACTATACACCATGGTATGACCTATCAACAGAATACGTAACAGACCCAGACATGGTTGCAGCTGGCTACAATACAAACTATATATTTGATGAAGAGCTGGAAAGACTATCAAAGGAAATGGTATTAGTAGATCCTAACGATAGAGAAGGATTCAAACGTAAATTCGTAGACTTCATCGTAAGATGGAATTACTTATTGCCAGACCTACCACTATACTCAAATATCTACCATGACTTCTATAATGATAAGCTACAAAACTGGAAGATGAACTCCAACGTAGATGTTACTCAGGCAGTTCTATATGCATGGGTAACAGAATAGTTGAAATATTAGATTATAGAATTTCATAGATTGCTTGTGTAGAAATAGGGTATGCAAATATCCTATTTCTACATATTTAAGCAAAATTTATTACATTAAAACATTAATAGAATCAAGTTTAAAATCATACAAAACTAGAATAAGGCGGGTAATGAGATGGGTAAATATGTTGCTAAAAGATTATTATATATGTTATTTGTTTTAGCAGTAATGACATTTGTATTATTTTTCTTATATAACTTAATACCAGGCGACCCTGCTAGAGCTGAAGTTGAGCCTATGAAACACAGGCTTAAACCGGAAGAATACCAGTACAGATATGAGCAAGCCAGAAAAAGGCTTGGATTGGATGACCCATTAATTGTTAGATATGGGAAATGGGTTAGAAATTTGCTTAAAGGTGATTTAGGAATTTCCAAGGTTTATAATAAACCAGTCATTGAAGTTTTGAAACCTCCTCTAAAGGTTACAGTTACAGTAAATATATTTGTAACTATCTTTTCTTTAGGCATTACCATACCGTTAGGTATTATCTGTGCAGTAAAGAAGAATTCTAAATTTGATAAAGTCGTGCAAGTATTTACTATAGTAGGTTACAGCCTTCCTGTATTTATATTTGCACTGTTGTTTATATATGCATTTGCAGTTAAGCTTAGATGGTTCCCGGTAAGTGGCATGAAAACTCCAAACTTCTCTGGCACTCCATGGGAAGAGTTCAAGGATATGATGCATCATTTAACATTACCTCTTATAGTGTTGATTATAGGTTCCTTAGGAGGTATGACAAGATATGTCCGTGCAGCCATGATTGACGCTTTAAGTATGGACTGCATTAAGACTGCAAGAGCCAAAGGACTTAGCGAAAAAGTGGTAATTTATTCTCACGCATGGAGAAATGCCCTTCTTCCTGTTATAACATTGATTATAGGATGGTTTATGAGCATATTCAGCGGTTCACTGGTCACAGAAACAATGTTTGTACTAAACGGGATGGGGAAGATCTATATTGATGCGCTAAATAATCAGGACTACAATATAGCTTTAGCGATACAGTTATTCTATATAGTAATGGCAGTACTTGGAAACCTGATTGCAGACCTAAGCTATGGAATAGTAGATCCTCGTGTAAGGGTTAATAAGTAAAGGAGGAGGTAAAACATGAGCTCAAGTCAATATAGTAAAGCTAAAGAAAACGATAAAAGTAAAAAAAGTTTTACACGCCTTCTCTTTGGAAAGCTATTTGGAGGGAAGAAGGAGTTATCAATATTTGAAGAAGAGCAGGTGCAAAGCCCTTTTAGAACAGTTATAAGAACCTTCAGAGATAACAAGGTTTCAATGACAGCGTTTTATATATTTTTGATAATGTTTCTAATTTTAACTATAGGACCTATGATAAAACCTATTGACTTATCCTTTTCAGAAACAAGCCAGCAAAATATAGCCCCTGGTTTTGATTTTCTAAAGTTCCCAAAAGAATTAAACGGAAAGGTACAGGACATTGCAATAGGCCCTACTTTTAGCCTAGGAGTTTCTACAGATGGCGATTTATATATTTGGGGTAAAACCCGTGTTTCAAGAACAATAGATATAAAAGCAGAAGTACCTAAAGGAATGGGTAAGATTGTAAAAGTTGCTGCAGGTTTTGACCATGTACTTGCTCTAAACGACCAAGGAGAAGTATTCGCATGGGGCAGCGGTAGACAAATGCAGACTACAATTCCAGATTATATTAAGAGTTTAAATAATATTAAGGATATAGAAGCAGGCTATCAGAACTCCATTATACTGACAGAAGATGGTTATATTCACTACTTTGGCAATGCTATGAACAATGACTATAACGAATTCAATGAATATCAAGGCCAGATAAAACAGGTTGCCCTTACTGCTGATGCTGTAATAGGACTGACTTTTGATGGACAAGTAGTTTACTTAGGTATGATGGATAACAGCTATACTAAAATACCTGAAAATATGGGAAACGTTATAGATATAGCTGCTACAGCTACAACAGTGGCTGCATTGAATGACCAGGGACAGGTTTTTGTATGGGGTAATATTTCTACAGCCAGTGACGGAAATGAAGCACAGGTTGTTGAAACTGATAGTCGCATAATTGATATTGAGGGTGGAAGAACTCATTATACAGCATTAACAGAATCCGGGCAAGTTGTAGCCTGGGGTAGAAACTACTATAATCAGGCATCTGTTCCAAAAGAGCTGTCAAATGTTAAAATAGAAAGAATATACACCGATTTTTATCAGAATTATGCAATTGATGAAAATGGGAATATACACGTTTGGGGCTTAAAAGGATATTTAATGGGCACTGATGATATTGGAAGAGATATATTTACGAGGCTTTTAAACGGCGGTCGTATGACTATTACCATTGGAGCTGTTGCTGTTATTATATCCACAATAATCGGAGTTATCGTAGGAGGAATATCTGGATATTTCGGTGGGAAACTGGATATGGTATTACAGAGAATTTCTGAAATGGTTGCTTCCTTGCCTTTCTTGCCCTTTGCAATGATTTTGTCATCTTTAATTGGAAATGCTATGAGTGCAACCCAAAGGGTTTACTTCATAATGGTTGTATTAGGCTTACTATCCTGGACAGGATTACAGAGGCTGGTCCGTGCACAGGTTCTTTCTGTTAGAGAACAGGAATATGTAACTGCTGCCAGGTCATTAGGAATTAAGAAATACAATATTGTATTTAGACATATATTGCCAAACGTTATATCAGTAATACTCGTAGATGCAACATTGAGCTTTGCATTAAGTATGCTCACCGAATCAACTTTATCCTTTTTGGGTTTTGGTGTTCAACCTCCACAACCAACTTGGGGTAATATGCTCTATGGTTCAAATAACAGTGTCGTAATACAAAACTATTGGTGGAGATGGGTATTTGCATCTATAGCATTAAGTATATGCGTAATATGTGTTAACCTAATAGGCGATGGACTAAGAGATGCAATAGATCCAAAATCACATGAACGTTAGGGGGAAAATTAGATGGCTCTATTAGAACTTAGAAATCTGCATACTTACTTTACGACAAAAAGGGGAATCATCAAGGCAGTAAACGACGTATCATACTCAGTAGAAGCAGGGAAGACCCTTGGCGTTGTAGGTGAAAGTGGTAGTGGTAAAAGTGTTTCGGCAATGAGTATAATAAAGCTGTTGGATGGCAACGGATATATCCATAGCGGTGAAATAATATTTAATGGACAGAACCTAGTTGATGTTCCTATGAATGAGATGAGAAATATCAGAGGAAATGAGATTTCTGTAATTTTCCAGGAGCCAATGACTTCCTTGAATCCAGTATTTACAATTGAAAAACAGGTTTCTGAACCCTTTATTATACACCAGGGAATGACTAAAAAGGAAGCTGCCAAAAAAGTAGTCGAAATGCTATCCCTTGTTAAGATACCAAATCCGGAATCTGTTGCTAAACAATATCCACACCAGCTTTCAGGTGGTATGCGTCAACGTGTTATGATTGCTATGGCCTTAGCATGTAGACCAAAGCTTTTAATTGCAGATGAGCCAACAACTGCATTGGACGTTACTATACAGGCTCAAATACTGAAATTGATGAATGAATTGAAAGAGGAAGTAGGAACTTCCATATTGTTTATAACTCACGATTTAGGAGTTATCAATGAGATGGCTGATGATGTTGCCGTCATGTATTGTGGACAGGTAGTAGAAATGGCACCAGCAAGAACCATATTTGGAAGGGATAGTAAATATTCTCATCCTTATACAGAAGGATTGATGTATTCAATTCCAAGACTGGATACACCTAAAGGAGTAAGACTGGAAGCCATACCAGGTGCTGTACCTCATCCGCTGGCTCTCCCAGAAGGCTGTAAATTTGCACCAAGATGCAAATATGCCACAGATAAATGTCATAAATATGAACCAAAATTGGAAGATATAGAGCCAGGACATAAGATACGCTGTTTCTATCCAGAGAAAGGGGTGAGGGCAAATGGCTAACAAACAAGAGAATAGGAAGCCATTAATTCGCATACAGCACTTGAAGCAATACTTCCCTGTAAAGGGCAAATCCATATTTGATAGGGAAATAAGAGTTGTAAAAGCTAATGATGATATAAGCCTGGATATATATGAAGGAGAAACATTAGGGCTGGTAGGTGAAAGCGGTTGCGGTAAATCCACATTGGGCCGTTCCCTTTTACAGCTATATGATCAAACCGATGGACTTACCATCTACTACGGAAGAGAATTAGAGGAATTAGCACCAAAGTATGTTTTGGACATACTGGAAAACCTAAGCAGCAAATATAAGGAATTAAAGGAACTGGAAAGAAAGGAAAAGGAAGCATATCAGACTTACGAGAGGCTGCCAGAAGGCGATGAAAAATATGAAGCATTGGAAAAAGCACGTGCTGTAGAAAAGAGCAGGAAAAACCTATTTTTGGATTTAACCAGGTTGGTTGGAGGATTACTGCTTTACGATGACCTTAATGAAGTATCCAGGGAGTTAGTAAAGGAATATAAGCTAAAAATAGAAGTAAGCAGGTTGAAAAGAGAAATTCAGGAAAATCAAGCTAAGATAGATGGAACTATATCTGTACTTCAGGAAAAAGGAGCCAGCAAGGAAGAAATAGAAAGAAAAACAAGCAAATACACTGCTAAAATTAAAGAAAATGAAGGGAGAATAGCAAAACTAAATAAGGAAATCCAATCCATCCAAGATGGCATTGAAAAACTAAAGGATAAGTGCAGAAAACATCCAGAATTTGAAAACTATGAATCATACAAGGACTCAGGTATTGACCTTACAAAGCTTACTGAGGATGAGATGAGAGTATTGCGCAAGGATTTGCAATTGATATTCCAGGACCCATACTCTTCTCTAAATCCAAGATTAACAGTAGGACAGATAATTTCAGAGCCTTTGTTTGCTCACAATATATTTGCTAAAAATGACAAGAAGGTACAGGACTATGTATTAAAGACAATGGATGAGTGTGGTCTGGCGCCATACTTCTTGCATCGCTATCCACACCAATTCTCTGGAGGTCAAAGACAGCGTATTGGCATTGCTCGTTCTGTAGCCTTAAGGCCAAAGTTTATTGTGTGCGATGAAGCTGTATCGGCATTGGACGTATCCATTCAATCTCAGATATTGAATCTATTGCTGGACTTAAAGGAAAAGCAAAATTTAACTTACTTGTTTATTTCGCACGACCTAAGCGTTATAAAATATATAAGCGACAGGGTTGCTGTTATGTATTTAGGCAACGTTATAGAGCTTGCTGACACTGATGAGCTATATGCTCATCCAATGCATCCATATACTGAAGCTCTATTAGCTGCAATACCAACAACAGACCCAGATAGGGAAAAGAAGCAGGTAATATTGGAAGGAGATATTCCAAGCCCAATATCACCACCACCTGGATGCAAATTCCATACAAGATGTAAATATGCTACAGATATATGCAGCAAGGTGGTACCAGAATTTGAAGAAGCAAGACCAGGTCATTTTGTAGCATGCCACCATAAGCTGAACAATGGAGATAAATAGAAAGGTTTGAAAAGTTATGTTTTATCAAAAAAAACTTGACCGTGCTATGAAATGGCTGAAGGAAAAGAGCAATTCACAAAGCAATATCAATAGTACAGATGAAATGTTAGGATATAGCAGTGAAAATATTGAACTGGAGAAAAAAGATATACTTGCCATAATTATTTCAGCATTTTTGATATTTGGACCAATTTTTCTGGTACTCATAATAATATACCTTTTAGTATTTAGGTTATAAATCGGCACTCATTGAGTGCCGATTTTAACACATAAAAGTAAGACAGAGGGACGGTTCTTCTGTCTTATTCTACCCTCTGTTTTTAAAAAGGGTACGTGTTCCAACATTTTTCAAAAAAATTTATTGACAATATTCTATTACGTGTTATAATAATAAAGTAAGCTAAATAAAGCCTATGCGGGAGTGGCGGAATTGGCAGACGCGCTAGACTTAGGATCTAGTGTCATGTGACGTGGGGGTTCAAGTCCTCTCTCCCGCACCATCAAAAAAACCAGTGGTAGTACCATTGGTTTTTTCATATTTACATAAAAATGTGAAATAATACTTATGAATTTGCTAATATTGTTTATTGTGGTATAATTTTATGGTATAATAAATTAGCTTAAAATGGAGAATAAATATTATGTTTAGAGAGGAGCATATAAATGGATTTCGTTCTAAAGAACAGTGAAAACAATAAAATTTCCTTCAATATCGAATTAGGTGCAGAGGAGTTCGAAAAGGCAGTACAAAATGCATATTTAAAAAATAGAAATAAATTTAACATTCCGGGGTTTAGAAAAGGTAAAGCTCCAAGAAAAATAATCGAATTGAATTATGGTGAAGGAGTATTCTATGATGAAGCGTTAAACAGCATTTTACCAAAGGCATATGAAGAGGCTATTGAAAGATTTAAATTTGAACCTGTTGACAATCCGGAGATTGACATAGAGAGCATAGAAAAGGGAAAACCAGTTATTATTTCAGTTGAGGTAACTGTTAAACCTGAAGTTAAGTTAGGAGATTATAAAAATATAGAAGTTGAAAAAGTAGAATATAATGTTACTGAAGAAGATGTGGAAAGAGAATTAAAAACAGTTCAGGAAATGAATGCGAGAATTATAGATGCTTCTGATAGGGAAACTAAAGAAGGAGACATACTCATAATAGATTATAAAGGATTTGTTGATGGGGAACAGTTTGAAGGCGGTACTGCAGAAAAACAAAGACTGGAAATTGGCTCAAAAACTTTTATACCAGGATTTGAAGAACAACTGATTGGAAAGAAGAAAGGAGATGCTGTAAAAATCAATGTAACCTTCCCTGAAGACTATTTTGAAGAGAATTTGAAAGGCAAGGAAGCTACATTTGAAGTAGTTATTCACGAAGTAAAAGAAAAACAGCTTCCAGAATTGGATGATGAGTTTGCAAAGGATGTCAGTGAGTTTGACACATTGGAAGAATATAAGAACCACATTAAAGAAGAGCTGGAAAAGAATGCAAAGAACAGGGAAAAAATAGAGTTTGAAAATAAGGTAATTGAGAAGGTTGTTGATTCTTCTGAGGTTGACATACCAGAAGTAATGATTGAACATCAAATAGAGCATGAAATTGAAGAATTTAACTATAGGCTGAAAATGCAAGGACTGGATTTGGAAAAGTATTTACAGCTAACTGGAAGCAAGCTGGAGGATTTGAAGGAGCAACTTAAACCTATAGCTGAAAAAAGGGTTAAAACAGAATTAGTATTTGAAGCCATTGGAAAGGCAGAAAACATAGTGGCTACAGATGAAGATATTGATTTGGAACTGGAGAAAATTGCAAAAGAATACAAACAGGAAAATGTTGAACAGTTTAAGGAAAACATGAAAAAAGGAGATTTAGGATTTTTAGAAGAGGGTATAATTAGAAATAAGGTAATAGACATGTTGATAAATAATGCAAAAACCATATGATAGATAATAGGAGGGGGTATTTATGGCATTAGTACCTATTGTTGTTGAGCAAACTAACCGAGGGGAAAGATCCTATGACATATATTCAAGGCTTTTAAAGGAAAGAATAATATTTCTTGGTGACGAGATAAATGATGTTACAGCAAATCTGGTAGTTGCACAATTGTTATTTTTAGAGGCTGAGGACCCTGATAAGGATATACAGCTTTATATTAACAGCCCAGGAGGGTCTATAACTGCTGGATTTGCAATATATGACACTATGCAGTATATAAAACCGGATGTATCAACTATATGTATAGGCATGGCTGCAAGCATGGGAGCATTTTTACTTGCAGCAGGTACAAAAGGCAAGAGATTTGCATTGCCTAATTCAGATATAATGATTCACCAGCCTTTAGGGGGAGCCCATGGCCAGGCAGAAGATATTAGAATTCATGCAAAGAGGATTATTGAAATAAGGGATAGAATTAATAAGATATTAAGTGAAAGGACTGGCCAACCTCTGGAAAAAATTGAAAGAGATACAGACAGAGACTTCTTTATGACTGCACAAGAAGCTAAAGAATATGGTATAATAGATGAGGTAATAAAATCACGAAAATAATTTAAGCGAGGTGTAAGGATGTCAAAACATGATGACAAACAGCTTCGTTGCTCTTTCTGTGGTAAGCCTCAGGATCAGGTGCGAAGGCTTATAGCAGGTCCCAATGTTTTCATATGTGATGAATGCATAGAGCTTTGTCAGGAAATAATAGATGAAGAGTTTATTGAAAATTACGATGAAGAGTTGAGCGAATTACCTACTCCTGCTAAAATAAAGGAAATATTGGATGAGTATGTAATTAAACAGGAAAGAGCAAAAAAAATACTAGCTGTTGCAGTATATAATCATTACAAGAGAATAAACAAGAAGCCATCAAAATCCAATGATGTGGAGCTGCAGAAGAGCAATATAGTAATGATTGGACCAACTGGTTCAGGCAAGACATTACTAGCTCAAACACTAGCCAGAATACTAGATGTACCTTTTGCAATAGCAGATGCTACCTCTTTAACTGAAGCTGGATATGTGGGAGAAGACGTTGAAAATATAATATTGAAGCTAATTCAGGCGGCAGATTACGATATAGAAAGAGCTGAAAAAGGTATAGTTTATATAGATGAAATAGATAAAATTGCTCGTAAATCTGAAAATCCATCAATAACAAGGGATGTAAGCGGCGAAGGAGTACAACAAGCATTACTGAAGATTTTGGAAGGCACTATAGCCAATGTACCACCACAAGGTGGAAGAAAGCATCCACATCAGGAATTCATACAGGTTGATACAACCAATATCCTGTTCATAGTTGGTGGTGCTTTTGATGGTATTGAAAAGATTATACAAAAGAGAATTGATACAAAGTCAATGGGATTTGGTGCTGATATAAAGAGCAAGGACAAGAAATCCACAGGAGAGATATTAAAGCATATACAGCCTGAGGACTTGTTAAAATATGGCTTAATACCTGAATTCGTAGGAAGGCTTCCAGTCATTGTAACACTGGAGGAATTAGATGAGGATGCTCTTGTGGATATATTGACAGAACCAAAGAATTCCCTTGTAAAACAGTATAAAGAGCTATTCAGGATGGATAATGTAGAATTAGAGTTCGAAAAAGAAGCTCTAAGAGCAATTGCTAGAAAAGCTATACAGAGGAAAACGGGAGCAAGAGGATTGCGCAGCATTATAGAGGAAGTTTTACTGGATATAATGTATGAAATACCTTCAAGGCAGGACATTGAGAAATGCCTTATTACAAAGGAAACCATAGAGTCCAATGGAGAACCAACATTAGTGCTTTCCGACAGAAAGGCAAAGAATAGAGCTAGTAAAAAAGGTAACAGGGAATCAGTATCATAGATAAAAAGGCTCACTAATTGGTGAGTCTTTTTTCATCATATAAAAGGAGTGAGGTTATGTACAAGGAATCGTATATTGTGCAGAGAAAGAAAATGCCTCTTATACCACTAAGAGGTATGTCTGTATTTCCTCACATGGTTATACATTTTGATGTAGGAAGGGAAAAATCAATAAATGCATTGGAAAAATCCATGGTAGATGAATCCTTAATCTTCCTGTGTACTCAAAAAGATGCAAAAATTGAAGATCCAAATTTTGAAGAATTCTATCATATAGGCACTGTATGTAAAATAAGGCAGATGTTGAGGCTGCCTGGCGGCAGCATACGCGTACTGGTTGAAGGCCTTAACAGAGGAGAGGTTATTAATCTTACCAAAGAAGATGAATACTTCGAAGCTGAAATAGATGAGTATACATACGATGCTGAAAAAATTGTCATTGATAAAGAAATGAAAGCTATAATGAGATTGGTATTGGATGATTTTGAGGAGTATTTGAGCTTAAACAACAGGATTTCATCAGATATATTATTGACTGTTATGGATGTTGATGACCCAAGCAGGCTGGCGGATGTTATAGCTTCCTATATAAATTTCAGGGTTGAAACCCATCAGAAGATATTGGAAACATTTGATTTTTATGAAAGGCTGGAATACCTTCACGGTATTTTAAGGGAAGAAATTGAATTATTGAAGATAGAGGAAAGAATAAATCAAAGAGTTAAAACTCAAATCACCAAAGTCCAGAAGGAGTATTTCTTAAAGGAACAGTTAAGGGCTATACAAAAGGAACTGGGAGAAGAGGACGATATAGATAGGGAAATAGAAGAATACAAGGAAAAGATAGAAAAGGCAAAGATGCCTAAGGAAGCTAAGGAAAAGGCTTTAAGGGAAGTAGACAGACTAAATAAGATGAGCCCTCATTCTGCTGAAACAGCAGTTATAAGGACATATCTGGACTGGTTAATCGACCTTCCATGGAGTAAGGAAACAAAGGATAAGGTGGATATAAAGGTTGCCAGAGATATACTCAATAGAGAACACTACGGACTTGAAGATGTTAAGGAAAGGATTCTGGAATTCCTTGCCATTAGGAAATTGGCTACAGATATTAAGGGTCCCATTCTTTGCTTGGTAGGTCCTCCAGGAGTTGGAAAGACTTCCATTGCCAGAAGCATTGCAGAATCGCTGAATAGAAAATTTGTAAGGATGTCTCTGGGAGGAGTGCAGGACGAGGCAGAGCTTAGAGGACACAGGAGGACCTATGTAGGAGCTATGCCTGGAAGAATAATATCCCTAATAAGAAAATCCAATTCAAAAAATCCAGTATTCCTGTTTGACGAAATAGATAAGCTGAGTACCGGGTTTAGAGGGGATCCAGCAAGCGCCCTTTTGGAAATATTGGACCCTGAGCAAAACAGCACCTTTACAGACCACTATATAGATATCCCCTTTGACCTTTCAAAGGTGCTATTTATCACTACAGCCAACACCACAAATACCATACCGGCACCACTGCTTGATAGAATGGAAGTAATAAGAATAAGCGGGTATACAGAAGAGGAAAAGGTTAATATTGCGATGAACCATCTGGTTCCAAAGCAGATTAAGGAACATGGCCTTAAAGAAGATAACCTGAAAATTTCCGAAAGCGCCATAAGGAAGATAATAAGCAACTATACCAGGGAATCCGGAGTAAGGCAGCTGGAAAGAAATATTGCAAATATATGCAGAAAGGCTGCTAAGAGAATTGTGGAATTTGAAGATAAATGTGTAATTGTTAATAAGGGAAATGTGGATAAGTATTTGGGGAAGGAACTATATCGCTTTGATGCAGGAGAGAGGGAAAACCAGGTAGGAGTAGCTACTGGGCTTGCCTGGACTGCATTTGGAGGAGATACCTTATCAGTGGAAGTTAACTCAATGAAGGGTACCGGAAAGCTTCAGCTGACAGGTCAGCTGGGGGATGTGATGAAAGAATCTGCCATGGCAGGCATTAGCTACATTAGAGCAAATTCTGAAAAGCTTGGTATAGACAGCAACTTTTATAAGGAAATGGACTTGCATATTCACGTTCCGGAAGGTGCCATACCAAAGGACGGACCCTCTGCAGGCATTACCATGGCTACAGCTGCCATTTCAGCCTTAACAAACAGGCCAGTCAATAAGGATGTGGCCATGACTGGCGAAATAACCCTGAGAGGAAGGGTTCTTCCTGTCGGAGGTATAAAGGAAAAAGTGCTGGCAGCAAATAGAATAGGCATAAAGAAGGTTTTAATACCTTATGAAAACAAAAGGGATCTGGAAGACATACCTGAGAAGATAAGAAGGAAAATTAAATTCGTTCTGGTAAAAAACATGGAGGAAGTACTTGAACATGCTTTGGTGAAAGAGGAAGATAAGCATGAAAATAACTAAAGCAGAATTAGAAAGAGTAGCTGTAAATAAAAGTCAATATCCTAAGGAAGAGTTACCTGAAATAGCCCTTGCTGGAAGGTCCAATGTAGGCAAGTCGTCCTTCATTAATTCCATGGTAAATAGAAAAAATCTTGCTAGGATAAGCGGAAAGCCAGGGAAGACTAGGACCATTAATTTCTATAATATAAATAACAAATTAAGATTCGTAGATTTACCTGGCTATGGATTTGCTAAAATTTCAAAAGAAGAAAGGGAAAAATGGGGAGAAATAATAGAGGAGTATTTAAACACCAGAGAGTGTTTAAAAGAAATAATACTTCTTGTGGACATTAGACATGAGCCTACAGAGCAGGATGTAGTCATGTATAACTGGATAAAATCCTATGATTTTACAGGGCTTGTAATAGCAACAAAGGCAGATAAGATATCAAAAGGAAAGTACCAGCATCATATTAATATCATAAGGAAGAAGCTTGGAATAGAGAATGAAAGCCTTATAATCCCCTATTCTGCTGTAAACAGATTTAATACTGATAAGGTATGGCAGATAATCACAGACCTTATAAATAATAAAGGCAGCTAATTAACAGCTGCCTTTTTAATTAGTCCTCTTTTACAAACATATCCTTTGATGCGCCACATACTGGGCATACCCAATCATCTGGAAGGTCTTCAAAAGGAGTTCCTGGTTCTATACCGTTATCTGGGTCACCTACTTCTGGGTCATAAACATATCCGCATGGTTCACATACATATCTATCCATAACAAATTCTCCTTTCAATATGTAATTAATCAAATATTACCCAATAATAAAAAATTTTAAACTGGTTTTTTAAAAAATTATTTGTTAAAATATTGTTGTAAATATAAGAGGTTAAAGTTAAACGGTTGTGGGTAAAATTATAATAGCTATACAATAACAATGAATAGGCGTGATTCTTATGGGGTTTAGATTTCAGGGTTCAGTTTGTAGCGATTTACACGATATAAAGATGTTTATAAACAAAGTACTATCCTATTTGGAAGAAATACTATGTGATAAGAACCTGATGTTTGACATAAGGTTGATTTTGAACGAACTCATAATAAATGGTGTAATCCACGGAAACAAACTGAACAGGGAAAAATGTGTAAATCTTTTTTTAGAGATTATAGAGGATTCTATAAGAATTGAGGTTGTTGATGAAGGGCAAGGGTTTGATTTCACTATTGAAGATTATGATCCTATGGAGTTAAAATGCTGCGGGAGAGGTCTTCTAATAGTGAATGGATTATCTGATGAGGTTCATATAGATAAAAATAAAATAGTGGCAATTAAATATATTTCTTAATTAAAATGTACGGCAGGCTAAAACCTGCCTTATATTTTCCTATGAATTTATAATAAATTGTGTTACAATTAACTTTGGCAAAAAATATATTCTATATTTAGAAATGGAAGTGAAAGGTTTTTATGAGAATAAAAAGGGACGATTTAAGGAATATAGCTATAATTGCTCACGTGGACCATGGAAAGACAACATTGGTGGATAGCTTATTGAAGCAGAGCGGAGTTTTTAGGGAAAACCAAGTAGTAGTGGAAAGAGTTTTGGATTCCAATGATATAGAAAGAGAAAGAGGAATTACAATTCTTGCTAAGAATACTGCCGTAAACTATAAAGGAAAGAAAATAAATATAGTTGATACGCCAGGACATGCTGATTTTGGAGGGGAAGTAGAAAGGGTTCTGAAGATGGTGGATGGTGTGGTGGTACTTGTAGATGCCTTTGAAGGACCAATGCCACAGACCAAATTTGTATTGAAAAAAGCCCTAGAGCTGGATTTGCCGGCAGTTGTATGTATAAACAAGATTGATAGACCTGAAGCAAGACCTGAAGAAGTTATTGATGAAATGCTTGATTTGTTTATTGAATTGGGAGCAAAGGAAGAATATTTGGAATCTCCATTTGTATTTGCATCAGCAAAGGAAGGCTATGCTACCTTGGATTATAATGTTAAGAAGGACAACATGGATGATTTGTTTGAAACAATAATAGATTATATTCCAGCACCATCTGGAGATATAGATGGGCCCCTTCAGATTCTGATATCTACCATAGACTATAATGACTATGTAGGAAGAATTGGAATTGGAAAGATTGAAAGAGGTAAAATTAAAGTAAATCAGGAAGTAATAATAGTAAATAAGGAAAAACAGGATTATTCAAAGAGGGTTAAAGTAACAAATATATTTGAGTTTGAAGGGCTTAACAGGATAAGAGTTGAAGAATCCTCTGTGGGAAGCATAATAGCCGTAACGGGCGTGGAAGGGATTCACATTGGAGATACAATATGTGATGTGGACAATCCTGAGCCCCTTTCCTTCGTTAAGATATCTGAACCAACCATCGCCATGACATTTTCAGTTAACGACAGCCCCTTTGCAGGACGTGAAGGAAAGTATGTGACATCCAGACAGTTAAGAAGCAGGCTGTTTAGAGAGCTGCAAACTGATGTAAGCCTCAGAGTTGAAGAAACTGATTCCACTGATGCCTTTAAAGTATCAGGAAGGGGAGAACTGCACCTTTCTGTGCTAATAGAAAACATGAGAAGAGAAGGGTATGAATTTCAGGTATCAAAACCTGAGGTATTATATAAATATGAAAATGGCAAAAAACTAGAGCCTATGGAAAGAGTAATAATAGATGTTACAGAGGAATTTGTTGGAGTAGTAATAGAAAAGCTGGGAAGAAGAAAAGGAGAATTAATAAGCATGACTGAGTCTAATGGAGGATATGTAAGGCTTGAATTTTCCGTTCCTGCAAGAGGTTTAATTGGATATGCCCAGGAATTCATGACTGACACAAAAGGCAATGGAATTTTGAATTCCATATTTGACGGATATGCCCCATATAAGGGAGATATTCCAATGAGAAAGGAAGGTTCACTTATTTCCTTTGAAACTGGTGAAGCTACTACCTACGGATTGTATTCAGCCCAGGAAAGAGGAATTCTATTTATCACACCAGGAGTACAGGTATATGAAGGAATGGTAATAGGTTCAAACCCAAAAGGATTGGACATAGAAGTAAATGTCTGCAGAAAAAAACACCAGACAAATATTAGAGCTGCAGGTTCAGATGAGGCACTTAGACTATCTCCTGCAAAGGAAATGTCTCTGGAGGAAGCCATTGAGTTCATAGAAGATGATGAACTAATAGAGATAACTCCAAAAAGCATAAGAATAAGAAAGAAAATACTTGATTCAAATAAGAGATATAAATCCAAGAAAAACAGTTAGTGCTTTTACACGGTGTTTTATGGAGACAGCTATATATAGCTGTGGAAAACAACTTTGGTTAAGGATAAAAATTCACCTCTGGGGAAACACTATCCTAAGAGGTGATGAACTTGAAATGGAGAATACCTTTAATATATGCAATAATCATAACAACCTTATTAACAGCTTGTGTGAACCCCTCGGAAAAAAGCAGCAAGATAAGCAAAAAGGATAAGGCTCCAGAAACTTTAACTAAGGTATCTGAAGGAATTGATGAGATATTTAAAAGCGTGGATTCTATTATGGAAATAGCTAAACTCAGTGAAAGCGAGTATCAGGCATTAAGGACCCAGAAGGATAAGAAGAAGGAAAAATCCCAGCAGGGGTATCAGAGCAGTGGAGGAGGTCAAGAGGGGGAGGGAAACCAGGGAGATGGCCAGGGACAGAGCGGTCAAGGAGGGCAGCAACAGCAGCAGGAACAGGAAGATATTATGACTAAAGACGAAGAAATATTTCTGAAATGGAGAGAGGTTGATAAAAAGCTTGAAGAAATCCATACAAGCTGGAACCAGTATGAAGCGGAAAACAAGGAAAAAGGAGCTACTCAGCAAAAAGGGGAAGAGCTAAAAACAAATCTGAATGATTTTACAGTAGCTGTTGCCAATAGAGAGATTAGGGATATTATTGATGCAGGAAGCAAAGTTCATAACTCATTGGCTGTTTTCTTTGACATGTATAAGGATGAGATATCAGGAGATTTGTCCAGAGTCAAGTATTCAGCATATAGGGCATATTTATATGCTCAGGAAGGAAATATAGAAGAAGCAAGTAAGCTTCTTACCTCAGCTGAGGAACATATATCTAGAGTCAGGAAAAATCTGGAGGAAGATAAGGTTAAGGACTTGGAAAAGCTGTCACTATCAATTGCAGATATGAAATTAGCCTTAAATAAGAACAATATGGAACTTTTGAAGATAAAGCTTGATATAATAGTTGAAAACATAAAGGTTTTGAAGGGTTAATAAAGGGGGAATTGTTTTTGAAACCAGAGGCAATAAAAAAATACTACATGGCAAACGGTAGATTAATATCAACTGATGACCTTGATATATTTTACAGCATAGAAAAGCCTCCAATTTATGAAGTTATAAGGGTTATTGATGGAATACCCCTTTTTTTGGAGGACCATTTGGAAAGAATGAGAATATCAGGAGAACTGGTAGGAGTAAGCATAAACAGGTCAGATGAGGAATTAGAAAAAGACATAATGAAGCTTATAGAAGCTAATGGGGTTGAAAATCTGAATATTAAGCTATTATGTGCCAATATTGAAGGAGAAGGGCAGGTTCTTTTAGCCTATTTCATAAAGAGCTTCTATCCACCTGAAGAGTATTACAGAGATGGAATTCATACAATACTGTTTCATCATGAGAGAGAAAACCCAAATGCAAAGGTGCTAAAATCTTCCTTTAAAGAAGAAGTAGCAAAAAAGCTTGAAGAAAATAAGGCCTTTGAAGCACTGCTGGTAAATAATGATGGGTATATAACTGAAGGCAGCAGGTCCAATATGTTTTTCGTAAAGGAGAATAAAATATATACAGCACCAAAAGGTACAGTATTATTGGGAATTACAAGACAGCATATAATGGAGGTATGTAAGGAGCTGAGTATAGAAGTAGTAGAGGAAAACATACATGTAGATGATTTAGATAGGCTGGAAGGAGCTTTCATGTCAGGAACATCAGTCAATGTATTGCCTATTTCCACTATAGAAGATATAAGGCTTAATTCAGTAAACAACCATATCATAAGGAAGATTGCAAAGGGATATGAAAACAAGATGAAGGAGTATATTAAGAGCAAAACCTTGTAAAATTACAAGGTTTTTTATTTTTGTATCAATTTCTATTGACAATCATATAATATTAGTATACTATAAAATTAATACACTAGTACGTTAAGTCGCGGAGGTGATAGAATGGACTTTAACGACAATTTGCCCATATACATGCAGATAATGAACTTAATCAAAAGCAAAATGGCTTCCGGAGAAATAAGTGGAGGTGATAAATTGCCATCAGTTAGAGAATTATCAAAGGAATTAAAGGTAAATCCAAATACAATTCAAAGAGCATATCAGGAGCTGGAAAGAGAGGAGCTGGTTTTTACCCAGAGGGGAATGGGAACCTTTGCAACTGAGGATATGGAGGTTATAAAGAGCTTAAAGAGGAAAATGGCCAGGGAACTGGTGAACAGATTTTTTATGGAGATGAAGAAGCTGGGATTTAGTATTGATGAAGTAAAAAGTATAGTTTTTGAGTGGATTGAAAGGGAGGATGGAGAATGAAAAATATAGTTGAGATAAAAGGTCTAACAAAAAAGTATTCCAGCAAAGTAGCGCTAAATAATATTAATTTAAATATAGAAAAAGGAAAGGTAGTTGGAATACTGGGACCAAATGGCAGCGGAAAGACCACATTAATTAAGATACTTGCAGGACTGCTAAGGCAGACATCAGGAGAGGTTCTTATAGATGGAAGGAGTATAGGTGTATATACTAAATCCATAGTATCCTATTTGCCCGATAGAAGCTTTCTATATAAATGGATGAAAATAGAGGATGCAATGAATCTGTATAAGGACTTTTACTCTGATTTTGATGAAGAAAAGTTTAATGAGCTATTATCATTTATGAAGCTGGAAAGAAACATGAAAATAGATGCCCTTTCAAAGGGAATGCATGAAAAGCTGAATTTATCCTTGGTATTAGCAAGAAATTCAAAGCTTTATATATTGGATGAGCCAATAGGAGGAGTGGATCCAGTTGCAAGAGATCAGATCATAGATGCCATTATAAACAACTATAACGAAGAAAGCTCAATGATTATAACTACCCATTTGGTGAGAGATATGGAAAGCATATTGGATGAAGTGGTATTTCTTAAGGAAGGGAATATAGTCCTTACAGGCAGTGCAGAAGCCTTAAGAGAGGAAAGAGGAAAGCAAATAGATGACATATATAAAGAAGTATTTGGTGAATAGGAGGGGAAAGCATGTTTAAATATATGAAATATGAAATAAGAGGAACCTACAGGTATATATTAGGCGTATTGGCATTAGTGCTAATACTTATTACAGGATTATATGTATATATAGATAGAATGGGACGTACAGGAGAGATTTCAGCCATAGGCGGTACTTTTATGGGGCTTTCGGTGATGATTCTGTTTGGCACTGCTCTTGCCACATTTCTATATATAGTGGGCTCCTTCAGAAAGGAGCTATATGAGGATAGGGGATATCTGACGTTTACACTGCCTTTGACAGGAAATCAAATAGTCTGCTCTAAGCTAATTGTAGCTTCTATATGGTTTTTGGGGTTGGGAATTGCAATTGGTTTATACAATATACTAATGGTGGCCATATTTGCACCAGTTGAAGTATCCTTATCTGAACTTTTTCGCGAAATGTCTGCAATTGTGGCTGTAAGAAAAGTATTATTTTCTATAATATCAGGAATATTTAGCATAGTTAATATGCTTATTATCATATACTTTTCCATGGCTCTTGGTAGAGTTACATTCAGAAACAAGAGAATTGGAGGATTATGGTTTATAATATTTATTATTATAAGCATACTATTGGGTTCTGTAGCATTGATGATTTCTGATTATCTGCCATATTATTTAGACTTGAACACATCTAGAATAGGAACGTTAGATTCAATAAGAATCAATTATCAGATTAATATAGATGTAAATGCAGTAGCAGTAAAGACATCATCAGATATGGCAACAATAAACATTGCAAGCACTATATTTAATATAGCTACTACGGTACTCTTATTCCTTGGAACAGGATATTTAATAGATAGAAAGATTGACTTATAAAAAGGGGTCAGGCTTGAATAATTGAATAATTCAAGCCTGATTTTTAATTATATCTTCTAAAATTAAATATTGAAAAATAAACATTCTATGCATAACATAAGCTTATATTGTATATTAATAATAGGATGATTTTATTAAATTTGTGGGGGAATGTTATGGAGAGGAAATTATCTATTTTTATTGCTGCTTTTTTCATTTTTCTTATGCTTTTTATTTCAGTAATTCTCATAAGTGAATACAGAAACATGGATAGACTAAAATCAAAGAACCCATCTATTCCAGAGAAAAATTATAATTACAGGAAATCAGCCCTGAAGCTGTGGGCAGTGAATTTGGTAATAAAATTCCTGGTACCGGTACTTTTGCTTGCAACAGGCATTTCAAACAGAATATGGCTATTTGCAGAAGGAAAGGGAAGAAATATTTTTTTTGCGGGGATTATTTATGTGGTCATTTTTTCAATCATAGATTTGTTAATCACATTGCCTACAGACTACTATGGATTTGTATTAAGGCATAGATATGGATTATCAGACCAGACTATATACAGATGGCTGGAGCTGAATCTGAAAAACTTTATATTGAATACCATAGTGTTTTCCTTAGTAATATGGTTTCCATATTATCTTATGAGGATAAGCCCCAATAGATGGTGGCTGTACCTGGGCCTTTTGGCCATACCTGTAATCGCATTTGTAAACTTCATATCTCCTACCTATATAGACCCCATATTTAATAAATATATTGCTGTAGATAAGGAAAATGATGATTTGGGAAGGGATGTAAAGAAGCTTCTAGATAAAGCAGGAGTAGGGGATGCAGACATATTTATAGTAGATAAGAGCAGGGATACCAATACGTTAAATGCCTATATGACAGGCATATGGTCTTCAAAGAGAATAGTGCTGTGGGATACTACTGTAAACAAAATGGAAAGGGAAGAAGTTCTTTCAGTTACTGCCCATGAAATAGGCCATTATGTGCTGGGACATATTTGGAAGGGCATAGTTCTTGGAGGGCTTTTCTCCGTATTATTGGTATATCTAATATATAAAACTTCCAATTGGATGCTTGTGCGCTCCAATGGAAGTTTTGGATTCACTAAAATATATTCAATTGCATCTTTACCGCTATTTATATTCGTGTTAAATATGTATATGTTTTTAGGCAATCCAATTGCCAACTTTGTTTCCAGACATATGGAAAGGGAAGCAGATGCCTATGAAATCAACCTTACAAAGGATAGAGAAGCTGCCATTTCTGCCATGATTAAGCTAAGCGAAGAAAGCTTAAGCATCCCACGTCCCAGTGAGATATATAAGATATGGTTCTATACCCATCCGCCTGTTGAGGAAAGAATTGAGTTTTTTGAAAAGGTCAACATTCAAGAAGATAGTCCTTAAGGCCAAACCTTGAGGTATATCTTCTTATTTTATTTAATGCCTTATTTTCAATTTGCCTTATCCTTTCCCGGGTTAAGTTATATTTGCTTCCTATGGCTTCAAGGGTCAATGGCTCTTCTCCGTTTAATCCGTATCTAAGCTTTATAATTTCCTTTTCCTTAGGTGTCAGCATGTTCAGAAGATTCATTATCTGGACTTTTAAGTCATCTGAAATTACCGCATCTTCAATTGAATAGTCGCAGGGTATGTAGTCCTGAAGCTCTGCATAGTTGTCATCTGAATCTATGTTTATTACAGAGTTTAATGAGATTAAATGGGAGAAGTTTGTCTTGTAGGCGTTAATCAAGAGATATTCCTGTTTTGTAATATTTATCTCATTACACAACATGTCAATATCCAGGTTTTCATTGTTTGCAAGGTAGGAGTTTTCCATTAAAGATATGGCGTTTAGCTTTTCGTAAACATAGGCAGGAAGTCTGATTAGGTAGCCGTTATTCATAACAGCTCTATCCATCTGTTGAGTGATCCAATAATAGGCATAGGTGGAGAAGCTGACATTTTTAGTTATATCAAATTTTTCTATACTTTTTATCATTCCTATGATGCCTTCCTGAACCAGATCCTCTATTGTAAAGCTGGTGTTGCTTTTCACCTTCTTTTTTGCTGCCGAGTATACCAGCCCAATATTATTTAGTATAATCCTGTTTCTAATGCTTAAATCCCTGTTTTCCTGGTAAAGGGCTATGAGCTCTTCATTTGACATATAGTTATTGTTAACTTTATGCTGTTTGGCATTTATCATAATCATCACCTAATATATTATATTCTATACTTATTGATAAAATCCTTCTTTTTGCAGTAAAATATATGTTCTACAATGGGGTAGTTAAATTTTGCACAATAAAATGATGGAGCATTGAAACTCCATCATTTTAATTGTTTCGCTTTGATAATTCTTCCAACAAAGAGGAAGTTAACCTGTTTACATCTTCTATTTTGCTGTTTAATTCCTGAAATTTCTTGCTTAGCTCCTCATCCTTTGTGCTGCCTAAATCATTGGATGCAAGCAACATATTTATGCTGTTTAGACATTGAGCGCTATCGAAGTTGTTTTCATCAATTTTCTTAGTCTGGTCTATTATTTCCTTCAGAGACCTTGGATTTTTCACAGAATTCATCCTCTCGTAAATATAGCCTTCGTCTTTATATAGTATGTACAAAAATTAAAATAATAAACTAAAATTTATATAGAAACCATTTGCAGCTGTCCACTTCGTATTTTAGCTCATATACTCTATTAAGGTTGTTTATTTTGCTTTCGCATCTATAGAGAATCATCCTGTTGCCTGCCAGCTTTTCTTCTTCAGCAAATAATATGCGGTCTACCTTTATTACTTTAAATGTATTGTTTTCATCCATAATTCTGTATCTTAATGGAATCGGCTTTTTATCTGTAGTAAACCAGGCTATCATTTCTATTGGTTTCATCAATATCTTCATTTACACCACCTCTAAATAATACTGGACATCATAGGATATTCCTCTTCCATTACTCCTCCAATAATTGGATTTATACCGGAATGGAGAAAACAGGAGCGAATTATGGAATTGTACCCATACTTACATCGTATTCTATCTATTGCCTTGTTTAGCTTCTCATCCTTTTCGCTATAGCCTTCCAAAAGGGACAGCTGATAAAAATCGCTGGATGAGAGTTCAGACAATGTAATGTTAAATCGCCTTATAGGCTTTCCATCCCACATTTCATCAAACAGTTTTTTGCTGGTTTCATATATGGTATTGGTAGAATTTGTGGCTACATCCAGCTTTCTTTGATGGGAATAGGAATAGAACTCCTCATTCCTTATTGAAACAGACACTACCTTTCCACACAGCTTTAAATCTCTGGTCCTCATGCCAACCATTTCCGATATGGCCAACAGGAACATATATGCTTCCTTTCTATTGTCTACATCATAGGAGGTTGTGGTAGAATTTCCTATGGATTTAACAGGATAGGAGATGCTTCTTACCGGTGAATTCTCTATTCCATTAGCATATTCCCATATTAACAGCCCTGGCATTTTTAACCAGGAGTATATATACTTCCTATCCAGATTCGCCAACTCCCCTATGGTGTATATGCCTCTTCCATTGAGCTTTCTCTGGGTTTTGACTCCTATCATGAATAGCTCTCCAACGGGCAGAGGCCACATCTTTTCCTTAATTTCATCCGGAAACAGGGTATGTATTCTATCAGGCTTCTTAAAGTCTGAAGCCATTTTAGCCAACAGCTTATTGGAGCTTATGCCTATGTTTACAGTAAAGCCTAACTCCTCTTTTATCCTTTCCTTGATTTCGTATGCTATTTTCAAAAAATCCTTACCCTTAAAGTGTGAGCAGTCCATAAAGACCTCATCAATGGAAAACCTCTGTATAATGGGGGAGTATTCATTGAGCAGGCTTATCATGCTGTTGCTGGCTTTTATGTATCTTTCATAATTAGGGGGAACAATGGTCAAATTTGGGCATTTCTGCCTGGCGGAATATACGCTTTCACCGGTTACTATGCCATATTCCTTTGCAGGTATGGATTTGGACAATACTATTCCATGCCTCTTTGATTCATCTCCTCCCACAATAGAGGGTATTTCCCTTAAATCTATGCTTTCTCCATGCTGAAGCCTATAGACTGCTTCCCAGGACAGGTAAGCTGAATTTACATCAACATGAAATATAATCCTCTCCTTCATATATATTCCTCCTGTTTACATTATATCAGAACATATGTTCTTAGTAAAGGGTGTTTTTTAAAAACTATTGACATATTTGATAAAAAGCAGTATGATTAAATATAGAAAAACTGAATAGTGATTGATATAGGTTGCAGCTGCATTAATAGGGAAACAGGTGAAAGTCCTGTGCGGTCCCGCCGCCGTAAGGCATTTATGTAGTTTATTACGCCACTGGGAAACTGGGAAGGCAAACTACATTTAAAAGCCGAGCCGGAAGACCTGCCTATATCTATTACAACTAACTTCACGAGGAATGGAGGTGTTGTAAGTATTTAAGGCCAAAATGGTTAATCCATTGGCCAAATATATGCAAGTATTCTACCTCTCGACATGAAGTTGAGAGGTTTTTTATTTAGTAGCAATACATTTTAAATACAAGGAGGAATATTTATGAGCAAAAAAATTATTGCAATAATATCTGTATTGGTGCTGGCAGCCTTAGCGTTTGCAGGGTATAAGGCTTTCTTAAGCCCAAAGGGTGTTGAAGGAGCCAAAGAGGTAACTATTAACATTGTTATTGAAAAGGAAGGCATAGATAAGACATTTACTTATAATACAAACCATGAATTTTTGATTCAGCTATTGGAAGAAAATAAGGAGGAGCTAGGTATAACCTTTGAGGAATTTGATTTTGGCAAAATGATAACAGGAATGATGGGTTATACAGCAGATCCAACCAGCGAATACTTCCACATATATGTTAATGGAGAGGATGCAACTACCGGGGTGGCAGAGATACCTTTAAATGACCAGGACAGCTATACATTTGAGTTGAAGAATTTCTAGAACCATGAATTCAAAGGATATTGTGCTAATAGGTATTTTAAGTGCCACCATAACGGCAGGGAAATTAGCTCTAAGCTTTATACCAAATATAGAGGTTGTAACCCTGCTATTTATTGCATATACCATAGTATTTGGTTATAGGAAGACCATGTTTGTATCTCTGATATTCACTACAACTGAAATATTCATATACGGGTTAAATACCTGGCTTCTTGTATATTATTTCATATGGCCGTTTTTAATATTATTGACGGAGATAATGAAAAAGGCAGTAAAATCAGAATATGGATATGCAGTATTAGGGGGAATATTTGGATATGCTTTTGGTTTTTTCTTTGCAATAGGTGAATCATTGTTTTATGGCATAGCCTATGGATGGGCATATTGGATTAGAGGGTTGCTTTTCGATTTGATACATGGTACTTCCAACTTCATAGTAATACTGACACTTCTAAATCCATTAAAGAGCTTATTATCCAAACTGAAAATGGCATATTATAGAGAAAAAAGCTGAGTTTTGTGCTCAGCTTTAATTTTGTAGAAAAATAGCAATATATGTGTTAAAATAATAAAAATGGGACATGGTTATAAAAGCTTTATAGAAGCAGTTTATATTTATACTTATGTGGAGAAAATAGAATATGAGGTGAAAGGATGAAAAATAAAGCCGTTATACTTGGGGCAAATTATTATATAGGTTTGAGCATTATTCGCTGCTTAGGCATTTATGGAATACCTACAGTAGCAGTAGATTATTCCAGAAAGGGTACATATGGTTTTCATTCCAAATACTGTTCAGAAACGCTAATTGGACCGGATGTTAAGAAGGACCCTGAAGGAATGGTGGAATTCCTCATAGATTATGCCAGAAAACAGGACCATAAGCCTGTACTTTTTCCATCAGCAGATGGATATGTGGAATTCATAGATAAATATGTTTCCATTCTGAAGGAGTATTATCTTTTTAACCAGACAGAGGATAGAATACACACAAAAGTCATGGACAAAAAAACACTGCATTCAATAGCCAAGGAACACAATGTGTTGGTACCCGAGACGGTAAAAACAGATGAGGAGAACTTTAAGGATAAAGTAGAGGAGTATATTAAATTTCCATGCCTGGTAAAGCCAACAGACTCTCCTGCTTTTGTATCTAAGTTCAGAAGAAAGCTCTTCACGGTATATAATATGAAGGAGCTGGAAGAAGCAGTTAAAAAGGCTAAAGATGCTGGTTTGGAAGTAATCATACAGAGAATAATTCCCGGATTTGATGACCATATGTATACTTTTGATGCATATTTGAACAAAAATTCAAAGGTAACCCACTGGGCCACATGTCAGAAGTTCAGACAATTTCCCATAAACTTTGGAGCCAGCGTATATACCGGACAAAAATTTGTACCGGAACTATATGAAATTGGCGGTAGGTTTCTGGAATCCATTGGGTATAAAGGATTTGGAGAAATAGAGTTTAAAAAGGATGCTGAAACTGGCAGATTCTATTTAATAGAGATAAATACCAGAACCACAAATTTAAATAGCCTGCTGTTTAAGGCTGGATTAAATATGCCATATATTGCCTACAGGGAGCTTGTGGGAGAGCCAATGGAGCCCTATGCCATAACAAATGATACTGGACTGGTATTCTGGTATGCATACGAGGATCTGTTTGCTGTAAAGGATTATCTGAAAACAGGGCAGTTAAAGCTGATGGATGTAATTAAATCCTATAATAAGCCTAAGGCATACGCCATTTGGGATGCAAAAGACCCAAAGCCTGCTTTTGTATTTTTAGGCAGCAAGGTAAAGAGAATTTTTGAAAAGGCATTTAGGGTAGGTTAATATTAGTCAAGGAAGGGGAAACAAATGATAAGGCTATACGATTTGTTAAAATCCATAAACATAATTGAGTCCTTACACGAAGCTGATACAGACATAAAGGGAATTGCCTATCATTCCGGAAAGGTAAGGGAAGGATTTCTATTTATAGCCATAAAAGGATATAAAACTGATGGACATAAATATATACATCAGGCAATAGAAAATGGAGCAGCAGCTGTTGTAGTAGAAGATATACAGTCAGATATATGTATACCACAGTTTAAAGTTGAAGATAGCCGTAAGGCTCTGGCAGCCTTAAGCGATGCCTATTATGGCCATCCTACCAGGTATTTAAAGGTTATAGGCATTACAGCTACAAATGGCAAGACATCCAGTTCCTTTATGACAAATTCCATACTTGAGAAGGCTGGGCTTAAAACTGGCATAATAGGCACAGTAATGACTAAGTTTGGAAATTATATTGAGCCTTCCATATTGACTACTCCGGAATCCCTGGATTTACAGCGATATTTTTCCCAAATGAGGGCACAGGACGTAACCCATGCAGTAATGGAAGTTTCATCTTCTGCCCTGGAGCTTAAAAGGGTGGAATATGTTGATTTTGATATTGTAACGCTAAACAATATAGGCAGGGAACACATAGATTTACACGGGTCTTTTGAAAACTACTATAATGCTAAAGCAAGCCTTATAAGAAATGCCAGGGAAACTTCCTGGGCAGTTCTAAACTTAGATTGTCCTTATTCCTGCAGACTTGCAGAGGAAACAAAGGCCAATGTTCTAACCTATGGAATAAAGGATAGAAGCGGACATATAACCATTGATGATTTGGACCTGTCAACAGGAAGGGGAAATTTCAAGGTAATAATCAATAAGCCCATAAGAGCGGAAAACAATGAATATAAACCACAGAAGTTTGATATAAGCCTGTCTGTACCTGGATACCATTCAGTATACAACTCCTTGGTGGCCATATCAATAGGCATACTGTGCGGTATTGAAATACCGGTAATCCAAAGCGCCATCAATTCCTTTAAAGGTGTTGAAAGGCGATTCCAGATAATATATGACAGGGGATTTAAGATTATTGATGACCACTTTGCCAACCCTGGGAACATAAATGTGACATTGGAAACCATAAGCATGATGGATTATAACAGACTGCACCTTATTTATGCAATAAGAGGAAGCCGTGGCGTTACAACTAATAGAGAAAATGCGGAAGCAATAGCAAAATGGGCCAAAAAGCTTAATCTAAAGGAGATAATAGGAACTCTAAGCAGATCCAACGTTATGGAAAAGGACAGGGTAACTAAGGAGGAACTGGAAGTTTTTCTGGAAGTCATGGAGGAGAATAATATAAAGGTTCGCATATATGATGAGCTTAGGGATGCAATATCCTATGGGTTAAGCAATGTTTCCAAAAATGATATTGTATTATTGGCAGGCTGCCAGGGCATGGATTATGGGGCTAAAATTGCACTGGAGGAGCTTCACAGGCTTAGACCTGACATAGATAAAAGGGAGCTATTTGAAGCATTAAAAAATAGAATAGCAGGAATTATTTAATTAAGTAAATTTATTGTTAAGGCATATTGCAGGATTAAGTCTTAAACTAAAGTTTATCTTGCAATATGTCTTTTTGTGTATTTAACTCTGTATTTGTGATATAATTATCAAAAGATATTAATTAAAGCAATGGGGGTATGGTATGACAAACAATGAAAATATCAAAATACAGAGCAGTTTAATGATAATAATATTATTATCAATCAGTTTTATAGTAATGGCTTTTATTTTAGAGCCTCCCCAATCGCTATTGAAAGGACTACTTGATATAATCATTGCCCCAGATATTCTCTTAACTGATTATATAGCTGTTGGTGGAATCGGTGCTGCTTTCTTAAATGTAGGATTGATGGGACTCATAAATTCTTTTTTATTGTACAGGTTTAGAATTCATATGCATGGCCTTGCAATTGCATCAATATATACTGTTATGGGATTTTCTTTCATAGGAAAGAATATATTTAACTTATGGCCCATTTATATTGGAGGTTATTTATATTCAAGATTCAAAGATTTGGAATATAAAAGCATTTTTTTGATATTGATGTTTGCCACTACTTTGTCACCGGTAGTCAGCGAAATAGGTTTTGGAACCTATCTTCCACGACATATTGCAATACCTGCTGGAATACTTGCAGGAATAGTCATAGGTTTTATAATAGTACCTTTGTCAGCTCAGGTTATGAAATTCCATGATGGTTATAATCTATATAATATTGGATTTGCTGGAGGAATACTGGGAACAGTGATTACATCCCTAATGAGGGGATTTGGAATTAATATTAATACACAGAATGTTTTATCATATGAATATAGTTTGCATTTGTGCATTTTGCTTATTATAATATTTGTTATGTTTATTATAATAGGATATTTTAAAGATAATAATAAGCTAAAGGAATACAGAAAGATATTCAATTATGTAGGAAGGACTGCAACAGATTTTACCCAACTATTAGGGGATGGAATAACATATGTAAACATGGGTATCATGGGTTTGATTTGCATTATATATGTGATTTTATCAAAAGGGTACTTTAACGGACCTGTTTTAGCAGGAATATTCACAGTTGTTGGTTTTTCAGCCTTTGGGAAACATCCCAAAAATGTACTGCCTATACTCATAGGTGTTATGTTATCTTCATTTTTTAACATTTGGGATATATCCTCAACTTCAGTAATTATTGCAGGCTTATTTGGCACTACTTTGTCTCCAATTGCAGGTAAATATGGCTGGATAGCAGGAATAATAACTGGAGGAGTCCACTTAGCCATATCTATGAATGTAGGAATGGTACATGGAGGGATTAACCTGTATAACAATGGATTTGCAGGAGGAATTGCAGCTGGGATTATAATACCTATTTTAAAAATATTTGAGAAGGAGAATTGACATGAATAGAGAGATGACAAAAATTTCTAGCATAACAAAAGAGCTTATCAATTATTTTCTTATGCATGATGCCAAAGATATTGAGCTGAAAATCAAAGTTAAGGAAGATAAAACAGAAATAAATATACATAGTGAAAATATAGAGTTTACAGAAGAGGATATGGAAAATATAAAAAGCTTATTAAATGTTGGTAGGGAAATAGAGAATGATGAATATTATTGCCAGGTGATAGGAGTAAATTCCGAAGGGGAGGAACTATCAGCTATTGGAGTCATGGTAGATGAGGCAAAAATAAAATGGAATAAGCCATCTCTGGATATTTCATTGATTAGGAAAAGATAGTATTACAAATATTTTTGAAAAAATAATAATGTTACCATATAATATATATAAACAATGAAAGGGGTGGAATGATGTTAAAATTACAAAACCTATCAAAAACTTATGGAAAAGGAAGTGTGAAAGCAGTAGATAATGTAAGCCTGGAAATAAGGCCTGGTGAGATATTTGGATTTTTAGGACCCAACGGAGCAGGAAAGACAACCACTATTAAGATGATAGTAGGGCTGCTTAAGCCTGATAGCGGAAAAATTTATCTGGATAATATTGATGTATGGGAGAACCCTATGGAGGCTAAAAGCAGAATATCCTTCGTCCCGGATACGCCAGAAGTATACGATAAGCTAAAGGGAATAGAGTATCTGAACTTTATAGCGGATATATATGGCATACCCAAGGATATAAGGCAGGAGAGAATAGAAAAGTACCTGGATATATTTGAGTTAAGGAATGCAGTAGGAGATATTATTGGAAGCTATTCCCACGGAATGAAGCAAAAATTGGTCCTCATATCAGCTTTAATTCATGATCCAAAGCTGTTCATTCTAGACGAGCCCATGGTAGGATTGGATCCTAAATCTTCCTTTCATCTAAAGGAAATAATGAGAGAGAGATGTAATGAAGGGAAAATAGTATTCTTTTCCACTCACGTATTGGAGGTTGCAGAGAAGCTTTGTGATAGAATAGCCATTATAAACAAGGGAAAGATTGTTGCATTGGGAACAATGGATGAATTGAGAAGGTACTCAGAGGAAAAAGAATCTCTGGAAAATATATTCCTGGAGTTGACTGCAAATGAATAGGATATTAGCATTAATTAAAATGGACTTGAGCATTACTTTTGGATTATCTGCAATCAGGCATAAGATTAGGAACAGAAATGATATGATACAGATGATAATACTTGGAATTGCATTATTATCCTTGATTCCTGCCTACTTAATGATGGTTTCCGGACTGTCCAGAATATATTATGCCTATTTGAATATTGGACAGAAGTCCATGTTCCTGTTAACAGGCATACTGGCATGTCAGGTAATTATATTGTTTTTAGGCATACTGTATGTCATGAGCAAATACTATTTTTCCAATGACCTGAACATTCTGGTGCCATTGCCTCTAAAGCCAAAGGAGATAATTGGAGCAAAGTTTATATCGCTGCTTATATATGAATACATTACTACTCTGCCATTATTGCTTCCTTTTATAATAATATATGGAGTAAATGAAAATGCAAATATATTATACTGGATTTATTCCATAATAATACTGGTTTTCCTGCCTGTAATACCCTTAAGCATATCATCAATAATTGTCATGCTGTTTATGAAGTATACAAATATTAGAGGGAAAAAGGACTTATTAAGAACAATTGGGTATATAGCATTGATTATTGTTATGATTGCATTTCAGTTAAAGATGCAGAATTTAGCCCAAAGAGCAATAGACAATGAAGATTTTCTTTATAAGATAATCACAGACTCCACAATACTTGTAAGGAGCTTGGGAATAGTATTCCCTCCAAGCATGTGGGCTGCCTTATCCTTAAGCAATCTGACCAGCATATCTGGATTTTTATATATACTGTTATTTGTAATAGCATCCATTGCAGTGTTTTATATAATGCTGTTTTTAAGCGATAGGGTATTTTTCCAGGGACTTATAGGGAACCTTGAAGTAAGTACCTCAGGAAGAAAAGCCAGGGTTAAATCCAGCGATTTCCAAAGGCAATCCCCATCATGTATTGCAATTGCAATGAAGGAGGTAAGGGTCCTCTTAAGGACGCCTGTATATCTTATGAATTCCATTGGAGGAGTAGTATTAATGCCTGTACTGATGGTAATATCCTTTTTCATAGAGGGAGAAGAGTCCCTTAGTATGATAAAAATGCTTTTGGAAACTAACCAAAGGATTGTAAATTTAATTGGAGTTGGGTTTATAGTTGTATTGGGTTTTCTTAACTCCGTCTGCTGTACTACATTTTCCAGGGAAGGTAAGAACATGTGGATTCAAAGGGTCTTGCCTGTAAGTACGAAGGACCAGATAATTGGAAGGATATTGTCATCCATGTTTGTACAGGTAATAGGAATTTTGGTACTATATGGAAGCATGGCGTATATAAGGGTACTGACTTTGGAAGGAGCATTAATAATTGCAGTATTGGGGCTTTTAGGAAGTATACCTGTTGGAGAACTGGGAATGATTATAGATGCCTATAGGCCTTTGCTCAACTGGGATAATCCTCAAAAGGCTATGAAACAGAATCTGAACGTGATAATATGCATGGGAATTGGAGGGTTATATGTATTTGGAGCAGGCTTTCTGATTTATAAGCTGATGGATACAGTTGACCTTTTAGTTATATACGGAATAGCAGCTGCAATATTTATAGTATCCTCATTAATACTTTACAAGCCCCTCGAGAAAATTATTGAAATGCGATTCAACAGTTTAGAATAAACAAGCGTAGTGGGTTCACTACGCTT